>Ga0310331_10063_pt1 | contig 17777 bp, 22 predicted proteins | sample LakMicMDCLOrngC5_FD_195545 | JGI IMG/M metagenome (GOLD analysis project Ga0310331, IMG submission 195545) | Enriched freshwater cyanobacterial communities from Lake Michigan, Michigan, United States - MI23.DCL.Orng.C5 (v2) (version 2) | ecosystem: Environmental > Aquatic > Freshwater > Lake...
CGATCCCGGCCAATCCAGCCCAACGGAAGCAAGGCAACGGGCCATCGACTTGGCCGAACATGGCCTGCTGTGGCTCAAAGCTGAACTCAACGATCCAGGCTGCCCCAGCCACGGCCGATAGCCACGGTTCCCATCCGCCGGCGCGTGATCGCCAGTTGGACCCGGTTGCCCTTGGGGCTCCAGCGGACATCGTCAAAGCACTGGTGGATCAAAAACAATCCCCGCCCGGCGGTGGCGCCACGGTCCAAGGGCAGCTGGCCCAGGGTGCGCTGGTCGAGCCGGCACTGCTCGGGGCTGCGGTGAAAATCAAATCCCGCGCCCTCGTCTTGCACCTGCCAGATCAGCCAGAAGGCACTCTCAATTCTGCGCACCCTCAAACATTTGGTGGGGTCAGCGTTGTTGCCATGGCGCACGGCATTCACCAGGGCTTCATGGAGGCCCAATTTCAACTCCGCATGGAGTTGCCGGCAGGCCACCGGTTCGAGCAGCAACTCCACCAAGGGAGCCAGCTGGAGGGTGGATGGCGTGATGAAATCTGACCAGCGCAGCGCCAACAACCCTTTGCGCCAGAGATGCTTCGACCCTACCCCTGGGCCATCAGCTGGCGATGCACTTCAGCTGGCGATGCGCTTCAACAGGCCGGGATGGTTCAAGAGGGAATCCATCAAGCGCACACCACGCAGCTGGTTGACCAACGGCATGTGCCCTTCTGGCGCATCGATCGACCACTGAAAGCTGCCGGGATAGCGGGTCCAGCGCCCGTCCAGCTTCCATCCCAATTTGGCCCACAAGGCCTCCCAACGGCCATTGCAGCTCCGCAGCAGCCTTGATTGCACCGAAAAACCAAACCGGCCCCGGGAAAAACACACCCAAAGGCGATCGAGGGTTTCTAGGTCGACGGCACCCATGCGGGGCACCTCGCTGTAATACACGTAACCCCGCTGGACGGCATCAGCACCGGCCAATTGCCTCAGAATTGCACTGGTTTGCCGGTCGGCCTCCTCCCAATCCTGCAAAACCAAAAGCTTTTGCAGGGGGGCGTAATCCACACCCTGGGAGCTGGTGGTGGCCAACCAGCCATCCGGGAAACGGGCGAAGAAGGCGTCCCGATGGGGGCCCCCATCGGCCACAAGCCATTGGATCAACAGACCCGCTGCCCAGTCATCGCCAGTGGCATCCAAGCCATCGAGATGGCCCATGATCAGCGGCTGAATCTCGGCCAGCCGCTCTTGGAGTTGGGGAATCAGGCTCCGCCTTTGACGCTCGGAAGCCGCCTGAAAACGCTCAAGCAGGGCTTCTGGGGTGGCAGGGGCGGTGACCGGAGGTCCGGAAAGCATGGAAGGACCGAGCGCGCGCAGGCCAGGTATGGCTCACTATGTCAGGAGAGCTCAAGGGATTGCGATGCAGGCCGAGGGCCCGCGCTTACCAATTGAAGACTTTCTCGAGCTGGACGCCCCGATTGTGGATGTGCGCAGTCCTGGGGAATACCAGCAGGGCCACATCCCTGGCGCCCACAATCTGCCCCTGTTTACCGACGCGGAACGGGCCGCCGTTGGCACCACGTACAAGCAGGAGGGGCGTCAGAGCGCGGTCCAACTAGGCCTGGAGTTGGTGGGACCGAAACTCGCGACCATGGCCGCCGCACTCCAGGCCATCGCAGCCCCTGGCAGGGATGGCCTGGGCATCCATTGCTGGCGCGGTGGCATGCGCTCAGCCAGCGTGGCCTGGCTGGCGGGCACCCTGGAGCTGCCCGTGGTGCTGCTGGAGGGGGGCTACAAGCGTTTTCGCCACTGGGTTTTGGCCGAGATGGAGAAACCAAGGCACCTGCTGGTGTTGGGGGGACGCACCGGAACCGGCAAGACGGATCTGCTCTTGGAACTGCAAAGGCGCGGCGCCGCCGTGGTGGATCTCGAAGGGATCGCCAATCATCGGGGCAGCAGTTTTGGAGGCCTGGGGCTACCTCCCCAACCAAGCAACGAGCACTACGAAAACCTGCTGGCCATTGCCCTGAGGCAATGCACCAGCGATGGCCCGCTCTGGCTGGAGGCGGAAAGCGCCCAGGTGGGTAGGTGCCGCATCCCGGCTGGTCTCTGGGCCCAAATGGGCCAGGCCCCGGCCATCGAAATCCAGCGCCCCATGGCTGAAAGGGTGGAGCGCCTGGTAGCCGTCTATGGCGCCCTGGGCCAACAACCCCTGCGGGAAGCCACCGAGCGCATCGCCCGTCGTTTAGGTCCCCAACGCACCGCCCTGGCCCTTGGGGCGATCGACCAGAGCGATTGGGCCGAAGCCTGCCGGCAGATGCTCGACTACTACGACCGCTGCTACGACCACGATCTAGGCCGGCGAAGCCAACCCCCGCGCCGCCAATTCGACCTCACGGGCCTGAATGAGGCGGATGCAGCGGCCCTGCTTTTGAAGGAAGCCAGCGGGGAAGCCTGACAGCTTTAAGATCACTTTTTAACCCGTTGCCATGGGCGCCGCCATTCAGTTCTTCCAAGGTGTGGATGAACCGGTTGTGCCTGATATCCGCATGACCCGGTCGCGGGACGGACGCACCGGCCAGGCAATCTTTGTTTTTGAGAAGCCCCAAGCCCTTGCCCCAGAAAGCATGGGCGATATCGGCGGCATGTACATGCTGGATGAAGAAGGCCAGATGGTGACCCGGGAGGTCAATGCCCGCTTTGTCAATGGCAAACCGGCGGCACTGGAGGCCACCTACACCTGGAAAACCACCGCCGATTTTGAGCGGTTCATGCGCTTTGCCCAGCGTTACGCCGACAGCCACGATCTGGGCTTTGCGGGCAAAGAGGGCGACGACAACGTCGAAAACCAAGGGGACGAGTTCAGCGAGGCCTGATCCCTTGAAATTTGGCCACTGGTTGGGTTTGTTGGCTCTGGTGGCTGCAGCCGTGCTGCTGTGGAACCTGCGCCAGAACCTGATCCTCCTGTTCGCCGCCGTGGTGCTCGCCATGGCGCTGTGCACGGTGGTCGATTGGGTCCGCCAAAAGCTGCGGTGTGCCAGGCCCCTCGCCTTTGCCCTCAGTTTTCTGCTGGTGCTGGTGGTGTTGGGAGTCATCGCCACGGCGGTGATCCCTCCCTTTGTGGATGAATTCGGCCAGCTGATGGCCAAATTGCCCGATGCGGCAAGCACCTTGATCCAGCTGCTGCGGGGTGCCATGGCGAGTGCCAGCCAGATGCTCTACGGCCAGCACAACGCTGACCTCAACTGGCTGCGCGACAACCTCTCCCGCGGCACGGGCCTCACCCCCGGCCAGTCCACCAACCTCGCCAGCAGCGCCCTTGGCCTGTTGGGCCTGGCCAGTGGCCTGGGTACGGCACTTTTGCAAACCCTCTTTGTGGTGGCGGTGGCCCTGATGGTGGCCATCCAGCCCACCGCCTATCGGGAGGTGGCTGTCTTGTTGGTGCCGTCGTTTTACCGGAGGCGGTTTCGTCAAGTGCTGGTGTACTGCGGCAATGCCCTCAGTGCCTGGATGGTGGGTGTGCTGATTAGTTCGCTGTGTGTCGGCACCCTGGCCGCCATCGGGCTCAGTTTGCTTGGGGTCAAGCTGGTGGCCGCCAATGCCCTGCTGGCAGGGCTGCTCAACATCATTCCCAACATCGGCCCCACCTTGAGCACGGTGTTTCCCATGTCCGTTGCCCTCCTTGATGCTCCCTGGAAGGCCCTGGCCGTTTTGGCGCTGTACGTGGCTGTGCAAAACCTTGAGAGCTACGTGATCACCCCTTCGGTCATGCACCAGCAGCTCAAGCTCCTGCCTGGTTTGACCCTGGCGGCCCAGCTGCTATTTACGGTCGTTTTCGGCCCCCTTGGACTGTTGCTGGCCCTTCCCCTGGCCGTTTGTGTTCAGGTGATCGTGCGCGAAATCGTGATTCACGACATTCTGGATCCATGGAAAAAGCAGCGCCTCAGCGCCTGAATTGGGTATGAACTCCCGCACCCTGCTCGGGATCGTGGCGTTGGTTGTGCTGGGTCTTTTGGCCTGGGAACTGCGCTGGGTGCTGCTGGTTCTGTTTGGGGCCATCGTTTTGGCCGTGGCCCTTGATGTACCCATCAGCCAGTTGAGGCGCCTGCTCCCGCTCAACCGGGGCGCCTCCCTGGTGATTGTGGTGGTGAGTGTGGTTGTGGTGGGTGGGTTGCTGTCCCAGCTGCTTCTGCCCGAATTGGTCGATCAAATCCATGAGCTCACCAACCTCATTCCGATCGTTTACCAACGGCTGATCGTGCTGGCAGGGCAGATGCCAGGGCTGCCAAACCTGGAAAACCAACTGCTTCAGCCCGGCACCTTGGAACGGTTGCAACCGGTGGGGACCCAAATCTTGGGCCTGGCTGGGGGCGCCGCCAGCTCAACGATCCAATTGGTGTTGATGGCCCTCTTGGCCATTTTGCTCGCCCTCGATCCCAGGAGCCACCAAAAAATCCTGATCGCCATCACCCCTGAGCTCTGGCGCCATAAAACCCGGGAGGTCCTGGCCGAATGCCGCCAAGCCCTGGGGGGCTGGCTGGCGGGGATGACCCTCTCAGCGGTGAGTGTCTTCCTGCTGACCTGGGCGGGATTGGCGGCCTTGAAGGTTCCCCTAGCCCTCTTGAGCGGCCTGGTCTGCGGCATGTTGACCTTTGTGCCCACCATCGGTCCATCGGCGGCAACCCTGTTGCCCTTGGCCCTGGCCTTGCTGGTCTCCCCCGCCACCGTGGTTCAGGTGTTGGTGCTGCGGCTGATTTTGCAGAACGTGGAGGCTTTTCTCATCACGCCCCTGCTGTTGAGCAGGACCGTGAATTTGCTACCCACCATTTCGCTGATGGCGCAATTGTGTTTAGGCGCCCTGTTGGGCCTCCCTGGGGTGCTGCTGGCTCTCCCCCTGGTGGTTGTACTCCAGGTGATCTGCGAAGAGGTGGTGGTTAAAGAGGTGATGGACCGCTGGGTGTAACGGGCGACCGATCCTGTCTTGATGGCAGATCAGCGGTAGTGACGCACCAGGGACGGCATCAACGCCAAGACAGCCACAGCTAACGGGTGAGCCCCCAAGGCTGCACTCAAACTTGTGAACGTGAAATGGTCAGCGAGCAGGACAAGCTCCACCCGCAAATCCCCGACGGCAAGAACTCCAAGCAAGGCTGGAATCAGCAGGCGGCCTCGCGGATTACGGCTGGACAAATGGGGCCTCAACAGAGAACTTCAATGACGCAATCTCAAGGGCATAGGTTCGGGCAAGAAACCTCAAACCTTTGACTTGGCGAGTACGGGAAGAAGCGTTGGTGCCACACCAATACTGGACCAGCTGCCAACGGCGATGCCAATGGTGAGGGCTACGGCGAACCAAAACAGACTCGCACCGCCAAAAAAGATCAGCCCAAGCAGGGGGAGCAAGGTGGTGAAGGACGTGTAAAGGGAACGGGTCAAGGTGGCATCGACAGCCACATCCACTTGCTCGCTCAAGGGCAAATCAGCAAGGGTTGTGCGTTGTTCCCGGATCCGGTCGAACACAACCACCGTATCGGTCACCGAATAGCCAGCCACGGTGATGAGCGACACAGCAAACAAAGAATCCACCTCCACTCCAGCAATCAGCCCCAGCCAAGCAAAGGCTCCGCAGGTGATCAAGACGTCGTGGCCGAGGGTGAACAAGGCCAAAAAGGCAAAGACGCCGTCGTAGCGGAAGGTGATGTAGGCGGCAATTCCAATAAAGCTGACCACCAACGACACAACACTGCCCTTGAGCAACTGCTGACCCAGGGTGGGGCCAATGGTGTCAACGGAGATGCTTTCGGGATTCAGGGGTCCCGCAATGGCTTGCATCTCCTGCACCAAGGCGGATGCCTGGCCTGGATTGAGGTCTTGGAGTCGCAGGACCAGGGACTGGCCCTGATCCAGCACCTGAACCGATGCATTGCCCAGGTTGGGGGAGCTCTCGCCCGGTTCAGCCGGCAACGTCAACGATGCGAGGGCCCGTTGGATATCGGGGGCAGAGATGGCAGAACACCCTCCCGCAGCACAACTGCGTTCCAGCTGGATCTGGGTGCCACCGGTGAAGTCGAGGCCGGGTTTGAGCGGAGCATGGATCCCAGGATTCAGCCAACTCACCAGCAGGCCAATCACGCTCAACACGGCCGCCAGGCCTGAACCCAGCCAGGCGGTGCGGCGATGGCGGCTAATTCGGAAGCGGGGCTCGGGGGCGTTCATCAGGAAGCTTTCGCGGGCAGTTGCGTCGCAGGAAGGAAGTAGGTGGGCTGGCGCAGGGCCGCGTAGCTCATCAAGACCCGCAGGATGGTGCGGGAGCAGGTGAGGGCTGTAAACAAACTCAGCAGCAGACCAATCGCCAGGGTTACGGCAAAGCCCTTAACCAAGCCCGTACCCAGGGCAAAGAGGGCAATACAGCTGATCAATCCGGTGACATGGCCATCAATGATCGAGGAGAAGGCCAAAGAGAAGCCCGTATCAATCGAGCGAATCAAGGTGTTGCCCGATCGCAACTCCTCCTTGACCCGTTCAAAGATCAGCACGTTGGCATCCACAGCCATGCCAATCGAGAGGATGAAGCCGGCAATGCCAGGCAGGGTGAGGGTAACGGGAATCAGGGAATAGATCGCCAGGTTGAACAGGGAATAGAGGGCAAGCGCCAACACCGCCACAACCCCAGGCAGCCGGTAGACAACCACCATGAACACGGCCACCAAGGCAAGGCCCGAAAGGGCCGCCACCAAGCTGCGGCGGACATTTTCCGTACCCAAGGTGGCGCCAATGGAGCGCTGCTCAATCACCTTGACGGGTAGGGGCAAGGAGCCCCCCTTGAGTTGAACCTCTAAATCCCGCGACTCATCGGCCGTGAAATTACCGGTGATGCTGGCCGCGCCGCCCGTAATCCCAGCCGCCTGGAATTGGGGGCCCACGCTCGCTTCACTGATCGAGCGGCCGTCCAAAACAATCCCAAGCAACCGGCCGGTTCCGGCAATGTTTTTGGTGAGGGCTGCGAACTTCTCGCCGCCTTGGCGGTTAAACGACAGGGTCACATCCCAGCCGCTGCCAGCCTGTTGTTGCTGGCGACCAGCACCGACCAAATCCTTACCCGTGAGCTCAGAAGGTTCAAAGAGCGCCACGATTTTTTGATTCACCGTGCTGAGGAGTAGCTCCAGGGACTCGGTTTGGCTGCTGCCGGGGGGCACCGCAATACCCAGGGCCTCAAGGGCTTTGGCGAGCTCTTCTGCCTTGATCTTGACCGGAGCGGAATCAGCGGCCCCAGGATCGGTGGAATCCTTGATTTCGGTTTGGACAAGGGCCGCGGTGGCCTGGCGCTTCAGCTTGAGCAGACCCTGCATTTCGCTATCGGTTCCAGGCTTTTGGGCCCGGAATTCCAGCAGGGCGGTGGTGCCTAAAACCTTGGCAGCACGGCTGGGATCCTGCTCGCCAGGCAACTGCAATACCAATTGGTCATTGCCAACGGTTTGGAGGGTCGCTTCCGATACCCCCAGACCATTGATGCGCCGATCCAGCACTTCCTTGACAGATTCAAGCTGTTCCTTTTCCACCTTTTTGATGGCCCCACTGGGCATCACCTGGAGGGTGAGCTGGCTACCCCCTTGAAGATCCAACCCCAAAGGCGGGGGAACATTCAGAACCAGCGCAGCGGAAGCAATGGCAAGGGCAAGGATCAGAGCTAACCACCCCTGTTGACGGGCCATATCAGATCTGACCAGCTTTGAGCTGGTGGGCTGCCGTGACGATCTGGTGGGGCTGAATGATCGTCAGGTTTTCCAAGGAACCGTTGTAGGGCGTGGGGATGTCCTGGGAAGAAAGGCGGATGGGGCGGGCATCGAGGTCGTCGAAGCAATGCTCCGTAATCAGGGCAATCAGCTCAGCCCCGATTCCTCCGGTCTTCATGCATTCCTCCACCACAATCACTTTGTGGGTCTTACGGATCGACTTCGCGATCGTGGCCATATCGAAGGGCTTGAGGCTGATCAAATCAATCAACTCCACATCCACCCCATCACTTTCAAGCTGCTCGACAGCCTTCAGGCAATGGTGACGCATGCGTGAGTAGGTGAGGATGGTCACATCCTTGCCCTCGCGCACCACTTCAGCTTGGTCGAGGGCACAGATGTAATCGCCCTCGGGAATATCTTCGGAGAGGTTGTAAAGCAAGACGTGCTCAAAAAAGAGCACCGGATTGTTATCCCGAATGGCGGCCTTCATCAGGCCTTTGGCATTGGTGGGGGTACTGACCGCCACAATTTTGATGCCTGGCACGGCGTGAAAATAGGCCTCAAGCCTCTGGCTGTGTTCTGCGCCCAGCTGGCGGCCGACCCCACCGGGGCCACGCACAACGGTGGGAATTGTGTAATTGCCACCACTCGTGTAGCGCAACATCCCCATGTTGTTGGAGATCTGGTTGAAGGCGAGCAGGAGAAAGCCCATGTTCATGCCCTCCACAATCGGCCTCAGGCCCGTCATGGCCGCACCCACAGCCATGCCCGTGAAAGCGTTCTCAGCGATGGGGGTGTCCAGCACCCGCAGCTCACCATATTTCTCGTAGAGGTCCTTGGTCACCTTGTAGGAACCGCCGTACTGGCCGACGTCCTCCCCCATCACGCAAACGTGCGGGTCTCGAGCCATCTCTTCGTCGATGGCTTCGCGAAGGGCGTTAAACAGCAGCGTCTCTGCCACGTGTTGGCGTGCACCGTATGGGCGCCAACCTATCTCAGCCTCCGGCAGCGAAGGTGGAGAGCAGCAGCACCGAAAGCAGCATCCCTGGCAAAAGCAGGGTCACCAGCAAGCCCAAGTCGTGGGGAGTCATGGGGTGAAATTAGGCCGTTTCCTTAGCGGCGCTGGGCAAAAGACTGCGGATAAACACCAAAAACAGCCCCAAGCCAATGAAGCCAAAACTGAACGTGGCCAGAAAGGACATGCCCACAACCAAGGTCTTCATGGCCGTGGCGATGCTTTGGGCGATGGCCGAGCTGTAATTGGGGGGGTGCAGGGCGTAGTGGGTCACCACTTTTTGGCTCAGACCCAAACAGAGCCAGCCCAACAGCACGGCCGTGAGGGAGCCGGAAAGAAAGTTCAAGGGCCCCTTGCGGGGCTTGGAGGCCTCAGGAGCCACCTGATCGGGCTCGGCTGCAGGTTGGGGCGTCGGCTGATCCATCAATCCAGGCTGACACCCTTGGGTACAAAGCCACAGCTCCAGGCCTCAAACCCCCCAGCGATCAGTTGGGTTTCGAGCTGCTGCTGGGCAGCCTGGGCCCGGGGCAAAGAATCAAAGAGGGCAAAGGAACTGGGACCCGAGCCACTCATCGCGGCAGCCAGGGGAGTGGTGGCCCCATCCAGCTGGCGTAACAGGGCAAGGCCCTGCTGGACACTCTCCACCTCAGGCTCAACCACCAACTGCAGGTCGTTGCGCAAGGGCGGAACTGCAACGCCGCTGGCGAGGGCCTGGAGCAACGGGCCCGTGCGGAGGGCCTGGCGCCGCTGCTCGAACTCGTCCTCTTGATCCAGGTAGAAATCGCCCCGCATCGCCTTGCAGCGCCCGTAGGCCCAGGGGGTACTGACATGGGAAGCGGGATGTTTGATCAACAGCACCGCCAAGGCTGGGGCCGCTGGCGGATCAACGGGCTCAAGCTGCTCTCCGCGGCCAAAGCAAAGCTGGGTTCCCCCATCGAGGCAAAAGGGCATGTCGGAGCCGAGCTGGGCCGCCATCAGCCCCAGTTCAGGGGCTGAAAATCCCAGGCCCCAGAGGGCATTGAGCCCCACCAGGGCTGCCGCTCCATTGCTGGACCCCCCTGCCAGGCCCGCCCCAATGGGGATGCGCTTCTCCAGCTGGATATGGGCCCCCAGCTCGGGGAAGCCGGAACGGGAGCGCAGCATCTCGGCCGCCTGGACAATCAAATTGCTGCCATCGGTGGGCAAGTCGGTCCGATTGGTGCTGAGGCGAATGGCGGCGTCGGCCGTGGTCTGGAACACCAAGGTGTCGGCCAGGTCGATGGTTTGCATCACCATCGCCAGCTCATGGAAACCGTCGGGGCGCAGGCCCAACACCTCGAGGTGCAAGTTGATTTTGGCGGGTGCCGATACCTTCAGTTCTGCCATCGCAACGCCGCTAGGGCCGGGCCGGGGTTGGTTGATTCAAACCGGCCGCCAGGGCCACCCACTGCAAAGGGGCAACCTCCTGGGGCCGTTGTTGCAGGGTGATGCCCACCTCCAGCGCCAGGGCCTCAAGGGCATCGGTCTCCAGCAGGCCCGCCAGGCTGTTGCGCAGCATCTTGCGACGGGCCGCAAAACAACGCTTCAGCAGCTGTTCGACCCGGCGGGCCAGGGCCGGATCCAGCCGCTGCTCCACGGGGAAGGGATCAATCGCAATCACTTCCGACATCACCTTGGGCCTCGGCTGAAAGCAGCGGGGTGGCACCGGACATACCGATTGGCAGTGCCCCAGGAGCTGCATGCGCACGCTCAGGGCTGAGTAGCTGCTGGTGCCCGGCAGGCAGCGGATCCGCTGGCCCACCTCCTGTTGCACCAACAACACCAGGCGCTGGTAGGGAGCGGCCACGGGCCGATCCAACCGACCCACCAGGCGCTCCAGCAATGGGCCCGTGATGTTGTAGGGGATATTGGCAACCACCTTGGTGGCCTCCGGCAACACCACCGCCAAGGCATCCCCGGCGGTGAGCTGGAACCTCGGGTTGGGGCCGAAGCGTTCCTGCAGCCCCAGCACCAGGTCGCGATCGAGCTCCACGGCAGCCACCGACTCAGCCGCAGTGTCGAGGAGCCGTTCGGTGAGGGCCCCACGGCCGGGCCCAACCTCCAGGATCCGATCGCCGGCGGTGACTTCGGCCGCTGCAACAATCCGATCGAGAACCCCCTGGTCCACCAACCAGTGTTGGCCGAAGCGCTTGCGGGCGCGATGGGCAGCAAAGCTCATGGGCAGGCCAGGGATCCCTCCAGATTGCCTGTTAGCCCAATCGAGCAGTTAGCCAAATCCGGCTGTCAGAGAAATCCAGCGCACCGGTTGAAGGGCAGGCGCGAGGGGAACCAGGGCAACCACAACCTGGAGTGAGCAGCCCTGCCATTGGGGGTGATCGGCCAACCAGCAATGCCAGGCCTGCTCGAGCCGGTTGCGCTTGCGGCGGTGCACGGCGCCCACTCCCCAGCCATCGGGGCCGCAGCGGCGCCGGCCTTTGACTTCGACCAGCAACAGCCTGCCGGGTTTCTCGACCAACAGATCGATTTCGCCCCACCGGCAGCGCCAATTGCGAACCACCAGTTGCCAACCCTGCTGCTGCAGGAGCCGCAGGGCCCGCTGCTCCGCCCAGGCTCCCTGAAGGGCCATGCTGCGGCGCTGGGCTCTACGGCACTGGGCTTTGGAATACACGCCAGGGGAGCCCATGGCAAAACGCGCAGGCCCTTCACCAGTGCCCCAGGTGTTCCATTCCTAGGCTTGCTTCAGCAAGAACCCAGCCATGCATCACCAACCGAGGTCCCCACGGTTTGCTGTCCCCAGTTGGTGGCAGCGCCCGCTGCTGGCGTTGGCGGCCGTACTGGTCCTGTGGTGGTCACCCCAGCCAGCGGCTGCGGCCATGGATGTGGCCAAGCAAGTGCTGATCGGTGCCGACTTCAGCGGCCAGGAGCTGCGGGGGGCGACCTTCAATCTCACCAACCTGCGTGACGCCACCTTTGCCGGCTCCGATCTCCAGGGGGCAAGCCTGTTTGGCGCCAAATTGCAGGACGCCGACCTGAGCAACACCAACCTGCGCGAAGCCACCCTGGATTCAGCGGTGTTTGAAGGCACCAACCTCACCAATGCCGTCATGGAAGACGCCTTCGCCTTCAACACCAAATTCAGAAACGTGGCCATCGAGGGCGCCGATTTCACCAACGTGCCATTGCGGGCCGATGCCCTCAAAACCCTCTGCGCAACGGCCGCTGGCACCAACCCCGTCACAGGGCGAGCCACCCGCGACACCCTTGGTTGCAGCTGAGGGGACACCACCATGAGCTTTGACGCCCGCAGTCTTGAGCGGCTCCAGGAGCTGGGTCGGACCCTGCCCCAACCCCTAGCCAGCCGCTCCCCCGTCGCCAAATCCCAGCCCAAAGCCAGTGAAAGGCGCCACCGGGTGGAGATCGAGGACGATCCCCAAGCCCTATTTCGGGAATTGATGCTCGTCAGCCCGGATGGCACCGTGCCCCCCCATTTGATGGCGCGGCTCAAGGAGGCCGAAAGCCGCCAAAAGCCCCTGCAACAACCCCCAAGACCTGGTAATCAGCCTGGCGGGAATCCGGCCCAACAACAGCGGGGCCAGCAAAAGCAAACCAGCCTAGGCAAACCCGATCCCCGCACCGCCCAGGAGCATGGGGAGCTCTACACGGCCTTCCAGCAATTGCTGCTTGAAGACGAGGTTGATTGAGACCCCGTGCTTGAACACGACGGTCCTTGACGACGACGCTGCCTGACGCCGGGCGGAAGGACAACCCCTATCCTGGCCTCCAACAATCCAGTATCCATGGCCATTCGCATCGGCATCAACGGTTTTGGTCGCATCGGCCGGCTTGCCTTCCGCCGCGCCTGCACCCTCGGCGATGTGGAGGTGGTGGGCATCAACGATCTGATCGACGTTGACTACATCAGCTACATGCTCCGCCACGATTCCAGCCATGGCCGCTTCAGCGGTGATGTGCGGATCGAGAACGGCCAGCTGGTGGTGAACGGCAACCGCATCCGCATCAGCGCTGAGCGCGATCCGAACAACCTCAATTGGGGCGACATCGGTGTGGATTACGTGCTGGAGAGCACGGGCTTTTTTCTCACCGACGAGGCCGCCCGCGCCCACATCACGGCCGGTGCCAAGCGGGTGGTGATGAGTGCCCCGTCCAAGGACGACACCCCGATCTTCGTGATGGGCGTCAACAACCACACCTACGCCGGCCAGGCGATCGTGTCCAACGCCAGCTGCACCACCAATTGCCTGGCGCCGATCGCCAAGGTGGTGAACGACAACTTCGGCATCGTGAGTGGTCTGATGACCACCGTGCACGCCACGACCGCCACCCAAAAAACCGTGGATGGCCCCTCGGTGAAGGATTGGCGCGGCGGCCGTGGTGCCGGCCAAAACATCATTCCCTCTTCCACGGGTGCCGCAAAGGCCGTGGGCCGGGTGATTCCCGAGCTCAACGGCAAGCTCACGGGCATGGCCTTCCGGGTGCCCACCCCGAATGTCTCGGTGGTGGACCTCACCGTGAACCTGGCCAAACCTGCCAGCTACGACGCGATTAAGGCCGCCATGAAAGCCGCCTCCGAGGGCCCCATGGCCGGCATCCTTGGCTACACGGAAGATGACGTCGTCTCCACCGATTTCCTGGGTGAATCCTGCACCTCGGTCTTTGATGCCGGAGCTGGCATTGCCCTCACCGACACCTTCGTGAAGTTGGTGAGCTGGTACGACAACGAATGGGGCTACAGCTGCAAGTGCATCGATTTGATGCGCCACATGGCCACGGTGGCCTGACGGTTTCTTGTCGGTTTCTTGTCAATTGCTGACCAGTTCGTTGCGATTGCAGCACTGTGAAGTATCAAAGGGCATTCGAACCCTCAGTCGATGCCCCTGATCAAATCCTTCACTTCCGCCTGGAGCCGTTCCTTCGACTACGGCGGTAAGTCCACCAGAGCTGACTTCTGGTGGTTTGTGCTGGCCGACATCATCGTGTTCTTTGTGTTGTCGCTCATCTCCAAGCCCCTGGCCAGCCTCTACGGCATCGCCCAGATCGTCCCCCATCTGCCCCTGTCCATTCGTCGCCTGCGCGATATCGGCAAGCAATGGACCTGGCTACTCCTCCAGGTTGTGCTGCCCATCATTGGCTCCATCTGGCTGATCGTGCTGTTCTGCCAGCCTTCGATCACCGGCTGAATGGCGAGCGCCCTTGCGCCAGACGATTGGCGTCGCATCCGTGACGCCCTTCGTTACCAAGCCCGCGACCTCCATCACCGCTCCTATGCGGTGCATGGAAGTCGTCGGGAATTGCTTTGGGAAGAGATGGATCGCTGCCTGGCCCTGGCCGACCAACTCGAGCAACCCAGCCAACCTTGAGACAGCGGTGGAACCAGTTGATGGTTTCTTCCGCTCTCTTTGGCTTCCCTTGATCTTGGCTCCCCTGGCCTCATCGACTGCGTGGGCTTTTCCGGCCCCACAATTGAGCAATTTGTTCTGGAGCGGGCTGGCTATCCGGCGGCAGTCGCCTTGATCTTTGCCCAGGCACTCCAACGCTGCATGGCCAGGGGCGATCGTCCGGCGAAGTTGCTGGATCATCTGAGCCCCACCTGTGCTGACCCGCTGGTTTCGAGTGGACCGCTTGGCTCCAGTCGCCCCCTGGCATCGGCCCCACCAGCGATCCATTTGGACTACCGCTATCTGCTGCGGCTGGTTTCGCCCCAAAGCCAGCGCTTAAGCGTGGCCTGCTGGCGGCGCTATGCCGGCGGTCTGGGCTGGCAACGGCGCTGCGGGCCCATGCCCCTCGAGCGCTTTGTGGCGCGCTTTCTGGAGGTGCCTGCCCCACCCCTCTCAGCCGGGGTTCCCCCACTCAAGCGGGATGGCGCCTGCCCTCGCGGTGCATCCAGCTGATCCAATCGGCCGAAATTTGTTTCGGACACACGGCTTCGCATTCGAGGTTGTTGCTGCAGCTGCCAAAGCCCTGCTGCTCCATCTCGGCCTGCATGGCCCGGGCCCGATGGCTCCGCTCCGGTTGGCCCTGGGGTAATTGGGCCAGATGGGCCAACTTGGCCGCCACAAACAAGCTGGCCGAGGCATTGCGGCAACTGGCCACACAGGCCCCACAGCCAATGCAGGTGGCCGTGTCAAACGCTGAGGCCGCCTGCTCCTTGCCGATCAAGGTCCCATTGGCCTCGGGGGCATTGCCGGTGTTCACCGAGCAATAGCCCCCCGCGCCAATCAGGGAATCCAAGCTGGCGCGATCCACCGCCAAATCTTGAATCAGGGGGAAGGCCTTGGCCCGCCAGGGATCCAGCACCAGGGTGTCGCCATCCTTGAATTGGCGCAGGTAGAGCTGGCACACCGTGGTGGCCCGCTGGGGGCCGTGGGCCTGGCCATTCACCAAGAAGCCGCAGCTGCCGCAGATCCCCTCGCGGCAATCGTGCTCAAAGGTCACTGGCCTCTCGCCGGCCCCAATCAACTGCTCATTGAGCACGTCGAGGGCCTCCAGCAACGAGAGATCCCTGGAGATCTGCTCCAGCCGATAGCTCCCATAGGCGCCTTGACCATCGGGACCCACCTGCCGCCAGATCCGCAGGTTGAGCGAGAGGGTGCCACTCATCGGTAATTGCGGGTGCTGGGCTGCATCAGCGTGAACTCCAGGGGCTCGCTGTAGCGCACGGGTTCTGCCGCTGGTGCGGGCTGGGTCGGTTCGCCGCTGCCCGGTTGGTACTGCCAAGCGGCGATATGGGCAAAGCTGCCATCGTCGCGAAGGGCCTCCCCCTCTGGAGTTTGGTGCTCTTCGCGGAAATGGGCTCCGCAGGATTCCTCCCGGGCCAGGGCATCGCGCAGCATCAACTGGGCCAGGGAGAAGAAATCGGCCACCCGCAGGGCCTTCTCCAATTCGCCATTGGGCCCCGTGGCCTCCCCTGGCACCCGCACCTCCTGGTGAAAGCGCGCCTCGAGGTGGGCCACCTGCTTCAACCCCGTTTGCAAGCCCTCGGCGCAGCGGCTAATGCCGCAGTACTCAATCATCAAATGGCCCAGCTCCCGGTGGAAGCCATCCACGGGCTGGCTACCGCCCGCGGCGAGCAGGGCCTGCAAGCGCCCATGGGCGCGGGCTTCGGCTTCGCGGCAGGCGGGATGGTCGGGTGCAATCTCCGGGGTGGGGTGGCCCGCCAGCCAGGCGGTCACCGTGGCCGGTGCAATGAAATAACCATCGGCTAGCCCCTGCATTAGGGCACTCGCGCCCAAACGATTGGCACCGTGTTCGGAAAAATTGGCCTCGCCCAGCACAAACAGGCCGGGGATCGAGCTCATCAGGTGGTAGTCCACCCACAGCCCCCCCATCGTGTAGTGGGGAGCCGGATAGATCCGCATCGGCCCAGCCATCGGGTCATCGCCGGTGATGCGCTCATACATCTCAAACAAGTTGCCGTAGCGCGCGGCAATCGTGGCGCGGCCGTGATCCGCAATGGCGTCGTTGAAATCCAGGTAGACCGACCGGCCCCCCGGCCCCACCCCCTGGCCGCCATTGCAGAGCTCCCGGGCCCGGCGGGAGGCCACATCCCGGGGCACCATGTTTCCGTAGGCCGGGTATTGGCGTTCGAGGAAGTAATCGCGCTCCGCCTCGGGAATCGCCGCCGCTGCTCGGGGGTCATCCCGCTTAGCCGGCAACCACACCCGGCCGTCGTTGCGCAGGCTCTCGCTCATCAAGGTGAGCTTGCTTTGGAAGGCGTCGCCACTGGGGATGCAGGTGGGATGGATCTGGGTAAAGCAGGGATTGGCAAACAACGCCCCCTGGCGATGGGCCGCCCAAATCCCACTGGCATTGGATTTGAGGGCGTTGGTGGAGAGGTAGTAGACGTTCGAATAGCCGCCACTCGCCAGCAGCACCGCATGGGCCGTATGGGTTTCGAGGGCACCGGTGAGCAAGTGGCGGCAGACGATGCCCCGGGCCACCCCATCCACCGTGACCAGCTCGAGCATGTCCCGGCGGGTGAGGAGCTCCACCTGGCCGGCGGCCACCTGGCGCATCAGGGCCTGGTAGGCCCCATAGAGCAGCTGCTGGCCGGTTTGACCGCGGGCGTAAAAGGTGCGGCTCACCAGGGAGCCGCCAAAGTTGCGGTTGGCCAGGGTGCCGCCGTACTCCCGGGCGAAGGGCACGCCCTGGGCCACGCACTGGTCGATGATGCCGCCACTGATTTCGGCAAGGCGGTGGCAGCCGGCCTCCCGGGCCCGGAAGTCGCCGCCCTTGAGCGTGTCGGCAAAGAGCCGCTCGATGCTGTCGCCATCGTTGGCGTAATTCTTGGCGGCGTTGATGCCGCCTTGGGCTGCCACCGAATGGGCCCGGCGGGGGCTGTCGTGGAAGGTGACCAGCTTCACCCGGTAGCCCTGCTCCGCCAGGGTGGCCGCCGCCGAGGCCCCGGCCAGGCCACTACCCACCACCAACACCTGGAGTTGGCGCTTGCGCAGCGGACTGATCAACGGCAGGCCATCGCGGGTGCGACGCCAGGCCTCGGCGATCGGGCCCGCGGGAATGCGGGGATCGGGTAACCCGGCGGAACGGGGGCTCATCGCACCACCTGGGTGGCCAGCACCAGGGGCACCAGGGCAAAGCCCCCACCCACCACCAGGGCAAACGCGCGGGTTGCCCTACGAATCCGGCCGGCGTTCGCCGGCTCCAACAGCCCGAGGCTGCGGTGGGCGGCCTCGCCGCCATGGAACAGATGCAGGCCTACGGCCAATCCAGCGGCCCCATAGAGCGCCACAGCCCAGGGGGCCGCAAGCACCTCAGCCAAGCGCGCCACTTCCAGACCAGCCCCGGGCCGGGGCCAGCGCAGCTGGTTGAGGTGCACCACCAGAAACACCAGCAGCACGCCCCCGCTCCAGGGCGCCGTGCGGGCCGCCAGGGCCGCCAACGGATCGGCGCGGCGGCTCACCAGGGCCGCGTCATTGCCGGCTTGGCGATTGGCGATCACCTTCGCCACCGTTCTGGCCAGATGCACCAGCGCCACCCCGGCCAGGGCCAGCTCCACGGCCGGCAACCAGGGCTTGGCATGCAGGGCCA
>Ga0310331_10066_pt1 | contig 17075 bp, 16 predicted proteins | sample LakMicMDCLOrngC5_FD_195545 | JGI IMG/M metagenome (GOLD analysis project Ga0310331, IMG submission 195545) | Enriched freshwater cyanobacterial communities from Lake Michigan, Michigan, United States - MI23.DCL.Orng.C5 (v2) (version 2) | ecosystem: Environmental > Aquatic > Freshwater > Lake...
GGGAGGCCGAGACCGGCGTGGTGCTGTTTATTGATGAACTCCACACCGTGGTGAACAGCGAGCGTTCCGGAGATGATGCCAGCATCGTGCTCAAGCCGGCCCTGGCCCGGGGCGATCTGCTCTGCATTGGGTCCACAACCCCTGAGGATTACCGCCGCACGGTGGAAAAGGATCCCGCCCTGGAGCGCCGCTTCCAGCAGGTGCTGATCAAGGAGCCCGGCCCCGAAACCAGTGTCGAAATCCTGAGGGGCCTCAAGGAGCGCTACGAGTTGCACCACGGCGTGGCCATTACGGACCAGGCCCTGGTGGCGGCAGCTCGCCTGGCGGATCGCTACATCACCGACCGCTGTCTGCCCGATTCCGCGATTGATCTGGTGGACCAGGCTGCGGCAAATCTGCGCATGGAGGCCACCTCCAAGCCCCAGCGGATTGAAACGGCAGAAGCCGATCTGCGCCGGGTGGAATTGGCGCTGCTATCGGCGGAGGCGGCCCCAGAAGCCGAACGGGTGCAACTCCAGGAGCAACGCCGGCAGGCCACCGACGCCTTGCACCAGTTGCAGGCCCGCTGGCAGGTGGAGCGGGACCGCTTGGCTGAGTTGCGCAGTTTGCTGCAACAGGATGAAGACCTGCGCCATGCCATCGCGGAGGCGGAGCGGGAGGGCGATTTGGAGCAGGCGGCCCAACTCCAATACGACCAATTGCATGGTCTGCAGGAGCGGCGCGACGCCCTGGAGGCGGAGCTGCGCGCTGATGAGCAAAGCCGGGAATCCCTGCTGCGGGAACAGGTGGAAGCGGGCGATATCGCCGATGTGGTGGCCCGCTGGACGGGCATCCCCGTGCAGCGGCTGTTGGCGGGTGAGCGGCAAAAGCTGCTGGAGCTCGAAGCCCGGCTTTCTGGGCGGGTGATTGGCCAGCCGGAGGCGGTGGCTGCCGTGGCAGCGGCGATTCGGCGGGCCCGGGCGGGGATGCAGTCGCCGCGCCGGCCCGTGGGGTCCTTCTTGTTTTTGGGTCCTACGGGAGTCGGTAAAACCGAGTTGGCGAAGGCCTTGGCGGGCTCCCTCTTTGATGAGGAAGACGCCTTGGTGCGTCTCGACATGAGCGAGTACATGGAGCGCAATGCCGTGGCCCGGTTGGTAGGGGCACCTCCCGGCTATGTGGGCTACGAGGAAGGCGGCCAGCTCACCGAGGCGGTGCGGCGCCGGCCCTATGCCGTGGTGTTGCTCGATGAGGTGGAGAAGGCCCACCCCGAGGTGTTCAACCTGCTGCTGCAGGTGCTCGATGACGGCCGACTCACCGATTCCCAAGGCCGCACGGTGGACTTCCGCCACACGGTGGTGATCATGACCAGCAACCTGGCCAGCCGCGCCATCCTCGACAGGGCGCGGGCCGCCCACGGGGCGCCGGATGGGGCCTTGGATCAGGCCATTGAACGGGCCCTGGCCTCCCACTTCAGACCTGAATTTCTCAACCGCATCGATGAGGTGATTCGCTTCCGGCCCCTGGAGCTCGCGGATCTCCAGCGGATTGTGCGCCTGCAATTGGCCGAGCTGGGTGGGCTTTTGGCCGAGCAACACCTGGCGCTTGAGGTGGATGAGGCGGTGGTTCAGTCCCTGGTGGAACAGGGGTACGAGCCGGAATACGGGGCCCGGCCCCTGCGCCGGGTGGTGCGCCGTCAAATTGAAAATCCCCTGGCCACCGAGCTCCTGGCCGAGCACTTCAGTGGCGCCAAGGGCGTGCGGGTTGAGCTGGCCGAGCCGCTCCGCTTTGTTCCTGTTCTTTGAGCAGGTAACGACGTCCGGTAGGGTGTTCGTTTGCAGGTGCGCGGACGCCCCCGTGCGCGAGCGCTAGTGGACACCGATCTCCCTTCCGGGGGCCCATCCGACGGGTCCCCATCCGACGAGCCAGCTCCCCAATCCCAAGCCCAGCTGGGCTTTGCGGCCGCCACGATGGCGGAATTGCGCAAAGTGGTTTGGCCCAGCCGCCAACAACTCTTCAGTGAGTCGGTGGCTGTAATCCTGATGGTGAGCCTCTCGGCTGCGGCCATTGCCGCCGTCGATCGTTTCTACCGCTGGGGTGCCTCCCAGGTGTTCCGCTGAGTCTTTCCTTTCTGTGAGCCCCGTGTCCGAGACCCCAACCGACCTTTCCCTGGACTCTGCGGAAGTGCTGGATCTAGCCGCCGCCGATGGGGATTCCCCTTTGGAGGATGGTGCTGCCCCCTTGGCAGATCCGGTCGCTGCCGCAGCCGAAGCAGGGGAGAAGCGCCAGGTGGCCCGCTGGTATGCCGTTCAGGTGGCGTCCAGCTGTGAGAAGAAGGTGAAGGCCACCTTGGAGCAGCGGGCCGTGACCCTGGGCGTGGATAGCAAGATTTTGGACATCGAGATCCCCCAGACCCCTGGGGTGAAGCTCAAAAAAGATGGTTCCCGCCAATCCACGGAAGAGAAGGTCTTCCCGGGTTACGTGCTGGTGCGGATGGTCCTCGACGAGGACACGATGATGGCGGTGCGCAGCACCCCCAACGTCATCAACTTTGTGGGCGCTGAGGAGCGTCGGGCCACGGCCAAGGCCCGCGGTCATATCAAGCCCCGCCCCCTGAGCCGCCCAGAAGTGGACCGCATCTTCAAGCGGGCCGCCGAGAAGAAGGCCGTCGTTAAGGTCGACCTCGCCGAAGGTGACCAGATCATGGTGACCGCTGGACCCTTTAAGGATTTCCAGGGCGAAGTGATCGAAGTGTCTGGCGAGCGCAACAAGCTCAAGGCCTTGCTTTCAATCTTTGGCCGGGAAACCCCGGTCGAATTGGAGTTTTCCCAGATCAGCAAACAGAGCTAGGCCAGGGCCTTGCTCAGCGGCCGTCTCCCTGCGGAGGGCGGCCGTTTCCCGAACGTTCCTTCCCCAAGGGACGATCCGCAGTCCCGCCCAGTAGCCCGAGACGATGGCCAAGAAAGTCGTTGCTGTTATCAAGCTGGCCCTTAATGCCGGCAAAGCCAACCCCGCACCTCCCGTGGGCCCTGCCCTCGGTCAGCACGGGGTCAACATCATGGCGTTCTGCAAGGAGTACAACGCTCGGACGCAGGACAAGGCTGGCTATGTGATTCCGGTAGAGATTTCGGTCTTTGAAGACCGCAGCTTTACCTTCATCACCAAAACCCCTCCCGCATCCGTGCTGATTTCCAAAGCAGCCGGTATCGAGAAGGGTGCCGCCACCTCCTCCAAGGGATCTGTTGGCGCCATCAGCCGCGCCCAGCTCGAGGAGATCGCCAAGACCAAGCTGCCCGATCTCAACTGCTCAAGCATTGATTCGGCCATGCGCATCATCGAAGGCACCGCCCGCAACATGGGCGTCGCCGTTAACGATTGAGTCCATTTCCTGTCCACCCCGCTGGGGGAGATCACAGCGGCCCTGAACCGGCCCTTCCCTGATCGCTCGCACCCCATTCCTAACCATGCCAAAAATTTCCAAGCGTTTCTCTGCCCTGGTCACCAAGGTCGAGGACCGCGTCTACGCCCCTACCGAAGCCATTGAGCTGGTCAAGGCCAACGCCAACGCCAAGTTCGATGAAACGATCGAGGCCCACGTGCGTCTCGGCATTGATCCGAAGTACACCGACCAGCAACTGCGCACGACCGTGGCCCTTCCCCACGGCACAGGCCAGGCGATCCGTATCGCCGTGATCGCCCGTGGTGAAGCCGTTGCCGCCGCAAAAGCTGCCGGTGCCGACCTCGCCGGTGACGACGACTTGGTGGATCAGATCGCCAAGGGTGAGATGGAATTCGATCTCCTGATCGCCACCCCCGACATGATGCCCAAGGTGGCCAAGTTGGGCCGGGTGCTCGGTCCCCGCGGTTTGATGCCCAACCCCAAAGCTGGCACCGTGACCACCGACTTGGCGGGGGCTATCAACGAATTCAAGGCCGGCAAACTGGAATTCCGTGCCGATCGCACCGGCATCGTCCACGTGCGTTTCGGTAAAGCCAGCTTCGATGAAGCCAAGCTGCTGGACAACCTCAAGGCCCTGCAAGAAACCATCGATCGCAACAAGCCCAGTGGTGCGAAAGGGCGCTACTGGAGGAGCCTGTATGTGACCTCGACCATGGGTCCGTCGGTTCAGGTTGATTTCTCTGCCCTGCAAGACCTCAAGCAGGAGTCCTGATCCAAGTTCTTTACACCATGGCTTCCTGCCGTGGTGTAAATTGGTCAACTGGCTAACGCCAGAAGGGCACGCGCCCAACCCAAGACAGCAGGTTGTCTCGGTGATCCGGTTTCCGGAACGCCTTGTACATAAGTCCTGCCGAGGTCCACGCGACAGGTTTTAGCTTCCTCGGACTTCCCTAACGGATGGCCGATCGGGTGCGGAGCATGCAGCGGCCTCGAAACACGGTCGAAGGCTGTCCCCCCGGGACTGTCCCAAAGACTGGGTTTGTTGGGGCCGCGTTCCCGGCTTGTTCCCCCGATCCGTTCCAAACCTATGGGCCGCACGCTGGAGAACAAGCAACAGATCGTCGAAGAGCTCAAAGGGCTTCTCGGCGAGGCCGAAATGGCACTGGTTCTTGATTTCAAGGGCCTCTCCATCAAGGAAATGACTGATCTGCGGACCCGTCTGCAGTCCAGCAACGGTGTGTGCAAGGTGACCAAAAACACCTTGATGCGCCGTGCCATTGATGGCAACAGTGCCTGGGCGAATCTCGATTCCCTGCTCACCGGTACCAACGCTTTCGTCCTTGTTAAGGGCGATGTCGGTGGTGCGGTGAAAGCCGTGCAGTCCTTCCAGAAGGACACGAAGAAATCGGAAGTCAAGGGTGGTCTTTTCGAAGGCCAACTCCTGTCCCAATCCGATATCAAGGCCATCGGGGATCTGCCCTCCAAGGAGGTGCTCATGGCGCAGATCGCAGGTGCGATCAACGCTGTGGCTACCAAGCTGGCCGTGGGCATCAACGAGGTTCCGTCCGGTCTTGCCCGGGCTCTCAAGCAGCACGCCGAAGGCGGTGCTAACTGATCGCTTTAAGCGATTTCGAGCTCCCTCGATCCGACTGTCTCCCAACAGATCTGTTGCTGATTCCCAACCATGTCTGCTACTACCGACCAAATTCTCGAGTCACTGAAGACTCTCTCCCTGCTTGAAGCTTCCGAGCTTGTGAAGCAGATCGAAGAGGCCTTCGGTGTGTCCGCTGCTGCTTCTGCTGGCGTGATGATGGCGGCTGCCCCTGCGGCTGCCGCTGAAGCCGCCGAAGAGAAGACCGAATTCGATGTCATCCTCGATGGCTTCGAAGACACGGCCAAGATCAAGGTGCTGAAGGCTGTCCGCGAGGCCACCGGCCTCGGTCTGGGCGAAGCCAAAGCTCTTGTGGAAGCTGCTCCCAAGGCCATCAAGGAAGGCATCCCCAAAGGCGAAGCCGAAGCCATCAAGAAGGCCGTGGAAGAAGTGGGCGGCAAGGTCTCCATCAAATGATGGCCCTGGTCAGGCTTTGGCCTGGCCGCCTCCCCTTCAAGTCAGCCGGTTCCTGCGGGGACCGGCTTTTTTCATGGCCAAAAAAAAGCCCCGCCAAAGGCAGGGCTTGAGAGTTAGAACGGTTTCCGGGAGTCTGTCCTCGTTTCGACCCCAGAAAGTCGTTCTGCACTCCTCACACAAGTGAACCTTAAGAGTGGGGTAAGGGGCTCGCCAGGGAGTGGGGCCTCTCTTGCAACTGTCACTCCCGGTAGGGAATCACCTGGAGGGCAACAACGTCGCCCGGTCGCAAGCGGCTGGTTTGCAGAGACCTGGTTTGTGGCGAGCTGGTTTGCTGGGGGACTGGCTGCACCGGCGGTGGCGGCAGGGGCGTGGGGTCCCAGCTGGCGGCCTGGGCGAAGGGGAGCAGGGCACCAACCCCGATGGTCAGGGCAGCGACAACTTGGCTGGCCCAGACGCGTTGGGTACCGACTTGCCAAGGGCCGACTCGGTAAGTTCGGGGGGCGCAGGGTTCAGTGGCTCCGGCCATGGTTCCGGCTCCAGGCCCGGCTGGGCTTCGGGGTTTGCAGTGTTGTTTAACGAACCTTGGGGAGTTGTCGAGTGGCCGCTGAGCCGGTGAGGGTTGTGGCAGCGGCCTGTGATGGCGCCTGCAGTGGCAATCCGGGCCCAGGGGGCTGGGGTGCCTTGCTGCGTTTTGAAGATGGCTCGGTGCAGGAGTTTGGTGGGGCCGATCCAGCGACCACCAACAACCGCATGGAGCTCACGGCGGCGCTAGCGCTATTGGAGGCCCTCAAGGCCCTGCCGCGCCATCCCGATTTAGCGATTCGGACCGACAGCAAATATCTGATCGATGGCTTTAGCAAGTGGATTCAGGGCTGGAAACGCAAGGGTTGGCGTACCGCTTCCGGGAGTCCAGTGCTGAACCGCGATCTCTGGGAGCTGCTCGACCAAGCCCGATTGGGTGGCGTGCCCCTCATCCATGTGAAGGGCCATAGCGGTGATCCGGATAACGACCGTTGTGACGTCATTGCGGTGGCCTTCTCTCGGGGCCAGAAGCCTGCCCTGGCGGCAGGGGGCGTTGGTTCGATCGCTCGCCCTGCTGATGCGGCTCCGCCTGCTGAGCCAGCTCCCGGGACAGATTTGGCCCCGGCTTCCCTGCGGCAGTTGCTCTCCCGCCTGGAGCTGGCTGATCGGTTAGCGGAGCGCGGCTATGGCTTGAGCCTGGTGGAACTGGCCCAGCTGGTGGAGATGCCCTTGAAGCAATTGGAGGGCAAAACCGAGGCCTGGACTTGGCGGGATTGGCTGGTGCAGCCCGCCGATGGGGGGCGTTGGCGTTTGGCCCGTGCCGCGGGAGGATTGGGGCTAAGGGAGTAGGTCGGCGAGATGGCCAACGGCGCGCGTTCAACCGGCATGCTCTACGAGCGTTTTGTGGGTCCCCTCTTGGCGTCCGATGGGGGCGCCGATGCGGAGCAGCTCAGCCAGCTCACCCTCACGGCCTTGGGCCAGGCCTCCTTGCGGCGAAGCTGGCCCCTGGTCAGTGGTTCTTTGGCCGGCCTGGCCGTGGAGTTGCAGCGGCCCGATCCCCGGCTGGAGCAAACCCTGTTTGGCTGTCGTTTCAGCAATCCTGTGGGCTTGGCCGCTGGTTTCGATAAGAACGCCGTGGCGGCTGGGATTTGGCATTGCTTTGGTTTTGGCTTTGCCGAGCTAGGCACGGTCACTTGGCACGCCCAGGTGGGTAATCCCAAGCCGCGGCTGTTTCGCTTGGCGGCCGAGCGGGCAGCGCTCAACCGGATGGGCTTTAACAACACCGGTGCCCAGGCGGTCAAGCGCACCTTGGAGCGCCAGCACTTGCCGCCCCCGGGCCAGCGGCCGGCGGTGCTTGGCATCAATCTCGGCAAATCCAAGATCACCAGCCTTGATCTCGCCCCCGATGACTACGCCTCATCGCTTGAGCTCTTGGCACCCCTGGCCGATTACGCGGTGATCAATGTGAGTTCGCCGAACACGCCCGGGCTGCGAGATCTGCAAGAGGAGGTGCTGTTGCGTCGGCTTGTGGAGCGCCTTAGGCGGCTTACGGCGTGCCCCCCCCTGCTGGTGAAGATCGCCCCCGATCTCGAAGATGACGCCATTGATGCGATTGCGCGGATGGCCTACGAGGAGGGGCTGGCCGGGGTGATTGCTGTGAATACCAGCATCAATCGATTCGGTTTGGAGAACCGCCCCATTGTTCAAACGGGCGGCACCTTGGCCACGGAGGCCGGTGGCCTCAGTGGCGCTCCGTTGCGCGGCAGGGCCCTGGAAGTGCTGCGTCGCTTGCGGGCCACGGCTGGCCCCGCCCTGCCCTTGATCGGGGTGGGCGGTATGGATTCGCCCCAGAGTGCCTGGGAGCGGATCACGGCGGGGGCTTCCTTGGTACAGCTCTACACCGGTTGGATCTACCAGGGCCCGGTTTTAGTGCCCCAGATCCTCGAAGGTTTCAGCCGCCAACTGGATCGCCATGGGCTTGCCCACATCGGTGAGGCCGTGGGCTCTGGATTGCCATGGCGGGATTGAGCGTCGCCGTGTGGTGGCCCTTTCGATGACGTCCGCGATCCAAGTGGGGGAGATCCCGGCCCTGATCCAGGAACGGCTTCGCCAGGTTCGGCACCAACTCTTTCCCCAGAGGCTGCGCCTGCAGATTGACGATCAAGGGCTCAGCGTCCAGGTGCTGACCAGGGGCAAGGTCCCCATGCCCCTTCCCGTGGAGGTGCCCTTGCCGGTTGGGATTTGCCGTCAAGGGATTCCCCAGAACAGCGCCGCCTTGGGGGACTTCATCGGGGATTGGTTGTTGGAGCTGGGGCTGGTCGCTTGCCAGGTCGAGGCGGTCTTGCCCGGGGCTATTTGCCAATGGCGCGTTGTGACCTGGCCCTTTGATGACCATCCCGACGACCCCCTCCAGGCCCTGCGCCAGCTCCAGATTGACCTGGGGGAATCCCTGAAGCTCGAGCAGTCGTACCTGGGCTGGCAGCCCCTGCCGCCGGGCCCTGGGGCCCAGGCGCGTGCCTTGCTGGTGGCAGCTCCCAAGCCCGTGGTGCAGGCCTGGCAGGAGGTGTTCGCGGTGGCGGGGGTGAGCTTGCAGCGCCTGATCCCGGCCCAGGTGCAGCAGTGGAGGACCCTCCAGCCGCTGTGGGGCGATGACTCCAGGTCCGAGCATTGGTTTATCGCGTTGGGCGATCAGCGCAGCCGGCTGTGGCTGGTGGTGGATGGGGTTCCCGTGGCGGATTGGCCCTTGCCCGCCTGCCCCCCTGGCTCCGGCCCCGATCCCGCCTGGACCGAGGCCTTGACCCGTTGCCAGTTGTTTTGGAGCCAGCAGGGTGGGACCCACCAGCAGCAGGACCCGCCTGCGGCCCAGCGCTGGTTCTGGTATGGCGGGCCTGAATCGGGTGGCTCTGAGCTTTGGGGGCAGCCCTTGGCGGCCCTGGTGCAGCCCTGGCCCTTGGAGCGGGTGTCGCTAACCGATCGGGTGCCGGGCTGGGATCCCGCCGCCCCCGGGTTGGATCTGCTTCAGGAACCCAGGGGTGATCAGCCGGGCCAGGCCGCAGGGACCGCGGATTGGCAGCCACCCCTGCGGCGGGGCGCGGCCATCGGCGCTGCCTTGGTGGCGGCGATGGGGCTGGTGGCTGGCGGTTTGGTGGCGATTCAGGTGGGCAACCAGGCCGAGATTGACCGCCTGCTGCCCGTGCAGGCCCTGGCTGATGGCTTGCAGGCCAGGCTTCAAGGCGAGCGGCGGCGGCTGCGCCTGCTGCAGCGGGGCAACCAGGCCTTGGCCGATGGTTTGGTGGCGGTGCGATCGGGCTCGGCCCTACTGGAGGATCTGCGCCGCCGCACCCCGGCCGGGGTGCAATTCACGGAGGTGAAGGTGGAGCCGGCCTTGCTTCAACTCAAGGGCAGGGCCACCGATCCCCAGGCCTTTGCCCGGATCAATGCCCTGCAGTTGGCTCTGCAGGCATCGCCCTTGTTCCAGCCCCAAGGGGTGCAGTTGGTCAAGGCCAACCGGGATGAGGCCCCGTCTGGCGCTGGAACGGCAACAGGCGCTGGGGCGCGGGGGCGCCAACCGGTGGTGTTTGAGCTCACGGCGGCGTTTGCGGACCGTCCAGCCCTGTTGGATGGGGAGCAGTTGCGGGCGTTGGGAGCCGATGGCATGGCCCAGCGCCTGCTGCTGCTCCAACGGGCGGGGGTGCTGCCATGACCCCCCTGGAACGGGCGGCATTTTGGTTGCCCCTGTCGGTGGGAGCCCTGGTGGCAGCTTTGGTGGGCGGCGGACTGGTGGCCCCCCAGTGGCAGCAATGGCAGGAGGGGCAAGCCCGGCTGGCGACCCTGCGGGCCAGCGAAGCCCAGGTGCCCCTGCTGAGGCGCCAGTTGGCGGTGCAATTGGAGCAGCAGGCCAAGGCGGAGCGCCAGCAGGAGCTTCTGGTGCAACTCATTGGGGGCACGGGCGACCTGGCCACCGTGCTGGCCCAGGTGGATCGGGTGGCGGGGCTGACGGGCGTGCAGCTGGACCTTTACGAACCCCAGGGGGCCGCCCCCGAGCCTCCGCCCAAAGCTGGGGCAGGGGCCCAGGAGAAAGAGCCACCACCGCCAGACCCCCTGGCGGTGGAAGGCCTCGAGCGGCAAACCGTGTTGCTCGCCGCCAAGGGCAGCTTCCCCCAGGTGTTGGACTTTTTACGGCGGATGGAGCGGCTGAACTTGTTGGTGGTTCAGAGCGACCTGCAACTCGTGCTGGATGACCTCAAAAATGGCACCCCGGCAACGTCTGCCCCTGCGGCGGCTCCCCCTGGCCCGCCAGCCCCCCAGCCGGCGCAGGGCAAGCAGCCCGCCTTGCCCAACGGGCCCACCAAGGTGGTGCTCAAGCTGAATGTGTCCCTCTACGGCCGGGCGCTGCGGCCAGCGACAGCTCCCAAGAGCACTCTGGCTGCTCCGGGTTAGCAGCGATACCATCCGGCCATCAAGGTGGGTATGTGGTGCAACGCGTTTCAGGCTGGTCCCATCGGCTTTTCGTCGTTGCTACTGCTACTGCCGCGGCCACGGTTTCCACCGTTGCTCTGGTTGGGGGGGCTGGTGGCGCCTTGGCCCAGGGTCGTCTGCAAACGCCGCCGCCGGTGCCTGGTGCAGAGGGTTCATCCGGTGCCGGCCCGAGTGCCGGACTGGTCCAATTGGCGGTGCGGCGGTTGCCCGATGGGGTGGAGTTGGTGATTAGCGGCACGGGAGCGGCCCCCCAGCTGCGCCAGAGCGTCGATGGCAGCCGCTGGCAGGGGCAGATTCTCACCAGCCAACCCGGGGCTTTGCGCTTTGGCGCCCAGCGGTTGTCGATGCCGGAATTGGGGATGCAATTGGTGAGCCTGCAGGGCTCAGGCAGTTCATACCAGCTCGAGATCCTGACCGCCAATGGCATGCCGTCGCGGCGGCCCACGGTGAGTGCCGATGGCCAGAATTTGATCCTCACCTTTGCAGCGCCTGCCCAGGTGGTGCAACAGACGGCCCGACTCGATCTCAACCAACCCGGCAGCATTCCCCTTCCTAGTGAGGTGCCCGCCTTCAGGCCCCGGGCCGTGGCGCCTCCCCTGGGGGACATGGCGGTGGGCTCGATGGTGTTGCGCAACCCGTCGCTGCTGCAGGTGAAGGGTCCGCGGGTCACCTTGACCCTGAAAAATGCCCCCGCCAAGGATGCCTTGATGGCGTTGGCCCAGATCGGCGGCTATGGCTTTGTGTATGTGGATAGCGACGGGGGTGCTGCCGCGGCGGCGGTGGGGGCCAATGTCCAAGGGGGTGCCGGTGCTGGGGCGAGCAGTCGGCTGGTCACGATCTCCTTTCGGAACGAAACCTATGCCCGGGCCCTGAATTCCGTGTTGCTGGCTTCGGGCTTGCAGGGGAAGGTGGATGGAAATCTGATCATGGCTGGCCCCAGCATTGCGGGCAGAAGCTTCGCTCCCCAGCTCTCGAAGGTGTATCGCCTCAATCAGGTGTCGCCGAATTCAGCGGCGGATTACCTCGCCAATTTGGGGGCCACGGTCTCCAAGATCAACACCATCACCACCTCCGTCACCCAGGGGGTGGCCCAGGCGGCGGCGGTGTCCTCGGCGCCGAGTTCCCAAACCACCCAGTCCACGGCGCAGACCACGGTGGAATCCTTCGGGGCCAAACAGGGCCCCTTGCTGGGCCTGCAGGCCACCACCGATCCCCGGCTGGGCACGGTCACCTTGATTGGCGATGCCCCGTTGATTGGGGTGGCCGAGCATTACCTGCGGCAGCTGGATCTGAGGCAACGCCAGGTGGCGCTGTCTGTGAAAATCCTGGATGTCAATCTCGACAATGACACGTCCATCGCCAATAGCTTTGCATTTAAATTCGGCAATAATTATATTGTGAATGATTCGGGTAAGTTCCTGGGGTCTTTTGGTAATGGTTACCCCAGTGGAACGACACCGGCCATTAGCCAGCCTAGCGAGGGGCAATTTATTGATTATTTGAGGGCTCAAATTGTTTCTTCGAGTACGAAATTACTTGCTTCTCCGACCCTCATTCTTTCGGAGAATTCTGAGGCCATTGCCGGCGGGGCTGAGGTGGCTGCGGCCACCAGCGCAGGGGGAGCCGGTGGTGCAAGTAGTGCCCTATCTGCCGCTTCGATTGGGCGGCCCCGGGCGAACGAGTCCTTTGTGACCGTGGGCACCAATGAAGTTACGGCCTATACCTCCAACCAGGCCACGGGAAGCAATACCGGCGGTGTGATTACCTGTACGCCAAGTTTTGGTGTGGCCGGGCTGACCCTGGGGGCACGGGCATCAAAAATTGATGACAATGGCTTTGTGACGTTTACTCTTTCGCCGGCCATTTCTGCCGTGACGTCAACTCAAACCGTGAATGGCTGCGGATCGATCAAGATTCTTAGTGTGCGCCGTTTGGATACCGGCACCGTGCGGGTGCGTGATGGCCAAACCCTGATCCTCACCGGTGTGATTTCGGACCAGGACATTGCCACGGTGACCAAATGGCCGATCCTGGGCGACATCCCCTTGGTGGGCCAGTTCTTTCGCACCTCGGGGCGTACTCGCAGTAAACGTGAGCTTGTGATCATGGTGTCCCCCAAGGTGATCAACGATGAATCCGGGGGGGTGTACGGCTATGGCTACCAACCCGCCTCCATGCCGGCGCGTCAGTGGCTGGGCCAGGGGGCGCCATAGCGTTGGTCATAGCTCCCTAAAGACCGATCGGGAGCAGGGCCTTCGCCGCTAGGGGGCCGAGCAGCCGGAGAACCGCGCCGGCTGCCCCAAGGAACTGGCTACCCATGCCATTGGCGCTCGCCTCCTTGGCGGCCGGCTGGGTGAGGCGGTTGGCGGCATCCCGCAATTGCTTGGCTATTGGGGCTTCTCCCTGGTGGTCGTAGAGCGTGGCGGCATAGCGGAAATCATTGGCGGCGAGGTCGTCCTTGCCCTGCTGGCCGCGGCTGATCCCCCGCGCCACCCAGCTCACGGCGGCCTCGGGTTGCCGGCGGATGGCTTCGCTAAACCAGCTCTCCGCTGCCGGTGCGTCGCCGGCTTGGTGGGCCTGCACGCCCGCATTGTGGAGTTGGCCGTAGCTCAACTGGGCATTGGCAATGCCCTTGGCCTGTTGCCAGTGGGCGTTAGCGAGGGCGCTCGGGTCGAGCAGGGCACCGGTGAGGTCGGCTTGGCGAAGATCGCTGCCCGCGAGCAGGGCTCCCCGTAAATCGGCGCCGCGGAGGGAGGCTCCCACCAAGCTGGTGAATTGCAGATTCGCGCCGCCCAGGTTTGCCCCATCCAGTTGGGCTTGGCTGAGATTGGCCCGCTGGAGTTGGGCGCCGCGCAGATCGGCATCGCGCAGATTGGCCAGCACCAGATCCGCGTCGCTGAGCTGGCAGCCCCTGCAGCGGCCTGACGCGAGCAGCCGCACCAGGGCTTCAGACCCCGCCCAGGCCCCCGCCATGGGCAGCAGGGCTAGGACCACGGCCAGTCGCAGGGCCCCTCGACTTGGGCGTCCCATCAAACTGAGCCTGGGGCCGGGCCTACGCATGGTCGTCTTTTAACGCCTCTGGGCTTCCCTGGCGACTGGATGGGCTCGAGCTGGCTTCGTAGCCTGCTGCGATGGCTGCTGCTGTGGGTCCTGCTGCTGTGATTCCTGAGTGCCACGGCGGCAATGTGGCTTCGGTGGCCCAGCGCTTGGGCTGTCAACCGGCCGACGTACTCGATGCCAGTGCGTCCCTGGTGCCCTTTGCCCCTTCCGTGCGGATGGCTGCTGCCTTAATGGCGGCCGCCTTTGGTTCGGCCCGGCGGGTCTATCCCGACCGGGGCTACACGGGCTTTTGTGGGGCGGCAGCCCGTCTGCATGGCTTGCCCACCGGCGCCGTCCTGGCGGGCAATGGCGCCTCAGAGCTGTTGACCTGGGCGGCGCGGGACGCGGCAGCGGCCGGGCAAAGCGTGGTCTTTCAGCCCGGTTTTGCCGATTACGGCCGGGCCCTGCGCTGCTGGGGTGGGGCCGTGCTTCCCCAGTCCCTGGATCTGGAGTGGTCGGCCCACTTCCCCCAGCCCTTGCCAGCGCCGGCCCCGGGGGCGGTTTTGTGGATCACCAATCCCCACAATCCCACCGGTCGCCTCTGGAGTTGCGCTTCCCTCGAGCCCCTGCTGGAGCGCTATCGGCTGGTGATCTGCGATGAGGCCTTTTTGCCACTGGTGCCTGGTGGGGAAGCCCAGTCGCTGATTCCCTGGCTCAGTCGCTATCCCAACTTGATCGTGATTCGCAGCCTCACCAAGCTCTATGGGGTGGCGGGTTTGCGTTTGGGCTATGCCTTGGCGAGTCCGGAGCGGCTCAAGCGCTGGGCGAGCTGGAGGGATCCCTGGCCGGTGAATGGCCTGGCGGCGAGCTTGGGGGAAGGGGTTTTGGCCAATCCCGCGCGCTATGGCCGCTGGTGCGGCCGGGTCCAGGCCTGGGTTGCCGTGGAAGGGGCTTGGCTGGCTGGGCAGTTGGCCCGCTTGCCCGGTTTGGTGCCGATGCCCTCGGCGGCCAACTACCTCCTGATCCGCTCCAGCCAATCCCTGCAGCCCCTGAGGGAAGCCCTGGAGCAACGCCACCGGATCCTGCTGAGGGATTGCCGTTCTTTCCCCGAACTCGGTGCGAATTGGTTGCGCTTGGGCTACCAATCCCGCCGTAACAATCGGCGCCTGGTGGCGGCCCTGGCCGAGGAAGGGGGGCGGCTCGGGCTGGCTTAGGGGCCCGGGCCCTGGGGCACCAGTTGCAGTAGCAGCTGCACCAGCTGTTGATCGGCCTTGGTTTGGGCGAGTTGCTGCATGCCGGCCCCCATCGCCACGAGGGGATCGGCTGGGGGGGCGGCTCCGCGCAGCCGGGGGCCGAGCAGGCGCCACAGGGTGCGCCCCAGAACGGGAGCTTCTGGGCCGTGTTGGTGCACGATTACGGCTGCACCGAGGGCGGCTGCAGCGGCGGCATTGGCCTCCTGGTGTTGGTCCGCGGCGGCGGGATAGGGCACCAGAATGGCGGGGGTCCCGCAGACGGCCAGTTCACTCAAACTGCCGGCTCCGGAGCGGCTGATGGCCAGGTCTGCGTGTTGCAGCAGCGCTGGGATTTCGCCCGAGAAGGGGCGTTCCACCACCCTAGGGAGGGTGTTTTGGCCGGCTTCCGGGTCGTTGCTGCCGGTGAGATGCACCACCCGTACCCCATGGACCACCAGCGCCTGGAAGAGGGGCCGCACCATGCGGTTGAGGCCCACGGCCCCCTGGCTGCCACCCATCACCACCAGCAGGGGTCCCTTGCCCTGGGGCACCCAGGGGGGCAGGGCCGTTGGGTTCAAAAACTCTTGCCGCACCGGGGTGCCCGTGACCACGGGCCGGCATCCCCGCAGTCGCTGGGCTGCTTGGGGGAGGCCGATCGCCAGGCGGGTGCAATGGCGGCCTAGGAGCCTGGTCACCTTGCCTGGCATGGCATTGCTTTCGTGCAGCACCACAGGCACCCCGCACCAGCGGGCCGCCAAAATTGCCGGGGCGGCGATGTAGCCACCGGTGCTGAAGACCGCGGTGATGTGCTCGCGGCGAATCAGGCGCCGCACGGCTTGGATCGCCTGGAGCAGCTGGAGCAGGCTGAGCACCTGGCGCCAACCCCTGCCCTGGAGGCCACCGCAGCGCACGGTGTGGAGGGGGTAGCTCTTGGGCACCAGTTGCCGCTCGAGTCGATCGGGCACCCCCAGCCAATGCACCTCCCAGCTCTCTGGCATGGCCTCGGCTACGGCTAGGGCCGGAAAGAGGTGGCCGCCGGTTCCGCTTGCAGCAATCAAGAGCCGGGGCATCGGCAAAGCCTGGGGGCCGGCCTAACTTAAAAGCCGTTTCACCAGGCTCGATGCCGCGTTTTCGCTTGGGTTCCCGGTTCCGCTTGCGGGCCTGGACGATGGCCGTGCTGGCCTTGGGGGCTTCCGGGCTCCTGCCATTGCCGCAGACTCAAGCTGCTGCAGCGGCCCAGGCACCCACAGCGCTCCAGTTGCAGGCCCTCGAGCGGGCGTTCAACGGCCGCGGCGAACTCTCGGCGGTATTGGAAGCGGGGCCTGGTTTGGATCCCACCTTGGTGGGGCTGCGGCGGCGCAGCCTGTTGAAGGACTTCCCCGATGCCCAATGGCTGGTGAGTCCTGGTGCTCCCCTCAAAGATGGCACCACTACCACCCAGATCAAGGTGGTGGGCACTCGCAAGGAGGGGTCCCATACCTACGCCTTTGAGGCGGTGCAGCTGCTTGCCCTCAGCAGTGATGGCGCTCGGATTAACAGCCAAAGGGTGATCAAGGAGCAATCCCTGCTCCATTCCGCTGGTGTCGTGTTGCCCGTGAGCCTGCTGATCCCCGATGCGGTCCTCACCGGCCAGCGCTACGACGTGGATGTGGTGTTTGACGATCCGCTCGATGGGGCCGTTCTCGCCGGGGGGCTCTCGGCCCTCACGGATTCCCAGGTGAACACCCTGGCTAGCCCCAGCTTCCAGCTTGGTGCCCTGGGAGGTGGAGGGTTGTTTAAAACCGTCCAAGCTCCGCTCACCCCTGGTAACCAAACCTGGGCTGTGCTGTTGGTGCACCCCAAGGGGATCGTGACCGCCACCAAGCGGGTGCGGGTGGTGGCAGACCAGGCGGGGCTGACTCCCTAGGGGAACCGCCTGGGCAGCGAGGGCACTTGCCTCAGTCAGATCTGGTCACATCTGCAAGGTGATTGAGGAGCATTTCAGCCGGCGGCAGCCGTGAAGATGAGTACGTCAGGTCCTCACCATCCTTCCGAACCATCCATGGGTTTACGCAACTCCAAAACCCTTTCCGCGCTCAGCACCGCCTTGGTGCTGGGTGGCACCGCTCTCACGGGCATGGCGCTCACTGGAACTGCGCTCACCGGAACACCAGCCTTGGCCGAACCGGCCACGGCCCCCTGGTCTGGCCAGGGCAGTGACCAGGTCCAAAAACTCAAGAGCCAGCGGCTCAAGGCCTTCACAGCGATGGGCCCCGCCCAGCGCCAAGGGTTTTTCCAGGCCCAACGCAGCCTGGAAGAGCGTTTTTATCGCCAGCGCCTGAACCAGCTCAACCAGAGTGAGCGGTGCCTCGATCAGGCC
>Ga0310331_10067_pt1 | contig 16992 bp, 13 predicted proteins | sample LakMicMDCLOrngC5_FD_195545 | JGI IMG/M metagenome (GOLD analysis project Ga0310331, IMG submission 195545) | Enriched freshwater cyanobacterial communities from Lake Michigan, Michigan, United States - MI23.DCL.Orng.C5 (v2) (version 2) | ecosystem: Environmental > Aquatic > Freshwater > Lake...
GTGCCGTCGGCATCCGCCAGCCGCTGGCCCAGCAGCAGCAGGCCGCCGCATTCGGCATAGATCGGCAGGCCGGCCCCATGGGCGCGCCGCAGCTCCGCCAGGCTGCGCCGGCTCTGGCCCAGCTGGCTGGCGTGGAGTTCCGGGTAGCCGCCGGGCAACACCAGGCCGCGGCAGCCGGTCGGCAGCGGTTGATCCGCCAAGGGCGACCAGGGTTGCAGCGCCACCCCCTGCTGCGCCAGCAGCTCGCTGGCTTCGGGGTAGCGGAAGTGAAAGGCGGCGTCGCTGGCGATGGCCAGGGTGACCGCTGGTCCGGCGGGGGGTGCGGGCTCCGGGGCGTGGGCGGGCGCCTGCGGGGCCTGCAGCAGGGGCCAGAGGGCCTGCAGCTGCAGGTGCTGCTCCGCCAGATCGGCCCAGGGGCCCAGCCGCTGTTGCAGGTCGGTGAGCTCGTGGGCCGGCAGCAGGCCCAGGTGGCGCGAGGGCAGCTCCAGGCTGCTGTGGCGCGGCAGGGCCCCCAGCAGCGGCATGCCGATGCGCTCGAGGCTCTCCTGCAGGAGGGCGTGATGGCGGTCGCTGCCGACGCCGTTGAGCACCACGCCCGCCATCGCCAGCCCGGGCTGGTGGTCGCGGAATCCCCGCACCAGGGCAGCCAGCGATCCCGCCTGGCGGCTCGCCTCCACCACCAGCACCACCGGCAGGTTGAGCAGGGCGGCCACATGGGCGGAGCTGCCCTCGCTGCTGGGGCCGCGGCCATCGAACAGCCCCATCACCCCCTCCACCAGCGCCAGCTGGCTGCGGCTGCCGTGGTGCTGGAAGCTCCGCTGCACCCAGGCCTCACCGCAGAGCAGCGGATCGAGGTTGCGGCAGGGCTGGCCGCTGGCGGCCGTGTGCAGCTGGGGGTCGAGGTAGTCGGGCCCCACCTTGAACAGCTGGATGCTCTGGCCGCGGCGTCGGGCCAGGGCGGTGAGCGCCAGGCTGAGCAGCGTTTTGCCGCTGCCGCTGCAGGGGGCGGCGATCAGGCAGGCCATGGGGTGGCTCTCGGGCGGACCGCCCCGGGGATCAGCTGGGCAGCAGCTTGGCAGCCAGGGTTGCCGCCGAGGCCAGCAGCGGGTTGGTGCTGTCGTGCCCTCCCCCCAGGAGGCGGGCCATTTCCATTTCTTCGCTTTCGTTCGGCAGGGGCACCACCTCCTCCGCCAGTTCCATCGAGGCCACACCGCCGGCCTCCAGCCGCATGCAACCGCCCGATTCCGAGCAGAGGATCACGCACAGGGGGGCTCGATCCGCTGGGGCGCAGATCAAGCGCATGCCCACCAGGGCGCCCGGATGGGTTTTGCTCACCCCCACCGGCACGGGCATCAGGCGGAACTGCACCGTCTGGCCATCACCCCGTTGAAATTCCGCCAGGATCCCGCGACCCTCCGTGCTGGTGTCGGCCTCGAGCCAGCTGCTGTTCTGCAGGTGCCAGCCGAGGCGATCAGCGATCCAGGCCGCCAGCAGCAGCCCCTTCACCGGGTGCTGGCCCTCCACGTCGATGTCCAGCTGCACCACGTGCTGCAGGGCGCTCTGGCGGCTGGGGGGGTCGAACACCATGGCCAGGGATTCGCGCCAGGTGCGCAGCCGCAGCCAGTTGAGGTCGTTCACCGCCTGGCCCCCCGCGATTCGCTCCACCAGCACATCCAGGCAGCGGCGGGGGGTGCCGAGGGAGCTGTCGAGCACCAGGCGCCGCGGCCCTACCGCCAGGGCCTCCAGCAGCTCGGGGGATTCATCCAGCGAACCGTTCCACCACACCCAACAGGGCAGTTCCGCCGCGATCAGCGGCTGCAGCATCGGCAGCCCCTGCTGCAGGGCCCCCATGCCACCCCGCAGCACCACCACATCGCCGCAGGCATCGCCGCCGCCGCTGCGCTCATCGCTCAGCGGGCAGTAGGCCGCCACCAGCGTTTCCAGGGGGCGATCCGCCGCCAGGGTGGGGGCCAGGGTGATCAGGCGCCGCGGTTGGTGGGCGCTGATGGCGCGATCCACGAATTGGCCGCGCAGGTCATCGGCGCTGTGGTGGCCGGGCTGCTGCCCCAGGGCCCAGGCCAGCTCCGGCGCCGTGGGGGCGGTGCTGGCGGGCAGCCCCAACTGCCCCACCGCCTCACGGGCCGCCTGCAGCAGTGGCTCGTTGAGCAGGCCGCTGATGGGGCCATCGATGCGGCCGGTGCGGATCAGTTGCTGCTGCAGCCAGGAGGGCTCCCACACCACCAGGGTGAAGGTGGCGGCCCCGCCCTCCTCCTTCAGTCCTTCGCTCCACAGGCGGTTGAGGTAGTCGGGCACCTCCTGGGGTGGCAGTTCCAGCGGAGCTTGCAGGGTGAGCTGGGGAGCCATGGCGTTGAGAACGGCGAGGGGACAGAGCGAAGGCGGTGGGAACGGCGGGGGCGCTGGGGGCGAGCAGTGGGTTCAGGGACGGCGCCACATCAGGCCGTCATCGGCCAGCAGGTTGTCGGCGGCGCTGGGGCCCCAGGTGCCGGCTTCATAGGGGTGCACCGGCAGCTGGGAGGGGGCGTCCTCCATCAGCTCCAGCAGGGGCGTGTAGAGCCGCCAGGCGGCCTCCACCTCGTCGCTGCGGGTGAACAGGGTGGGGTCGCCGAGCATGGCGTCCGCCAGCAGGCGCACATAGCCCTCGTCGGAGGGTTCGCCGAAGCTTTCGTCGTAGCTGAAGTGCATGTCGACGGGCCTGCTGCGCATGCCGGAGCCGGGGGCCTTCACGTCGAACACAAAACCGGCCCCTTCATCGGGCTGGATGCGCAGCACCAGCTGGTTGGCGGTGGGGCTGCCGCCGGCGGCATCAAACAGGTGCACCGGAGCTTCCCGGAAGGTGAGCACCACTTCGGAGAGGCGTTTGGGCAGGCGCTTGCCGGTGCGCAGATAGAAGGGCACCCCCTGCCAGCGCCAGTTGTCGATGAACAGCTTCATCGCCACATAGGTTTCGGTGGTGCTGTTGGGGTTCACCCCCGGCTCCTGGCGGTAGCCCGCCACCGGCCGCTGCACGGTGCCGCCGGGGCCGTACTGGCCGCGCACACAGCAGCGCCAGGGCTCGTCCTCATGGGCCAAGCGAGCCGCCTGGAGCACCTTGGCCTTCTCGTTGCGGATTGCCTCCGGATCGAAGCGCCCCGGGGCTTCCATGGTGGTGAGGGCCAGCATCTGGGTGAGGTGGTTCTGCACCATGTCCCGCAGGGCGCCACTGGTTTCGTAGTAGCCGGCCCGCTCCTCCACCCCCACGGTTTCCGCCGCCGTGATCTGCACGTTGGCGATGTAGTTGCGGTTCCAGATCGGCTCGAAGATCGTGTTGGCGAAGCGCAGCACCAGGATGTTCTGGACCGTTTCCTTGCCCAGGTAGTGGTCGATCCGGAAGATCTGCTGCTCCTGGCCGCAGCTCTGCACCACCCGGTTGAGCTGCTCGGCGCTGCTGTAGTCGGTGCCGAAGGGCTTTTCGATCACCACCCGGCTGCGGGCCGGATCCCGCAGCAGCCCAGCGGCCGCCAGGGCCCGGCAGCCGCTGCCGTAGAAGGCCGGTGACACCGACAGGTAGAAGGTGCGATTGCCGCGGGTCGCCTTGAGGCGGTCCAGGGCCTCCAGGCGGGTGCCCAGTCGCACGACGTCCTCGTTTTGCTGCAGGTCCACCGGCTCGTAGAACAGGCAGGCGGCGAACTGCTGCCAGGCGCTGTGGTGTTGCTTGACGTCATCGGCCATCGCCTCCGCCATGCGGTTGCGGAAGTCGTCGTCGCTCCAGGGGCGGCGGGCGCAACCCAGCACGGCGAATTCACTGGGCAGGCGCCGCTGCCGGAACAGCTCAAACAGCGCCGGGATCAGTTTGCGGTGGGTGAGGTCGCCGCTGGCCCCGAAGATCACCAGGCATTGCGGGGCGATCACCCGCTCCTGGCGCAGCCCGACGCGCAGGGGATTGGTCTGGGTGGCGGGCATGGGCAACGCGGGGCGTGCGTGCTCCTGGTTTAACGAGCACGGTGGGCTTCCGCATGGCTTGGCAACAAAAAAGCCCGCCGGAGGGCGGGCCTGTGTGGAGTTGGAGACCGGAGGGCCGATCTCAATAGGTTTCGACGTGCCAGCGCTCGGCTTTCTTGAGGGCGGGGCGCAGTTCGCTCCAGTTGAGACCCTTGGCGGCGGCGGCGGCGGTCATCGCCTCGTCGATGCCGGGTTCCATGCCCCGCAGACCGCACATGTAGACGTGGGTCTTGGGGTTCTCGATCATCGCGAAGATCTCGTCGGCGTTCTCGCTGACGCGGTCTTGGATGTACATGCGGCCGCCCTTGGCATTCTGCTGCTCACGGCTGATGGCCTTGGTGTAGCGGAAGTTGTCGGGGAACTCCCTCTCGTAGCGGTTGAAGTCGTCGTCGTACAGCAGGTTGGCGGTGGTGGGAGCCCCCATGAACAGCCAGGCCTTGCCTTTGAACTGCCAGCCGTTCTTGTCGCGCTCGGCCGGTTCGAACATGCGGCGCAGGTAGGTGCGCATCGGGGCGATGCCAGTGCCGGTGGCCAGCATGATCACGTTGGCCTCCTCATCGGCGGGCAGCAGCATCTCCTTGCCCACCGGGCCGGTGATCTTCACCTTGGCGCCCGCCTGGATATCGCACAGGAAGGAGGAGCAGACACCGTTGATGGTTTCGCCGTCTTTTTCGTACTGCAGCTGACGCACGCAAAGCGACACGGTGTTGCCGGCCATGTCATCGCCGTGGCGGGTGCTGGCGATCGAATAGAGGCGCAGCTTGTGGGGCTTGCCGTTGGCGTCTTCGCCGTCGGGAATGATGCCGATCGACTGGCCTTCCACGTAGTGCAGCTGGGGATCGCCACCCTTCAGGTCGAAGGTGATGTGGTTGACCCGGCCGATGGCACCGTCAGCCAGCAGGCTGTAGTTCTCGGTGACGGTGCCGACGAACGGATCCTTGGGCTTGTAGAGATTGACGGGAACGTCAGCGTGGGACACGGGGGCGGCGGCGGCGGGTTTCGGGGCGGTCGGGGTGGCTTTGGCTGCCGGTTTGGCGGCGGCCTTAGCGCTGGGTTTGGCGGCGGCGGGTTTGGCCGGGGCCTCGCTGGTGCTGGGGGCGGCAGTCTCCGAGGAAGCTGGCACCACGGAGAGCACCTTGCCACCCAGGCGGCTGATGGACTGCATCAGCGATTGCAGGCCAGAAAAGGGAACGTTGATGGTGCGCTCCGCCTGTCGTGGCTGGGCGCTGCCGTAGCCCTGCACCACCACGCTGAACATGCGCGAATCGCTGCGGCTGGAGGTAGCGGTCGAAACACGCATGGTCCCAGGTGGCCTGTAGAACGCGCGCGATCATAGGGAACTTCCCGGGGCTTCCAGCTCGGCGCCCGAGGCTGGATCCGGTTAGGTTGACCCACTGAAATCAATCGCTACGTCGGCTCGACCCCTTGACGCAGCTCTCGATCGACCCCACCAGCGCCCTTGCCGGGCCTGGGATCAGCCCCCTGCGGGCGGTCGAGACCGGCTGCTGTGAGCTCGACACGATCCAGCAGGAGATGGAGCGGTTGCCCGGAGGCTGCCGCCGCCTGGCGGTGCAACTGCGCCTGGCCATGGATCCCCAGTGGCTGTGGGCGGTGCTCACCGATTACGACAGCCTCAGCGGCTTCATCCCCAACCTGGAGTGCTCCCGTCTGCTTTGGCGCCGCGGCAACGTGGTCGGCCTGGAGCAGGAGGGGGCTCAGGTGTTCATGGGGCTGCGCTTCAAGGCCCGCGTGCACCTGGAGCTCACCGAGCATCTGGAGGAGCGTCGCCTCAGCTTCACCATGGTGAAAGGGGATTTCCGCCGTTTTGAGGGGGCCTGGCAAATCGGCGGTGACGGCACTGTCACAACCCTGCTGTATGAACTCACCGTTCAGGGCTGTGTGGGCATGCCGATCGGCCTGATCGAGCAGCGCCTGCGGGACGACCTGGCCTCCAACCTGCGGGCTGTGCAGCAGGAAGCCCAGCGCCGTTGCGCCTTGCCGGCCTGAACCAGCCATGCCCCAACGGGCAACCCAACAAAAAAGCGGCCTAGAGGGCCGCTTGCTGGAGATACCCCCAAGGGGATTCGAACCCCTGTCGCCTCCGTGAAAGGGAGGTGTCCTAGGCCTCTAGACGATGGGGGCTAGGACTCGAAGGCTGCTCGGGGTGGGCTGATGAAGCTGAATCCCTTGCTGCGCCTGGCTTTTGGGCCATTGCGCCTTCGATGCGATGACGTTACGGGTCCGAGGGGCCCTTCGTCAATCAGGCGGCCCCTTGGCCATCCCACACGGGCACGGTGAAGTGGAAGCAGGCCCCCTCGCCGGGTTCCGACACCACCCAGATGCGTCCACCGTGTACCTCGGTGATGCGGCGGCACACCGACAGGCCCACACCGAAGCCGGAGGTGGTGGCGGAGGTCTGCGGTAACCGCACCCGCTCCAGGAAGATGCGTTCCTGCTCATCGCGGGGGATGCCGGGGCCGGAGTCGCAGATGCTCACCTGCAGCCACTGGCTGGTGCGGTGCAGGATCGTCAGGCTCACCCGTCCGCCGTCGGGGGTGTACTTGAAGGCGTTTTCCAGCAGGTTGAGCAGCACCTGGCGCATGCGGCGCTGATCGGCGCAGACATCCGGCAGATCGGTGGGGATGTCGGTGATCAGTTCGAGGCCGCGGCCCACCCACAGCTTCTCCAGCTCGAGGATGGCCTCTGCCGCCACCGGGCCCAGGGCCAGCCGTTGCGGGTTGAACAGGGCTTCCCAGCGGGTGGTGCCCACCTCCAGCAGGTCCTTGGAGAGCTGCTCGATGTCATCCAGCCGGCGGCCGAGCACATCCCGGAAGCGGGTCTGGTCGATCTGGCCGAGGTTGAGGCTCTGCAGGGCCAGCTTGGAGGCGGTGAGGGGGGTGCGCAGCTCATGGGCCACCATCCGCAGCAGCCGTTCCTGCACCCGCAGCCGCTCGATCAGGGTTTCGTTCTCCTGGCGCAGCACCAGCAGCTGGTCCTCCAGCTGCAGTTCCCGCTGGGTGCGGCTGCCGTCGCTTTCCACGGGCCGCAGGCTCATGCCCAGGCCGCTGACCACCTCCAGCTGCTGCCAGCGGGGCAGCCAGTTGCGCAGTTGATGCAGCAGCGTGTTGCCGGCGAACACCTGCCGCGGAGCCGGCTCCAGCTTGATCAGCGCCGGGGTGGCCACCAGCCGATGCAGCTCCAGCAGTTCGGGCCGCAGGGCTGGATCGGCCACATCCAGTTGCACGTCGAAGCCGAAGTCTTCCGTTTCCAGGAAGTGCATCAGGCCCCGTAGATCCGGTGTGGCCCGGTGGTGGGGGGAGGCCACCAGCAGCAGCTTCAGCAGGCGGCGTGTGCCGGGATCGTCAGGCGCAAGGCTCCCCCCCTCCTGGGCTGGAAGGGTGGCGGGGGAACGGGCGGGCTCGGCGGGGCTGAACTCCCCTGCGGCTGGCACAGGTGCGCTGAATCCTGGAGAAAAGGTGGATTCACCTTATGGGGTTTGGTCAGAACTGGTTGGCGCCGCTATGACGACTGTGACGAGTCGTTGTTTGAGGCATCGGCGTTGGCGCACCTGCGAGATCTGGTGACGCGCGTGCATCCGGTGTCTTCGGCTCGGGTGGGCGGTAGCGGCAGTCGTATTCAGCTCGACACCACCTTGCGGCGTTGGTTCAACCGCAATTTGGGGCTGTGGCGGTCGCGCCGTCAGTACTTCTTCCCCGACGATGAAGTGCTGCGGGTCGACATGCTGCTGCGGGTGCAGACCTTTGACGATCAGGCGGAGGTGGAGCCCCGCTATCGCTTCACCTGGTGGCCGGAGAAGGAATACGACTTCTTTGAGCGCAAACCCCGCTACGTCCGCGAGGGCACCATGGATGCCTCCCTCTGTGGCCATCAGTTGCGCCGCAGCCGCGGCTACCTCTGCGGCTCCCCCACCAAGAGCCAGATCCGCCAGGTTGACGAGCACGAGGTGGTGTTTGAGTCGCACTATCTCGAGTGGGACATCATCGAGCACATCCGCCTGGTGGATCAGGACCGCTTCCGCGCCCGCTCGATCTACTCCTGGCGCGACGGCAACCTGGAGTTGGTGGAGACGCACCACGAAATCCGTGTGGAGCTGGCGGGGGACCCCCTGCCCGCCGATGCCTAGGCCGTTGCCTGCCGGCGAGCGTGGCGTGCAGCAGGATTGGCCTAGCTATCGCCCCCTGTCCGTGCGCATCACCGCCAGCCGTCTCGGCCGCCTGTTGTTGCCCCTGGCCCTGCTGCTGGCCCCCGCCTCCGCCTGGGCTGCCCCCGCCACCGAGGCCGACATGAGCCTCTACACCCGCCTGGCGGCCCTCAATGTCTGCATTGCCCGCGCCGCCGGTGTGGAGTTTGACAAGGCCGTGGCGATCGCCGGTGAAACCATTGCCCAGGTGATCCAGGGCCAGCACCAGGGCCGCATCAGCCAGGTGAGCGACAAGCCGCTCCCTGTGGACGAACTGCGCAAGGGCTCGATCAATTCCGCGGTGCTCGGGGCCGTGGAGCTCTGCCCCAAGGAGGTGCCCGATGACGTGCGCAAGAAGGTGGATGAGGTGCTGAAGACCAACTCCGAGAAGGGATCGACCCCGGCGCCGAAACCAGCGCCCGCCGCCCAACCGGCCCCTACCACCAAGCCCTGACGCCGTCGCCATGGCCAGCGTTCGCCTCGCCGACTACCGTCCGGCGCCGTATCGGATCGTTCACACCGAGCTGCAGGTGCGCCTGTACGCCGACCACACCCTGGTGGCGGCCACCCTGCAACTGGAGCCCAATCCCGGCGCCAGCCCTGGCCCCCTAACCCTGCGGGGGGTGGAGCTGGAGCTGCTGGAGCTGGCGTGCGATGGCGCGCCGTTGCCGGCTGACGCCGTGCGTGCGGAGCCCGGCCAGCTGGTGCTGCTGCAGCCACCGGCCCGGCCGTTTGTGTTGCGCAGCCTGGTGCGGATCCACCCGGAAACCAACAGCAGCCTCGAGGGGCTGTATGTGAGCGGCGGGTTGTTCACCACCCAGTGCGAAGCGGAGGGCTTTCGGCGCATCACCTATCACCCGGATCGCCCCGATCTGCTCAGCCGTTTCCGCGTGCGCATCGAGGCCGATCGCGCCACGTGCCCGGTGCTGCTTTCCAACGGCAACTGCGTGGATACGGGCCTGCTGCCGGCGGAGCCCCATGCCGCCGGTGCGGAGCCCAGCCCCCGCCATTACGCCGTCTGGGACGACCCCTTCCCCAAACCCTCCTACCTGTTTGCCCTGGTGGCCGGTCGCCTCGAGGAGGTGAGCGATCAGTTCGTCACCCGCAGCGGTCGCAGCGTGCAGCTGCGCTTGCATGTGGAGCCCGGCGATGCCCCCTACACCGCCCACGCCATGGCGTCGCTGAAGCGCTCGATGCAATGGGATGAGCGCCGCTACGGCCTGGAGTACGACCTCGATGAGTTCAACATCGTGGCGGTGCGCCATTTCAACATGGGCGCGATGGAGAACAAGAGCCTCAATATCTTCAACTCCAAGTTGGTGCTCGCCGATGCCGCCACCGCCAGCGATGGCGAACTGGAGCGGATTGAAAGTGTGATTGCCCATGAGTATTTCCATAACTGGACGGGCAACCGCATCACCTGCCGTGACTGGTTCCAGCTCTCCCTCAAAGAGGGGCTCACCGTGTTTCGCGACGCCAGTTTCACGGCCGATCTGCATTCCGCTGCCGTCAAGCGCATCGAGGATGTGTCGCTGCTGCGCAACACCCAGTTCCGCGAGGATGCGGGGCCGACGGCCCACCCGATTCAGCCGGATCAGTACCAGGCGATCGACAATTTCTACACCACCACGATCTACGAAAAGGGCTCGGAGGTGATCCGTGTGCTCCATACCCTGCTAGGGGAGGAGACGTTCATGCGGGGCATGGCTCTCTATGTGAGCCGTCACGACGGCAGCGCCGCCACCTGCGACGACTTCGTGCAGGCGATGCAGGATGCGGCCGAGCAGGCCTGGACCCGTGCCGGCGAGGGCTCTTCGCTGCCGCGCTTTGATTTCGCCCAGTTCCGCCGTTGGTATCACCAGGCGGGCACGCCCCAGCTGCAGATCGAGCGCCACTGGGACGCCGAGGCCGGCAGCCTGCAGCTGCGCCTGCACCAGCACACCCCGCCCACCCCTGGCCAGCCCGACAAGCAGCCCCTGGTGATCCCGCTGTTGCTGGGGCTGTTGGGTCAGGCCGGCGAGCCCTTGCCGGTGCGCTTCCACGGCGAAACGGTGGCGGCGGCGCAGGCGGCCACCCAGGCCCATGGATGGGGGGAGGTCAGCCGCCTGGTGGTGATCGACCAGGCGCAGCAGGAGCTCACCCTGGTGGGCCTCGAACCCCATAGCCATCCGCCGGCCCTGTCGCTGCTGCGGGGCTTCTCAGCGCCGGTGAAGCTGCAGCTGCAGCGCGACAGCCGCGAGCTGTTGCATCTGCTGGCCTGCGACAGCGACCCCTTCGCCCGCTGGGATGCGGGGCAGGAGCTGCTGCGCCAGGCGGTGCTCAACCGTGCCGCCGGCAGCCCCAACGACGAACTGGAGGAGGGGTTGGTGGCGGCGTTCGAGCGGATCCTGGCGGAGCCGGGGCTGTGCGATGCCAACCGCAGCATGCTGCTGGCCCTGCCGGGCCTGCCGGAGCTGGAGGATGCGGCCGGTGAGGCCTGTGATCCGCCCGCCCTGTTCGAAGCGCTGCTGGCGCTGCAGCAACGCTTCGGCCAGGAGCTCGAGCAGCCGCTGGAGCACACCCTGGAGCGCTGCCGGCCCCAGTGGTTGCTGGCTTGGCCCGATGGCGTGGGCGACCGAGCCCTCACCGCCATCGCCTGGAGTTGGCGGGCGGCCGCTGGCGACCCGGGGGTGCGGGCTGAGGCCGCCGCCGCCGTGGAGGGCCCCTCGATGACCCTGGCCCGGGCGGGCCTGCGGGCGCTGCAATGCCACGACTGCCAGGAGCGCAGTGCTGCCCTGGCGGCGTTTTACGAGCGCTGGCAGGACAAGCCGGTGATCCTCGATGCCTGGTTTGGTCTGCAGGCCGCCACCCCCTTCGGCGATGGGGTGGCTCGGGTGCGGCAGCTGCTGGAGCATCCGCGCTTTGATCCGGCTGCCCCCAATTCCCTGCGGGCGGTGCTGGGGGGCTTCGCCGGCACGGCGCCCCAGTTTCATGCCGCCGACGGCCGCGGCTACCGCTTCGTGGCCGAGCAGATCGCCGCGGTGGACCAGCGCAACCCGATCACCGCCTCGCGCATGGCCAAGCTGTTCAGCCGCTGGCAGAGCTACGGCCCGGAGCGCCGCGCCCGCATGCGCGAAGCCCTTGACCAGCTGGCGGCGGCACCGCTCTCCCCCAACAGCCGCGAGGTGGTGGATCAGTGCCGAGGCGCTGGCTGATCTGAGCCCGCGCCTCAGCGCCCCTCGGACACCGGTTCGCCGGCTCCCAGCAGTTGCAGGCCTTGGTGCAGCTGGCTGAACCGGCTGCGGCGCTGCTCGCCCCCCTCTGGGCCGGCGTGCAGGCCCCACAGACCCTCCCAGTAGAAATAGATCACGCCGTGGCCCCGTTCGGCCGCCAGGCGCACCTTCTCGCTCAAGGGGCCCATGGCGGTGGTGCGCCCGCCGAAGCCCGCCAGGATGCCGATCTCCACGGGGATGCCCCAGCCGCTGGCCTTCACCAGGGCCGGTTGCTGCAGATCACGCTCAAAGCCCTTCACCGAGTAGGCGTAGTTCTGCACCACCAGCTCATCGATCAGGTGCCCCAGAGCCCAGATCTCCCAGTCCTGTAGCCAGACGTTGTAGGCAAAGCGGAAGGGGCCGGGGGACAGGCTCACGTAGGCGCTGCCGAGGCCGTTGCTGCGCAGGGTGGTGCGCAGTTGGCGCAGCAGGGCGGTGAGCTTGTGGCGCCGCCAGGTCATCCAGGCGCGGTCGGTGTGGTTGTCGGGGGGCTCTCGGCCGGTCTCTTGCTGGTACAGCGCCCGGGTGAACGGGTCGTAGCCCAGCTCCACCGGCCAGGCGAAGTGGTCGTCGAGTTGGATGCCATCCACCTTGCAGCGCTGCACGATTTCGCCGATCAGCCCCAGCAGCCGCTGCTGCACGCCGGGGTGGGCGGGGTTGAGCCACACCATCGGCTTGCCGTGCATCAGCACGGTGCTGCTGCCGTCGCGCTTCTGCAGCACCCATTCCGGATGCTGCTGCACCACCTCGGCATCGGCGGGTTCCATCAAGCCGTACTCAAACCAGGGGATCACCTGGAGGCCGCGGCGGTGGGCGGCCTGGGTCAGGGTGCAGATGGGATCGTGCTGAGCGCCGCTCTGGCGTAGGGCCGGCTCCATGGGAGCCCAGCGGCTGCGGTGGAAGGTGGTGCCGCGGCTCCACACATTGGGGTACAGGGTGTTGAAGCCGCTGGCGGCCAGCTCGGCCACCGCCTGCTCCAGGCGGCTGCTCTCGTAATAAAGGGGGCTGGGGCTGTTGGTGAGCCACACCCCCACCCGCCGCGGCGCGGGCACAGCCACCGCCGCTGTGGTGACGGCCGTGGCGCACAGCAGTGGTGCCAGGGCCAGTCCGGCGGCCAGGGCCAGGCCGCGCCAGCGATCCCGCCAGCGGGTGGACATCAGCGGAACATCGAGCTCACGGAGCTCTCGTCGTGGATGCGCCAGATGGCTTCCCCCAGCATGTTGGCCACCGAGAGCACCTGCAGCTGGGGGAAGCGGCGGTCGTCGCTGAGGGGGATGGAGTTGGTGACGATCACCTCCTCGAACAGCCCCGGGGCGGAGAGGCGCTCGATCGCCGGCGGGGAGAACACGGCATGGGTGGCGCAGGCCAGCACCCGGGTGGCGCCGCGCTCCCGCAGCAACCGGGCCCCGGCGCAGATGGTGCCGCCGGTGTCGATCATGTCGTCGATCAGGATGGCGGTCTTGCCGGCCACATCACCGATCACCGTGAGGCTCTCGGCCACGTTGTGACCCGAGCGGCGCTTGTCGATGATCGCCAGGGGGGCGTCGTTGAACTTCTTGGCGAAGGCGCGGGCCCGGGCCACACCGCCCACATCCGGCGATACCACCACCACATCGCCGAAGTCGCGGCCGGCCAGGTAGTCCACCAGCACCGGCGATCCGTAGATGTGGTCGCAGGGGATGTCGAAATAGCCCTGGATCTGGGCGGAGTGCAGGTCCATGGCCAGCACCCGATCGACTCCGGATTTGGCCAGCAGGTTGGCCACCAGCTTGGCGGTGATCGATTCGCGGCCGGCGGTTTTGCGATCGGCGCGGGCGTAGCCGTAATAGGGGATCACGGCCGTGATCTGGCGGGCGGAGGCCCGTTTGCAGGCGTCCACCATGATCAGCAGCTCCATCAGGTGATCGTTCACCGGAGCGCAGGTGGGCTGGATCAGGAAGACGTCACAGCCGCGGATCGATTCCTGGATCTGGATGTAGAGCTCGCCATCGGCAAAGCGTTTGATCACCCGCGGGCCATCGGGCACCCCCAGGTAGCCGCCGATTTCGCGGGCCAGGGCCTGGTTGGCCGTGCCGCTGAACAGCCGCAGGCGGCGGGTGTCGTGGGCCGTTGGTGCCTGTTCCACCCGTTCTGCGGTCAGGAAGCTGGTCACGACGGCCGCCGGTGCAAACGGTGGAGCTCCGATCGTAGAAGCCACCTGGTCCCCGGGCTGCAAATCCGGTGGGAACCGTGCCAATTGGTCTCGGCCGGCGTCAGTTGGGCCAGCGTTGATTAGCGCTGGTATCCAGCTGGCGCAGCCCTTCCCCCGCTTTTGCCGGCGTTTTCAGCGGCGTTTTGAGGGGCGCTTTGAGCGGCAGGGTGCTGAACCGCACCGGGCTGCTCTGTTGCAGGGTGGCGGCCAGCAGGCTCAGGGCTTCGCTCTGGGTGAGGTTGCTGTCGACCTGGTTCTGCAGGCGGGCCAGCAGGTCGGGGAGCTGCTGCAGTTGCTGGGTTTGCCCCATCTGGCGGAGCAGGCTGTCCACTGCCATCTGCTGGCGGTCGCGCCGGCGCGGCTCGCCCTCCTGCTCGTCCTTGAAGCGCAGCAGTTGCTCCATCTGGCGGCCATCGATCACCTGCAGGCCCCCCTCCAACTGGATGCGGTAGGGCTGCGCCTTGTCCACGTAGCGCATGCTGCGGTCGGGGGCGAGTTCCACGCGCCCGAGCCCATCCACCAGCTCCCGCAGGGCGGAGCGGGGCAGCACCAGGTAGCGGTCCGGCTGGCCCTGGGGCAGCTGCACCAGCTCCGCCACGGCCCCCGCCACCAGGGCCGGGCCGCCCCGGCGGTAGAGCGACCCCAGGGCCACGGGCTGTTTGTCGCCCGGCAGCCGCACCGCCGTTTCCACCGGCAGGCTCAGCACCTGCAACGGCCCCTGGGGATCCACCTGCACCAGCATCAGGGCGTCGCTGTTGGCGGGGCCCGGTGGGGCCGCTTGGTTGGTGGGGGCGCCGCGCCGGTCGGCGTCGGAGCCGATCAGCAGCACCGTGATCGGGCGGTTGGGCAGATCCCCCAACGCGGCGGCGGTGGTGGTGTCCTGGTCGCGCACGGCCCGGTCGCTGGGGGGCCACACCAGCCCCAGCAGCGTCATCCCCCCCAGCAGGCCCAGGCCCGCCGCCAGCAGCCGAACGGCGGCCCGACGCCGGGCACTGCGCTGCTGGGGGGAACGGCCGGCGGCCATGGACAGGGAACCCTCACAACGGCACCACTTTGTCGTAGGTCGGCGGGGTTGAGCGCCTGCGGGCGCAGGTGGCCGATAGGTTGTGACCATCCGGATCCGTCCGCCGGCCGCCGCCTTTGACCTCCGCGTCCTCCTCTTCGTCGCCAGCTGCCTCCCCCGCTGCAGCCGCCGCTGCCGCTGCCGCGAGGCCCCCCCATGAGCGGGCCCGGCCCCTGGCCAAGGGCAGCGTGTACCCCGCCAAGGACCTCTGCAGCCAGTGCGGCCTCTGCGATAGCCGCTGGGTGGCCTACGTGAAGCAGAGCTGCGCGTTTCTGCACCAGCGTTTTGAGGCGATGGAAACGGCGGCCCATGGCCGCAGCCGCGACCTCGACAACGAGGACGAGCTTTATTTCGGCGTGCAGCAGCGCATGCTGACGGCCCGCCTGCAGCAGCCGATCGCCGGCGCCCAGTGGACCGGCATTGTGAGCCGCATCGGCGTGCGGGCCTTGGAAACGGGCCTGGTGGATGCAGTGCTGTGCGTGGGCCAGAGCGACGACGATCGCTTCACACCGGTGCCGCGGCTGGCCCGCACCCCCGAGGAGGTGCTCAGCGCCCGGGTGAACAAACCCACCCTCTCCCCCAACCTGGAGGTGCTGGAGCAGTTGCCGGGCAGCGGCATCCGTCGGCTGTTGGCCATTGGCGTGGGCTGCCAGATCCAGGCCCTGCGGGCCGTGCAACCCACCTTGCCCCTCGAGCAGCTGTATGTGCTGGGTTTGCCCTGTGTGGACAACGTGTCGCGCCAGGGGCTGCAGACCTTTCTTGAGAGCACGGTGAGCTCGCCGGACACGGTGGTGCACTACGAGTTCATGCAGGACTTCCGCATCCACTTCCGCCACAGCGATGGCCGCGAGGAGACGGTGCCCTTCTTCGGCCTTGACACCCCCAAGCTCAAGGACGTGTTTGCCCCCAGCTGCCTGAGCTGCTTCGACTACACCAATGCCGGCGCCGACCTGGTGGTGGGCTACATGGGGGCGACGTTCGGCCGCCAATGGCTCACGGTGCGCAACCCCCGCGGCCAGGAGCTGCTGGATCTGGTGGAGGCGGAGCTCGACACGGCAGCGGTGACCTCCCGCGGCGATCGCCGCGCCGCCGTGCAGCAGGGCATCGAGGCCTACGACAAGGCGGTGAAGCTGCCGCGCTGGGTGGCGGACCTGATCGGCTGCGTGGTGCAGCGCTTTGGCCCCCAGGGCCTGGAGTACGGCCGCTTCTCGATCGACTCCCACTTCACGCGCAACGCCCTGTGGTTAAAGCGCCATCACCCCGAGAAGGTGGCGGCCCACATCCCCGCGTTTGCCCAGCGGATCATCAGCCGCTACCGGCTTCCCGCCCTGTGAGGCGCGCCGGCATCCTGCTGCACCCCACCGCCCTGCCGGGTCCGCCCGGCTGCGGCAGCCTGGGCGCGGTGGCCCATGGCTGGATCGATGCACTGGCCGACCACGGCATCCGCGCCTGGCAGCTGTTGCCCCTGGCCCCCACCGATGGGCTGGGCTCGCCCTACAGCTCCCCCAGTGGCTTCGCCCTCAACCCCTGGTTGCTGGATGGCGCTCAATTGGTGGCCGATGGCCTGCTGGATGGCGCCGATCTGGAGACGTTGCCCCAGGCAGCCGCTGCCGATGGCTTTGATCTCCCGCTGGCGGCCGCCCGGGCCCAGGGGTTGGCGGCGTTGTTGCTGCAGCGCTATCCGGGTTGGCCCGAGGTCCAACGTCAGGCCTTTGGCCAGTGGCGCCTACGGCAGGCGGATTGGCTGATCGACCATTGCCGTTTCACGGTGTTGCGCCAGCAGCGCGACGGTGAACCCTGGTGGCAGTGGCCGGCTCCCCTGGCGCGCCGGCAGCGCTCCGCCCTGGCCCGGCTCGACCGTGAGCAGGCCCGGCGCTGCTGCAGGAGGCCCTGCTGCAGTGGCAACTGCAGCGGCAGTGGCAGGCCGTGCTGGATCACGCCCGCCGCCGCGGCGTGCAGGTGATCGGCGATCTGCCGTTTTATGTGGCCCACGACAGCGCCGATGTGTGGAGTCACCGGCGGCTGTTCTCCCTGGCGGCCGGTGGTCGCCTGCACCAGCAGAGCGGCGTGCCGCCTGATTACTTCTCCGCCACGGGCCAGCTGTGGGGCACACCGGTGTACCGCTGGCCCCTGCATCGGCTCACGCGGTTCCGTTGGTGGCTGCGGCGGTTGCAACGGCAGCTGGAGCTGTTCGATCTGCTGCGGCTCGATCACTTCCGCGCCCTGGAGGCGGCCTGGTGTGTGCCGGGGGGCGACAGCACCGCGGAGCATGGCGTCTGGCGGTCCT
>Ga0310331_10068_pt1 | contig 16869 bp, 17 predicted proteins | sample LakMicMDCLOrngC5_FD_195545 | JGI IMG/M metagenome (GOLD analysis project Ga0310331, IMG submission 195545) | Enriched freshwater cyanobacterial communities from Lake Michigan, Michigan, United States - MI23.DCL.Orng.C5 (v2) (version 2) | ecosystem: Environmental > Aquatic > Freshwater > Lake...
GGTTGCCTCCCGCCCGCTCCCAGCTATCCCCCGCCCCGAAATCTCCGATCGTCTTTTGGCGGCGGTTGCGGAGCGGGATGGGGCCCTAGCCCATCGCTTGCTGCAGCAGTGGGTCCACCGCCGGGGTCTGCCGTCTTTGGAGGCTTGGATCCTGGGTCCCTTGCTTTCGAGCCAAGGACCTGGGGCTTCTGCTTGGTTGCGCCATTGCCTCGCGGCCAGTGCGCAAGAACCAAGGGCTGCGCTCGAGACGGCACCAATCGAGACGGCACCAATCGAGACGGCTGTGATTGAGACGGCAGTGATTGAGATGGTTGCACTTGATCAAGCCTTGCCGGGGGTGCCCGATTCCCCAGCTCCTGCCCCGGCCTCGTTGGCGGCCCTGCGGGCCTGGTTGCCGGACCGCTCGGAAGACCTTCCCTTGGCCGGCTGAACGTGAGTCACCCTGCGACCCCGCCGTCTTTGTTGGCTTCTGGCTTGATTGTCTCGGTGCAGGCACCTGAAGGCTCGCCCATGCGGGATCCGGAGGTGATTGCGGCCATGGCCGAGGCGAGCTTGCGCAATGGGGCTTCGGGCGTGCGGCTTGAGAGCCCTGAGCACATTGGCGCCGTGCGCCGCCGCTGCCCTGATGCCTTGATTGTGGGTCTCTGGAAGCGGACCTATGGCGATAGTCCCGTTTACATCACGCCAGGCTGGGCGGAGATTCAGGCGGTTTGGGGCGCCGGGGCCGATGTGGTGGCGATCGATGCCACCGACCGCCCCAGGCCGGGCGGGCAATCCTTGGAGGAGCTGGTCCGCCGCGCCACCACCGACCTTGGGGCCGTGGTGATGGCTGATATCGATAGTGTGGCCAACGGTTTGCGGGCCGTCGAATTGGGCTGTGGCTGGGTGGGCACAACCCTCTACGGCTACACCGAAGCCACCGCTGACCACAGGCCGCCTGGCTGGGATCTGTTGGGCGATCTGAAGCGCCAACTCCCGGTAGGCACCAGCTTGATTTGCGAGGGAGGCCTTGCCTCTGCAGATCAGGCTCTGCGGGCCCTTGAGCTTGGTGCCGATGCCGTGGTGGTGGGAACCGCCATCACAGGCGTGGACCTCCAGGTGGCGGCCTACGTGGCAAAAATCCAAGGTCGGTAGGGGGGAGGGGACTCCCCCCGCGGGATCACATCATCCCGGGCATGCCCATGCCGCCCATACCACCCATGCCTCCCATACCACCCATGCCGCCCATGCCTCCCATGTCGCCACCGGGGCCGGCTGGGGCCACGGGTTCGGGTTTGTCCGCGATGACCGCTTCGGTGGTGATCAGCAACGACGCAATCGACACCGCATCCTGCAGGGCCAGACGCACCACCTTGGCGGCATCCAGGATCCCTGCTGCCAGCAAGTCTTCGTAGGTGTCGGTCATGGCGTTGTAACCCTTGCCATCGCGTTTGATTTCGGCAACCACGACCGCTGCGTCTGCGCCGGCATTGGTGGCGATTTGGCGCACGGGCGCGGCAAGAGAGCGCTGCACGATCTGCACCCCAGTGCGCTCGTCGCCGCTGCAGCTGGCGGCCAGGCCATCAAGGCCATCGGCCAGTTGCAGCAGGGTGCTGCCGCCGCCGGCGATGATCCCTTCCTCCACCGCGGCGCGGGTGGCATTGAGGGCATCCTCAATCCGTAGTTTGCGGTTTTTGAGCTCGGTTTCGGTGGGGGCGCCCACCTTGATCACGGCGACACCGCCAGCCAATTTGGCGATTCGCTCCATCAGCTTTTCGCGGTCGTAATCCGATTCGGTGTTGTCGAGTTCCCGGCGGATGGCAGCCACCCGATCAGCCACGGCGTTCTGGTGGTCACCGCTGGCCACGATGGTGGTGCTGTCTTTGGTGATCGTGATGCGGCGGGCGCTGCCCAGGTCGTTCAGCCCGACTTTGTCGAGGGTCATGGCCTGGTCTTCGCTCACCACGGTGGCGCCGGTGAGGATGGCGATGTCGGCGAGCATGGCCTTGCGGCGATCGCCAAAACCCGGAGCCCGCACTGCGGCCACCTGGAGCACCCCCCGGTTCTTGTTGACCACCAAGGTGGCCAGGGCTTCACCCTCCACTTCTTCGGAAAGGATCAGCAGGGGTTTGCCGGTTTTGGAGACGGACTCCAGAACGGGAATCAGATCGGCGATCGCACTGATCTTGCGGTCGGTAATCAGGAGCAGGGCATTGTCAAAAGCACACTCGCGGCGGTCCTGGTCCGTCACGAAATAGGGGGAGCTGTAGCCCCGATCAAAGGCCATGCCCTCGGTGATCTCGAGCTCCGTGGCCAGGGACGTGGACTCTTCCACGGTGATCACGCCGTCGGCGCTCACCTTGGCCATGGCCTCGGCGATCATCCGGCCGATTTCCTCATCGTTGCCCGAGCTCACCGTGGCCACTTGACGGATGGCATCGCCGGCTACTGCCTGGGACCGCTCAGCAATCCCTGCCACGACCTGGGCAAGGGCCTTCTCCATGCCGCGCTTGACGCCCACGGGGTTGGCACCGGCTGCAATGTTTTTGAGCCCTTCATGGACCAGGGCCTGGGCGAGCACGGTGGCGGTGGTGGTGCCATCGCCAGCTTTGTCTTTGGTTTTGCTTGCCACCTGCTGGATCAGCTTGGCGCCAATGTTTTCGAACGGATCCTCCAGTTCGATTTCCTTGGCAATGGTCACGCCATCGTTGACGATGTCGGGGGCCCCAAACTTCTTCTCGAGCACCACGTTGCGGCCCTTGGGCCCGATGGTGACCTTGACCGCATCCGCCAGGGCGTTGACGCCGCGTTCCAGGGATGCGCGGGAGGCATCCGAGAAGCTGATCAACTTGGCCATGGCGACGGGGGAGGGGGAATCTGTTGAGCCACAGATTCCCACAATCCCCCTGGCCCCAGCAGCCATTGGCCGGTGGGGATTGCCGAATCACCCCAGGGTTGGGGCGGCATCTTTGGCGTGGGCTCGATAGGGTCTGGCCATGGACGACCTGCTCCCGTCAGCCCTCGAAACCGCTATCGAAACGGCGCTCGAAACCGCCTTGGAGAGCGCGGATGATGTGGTGAACCTGGCTCCCGTTTCGGGATCGAACGCCATGGTGTTCGTTCTGATCACCGCCCTGGGGGTGGCGATGGCGCTGGTCTACTTGCCGTTGCGCCTGTTCCTGACTATCACAGCCCGAAGCCGCCGCTTGAAGTTGCTGTTGCGGATTCGGCGCCTGCGCGAAGAACTGGGCCAACCCGCCACTACCGCATAACAAGTTGCTCAACGCATGACCATGCCGCCATCGATTTGGAGCACCTGGCCGGTCATGTAGCTGCTGGCGACGTCGGCAGCAAGGAACAGCACGGCGCTGGCCACCTCTTCGGGTTGGCCCATGCGGCCGAGGGGGATTGCACCGAGGATCGGCTCCACGTCGAGATTCTTGGTCATGTCGGTCTCGATAAAGCCTGGAGCGACGGCATTCACCGTCACCCCCCGTCCGGCAAATTCAGCCGCGCAGCTGCGGGTGAAGCCAATCACGCCGGCTTTGGCGGCGCTGTAGTTCGACTGCCCAGGGTTCCCCATGAGCGCCACCACGGAGGTGATGTTGATGATGCGGCCCGAGCGGGCTTTCAGCATCGAGCGGCTCACCGCTCGGGTGCACAGGAACACCCCGGTGAGGTTGAGGTCGATCACGCTCTTCCAGTCGGAGGTCTTCATCCGCATCAGCAGGCCGTCCTTGGTAATCCCGGCGTTGTTGACCAGGACATCCAGGCGCCCGGACTTTTCGAGCACGGTTTTCACCATGAGCTCCACCTGCTCCTCGTCGGCCACATTGGCTTGATAGCTCCAGGCCTTGCCCCCAGCGGCATGGATCTCAGCCACCACGGCTTCGGCGGCATCCGGCGAATTGGCGTAGTTCACCACCACCTCGGCCCCCTGCGCCGCCAGGGTGAGGGCAATGGAACGACCAATCCCCCGGCTCGCTCCGGTCACCAGGGTGACGTGTCCAGCGAGTGGTTGGGAGGAGGCCATCGGGGCAATGATTGGGTGAACGGATCGTATGGCGCCCTGCGCTTAGCTAAAGCCAAGGGCAGCTAGCACCGACTCCATGCTGATCGTGGCGAGCTCAAGTGCGGTGCCCAGGCTTTGCACACCCTGGCGAGGGGGCAGGCTGTCGGCCGGCCGGCCTAGGGCCACCAGGGGCACGCCCAGGAGCAGGGCCCACTCGATGGTTTCTGGATCACTGGCTACCACCACATCGGCGCTGGCTACCTGGGCGGCCCGCCTGGTTGCGCCCGCAACTGTGGGGGCCGAGTCAACAGGGGCAGCGTTGACGAGCCGAAGGGTGGGCAATTTGCTGACAATGCGCTCGGGGAGGTGCTGCCACAGGGCCTGGGGCCAGTCGTTTGTGGCTCCCCAGGGAGCGAGCAGCAGCGCCGGACCCTCCCCTGGTGGCAAGGCGGCAGCGGCGGCATCGAGCTCAGCTTTGGCCAGGGGCAACCGGAAGGCCTCGGCATCCAGGTGCACCCCCACCGGTTTGAGATCCGCCTCCCAGGCCTGATTGGGCCACAGATTGGCGCTGGCTTGGATCTTTTCCGTCGCGGAAAAGCCCGAGGTGGCAATGCGGGTGGGGATATGGCTCATCGACAGCATCAGGTCCACCTGGCGGCCGCTGGCACGGTTGAGGCAGAGCTGAAAATCGGGCTCCCGAACTGACCCGAGCAAATTGGCCCAGTCGGCCATGGTGGCGTCCTCGAAGGCAAAGGGGATCACCTTCTCCACGGTTGGATGGAGCTGCCAGAGGGCGGCGGTTGCCGTGGGGCAAACCACATGCACGTGGGCCTTGAGCTGGCTTGCCACCGCGTCGACAGCGGCAAAGGCTTGCAATTGCTGGCTGCTGCCACCGGGAATCAGAAACAGGGCCCGCATTGCGGTGGCATCGGCACGGTGGCCTGATTGTATGGAGCCCAGTCGGTTTGGCCCGCTGCCGGGAGTCTCTTGTGCATTTGCTGATCGCCGCCGCAGGAAGTGGCCGCCGGATGGGAGCCACGGGCAACAAGTTGTTGTTGCCCGTGGCCGGGCGGGCCGTGCTCGCCTGGACCCTGGATGCCGCCCTGGCCTCCCCCGCCATCACCTGGATCGGGTTGGTGGGCCAGCCGGTGGATGAACAGGCGATTCAGGCCATCGTGGCCGCCGCCAATCCCCGAGTTCCGGTGGCGTGGATCGTGGGTGGGGAGACCCGTCAGGAATCGGTCAGCCGCGGTTTGGCGGCGCTGCCTGCCGATGCCGAGGGGGTGCTGATCCATGACGGCGCCCGCTGTCTAGTAGATCCCGATCTGCTGGGGCGCTGTGTGATGGCGGTGCAGCAGGGCCTGGCGGTGATTGCCGCGACCCCCGTGACCGACACGATCAAGCAGGTGGATGGCGGCGGATGCATCACCGCGACACCGGATCGCAGTCGGCTATGGGCGGCCCAAACCCCCCAAGGCTTTCCGGTGCAGCAGCTGCGGGAGGCCCATGCCACGGCCACGGCCGAAGGCTGGAGTGTCACCGACGATGCGGCGTTGTTTGAGCGCCTCGGCCTGGCGGTGCAGGTGTTGGAGGCCCCCCCCTCCAATATCAAGCTCACCACCCCCTTTGATTTGACGATCGCTGAGGCGGTGTTGGCGGATCGCGGCTAGGGCTCCGATTCCAGCGCCCCTTAGGGAAGCAGGGCTAGGCGGCCGCCCGTGCCATCCAGCCGGGCGCGCACTCCCAAGGGCAGGGCGGCATTGCAGTCTCCATGGCCGATCGGCAGACCTGCCACCACGGGAATCCCGAGGTCGGCGGTGCGTTCACGCAGCACCTCCTCGAGGCTGAAGCTCGAGCGCTCTTGAGGGGTGGGGTCGTCGCAGCCGCTGAAGCTGCCCAGGCCGATGCCTGCCAACCGCTGCAGGGCCCCGCCCAGCCGCCAGTGGGTGAGCATCCGCTCGATGCGATAGGGGGCTTCGCCCACGTCTTCGAGGACCAGGATGGCGCCGTCGAGATCGGGCCAATGGGGGGTGCCCAGCAGGTGGGTGGCCACCGTGAGATTGGCCACCAACAGGGGGCCTTCGGCCAGTCCTGGACACCAGCCCTCCCCAGCTAGGTCGGCCAGGGGCTCACCAAAGAGCAGGGAGCGCAAGCGCTCCTGGCTCCAGGCCGGTTCCGCCGCCAGGCTGGTGAGCAGGGGGCCATGGATGGCTCCGCCATGGCCTTGGGCCACCTGGGCCCAGAGCAAGGAGGTGACATCGGAGAAGCCCAGGAGCCAGGTGGGCCCCATCGCCAGGGGTCGCTCCAGGAGCCGGGCGGAACCCCAGCCCCCCCGCATGCAGGCCAGCAGGGAAACGGCTGGGTCCTCGCCCGGTCGCTCGGTTCGGAGATCGGCGGCACGCTCTTGATCGCTGCCCGCTAAGTAACCCCAGTTCCGCAGGGGCTTGCGCTCCACCACCAGCCCCCAGCTCTCCACGACGGCAATGCCGGCATCGAGGCGGGCCAGGGCCCCTTCGCCTTCCAGGCAGGAGCTGGCGGCCACCACGGCGACGGAATCTCCAGAAACCAGCGGTTTGGGCAGGCGAATCGGCGTAGCCATCACAGCCTTCCGACCACCAGGGCCAGCAGCAGCAGGCCGCCCAATAGCACCTGGCGGCTGAAATGGCGGCCAAAGCTGGAGCGGGGCAGATCGGTGCGCCCCAGCCCCAGGGCTTCCCGCTGCATCCCGGCGGCGGCCAGCAGCCACAGGGGCCAGAACGGCCACCCCACCCCGGCTTGGCCCGCGGCCCCTGCCAGGGCCAGGGCCGTCAAGCCGTAGCAAACGGTCACGGTGAGGGGGGCCCGATCCCCCAGGCTTAAGGCACTGCTCCGGACCCCGAGTCCCCGGTCGTCATCGCGGTCGGCCATGGCGTAGACCGTGTCAAAGCCGAAGGTCCAGAGCACGGTGGCCAGCCAGGTGAGCCCCAGGGGCCAGCCGCCAGAGAGGTTGCCGGTGGCGGCGGCCCAAGGGATCAGTACCGCAAAGCCCCAGCACAGGGCCAGCACCAGCTGGGGGTAATCAAACCAGCGCTTGGCACTGGGATAGAGCAGCACCGGCGGTAGGGCGGCGATGGCCAGCCCCAGGCAGCTCAGGCGATGGGCTACGGGCAGGGCCAGCACCACGGCCAGGGCCGCGGCCAGGGCTACCACCAGCAACAGCAGGGCTTCCAGGCTGCCCACCCGGCCATCGGCCATGGGCCTGGTTTTGGTGCGCTCCACCAAGGGATCGATGCGCCGATCCCAGAGGTCATTAACGATGCAGCCGGCTCCGCTCACGGCGAGGCCCCCCAGCACGATCAACAGCACCAGATCTGGGGAGGGCCTGCCCCCGGGCACGAGCCAGAGGCTCCAACCCGCCGGAATCAGGAGGATGAGGCGACCACTGGGTTTGTGCCAGCGCAGTAACTCGAGCCAGGTCGCCAGACGGGCGGTGATGCGGGGAACGGCCACGCTGGGAGCAGACCTGCTTTGGCCGGCACCCTAGGTCTGCTGCGGGAATCTCCCGCGGATGGCAAAGTGACCCCTTCCAGCCCCAGGCTGCCCGATGGTTCAGGCCCCGCCCTCCCAACAGCCTGGCCAGGCCTTGGGTCGTCGCCGTGTCGCTGCAATCGACATCGGCACCAACTCCATTCACCTGTTGGTGGCGGAGGTGGATCCTGAGCTGCGCAGTTTCTCGGTGCTGGTGGCCGAAAAAGCCACCACGCGCCTGGGTGAGCGGGATCCAGAGACCGGGGATTTGAGCTCCGATGCCATTGAGCGGGCGTTTCGGACCCTCAGGCAAGACCGGGACCTGGCGCTCAGCCACGGGGTTGAGCAGATCGTGACCGCTGCCACCAGCGCGGTGCGAGAGGCCCCCAATGGGGGCGATTTCTTGGCGGCCCTGCAGGAGCAGTTGGGCCTCGAGGTGGAGTTGGTGAGTGGTCCGGAGGAGGCTCGCCTGATCTATCTGGGCGTGCTTTCAGGCATGACCTTTGGCGATCAGCCCCACCTGATCCTGGATATCGGTGGCGGCTCCACGGAGCTTGTGCTTGCCGATGGCCGCGATGCCCGCTCCCTTACCAGTACTCGGATTGGGGCAGTGCGGCTTCAGCGGGAGTTTTGCCGGCAGGATCCGTTGCCGTCTGATCGCCACTCCTTTCTCAAGGCTTATATCCAAGGGGCCCTGGATCCGGCGGTGGCCCAGACCCGGGCCGCTCTCCAGCCGGCTGAGAAGCCCCTGCTCGTGGCCACCAGCGGCACAGCCATGGCCCTGGCCGCCTTGGCGGCAGCTGAGGACGGCCGTCCCCCCTTGAAATTGCAGGGGTTCCGCCTCAGCAAGGCCCGCATCGATCAGCAGATCGCCCGCCTGTTGGCGATGTCAGCCGAGCAACGCAAAACCTTGACCGCCATCAACGAACGGCGCGCCGAAATCATCGTGCCTGGGGCCCTGATTCTCCAGACCGCCATGGAGATGCTCCAGGTGAAGGAGCTGGTGGTCTGCGATCGGGCCCTGAGGGAGGGTTTGATTGTGGATTGGATGCTGCGCAATCACCTTTTGGGTGATCGTTTTTCGTTTCAGAGCACCATTCGCCAGCGCACGGTGATGCATCTGGCCCAGAGTTTTGGTGTCGACCGCAGCCGGGCGGATCGGGTGGCCGGCTTCGCCCTCAGCCTCTACGACCAGACCCGGGGCCTCATCCACAGCGATGACGGCTTGGGCCGGGAACTGCTCTGGGCAGCAGCCCAACTGCATACCTGCGGCAAGAGCATCAACATTGCCTCGTATCACAAGCACACCTGGTATTTGATTCGCCATGGCGAGTTGTTGGGCTATTCCCAGGCCGAACATTTGATGGTGGCGGCCATGGCCCGTTATCACCGCCGCGGCTTGCCCAAAAAGCGCCACGAGTCTTGGCAGCTGATTGTCGACCGGCAGCAGCGCCGCACCGTGGCGTCCATGGCCTTGCTGTTGCGTCTGGCGGCCGCCCTCGATCGACGGCCAGCGTCTGTGATCGGCAGCATCAAGGTTGTCCCCCTGCAGGAAGGAGCAGCAAAACAGGCTCCATCCGAGCTAAAAATTTCCCTCGAGCCCGTCGATCCGCCTTCAGGAGTTCAGCCAGCCGATCTCAGCCTGGAGCGTTGGAGCCTGGCGGCTTGCCGGGACGTGGTTCTAGAGGCCTGCGGCCTGTCCCTAAAGGTGCTAGAGCCTTAGGGGCTGCAAAGGTTTGCCATTTCACCTCGGAAATGGGGCCCAAGGGCCGTGCCGCTGTGGCCCCAACCTGGACGAGAACGAGATCCGGCCGGCCGGCAAGCAGCCTCAAGCCTTCGTTGAGGGGAAACCCTTTGCGGCCCTTGAAATCTCCGCGAAAGAGTTGTTTCCCCTTGAGGGTTTTCACCTCAAGCCAGGTGTTACTGGTGCTGCTGAGGGTGAGGCTGGTGGCCCCAGTCTGGGTAAGGGCAGGGGCTTGGACTTCGGCTGCAGCTTGCGCCTGTTTGGTCGTGGCTTTCTTGGTGGGGACTGGCTTGGTGAGTACCGGCTTGGTCTGGATGGCTTGTTGCTGCCGCCCTTGCCATTGCTGCCACAGGGCAAAGCTTCCTGCTGCCACGCCGCTGGCCAGGGCCAGGCTGGCGAGCACCGGGACCATGCCGTTAGCGCGGGGGGCCTGGTTTGCTTCGGGCCCGGGAGGCGCCTCGATCTCCGCTTTGAGTTTGAGGTTTTGAAGCTCGATGGGCCTGGTGTTCAGGCTGCCGCTTTGGCGTAGGGCCTGAATTTCAGCATCGATCGTCACCCCCAGGCTTTGGGAGATCCGACGGGCCTGGGCAATCACGAAAACCTGCTCCGGCAGCCGGTCCAGGTCCCCGGATTCCAGGGCCTCAATTTGCTCAACCCCCATGTTCAGCTTCTTGGCCAGTGCGGCCACGCTTAGGCCTGCAGCCAGCCGGGCTTGGGCGATCGCTGCGGCCAAGGCCATCAGCTCGGGGGGGGAGGGGTTGGTGCCGGGGGAGGAAGGCAAAACGGTGGGCTGCACCCGAAGGTTGTTTGCTTTGCCGATTGTGGGACAGGTTTATGTTTTTTTAAAGGTTTTGGCGAGATTGACCTGGTTTCGACCCAGGGATTTGACACCGGAACCTTGGGGCAGAGCCATTGCAGCCCAGTTGATCCCAGGCCAAAACCAGGATTGGATCTTCTCTGAAATGGGCGATACTGGATTCGAACCAGTGACCCCTTCCGTGTGAAGGAAGTGCGCTACCGCTGTGCTAATCGCCCGCACCTGTGGAGCTTAAAACACCACCGGTGAGGGTCCCGGCCCGGGTCCTCCATCAGCGAGCATGGGTCATGCATCCAAGTGTTGTGTGACCGACACCCCAGCCGAGCAAGCACTTCCAGCCCAGGGTCCAAGGGATGCCTTGGCCGATGGGGAGAGCTTGGATGTGTTGATCGTTGGCGGCGGTGTCTGCGGGACCGCCCTGTTGTTTGAACTGGCCCGCTACACCGATCTGGCTCGGATCGCTTTGGTGGAGCGCTACGACCACTTGGCCCAGGTGAATTCCAAGGCCACCAACAACAGCCAAACCATCCACTGCGGCGATATCGAGACCAACTACACCCTTGAAAAGGCAGTGCGGGTGAAGCGCACGGCCGAGATGATCGTTCACTACGCCGATTTGCTCGACCCTGCAACGCGGGAGCGCTGCGTGTTTCGCACCCCGAAGATGGTTCTGGGGGTTGGGGAGCAGGAATGCCAGTTTCTACGCCAGCGATTTGAGCAGTTTTCCCCCCATTTCCCGGCGATGGAGCTCCTCGAGAAGGAGACGATTGCCGAATGGGAGCCCCAGGTGGCCTTTGCCAATGGCAGCCTGCGTTCCGATGAACTGGTAGCCATTGGGATTCGACGCACCTACACCGCCGTTGATTACGAGGCTTTAGCGGAATCGTTTGTGGCCCAGGCTGGGGCTGCGGTGGCCGGCACCGGGCGCCAGTTGACGATCCAGATGGGCTCCAAGGTCACCACCATTACCCCTGACGGCGATGGTTACCAGGTGGTGATGGCTCCGACGGCGGGCGGACCCAGCCGCCAGCTCTTTGCCCGCCATGTGGTGGTGAATGCGGGTGCCCACAGCCTGCTGATGGCCCAACAAATGGGCTTTGGGCTCGAGTACTCCTGCCTGCCGGTCGCGGGCAGCTTTTACTTCACCCCTGACTTGCTCAAGGGCAAGGTCTACACCGTCCAAAACGACAAATTGCCCTTCGCCGCCATCCATGGCGATCCCGACGTGCGGGCCCCAGGTAAGACCCGCTTTGGTCCAACGGCCCTGCTCTTGCCGTTACTTGAGCGGTATAAACCCGAGTCCTTTTGGGAATTCTTGAAGGTCCTGCGGCTCGACTGGTCGGTGTTGGCTGTGTTTTGGCAGCTGTTTCGGATTGCCGATATCCGTAACTACATCTTCAAAAACTTGCTGTTTGAGGTGCCTTGGCTGCGCCGCTATCTCTTTCTGGCCGATGCCCGCAAGATCGTGCCCGCCATGAGGCTGGCCGATCTCAGCTTCGCCGAGGGCTACGGAGGGGTGCGGCCCCAGCTGATCAACAAGCTTGAGCGCAAGTTGATGCTCGGGGAAGCCAGCATTCGCCCCTTGCCGGGGCTGGTGTTCAACGTGACCCCATCCCCGGGTGGCACCTGCTGCCTGGGTAATGCGGCCCTGGATGTGGCCGCCATTGCAGAGCGATTGGGCTGCCAATTTGATCGGGCTCGCCTCGAGCAGGAGCTCTACGGGGAACCCCAGGCGGCGCAAGGGGCCTAGATCCCAGGCTCAGATCCCAGGGCCTTGATCTAGATCCCGCCGCGAAACAGGTGGTTGTGGCTGGCGGAATACAGCTTTGAGCGGGCCTCCATCGGCGCCGCCAAGGCAGGACTCACGATGTAGAGGGTGGTGCGGATTAAATCGCGCTCGCGACTCACCTGGGCCATCTCCTTGAGGGGTACCACCGCGAGCCATTGATCGGGCCAGCTGACCCGATAGCCAATCGCTACCGGGGTTTCCGGGGGGTAGTGCTCGAGCAGTTCGGCCTGGACCTGCTCCACGTGCCTGGCGCTCAGGTAGAGGCAGAGGGAAGCCCTCAGGGCGGCCAGCTTGGCGAGGGATTCGGTTTCCGGCACCCCGGTGCGGCCACCGGCCCGGCTCAGCACGATGGTTTGCACCAGCCCAGGGATGGTGAGTTCGCTCTGGAGGGCCGAAGCGGTGGCCTGATAGGCGCTGAGCCCTGGCACCACCTCCACGCCGAGGCCAGCATCGGCAAGGCGACAGATTTGCTCAGCCGTGGCGCCATAGAGGCAGGGGTCGCCGTCATGGAGGCGTACCACGGTTTTGCCTGCCCCAGCCCGTTCCACGATCACGGCCATCACCTCTTCCAAGGTGAGGGTGCTGGTGCGGATGGATTCGCACGTCGCTGGGGCGAGGGCCGCAATTTGCGGATTGATCAGGGAGTCGGTCCAAACGAGCACATCCGCCTGCGCGATCGCCTTGGCCGCCCGCAGGGTGAGCAAGTCAGGGGCACCAGGACCCGCGCCCACGATCCAAACGGTGGCGGGGCCAGGGTTAGGGAGCTGGGCCTCGTTAGTGAGGTTGGAAGACATGGTCAAGCTGGTGGTGGGCCCCATGGCGGCAAGGGTGAATGGATTAGGCGAGAACCGCCTAGGTGGTCAGTCCACTGGGATCGGGCAAAGCTCGCTGCCGGCCATAGAGCCACCACAGGCCCAGGCCCCCCAAGACGATCAACAGCAGACTCACCACCTGGGCCATGCGGAGACCTCCGCTGCAAAAGGGGGGTTCGGAGAACAGACACAGCGGATCAATCCGCAGGCCCTCGATCCAGACCCTGCCGGTGCTGTAGGCCATCAAGTAAACGCAGCTCAGGGCTCCTGGCAGCAACTGAATCCTGCCGCGGCTGGCAGCGCGAAACAGCAGTAGTAACAGGATGCAGACCCCGAGATTCCAAAGGGATTCGTAGAGGAAGGTGGGATGGAAGCTTGTTTGATCCAGGAATGGGCTGGGCCGATTGGCGAAAGGAATGGTGAGCTTCCAGGGCAAATCGGTGGGGAGACCAAAGGCCTCTGAATTGAAGAAGTTGCCCCAGCGTCCAATGGCTTGTCCCAAGGCCACGGCAGGCATCAAGACATCAAGCAGGGGCCAAAAGGCCAGTTTCCGCCTGCGGCAATAGAGCAAGGTGGCGAGGCTGCCACCCAGGAGTGCCCCATGGATGGCGATCCCGCCATGCCAGATCGCGAGGGCTTCTGGCCAATTGCCCGCGTATTGGCGCCATTCCAGGGCCACGTAATAGGCCCTGGCCCCAATCACGGCCCCGAGTACCAGGACCGGCAATAGGTCGGCAATCAGCGAAGGCGCAATCCCCCGGGCCTTGCCCAATCGGGTGGCCAGGGCTAGGCCGCTCAGAACGGCCAGGGCTATGAGCAGGCCATACCAGCGCAAAGCAAAGGGGCCCAGCTGGAAAACCAGGGGCCCCGGAGAAGCAAAGGCCAGGGCCGGACTCAAATGCCCTCGGCTGCTTGCACCTTCTCAACCTGGCGCTTTTTGAGCACCAGCATGATCTGGGCAAGGGCGATGGCGGCGAAGAAGGCCAGCAGGCCGTAAATACGAACAGGGTTTTGCAACACGATCTCGGCATCGAGTTGGCCGAAGCCACCCACGTTGGGATCGTTGGTGATGGCAGCGCCGGCGGCGACCACATCACCAACGGCAACCATCACGGCGGGGCCAGCGGGCACGGTCTCGCTCACGGTGGTGCCGTCGTCAGCGGTGATCTCAACGACCGAGACACCGTTGTCACCAGGGGTGATTGCGCTCACCTTGCCAGCAGCGGGGGCCGTGAAAACACCGTTGTTGCTCTTCTCACCGGTGGGATAGACCTGGCCCCGGCCCCGGTTGCCGCCCACGTGGAGCTGGACTTTGCCGAAATGCACCGAGCGATCGGCGCCGGGATCGGGAGAGAGGATCGGGAAAACGATTTCCTGGTGCTGATCGCCAGGAAGCGGACCCACCAAGAGAATGTTGGGTTGGTCGTCGGAGTACTGGGTGTAGAAAATTCCAGCGGTTTCTTCCTTGAGCTCATCGCTTAAGCGATCTTGGGGAGCCAGGGTGAAACCTTCAGGAAGCATCACCACAGCGCCCACATTCAGGCCCGTGGGGCTGCCATCGCCGGACACCTGCTGGATCGAGGTGTCGTAGGGAATTTCAACAACAGCCTTAAAGACCGTGTCGGGGAAGACCGCCTGGGGCACTTCCACGTGGGTTGCCTTCTTCGCCAGGTGACAGTTCGCGCAGACGAGCTTGCCGGTAGCTTCCCGGGGGCTGGCGTAATTCTGTTGGGCCCAGAAGGGATAGGCCCAGCTTGGGGTTGCACCGATCAACAGAACGGTGATGCCGAGGAGGGAACCCAGCAGGAGAGAAAAGGGACGACGCATCACGGTGAGCAGGCGGCAGGGGGAGAGAGAGACAGTCATCAGGCCCACCAGGGCTTCTCGCCGGTGCGGAAATCTGTTTCGGTCCACTGGCTGAGGAACACGGTGTCGTTGTCGACGGCCACCTGGGCCAGGGCCAGGGAGAGGGGCGCGGGGCCACGCACCACCTTGCCGGTGGCGTCGTACTGGGAGCCGTGGCACGGGCACATGAACTTGTTTGCGCCACTGTTCCAGGGCACCACGCAGCCGAGGTGGGTGCAGATGGCATTGATGCCGTAGCTGCCGATGGCGTCGGAGCCCTCGACGATCAAGTAGGTGGGATCGCCTTTCAGACCCTGCACCAGGCTGCGATCGCCTTCTTTATGGGTCGTCAGCCAACCGGTGGCGGTGACGACATTGCCCAGCTCATCCTTGGCGGTCGTGCCGCCGCCGCCGCCGGCGGCCTTGGGGGGAATGAAGTAGTTCACCACTGGATAGAGCGCACCCAAGGCCACCCCCGTGACGGACCCGAAGGTCAGCAGGTTCATGAACTGGCGACGGCCCATCCCAGGCACATCACTGTTCGAAGCGCTCGCTGGCATCTGGGTCATACGGGGCGGCTTTGGAGCCACAGCAACGTGGCGCCCATTATGAACCTTGGCTTTGCAGGGGCGAGGGGTGTCTTCGGTCCCTAGCCCCAGGGCTGAAACATGCTGTTGTGGAATTGATTCCCTTGCCGTGGCCATTGCCGGCCCCAAATTGCCCGACGAAGATGGCGAATCCCCTCCAGGACAGGCGCTTTCAGCGGAAGAGCTGATCGCGATCCTGCGCCAACGCTGGCAGGCCACCTACGACCTGCAACTGGTCAAGCGCCAAGGCCGTTTTCACATCCAGGTGATGTGGGCCTATTTGGAGCAGCAGTCCTTCCCCCTAGGACCCGAGGCCTATCGGCTCAAGCTCGAAGAGTTGGTGGGCTTGCTCAACGGCCTCGGGGTAGCCGCCCAGGTGCGCCAATGGCTCCTCACCACCGCAGATAAACCCCGACTTGGCCGGGCCATGACCTTGCCCCTGGACATCCCCCCCGAACGGGCCAGTGAGTTTTTGCTCTAGTCCCCTGGCCTACAGCTCCTTTGGGCTGGCCTAGGCGACTGGGGTGCTGCTGGGTTTGAGCCGCTCCGCCAGGGCCACGAGGGCCACGCCCAGCAAAAACAGGGCGGTAATGGCGCCTGAGAGCAGCAGCATGGTGACCGGATCGGTGGATGGGGTGAGAACGGCACCCGCGATGGCCGCAATCACCACCACCCAGCGCCAGGCCGCCAGCATGGTGCGGGCTTTGATCAGCCCAAGGGCCCCTAGCAGCAGCTGGAGCACCGGCAGTTGGAAGGCCAGGGCTGTGGCCACCATCAGCAAAAGGACAAAGTCGAGATAGCGCTCGATGGACCAGCTCGGTTCCACCACATCGGCGCCGTAGTTGACCAAAAATGCCAAGGCGGCGGGCACCAGCGCCCACCAGGCAAAGGCCAGCCCGGCGGCAAACAGCAGGGCCGAGCCGGCGACAGCCGGTGCCACCAGACGCCGTTCCCGGCGCGTCAGGCCGGGCAGTACGAAGGCCAGCACCTCGTAGAGCACGTAGGGCAGGGCCAGGGTGAGGCCGGCATAGCCAGCCACCTTGATCGAGACAAACAGGAACTCCCCAGGTGCCAGTTGCAGAAATCGGATGCCGTGGGCGGGCACCTCCAGCAGCTTGACCAGGGGTTTGACAAACACCAGGCAGGCGGCGGCCCCAAGGACTACGGCCAGCAGGCTGCGCAGCACCCGGTTGCGCAATTCGTCGAGGTGATCCACCAGGGTCATGTCCACTTCCCCGGGGAAGTCGCTGCTGGGATCGGCGCCTTCCGGTTCAGGCATGGCAATCCGAATGGGTGGCGGTGTCGGCAGGGGGGGCGGCAGGGGCGTGGTCATGGCTTCTGCGCTGCAAGGAGGCTAAGGGCCCTTCCTGGTTCACCCCAGAGTTGTTCCGCCTGGCGATGGCGCACGGTGCCGGGGGCGGCGCCAGGGATGCGCTGGAGGGCCTCAATCGGAACCATCACCACGGGCACCCGGCTGTTACCCCTGCCGCGGCTGAAATGGGCCGCCAGATCGGCGGCTGTTTGGAGATCTTCGTCGGTGGCCATCCCTTCGGAAGCCTTGAGCACCACGTGGCTACCTGGCAGTTCTTGGGCATGGAACCAAAGGTCGCCGCGCCGAGCTTGCTTAAACGAAATCCACTCGTTCTGGCGGTGGTTGCGGCCCACCTGCACGGCCAGGCCCCCGATGCTCTGCACTTGCAGGGGCGCGGGTTGGGCCGGCGCCCCCAGTTTCCGATCACGGCGACTGGACCGTGCCTGTAGGCCAGCCCCTGAAGCC
>Ga0310331_10070_pt1 | contig 16768 bp, 17 predicted proteins | sample LakMicMDCLOrngC5_FD_195545 | JGI IMG/M metagenome (GOLD analysis project Ga0310331, IMG submission 195545) | Enriched freshwater cyanobacterial communities from Lake Michigan, Michigan, United States - MI23.DCL.Orng.C5 (v2) (version 2) | ecosystem: Environmental > Aquatic > Freshwater > Lake...
GAACCCGGGGTTGCACTGCGGCCTGGGCACGGCCATGGAACCAACGGGCCACCGGTTGGGCGCCGCAGAGCTCTTGCAGCAGGGCCACGGCCTGGTCGGAGGCGGTGAGGGTGGTTTCCGTGGGCAAACCCTTTTCAAATCGGCTGCTTGCCTCCGTGCGGAGACCCAGGCTTCGGGCGGATTGGCGCACCGCCTGGGGGGCAAACACCGCTGCTTCCAGCCAGATCCGCTGGGTGCTGGCGGTGACCGACTCCGCCAGGCCTCCGATCACGCCGGCCAGGGCAATGGGCCGGTCGCCATAGGTGACCACAAGGGCATCGGCCGATAGCTGACGCTCTTCCCCATCCAGGCTGGTGAAGGGCTCTTGGGCTTTGGCCTGCCGAAGACCAAGGGCTGGGGCATGCAACTGGCCCTGGTTTGTATTAGCGAGTTGGTCAGCATCAAAAGCATGGAGGGGCTGGCCGTGCTCCAGCATCACCAGATTGGTGATATCGACCACGTTGTTAATAGGTCGAATCCCTGCTCTCTCGAGACGCTGTTGCAACCAACGGGGCGACGGGCCCACCTGCACGCCCTCCAGCTCGGTGATGGTGAAGAGGCCACCGGCCTCCATGGCGGCTTGGTCGGGGGCCTGGATTAGCAGCGGTGCAGCCTCAAGGGCAGCGGGGGCATCGCGGAACTGGGTTGTGCCCCCAACCAGGGCCGCGACTTCCCGGGCAATACCCCGCATCGAGAGGCCATCGGGTCGGTTGGCGGTGATCGCCAACTCCAAGACCTGGTCATCGAGGCCCAGGCTGGGTCCCACGGGACTGCCAACGGCGGGCACGCTGGTGAGAAGGTCGTCAAGGATTGCGATCCCCTCGGATTCGCCAAGGCCCAGCTCGGTGAGCGAGCAGATCATTCCGCTGCTGGGTACACCGCGTAATTCCGCAGGCTTAATCGTGAGGTTCACGGCCGGGAGGGTTGCGCCCACCAGGGCCACGGGAACATGGATTCCCGCCCGCACATTGGCCGCACCGCAGACAATTTGCAGGGGTTCGGCAGCACCCACCTCCACGCTGCAGACACTGAGCTTGTCGGCATTGGGGTGGGGGGCTCGATCGGCAACAAAACCCACCACCACCCCGGCCGCCTGGGCAGCCAGGTCGTCGATGGACTCCACCTCGAAGCCGGCCATGGACAGCCGCTCGGCCAGGGCATCGGGGGCAAACGCACCTTCGGGACCGCTCACAAGCTCCCGTAACCATTGGAGCGAGACCCGCATCAGCCCAAGCCGAGAATGAGGCTGGATCCTAGGGAGTGACTGGTTGGGGTCACCATCGGCAGGTATGGTGTTCCCTTGTTCTTTCGCATCGCACACGCGGCGCAACGTCCTTCATGGCTAAAAACAAGGGCGTCCGGATCGTGATCACTCTCGAGTGCACCGAATGCCGGTCCAACCCCGCCAAGCGGTCTCCTGGTGTCTCTCGCTACACCACGGAAAAAAACCGCCGCAACACCACCGAACGGCTTGAGCTGAAGAAGTTCTGCACGCATTGCAATAAGTCGACCGCCCATAAGGAAATCAAGTGATTTCTTGCGTCGCTTAGAGCGTCGTTCTGCTGCCTAGCAGCCCCTTCTTCCCTCCCAACCCTCAGCTCGCTAAAGCCTGTTCCCGATGTCCAGCTCCTTCTTCAAAAAGCGTCTTTCTCCGATCAAGCCTGGCGATCCGATCGACTACAAGGACGTTGATCTCCTTAAAAAATTCATCACTGAGCGCGGCAAGATCCTTCCCCGTCGCATGACGAGCCTGACTGCCAAGCAGCAGCGCGACCTCACCAATGCCGTGAAGCGGGCCCGCATTGTCGCCCTTCTGCCCTTCGTCAATCCCGAAGGCTGAGCAAGGCCCTGGGCTCACCGGCTTTCCAACCTGGCGATCTCCTCGGCACGCTCGATGGGAAATCACCACGATTGGCGGTTCTTGTCTCCCTAACAGGAAACAAGGCCGCCATTCTTGTTGGTGTGGCTGGAAAACGCCAGCAGCACCCTCTGCGGGAGCTCGAACTGCTCTGCCGTTTACCGGCCGGCTCCACCCCACCAACCAGCATCAAGGCGTCCCCATGGTCGCTGGATGGCCAGGCCCTTCAGTACGCCCTACCGCGCCCGAGGGATTTCGGGGCCGCCTGGCTGCTGATGCAGGAGATGGGGGGTGCCTTGCCCCTAGCCGACTGGGTAGAGCTGGTGGCTGGTTGCGATGGGCCTGCGGTGCGAGCTGCCTGTTGGTTGTGGCTCCTGGGACCCCAACTGCTGTTTCGAAATCGCCAGGGCCAAATCGAGGCGCGGCCCAGCGATGATCTCAGGAGATTGCGCAAGGATCGCCACCGGCAGGCCTTGCTAGATCGGTTGCAAGACCAATGGCACGGATTCCTCGCCCATCGCAAGCGGATCGATCCCAGCTGCCTGGCTCCGGCAGCCCGCTCTGAGTTGGAGCTAATGGTGGCCTGGGCCAGCGGTGATGGCCAGGAGCCCCTGCCAGCTGGATTACGCCAGGCCCTACAAACCGCCCGGTGCGAGGTGGAACCCGGGGCTATCCGCCACCTTCTGGTGGATCTGGGCCAATGGGATCCCCACCAGCTGCCGTCGTTGCGCAGCACGACCTGGGACCACGGATTTAGCCCGGAACTTGAGGCCGAGGCCGAGCGGCTGCTGGCCTTGGCCGGACAACCCATGGCTGGCGATGGGGAACGGCTCGATTTAACCCACCTCAGGGCCGTCACCATTGACGACGAAGACACCCGAGATATTGATGACGGCCTGGCGCTAGAGCTCACCGAGGTGGGGATCCAGAGAATCTGGATCCATGTGGCCGATCCGGGACGCCTGATCGAAGCCGAGTCTCCCCTCGACCTCGAAGCCAGGCGCCGCGGCAGCAGTTTGTACCTCGCCCGGGGCAATCTGCCGATGTTCCCCCACCGACTCACCACAGGCCCCTTCAGCCTCAGGGCAGGAGAGCGCAATGCGGCCTGGAGCATCTGGGTCGAACTCGATGCCCAAGGTGCTGTGGCGGCTTCAGGGGTCCATCGGAGTTGGGTCAAGCCCACCTATCGGTTGTCCTATCGCGATGCCGATGAGTTGATTGAGTTGGCCCCACCCCAGGAGGCCGATCTGCTCGGGCTCCATGCCTTGCTCGAGCTGCGCCGGCGTTGGCGGCAAGGCCAGGGGGCCCAGCTGATGGACCAGCTGGAGGGCCGCATTCGGGTCAGTGATGGAGTCGCCGAGCTCGAGATCACAGAGCCTGGTCCATCCCGCAATTTGGTGGCCGAAGCGATGATTTTGGCTGGAGCCGTGGTCGCCGACCTCGGCTCCAGCCAGGCCATGGCATTGCCCTATCGCAACCAACTCCCGGCGACCCTGCCATCCCAAGCCGAGCTTTCAGCCCTGCCGCCAGGTCCCGTGCGCCATGCGGCGATCAAGAAGTGCCTGGGCCGGGGGCTCACCAGCACGACTCCTGCCCCCCACTTCAGCCTGGGCCTCCAGGCCTACGTGCAGGCCACCTCACCAATTCGCCGCTATGGAGATCTGCTGGTCCAGCGGCAGCTCCTGGCCCATAGCCAAGGCCTGGAACCGCTGGGTGCTGATGCCATGCACGATCTGATCAACCAGATGGAGATCGGCATTCGTCAAGCCATTGCCATCAGCCGGGAAGATCAGCGCCATTGGCAGCAGGTGTGGTTTGAAGACCACAGCCAGGGGCAGTGGCAAGCGATTTTCTTGCGCTGGTTGCGACCCCAGGACCAATTGGGTTTGGTCCACGTCGAAGAGCTAGGCATGGATCTTGCTGCCGAATGCCCGGATGGCTGCCAACCCGCCCAAAACCTGGTGCTGCGGGTTCAGCTGGTCGATTCCCTCCGCGATCAATTGCGGCTTCGGGCTACCCAATAGGGCTTGGGCCCAGCGCTTCGGCTCAGGAGACAATCCGGTTCGCCCGGAGCCAAGGTCCCCAGGGATTGAGCTGGCCCATCAGGGTGACCTGGGTTGGCCCATCACACTGGCTCAGCCACTGGTTCACCCCGGGTTCCAAGGTGATCAATGGCCAGCAACCAGCTCCAGGCGCCGTTGAGGTTGAAGTTGCCAGTTCAAACGAATAACCCCCAATCCCATCGGGAATCACCCTGCCAGTCCAGCCCGTTTCTCCCGGTTCAGCCGGAGGGGCCTCGGCCGGCCTGAAACCTCCACTCGAGAGATCAAGGCCTTGGTGGCTGAGCCGCTCGGGGTTGTCCAGGATCGCCGTCTGCCTTTGGCGCCATTCGCTGTGATACCAAGGGGTATCCCAACGGGGCACCACCGCTGCAGGGGCCAGGGGATCGCCAATTAAGGCGTTTTGCAGCTGCCGAACCGATAAAGCTGCTGGAGGGCGTCCTTGCTGGACAGCGAGGGCCGCTGCGGCACCACAGGCCTGGCCCAGGTTCAAAATCAGCGGTTGCAGGCGGGTGGCCCCATTGGCCATGTGGCTGGCACTGAAGCACTTGTCGGCCGCAAGAAAATTCTCTGTGGTGTCGCTCAACAGGGCCCCATAGGGGATCGCAAATGGGGTGCCGCTCCATCGCCCGCCCCAGCGGGTACTTTTGGGAGCTAGGGGGTAATCGTCACCGGGATAGTGGTGGTCGTTGGCGTAATTACCAATGGCAATGGAGCTGATGGCCCCGGTGGAGTCCTTCGGCAGCTCGGCAATCGAGGCCCCAGGGGCCTGGGGCAGCAAGTGCTGTTCCACCACAACCTCTTGGCCCACCAGCCGGCGCCCCTCGCGCCAGTAGGGCATCAAGGCCATCGGCGAGGGTCCCTCCAGGGAGCTGCTGGCTGACGGATCGCCATAGGGCGGGAAGCAAGCACCCGGTGCCAGCCAGCCGCTGGAAGCATCCTCAAGGGTTTTGGCAAAGGCCAAGCTATGGGCCTGCATGGAGCGGTAGAGGTCGGCTCGGACCGAGGCCTCCGGATCGAACAAGCCATCCAAGGGACCATGCCAATCGTTGCCCTCCAGAGGCCAATTGAGCATCACCAGGCCGCCGGGCAGGCGCCCGTAGGTGATCGTGCGTTCCAAACCAAAGTTCAGGGCCGCCTTGGGTAGGGCAGCCTGGATTGGGCTGGAACGATCTGGGTTGGTTACTTCCGCATCCAGCCGGGGCATACGATCGGAAACCAGTTGCCCCATCACGACCCAGGTGGGCGATTGCACCACCTGGGCCTGAAAAAACGGATTGGATTCGAGTTCGTGCTGGGGCGGGGCGCTGGGCTCTCCCCACAGCTCCTGGGGTTCCCAACCAAAGCGATAGGGGACATCAGCCAGGGCAAAGAGATCGCCCCGATCGCTGCCATCAATCAGGACATCCAGTCCCACCTGGCAGGTCTGGTCCTGGTGCAGCACGGTGACGGCCGTCATCCTGGGACCCTGGCGCTGAAGACTCAGCACCTGGGAGTGGGGCCACCAGAGCAAATTGGCTTGGGCCCTGCACCAATCCCTCAAGATGGCTTCGGCCGTGGATGGCCTGTAGCCAAAACAGCTCACCCAGTTGTGGTCCAGCCCCTCCGCTTCCCTCTGGCGTAACTCCCGCAGGAAGGCTCCCCAAAGCCCCGTCTGCCAGGGACTCAACTCGTTGCCATCGGGGGCGCAGACCCCGGCAGCACTCACCATCCCCCCAAGCCAAGCCCCAGGGGTGAGCAGCAATGTCTTGGCACCGCCCCTAGCCGACTGCAGGGCTGCCGCCACCCCACCGGTTCCGCCGCCCCACACAACGACAGAGCAGTGGTCCAGCCGGGTGGAAGCCGATGCCATGGGCTTGAGCGGGTTCCCCAAGATTGCCAGGCAGGGCGTCGGTAAGATCCAATTTCGGCGCAGGGCCGCTCCGGCGGCGCAGCGAGCCCTCTATCCCCGCCGCATGTCTTTCACGCTCACCACACCGCTCTATTACGTCAACGACAGGGCCCATCTGGGCAGTGCATACACAACCCTGGCCTGTGATGCCATCGCCCGTTACCAGCGGCTCAAGGGTGAACAGGTTGTCTTCATCACTGGGTGTGATGAACACGGTCAAAAGATCCAGCGCACGGCCGAAGCCCAAGGGCTCAGCCCCCAGGCCCATTGCGATGCGGTGAGTGAGGGTTATCGCCAGCTATGGAACCAGTGGCAGATCAGCAATGATCGCTTTGTACGCACAACCGATCCCCGCCATCGGGAGATCGTGCAGCAGTTTTTCAAGCGGGTCGAAGCCAATGGCGATGTGGTGGAAGGTCGCCAACAGGGTTGGTATTGCGTGGCCTGCGAGGAATTCAAAGACGACCCCGCGGAGGCCAGCGCCCCCCACTGCGCCATCCACCAAAAACCACTGGAGTGGAGGGATGAGCTGAATTTGTTCTTCCGGCTATCCCGCTACCAGCAGCAGATCGAAGCGTTGATTGCCAAGCCAGGTTTTATTGCACCGAGTAGCCGCAAAAAAGAAGTTGAAAACTTCGTCGCCCAAGGCCTCAGGGATTTCTCCATCTCCCGGGTTGACCTGCCTTGGGGCATTCCCGTCCCTGGCCACCCGGGCCATACCTTTTATGTGTGGTTCGATGCCCTTCTGGGTTACCTCACGGCCCTTCTGGATCCAAACGAAGAGCCGGATTTGGCCCTGGTTAATGCCAGGGGCTGGCCAGCCCAACTTCACGTGATCGGCAAGGACATCCTCCGCTTCCATGCCGTCTATTGGCCCGCCATGTTGCTCTCCGCGGGACTGCCTCTGCCGGAACGGGTATTTGGCCACGGCTTCTTGACCCGAGAAGGACAAAAGATGGGCAAATCCTTGGGCAATGTGCTCGATCCAGAAAGCTTGCTTGAACACTGCGGTCGGGATGCGGTGCGCTGGTACTTGCTTCGGGATATCCCCTTTGGTGACGACGGCGACTTCCAACAGCAGCGCTTCAGCGACTTGGTCAACAACGACCTGGCCAACACAATTGGCAACCTGCTCAACCGCACATCGTCGATGGCCCGCAGGTGGTTCAACGATGCTGTGCCGCCCGTTCCAGGGGGTGTGGCCGCCAGCCACCCCTTAGCTGTTGCGGCCCTCAGGGCGGGCGAGCAATTCATCCGGGCCATGGATCTCCTCAATTTCCGCTGCGCAGCCGAAGCGTGCCTGCACCTGGCCATCACGACCAATGGCTATCTCAATGACCAGGCTCCCTGGAAGTTGATGAAGCAGGACGGCAACGAGCTGCAGGTGGGCTCAGATCTCTATGCCGTGCTCGAGGCCACCCGCTGGGTGGCGGTGTTGCTCGCCCCCCTGGTGCCGGAACTCTCCGATCGCATGCTCCAACAACTGGGCCAGGTGCCCTTTGCCAGTAGCGAATCCCTGGGCGCACCATCGGCTTGGCTGGCGGCCCAACAGTGGGGGGGACTGCAACCGGGTTTGGCCTTACCCGAGCCCCAACCCGTGATGCAACGCCTGGAGCTCGAGGCGCCCCTATGAACCGGCGCACGCCAACGCTCGGTTCCTTGACCCTTGGGGCCCTGGCCTTGGCAAGCCTGTTGGTTGGCTGCCAAGGCCAAAAGACCCCGGAGCCGCCGGCCCAACCCTTTGTCTTCCGTTCCCTCAACCTGAAACAGCACAATTTGCTGGGCCAGCCCACCTGGACCCTCACCAGCCCGGAAGCCCGCTATGACCTCGGCCGCCGGGTTGCCCAGGCAAGCAATTTGAAGGGAACGCTGTTCACCAATGGCACTCCCCGCTATCGACTCTCAGCCACCAGTGCCACTGTTCTCAATGATGGTGAGTTGATCCAGCTCGAAGGTGACCTGGTCATCCAACGCCTCGGTGCCCAACCCCTGGTGATCCAAGCGAAACGGGCCCGCTGGTACCCAGCCCAGAACCTCATGGTTCTCGATCGCCGTCCAGTAGCCACCCAAGACAAACTCCAAATCGCCGCGGATCAAGCACGGTTTTTAATCGATCAAGACAAACTCGAGCTACGGGACCATCCCCTGCTGACGCGCCATGGCGATGGCGCCATTCGGGTCAACGTTCATAGCGTCGATTGGTTTACAAAGACTGGTGATCTCGTCGCTGCAGGCCCAGTGCGGGGGCTGCGAAACCTGCCCAACAAGCAGCAGCAAGTTCTCACCTCGCCAGCCTTGAAGGGCAACACGCTCACCCAGATCCTCACCCTGGCAGCACCAGTCAGGCTTGTCGATATCAGCCGTGGGGCCGTCTTCAATGCCAAAGACACGCAAGTGGATGTGCGTCAGCAAATCATCCAAAGTGATCAACCCTTTGACGGCATCCTGAAGCAATCAACGGTCCACGGGGTTGGCTTCCAACTCTTCTATGCCAGCCAATTGGCTGTTGTATCAAGCCAATGCAAACTGGAGCAACCAACGGATTCCCTGACGGCAAACCGTTGCCAATGGAATTGGCAGAGCGACCAGGTGAAGGCCATTGGCAACGTGGTGCTGAAGCGCCAAGCCAACAACCAGACAACCAAATCCGATCGCATCGATGGTCGACTCGGCAGCCAGGGTCTGGTGGTGTTTACCAGCCCCGGCAGCCGGGTGAACACCCAGATGACCTTGAAGCAGCAGTCTCCTAGGGCGAAATCGAAGGAGCCTCGCTCCGGGTCGGCAGCCGCTCCAATCCAGCTCTGAGCTTGGCGGCCCAACCCTCCGCCCAGGCCAAATCGCTACGGCTAAAGCACCGGGCCGACCAGCCCCCCAGCAACACCAGGCCGTCTTCGCCCAGGGGTTGAACCAGCACCGAAGGCAATCCGGGCAACAGCGCCTCAAATTCCTGGCGGCCGGGATAGAGCTTGAGATCCACCAGGGAGATGGCGGATTGCTTCTCGAGGGCCCTCTGACAGATGGCCCCGGGGGCAAAGGCTGATGGGGCAAGCAAGCCACGGCGCAAAAGCGGCTGACCCCGCCAGATCACGAGCACAACGGCTGCAGGACTGGCGGTGAGCAGCATGTGACTTCCCCAGGCCAATTCTTCGGCCAAGGCCTCGGGCAGGTCCGGGCTGAGAACCAGGCCCTGCTCGCCAGGGAGTTCTGAGCGAATCGAGGCCTCGGGCAGGGCCCGTGTCCAGAGCACGCCCACCAGCATCAGGCCCACGGCTAGCAAGCTCGCCAGCACCGCGGCCCGCTCCAGGGGCGGATTCACCTCAGGAGCCAGGCCTTGGTTGGCCACAACCAGCGCCAGGGCGACCAGGCCCAGACCGATACAGAGCCTCGCGGGCGTTGGGATCGTCATCGACTCAGAGCAGGCAGGGGGCCAAGAGGAGACAGGGGTCCCAATAGGCGGCAAACTAGGGCCACGGTCGGCCTATCCCCTTGCAGTTGCTTCCATCTCCCCATTGGCTGGTTAAGTCGATGCTCCGGCCTTGGCTCTGTCGCATCGTTGCTGTTGTGGTGTTGTGCCTTGGCCTGCTTTGGCCCAGCGCAGGATGGGCCCTATCGGCGAGCAGCCTCCCCACCGCACCGCCCGCTGAACGGGTGGTTGACGAGGCCGGCGTGCTCAGCCGTGCTGCCATTGGCGAACTCACGGCCCAACTCAACGCCTTTGAACCAGACCATATCGATGCCCACTTGATCACGGTCAAGCGGCTTGATTACGGCCTCACCCTGCCAGGACTGGCCCAGGACATTTTGGCGAGCTGGCTCGGATCCGGCGCCGAAAACAACCAACTCCTGTTTCTGCTCGATAGCCAGACCAATTCCGCGGCTGTTGCTGTCTCCTCAGGACTGGAAGCAGAGCTGAATAGCGAATTGCTGAAGAGCACGGCACGGACAACCATGGCCCAGCCCCTTCGCGATGGTGCCCGCTATCGCCAGGCAAGCCTCGATGGCATGACCCGGCTGCAAACCGTGCTCCAGGGCGGTGAGGATCCGGGCGAGCCGGAGATCGCCGAAGTGGTGACGCTGGCCACCAATGTGCCAACCCAGGAGGAAACCTCCGAAAGCAACGCCTTTACCTGGGTTGTGGTGTTGTTGGTGGTTGGTACTGTCGTTCCGATGCTCACTTGGTGGGTTTTCTCACGCTGAAACCCGATGGCTCTCACCGATTGGACAGGTGCTTTTGGTCGCGCCCAGCAGCGTGACCTCAGCCACGACATTGAGCGCGGTTACGAATCAGCCCTGCTGATCCAAAGCATCGAGCTTGAGCATTACAACGACAGACCCGTTCGTGCCGAGCTGACCCTGAGCATCCCCAAGGCTGCCCAGGCCCAGGTGCTGCGTCGTTTCCGCTCCGCCCTGGAGATCTGCCGCAGCTCCATCGAAGCGCTTGAGCCCCATCGCAAAGAAATCGCTGGCCAGGAGTTGCGCCAGCTCCAGCTGATCGAAGCGGTGGTCAGTCGCTATGACAACCAGCGACGCCCCCTGCCCACCATCAGCCGCAACCCAGAAGTGCTGCCGCGCAGCCTGATTGGGGTAATGGACCAGGTCAGGCGCCAACTCGACCCCGAGGCCGAGGCCAGTGTGGTGGCCGGGTTTCGCCGCCGAAGGGACTCCACCTTGGTGTCGCTGAGGATCCTGCTGCTATTGATTCTGGTTCCAGTCTTAATTCAGCAAGTCAGCCGCACCTACGTGGTCTCCCCCCTGGTGGATCGCTTTGCCGGTGATGCCACGATCCTCAATTACCCCAAGCCCCATCTGGAGCAGAAGGCCGTGCGGCAATTGCGCGACTTCCAGGGGCAAATCGAATTTGAGGCCCTCCTCAATGGCAACCCCTTGCCAAGCCGGGAGGAAATCCAGGCTGAATTGAGCAAAAAGGCTTTGGAGCTCCAGGCAGAAACAGCCCAGGAAAGTACCCATGCCATCAAAAATGTTCTTGCCGACCTCAGCGGGCTGATCGGTTTTGCGATCGTCTGCATCCTGGGTCAACGGGACATTCAGGTTCTGAGGGGCTTTATTGACGAACTTGTGTATGGCCTAAGCGACAGCGCCAAGGCCTTTGCCATCATTCTTTTTACCGACATCTTTGTGGGATTCCACAGCCCAGAAGGCTGGACAGTGCTGCTTGATGGTGTCGCTAATCACTTGGGGCTCCCGGCGGAGGAGAACTTCATCTTGCTGTTCATTGCAACTTTCCCTGTGGTCTTGGCAACGATCTTCAAGTACTGGATCTTCCGCTACCTCAACCGGGTGTCGCCGTCCTCCGTCGCAACCCTGAGGAACATGAATGGTGGGGGCTAAAACCTGCTTGGTAGCGGCCTGCTTTTTTGACGATGCAATCGACTTTCAAGCGTTTGTGATGGCCCCCCAACCATCCTGAATGGGACACGCGATCACCATCGTTACCGGTCCAGCCCGTAGCGGCAAGAGCCGATGGGCCGAGCACCTGGCCCAAGCCAGCGGATTGGAGGTCACCTATGTGGCCACGGGTGGTAGCGGCGTTGACGATCCCCAATGGCAGGCCCGCCTTGCCCTCCATCGACAACGCAGGCCACCGGCATGGGGATGCCAGGAAGTGGGCTTTGAACTAGCCGGCTCCCTTTCCACGATTGGGACCCAATCCCTCGCCCTGGTTGATTCCCTCGGCAGCTGGGTTGCCCATGGCCTTGAGCTCGATGGGGTGACTTGGGATCAGCACTGTCAACGGCTGCTTGGGGCGATGGATGGCTGTAGGGGCACAGTCATCGTGGTGAGTGAGCAGACAGGCTGGGGGGTCGTGCCCCCCACGGCCATTGGCGGCCTCTTCCGCGATCGGCTCGGGGAGTTGGAGCAACAGGTCATGGCGATTGCCACCACCGGCTGGCTGGTGGTGGCGGGCCGGGCCATTGATTTGCTGTCCAACAGCGTGGCTATTCCCTAAAGAGCAGCCATTCCCGACAGAACAGCCACTCCCCGGAGCCCAACCATGCCCCAGGTCATCCTCTACCAACCTGAAATCCCACCCAACACCGGAAATGTGGCCCGCACCTGCGCCGCTACCGGCACGGAATTGCACCTGGTAGAACCCCTTGGTTTCTCGATCGACGATCGCCAACTCAAACGGGCCGGTCTCGACTACTGGCCCCTGGTGACCCTCAGCCGCCATGCCGATTGGACGGCTCTACAGCACGAGCGCGCAGCACGGGGAGGCCGGCTGATTGCCCTCAGCAGCCATGGCGCCATCCCCTACAACGCCTTCCCATTCGAAGCCGACGATTGGTTGCTCTTTGGCCGCGAAACCGAAGGGCTACCCCCAACGGTTCTGGACCAGGCCCATGCCTGCCTCACCATTCCGATGGTCCGCTCCTCTAGGGCCGTCCCCCATGGGGTGCGGAGCCTCAACCTCTCGGTCGCCGTGGGGGTTGTCCTGTTTGAGTCCCTGCGGCAATTGAATTTGCTGACAGGGCCTAAACCCCAGTCCTGAACAGCATTATTGCCGCAAATTGCGGCAAATCGTATTCACCACAACTTGTATTTGGGGGTTCTATCGGTTACTGTCTGGCGAGTTCAGTGATATGGCTTCAGAAATGCGCCATATCCGTCAGGAATTTTGTATGCAGTCTTGGCGAACGTGTTTGAGGGTGGCGTTACCAGTCGCAGTGGCCATGCCTGCTTTGGTTGCGGCTTTAAACCCTCCAGCACCCCGCCACGGTGACCTTGACGTCCTCGTCGCCGCCCTGCCCGCCCCAAGTACCGAGAAGGCTTGGGTCAGGGTTCGCGACAACGTCACCATCGACGATCTCTCCGCCAAGCTCAGGGTTTCTGGCGAACGCCTCGCCGCCCTCAACGATGTTGAGACCACCCACCAATTCCGTCAGGGGGAGTGGCTGATCGTTCCAGCCAAGCAGGTGCGCCTGGTGAAGCTCCTTGCTTCCTTGGATCCCAGCGAATTACGGCGCACCCCGCCCCTCCAGGATCTCCCTCCCCTGGAAGAAGGCCCAGCCGTGCGCCTGGGCGACAGCATCAAGAAAATTGCCCAGCGCTACGGCGTTACCCTCCAGCAGCTCCTCCAGCTCAACCCCGGGCTCGATACGGCCAAATTGGTTGTGGGAAGTGAAATCAAGCTCTCTCAAGCCTCCCCGGCCCGGCCCCGACTCCTGATTGGTCTGGCGCCCACTGGCAGCGGCGGGATCAGCTGGCCGGATTTACCGAATTTTGGCAATTCTGATCGGCCGTTTGATTCCGGTTTGTCCGCCTCCGGCTGGATATGGCCCACCAAGGGCATGTTCAGCTCTGGCTACGGCTGGCGTTGGGGACGGATGCACAAGGGCATCGATGTGGCCAACAATGTCGGCACCCCGATCGTTGCAGCCAAAAGCGGACGGGTAACTTTTTCTGGCTGGGATGACGGGGGCTATGGCTACAAAGTCTTGGTTCAGCATGAGGATGGCAGCCAATCGCTCTATGCCCACAACAGCCGGCTAGCCGTCAGGGTTGGTCAAACCGTCGAGCAAGGTCAATTGGTCTCCTACATGGGCAGTACTGGTCGCAGCACGGGCCCCCACCTGCACTTCGAGATTCATCCCCCAGGTCGCGGAGCCATCAACCCCATGCAAATGCTCCCCCCACGCGCCTGATAGAATCGATCCCTCAGCGGCTCGGTAGCTCAGCTGGTTAGAGCGTGGGATTCATAACCCCAAGGTCGGGAGTTCAAGTCTCCCCCGAGCCATAGCGATTGCCGCTTAAAAGCCCCCTACTTAGGGGGCTTTTTATTGCGTCCGCCAACGCCTAGAAGATGAACAAAATGTCCATTCTTACTACTCTAATAAGAGCAAGAATGGAACTAAAAGCGGCCTACAAGATGGCGACTACGCAATGCCTAGCGCATCTCGATTGCGTTCAGCCGTTCACGAAAACTTGCCGAAGCGCTGCCATCAAAATCATCCCCGTCCAGCTCTTGAGCCGCGGGTTCGATCCGGCGTGGATCTGCCGCCATGGGCTGCTGGACAACGTCGACAGGTTGCTCGGCTGGCATCGGTACGGAAACCGATCGGCGGGCCCTTGAGCCATAGGAGCGCCCCTCCAGGGCCCGGATCAGGGACTTGCTGCGATTGGCTTCACCAACGCTCTGACCCTGCTTGGGACGAACCAAGGGATTGTCCTTGAGCTCGGAGCGAACCTGATTCAACAGGCGGAAGTGGCCAGTCGTGTTGTATTTGCGAAGTACGGTTGGATCCCAAGCCATGCAAGACGACTGAATGATCTGTCGAGGCTATCGCCTTGAGGCGACGAAATTGTGATAAATTGTTGTTTGGATAACTGGTAGTCAATCCGACTTCGCCCTAGGTCTGGCATTGACCCGGATCCTCCCTTCCTTCACCCCTTCCCAACGAGCATGTCGAGACTGGTCGGTCTGCAAGCCCCTGACTTCACTGCCACCGCAGTGGTTGACCAGGAATTCAAGGAAATCAAGCTGTCCCAGTACCGCGGCAAGTACGTGGTGCTGTTCTTCTACCCCCTCGATTTCACCTTCGTCTGCCCTACCGAAATCACCGCGTTCTCCGATCGCTACTCTGATTTCACCAGCCGCAACACCGAAGTGTTGGGCGTATCGGTGGACAGCCAATTCAGCCACCTGGCCTGGGTGCAGACCGATCGGAAGAACGGGGGCCTAGGCGACATCGCTTACCCCCTGGTTGCTGACCTGAAGAAGGACATCGCTAGCGCCTACAACGTGCTCGACGAAGAGGCAGGCATCGCCCTCCGCGGCCTATTCATCATCGACCCCCAGGGCGTGATCATGCACAGCACGATCAACAACCTGCCCGTGGGCCGCAGCGTGGATGAAACCCTCCGGGTTCTGCAAGCCTTCCAGCACGTTCAGGCCCACCCTGATGAGGTCTGCCCCGCAAACTGGCAGCCCGGCGAGAAAACGATGAATCCCGATCCGATCAAGAGCAAGGATTTCTTCGCCGCTGTCAACTGATCAGCGCCACCCTTCATTGCCATCAAGGGGTCCCCTACGGGACCCTTTTTTATGGGTTAGCGCGTTTCAGTCCTTGAGGCTCAGGCCAACACACTGGCTAGCAAGCGCAGCCCATCGGTACCGCCAGTCGCAGGATCACAGGCCCGCTCCGGGTGGGGCATCAGGCCGAGCACGTTGCCTGCTGGGTTGGTGAGACCTGCCACATCTCCCACCGAGCCATTGGGGTTTTGCCCATAGCGCAGCACGACCCTTCCCTCCCCTTCCAGCTGCTGGAGCTGGTCCGCGTCGCATTGATAGCGGCCTTCGCCATGGGCAATCGGCAGGTTGATGGCTTCGCCCTCGCCGTAGCTCTTGAGCCATTGGCAGGTTCCAGGCCTTACCTCCAACGGGGCTGGCTCACAGAGAAAGTGGAGCTTCTGGTTTCGCGTTAGGGCTCCTGGCAACAGTCCCATCTCGGTCAGCACCTGAAACCCGTTGCAAATCCCCAGGACCGGCCCTCCCCCATCGGCAAAATCCCGCACCGCCTCAAGAACAGGAGCAAAGCGAGCGATGGCGCCACAACGGAGGTAGTCGCCGTAGCTGAAGCCACCAGGAAGCACGACGGCGTCGATCCCGCCCAGATCCCGCTCTTCATGCCACAGAAAGCGGGTGGATAGATGGAGGCAGCCTTCCAAAGCCCATCGCACATCGCGATCACAATTGGAGCCAGGGAAAACGACGATCCCGACGGTCATGCCTGTGGCCCCCCATGGGTTTCAGCCAATTCGAGACTCCAGTCTTCAATGACCGGGTTGGCCAGGAGGCGATCACTGAGCAGCTCGATTTGGGCCTGGGCCGTGGCCCGATCGGAAGCCTCGAGCTCCAGGTGGATCGACTTGCCAATTCGCAAGGTTTTGATGCCGTCCACACCCAAACGGGCTGCGGCAGCACGGGTGGCCTCCCCGGCGGGGTCAAGCACAGAAGACCTGAGGGAGACCTGAACGTGGGCGCTAAAGAGGGGCACCTGGGCAGCCAATGGTTTGTTAAATCTTGGCAGCCCAAGGGTCCAGGCCCCACGGATGTGGCCAGGTTGAACCATGGCATCGGATCCAAGGGCCCCAAGATTTGGCAAAGGCTCTTGCCAGGGGTCGCGCAAAGGATTTCACCGGCTGGTCTGGATGCTGACCTGGGCAATTATGGGCTGGTTCCATGGAGCTAACGCCCAGACCGTTGCCCTGCAGTGCCAGTTGGATGGGGGAGCATGGCAAACCTGCCGGATGCAGGTTCAGGACATCGGCAGGACCTGGCGGATTGAGATGGGCAAGGACACGGTCCTCTTCCGCCATGACGGTGGTGGCACCATTGCCATGAAGCAAGGGGGTCGCCCTTGGAGGCTGGTGCAAACACGCTGGATTGGGGTGCCAGCCTCGGCCCAAGGCGCCCTCTGCTGGGACAGCCTCTGTGCCCTTGGGGCGGTTCCCCTGGATTAGGCCCCTGGTTAAAAGACTGGATTAGGTCATCGCCCCTTTGAGGCTCGATTCCAACTGGTCTTGATTCAGGCCGAAGCCCAGCACCACCAATTCAAGGCCGTCCTGCTTCGGGGTTCCAGGGGCGTCGTCGGCTTCGAACCAACACTCCAGCCGCGGACCCACCCCCTGAATTTGCAACGGCCTGGCCTTGCCTGGTAACCAGAGACGCCCCTTGACCCGAATCAGGGCTCCGGAGGCGATCAGAGCGCGAAAGCTGATCTCCAAACGCTCACGGTCAAAGACGCCGGGTAGGTTGATCGCCAGCGACTCCATGGCCACGTGGGTGTGGTCGTGATGGTCGTGGTCGTGATGGTCGTGGTCGTGATGGTCGTGGTCGTGGTCGCCCGCCCCGTGGCTCTGGTCAGGGCTTGGGCGGGTAAGCCCTAACACCAGCGCCGG
>Ga0310331_10072_pt1 | contig 16642 bp, 18 predicted proteins | sample LakMicMDCLOrngC5_FD_195545 | JGI IMG/M metagenome (GOLD analysis project Ga0310331, IMG submission 195545) | Enriched freshwater cyanobacterial communities from Lake Michigan, Michigan, United States - MI23.DCL.Orng.C5 (v2) (version 2) | ecosystem: Environmental > Aquatic > Freshwater > Lake...
CCTCTTCCGGGATGGCGAGATCAAGCTCAGCGTCGAGGGTGAGGTCGAGATCGGCTTCTTGTGCCAGTTCCTCGGGACTCTGGTTCGGGCTGAGTTCGGAAGGGGTCACGGTCATGGGGGAGTGTGGCGGCCTGCCCTCGGGCAGTACGAAAGGAACGCAGTGACTGCCCGCCAGCAGCGCAAGCGCAATCAATCATTGTAGCCAATGGGCCTGCAACGCCCTCCTGACGGGAGCGGGCCCGTTGAAACTTGGCGCCTAGCCGATTGCGGCCATGGACGGCTTGCTCTTGCTGCGCAGTTTGGTGCGTTGGTTCAGACCTTCGAGGGTGGCGACAAAGTCGCTGACGCCCTGGAACTGGCGATAGACAGAGGCAAAGCGCACATAGGCCACTTCACTCATCTCACCGAGCTGGGCCAAAACGAGTTCGCCGATTTCACTGCTGGTTACTTCGCGGCCGCTGCGCTGTTGCAGCTGCAATTCGATTTCATCCACCACCATTTCCAGTCTTGCTGGCTCCAAACCCGTTTTCTCGCAGGCTCTCAGCACCCCATGCAGCAATTTGCTGCGGTTGAAGGTTTCACGGTTGCAGTTGCGTTTGACCACCGTGATGGGAACCGTTTCCACCCGTTCATAGGTGGTAAAACGAAAGTCGCAGTTCAAGCATTCCCGGCGTCTACGCACACTTCTGCCGCAATCAGCTGCCCGAGATTCGAGCACCCGACTGTCAGTGTGTTGGCAAGAGGGGCATTGCATGCCCGTGGTTCCGGGTGAACTTTTTTAAGTGTAAACAGCGATTTTCGCTTTGAAAAGGCCCAGGACCTATCAAACAAGTGATTTTGGGGCAATTTTGGCCCAATTGTTGAATGCAATTCACTTGTTGCCTCCAATCCGGCGCGCTGTGCCACAAAAAAGCCCCTGAATGACCAGGGGCGTATGCACAGCGACTTGGGCCACTGCTTCGAATTTTGGGGAATTCCCTAGGGCTAGATCACTTGCCGATCTTCGGGGGATCGCGGAAGGCGATGGCGAAGAACAGGGTGGAAATGGCCAGGGCCAAAATCAGGATGTAAGCGAAGCTCTCCATGGGGACTCCTCAGGGCGTGCGTACAGGGTGTCTGGCGATCAGCTGAGGGTGCTGCCAGCTGGGGGCACATAGCCCTCAGGCAGGCGGCGGGTGGAGCGGTCGCCCAGTTTCTGGAACAGACCGAACTCCACCTGCTCACCCAAGTCTGGGTCGATTCCGGCGAACACATCGCGGTAGAGGGTGCGAGCACCGTGCCAAATGTGGCCGAAGAAGAACAGCAGGGCGAAGGTGGCGTGCCCGAAGGTGAACCAGCCGCGGGGTGAGCTGCGGAAGGTGCCATCGGAGTGGTACTTCTCGCGATCGAATTCAAACCCTTCACCCAGTTGGGCTTTGCGGGCCAGTCGCTTGACGTCGGCTGGATCGGTGAAGGTTTGGCCGTTCAGGGCACCGCCGTAGACGGTTGCCGTGACCCCGGTCTGTTCGAAGGAGTACTTCGCTTCAGCGCGGCGGAATGGGATGTCGGCGCGAACAATGCCTTCCTGGTCTTGGAGAATCACAGGGAAGTTCTCGAAGAAGTTGGGCAGGCGGCGCACTTCAAGGTTGCGGCCGTCCTTGTCGGTGAAGACGATGTGGCCAATCCAGCCGGTGGGCAGGCCATCGCCGTTCACCATCGGACCCACGCGGAACAGACCGCCCTTGGCAGGGCTGTTGCCCACGTAGTCGTAGAAAGCCAGCTTCTCAGGAATCGAGGCGTAGGCCTGCTCCATCGAAGCCCCGCCATCGAGGGCGGTTTGGACGCGGCGGTTGATTTCGGTCTTGAAATAGCTCTGGTCCCACTGGTATCGGGTGGGGCCAAACAGTTCAACAGGGGTGGCTGCCGCGCCGTACCACATGGTTCCTGCCACCACAAAGGCCGCAAAGAACACGGCCGCAATGGCCGAGGCCAAAACCGTTTCGATGTTGCCCATGCGCAGCGCCTTGTAGAGGCGCTCAGGGGGGCGGGAGGTGATGTGGAAGACGCCGGCAATGATGCCAACGATGCCTGCGGCGATGTGGTGGGCAACGATGCCACCCGGATTGAAGGGGTTAAACCCCTCCGGGCCCCAGGACGGCTGTACCGCCTCCAGGTGTCCGTTTAAGCCATAGGCATCGGAGACCCACATGCCCGGCCCAAAAACGCCGGTGAGGTGGAAGGCGCCGAAACCAAAGCAGCCCAAACCTGCGAGCAGCAGGTGGATGCCAAAAATCTTGGGCAGGTCGAGGGCGGGCTCCCCAGTGCGGGGGTCTTGCCAGATCTCGAGGTCCCAATAGGTCCAGTGCCAGATCGCGGCAAGGAAGAGAAGGCCACTGAAAATGATGTGGGCAGCGGCCACACCTTCAAAGCTCCAGAAGCCTGGGTCAACACCGGTTTCGCCGGTAATGCTCCAGCCGCCCCAGCTGCCGGTGACTCCCAGGCGAGCCATAAACGGCATGACGAACATGCCCTGACGCCACATGGGGTTCAGAACGGCATCCGAAGGATCGAAAATCGCGAGCTCATAAAGCGCCATGGAGCCGGCCCAGCCGGCCACCAGCGCGGTGTGCATGAGGTGCACGGCCAATAAGCGACCTGGGTCGTTAATGACAACGGTGTGCACCCGATACCAGGGCAATCCCATGGGGAGTAGGTCTGGAGTGGGTGCGGCGATCGTAAGGGCGAGAAGGGCCCTGTTGAGTGGCTGGTTACGGAGCGCAACTGGCGGCTTCACAATGGGGCCCAACCCGGGAGTCCTCCATGCCAGTGATCCGCTTTGTGCGTGAAGGTCGGGATGTGGAGTGTTATCCGGGGGAAAACCTCCGAGAAGTGGCCCTGCGAGAGGGCATCGAGCTCTACGGCTGGAAAGGAAAGCTGGGCAATTGCGGTGGTTGCGGCCAGTGCATCACCTGTTTTGTCGAACTGCCTGAGTCCACATCCCCCCTGGCGATGACTGGTCGCACGGCTGTGGAAGATCAGAAGCTGCGGGGGCGGCCCCAAAACTGGCGCTTGGCCTGCCAGGCCCTCGTGCAGGAATCACTTTTGGTGCTCACCCGCCCCCAGGCGGGCATGGCCAACAAGGACGACGCCATGGCGACGGCCCTGGCCCAACCGCTTGGAGCTGGGCCGACGGAGTGGCCAACGCCACCGGCGGCCGAGGAGTCCGATGGTGAGGAGCCCGATGGTGGTGTGGCAGAGGGCCTGGAGACCGACCAAACCGCAACGAGCGGTGAAGGCTCCTGAATCCACCCATTCACCGGTGATACCGTCCCACTTACGCTAAAAAAGTCCGTCTTAAGCAGCCATGGAAACCAACGATCTCGGCTTTGTTGCCAGCCTCATGTTCGTGTTGGTTCCGGCTGTCTTTTTGATCATTCTTTACATTCAAACCAACAGCCGCCAAGGCGGCTAACGGACCCTCTAGCGCTGTTCTGGCTCTCGCACCAGCAACACAGGTGCGGGGGCGTGAACCCGGATGAAGTCGCTTACGGAGCTGCCCAGCAGGCGGTCGATGTCGACCAAGCTTTTGGCCACCACGGGGCGGCGGTCCTGGGAGGCAATCACCAGGAGATCGGCCTTGATCTCGTCGGCGGCATTGCAGACGGTTCGGCCGATATCCCCAGAGCGGTGAATCGGTTGGAGCTCCACCCCAAAGCTCCGGGCCCGCTGAACCGCTTTTTCAAGCACCAGATCGGCGGGATTCTTTCCCCCCCTTGAGGGGGTGATGTCTTGGCGGGTCACGTGGACCCCCGTAAGGGTGCCGCCTGGGATATCGCGCACCAGTTCGCAGGCCAGTTTGAGGGCGTCATCCCCCACTCCGGTGCCATCGATGGTCACCAGCACGCGGTTGATGTGGCGGATGTAGAGGTCGTCGCGCACCAGCAACATCGGCCTGGTGGAGAGCTGGAAGACGTATTGACTGGCGCTATTGCTCAGGATCGATTGCAGCCGGCTCATGCCCCTGGAGCCCATCACGATCAGATCGCTATCGAGCTCGTCGGCCACCTGGAGCACGGTTTGCTTGGTGTCGCCTTGGCGAATGATCGTGTTCACGTCGCTGGGGTTGAGCCCGAGCCGTTGCACGGCTTCGGCCACGATGCCGGCAGCCTTTTGGGAGTGTTCGGTGAAGCTTTCGCCGGCCTGCTCGGGCACCACGTGCAGCAGGTTGAGACGGGCTTGGCGCACGGCGGGGATGTCGCGCAGCATGCGAACCATCTCTTCGACATGGCCTTTGCCGGAGTCGGCAATTAAAACGTTGCGAAACACGCGGTTCACCCTTGGCTCTGGGGCAGCCTATGGCCCATCCGTGGGTTGGGAGCAGCCGCCATGCAGACCGTGATGGAGATCCATCCGCCCAGGGGGTGGCGCTTGGAGCGGCGGGTGCTGCCCCAACACACCGACCATGCCGGCGTGATGTGGCATGGCGCCTATCTGGCCTGGCTGGAGGAGGCCCGGGTGGAGGCTTTGGCGGCCGTTGGATTGGCCTACAGCGATCTGTCGGCCCAGGGGCTCGAACTCCCCTTGGTGCATGTGGCCGTTGATTACAAGCAGGCCCTGCTCCATGGCGATGTTGTGCAGCTCTTTAGTGAGGTGCTGCCTCGCAGGGGCGTGAAGTTGCCCTGGCGGAGTTGGTTTGTGACGCCCGGTGGCGCCCTTGCCGCTGAGGCCCGGGTGGATTTGGTTTTGGTGGACTGCTCGGCGGGCCCTGGGCATCGCAAGGTGCTGCGGCGCCTGCCGGCCGAGCTGGCTGCCGCCGTTGACAGCCTGGTGCGCGGCTCGCAATAGACTTTCAGTACAAATGTACTGATGGCATGGGTGCGTTGCTGCAGTTCCCCGGTGGTGTCCCTGCTGGCGTCTCCGATGGTGGCCCTGTGGGCCAGGGGGCCTGGCCTGAGCAGAGCCGGCTCTGGTGGTTGCTCTGGAGTGGTTGTCCGGGGCTGGGATGGTCGCGGTTGGCCCAAATTCAGGCTTTGTTTGGCTCTTGGGCTGAGGCGTGGCAGGCCCCGATCGGCTTGTTTGAGGCGTTGCCGGGGTTTGGTCCCAGGCTTGGCCAGCGCTTGGGCCACTACCGCGAGCGCTGGGGGCCCCAGCCCCTCGATCAGCTGCGCCGCCAGGGCGTTGGCCGGCGGGTGTTGCTGCCGGGCGATCGGCCTTTCCCCCGCTCCATGGGTGAGCTCGAGCGGCCGCCCCTGGCCCTTTATTGGCAGGGCCAGGGATCGCTCTGGCCCCTCTTGCAGGGGCGCCGGGCCATTGCCGTGGTCGGGACCCGGCACCCCTCCCTGCATGGCCAGTCGATGGCCCATGCGATTGGATCCGCTTTGGCCAGAGCTGGCTGGCCGGTGGTGAGTGGGTTGGCAGAAGGGATTGATGGGGCCGCCCACCGGGGCTGCTTGGCCGCTGGAGGAAGGCCTGTGGCTGTTTTGGGCACGCCCCTGGAGCGGGTTTACCCCCGTCATCACGCTGAATTGCAGCGCCAGGTGGGGGTCTCCGGGTTGCTGGTGAGTGAGCAGGGGCCTGGCGTTCCCGTGAAGGCGGGCCACTTCGCGGCCCGTAATCGCCTGCAGGTGGCCCTGGCTTCCGGGGTGGTGCTGGTGGAATGCCCGCTCAAGAGTGGGGCGCTGCTGTCCGCTGAGTTGGCCTGGCGTGAGCAATTGCCCCTGTGGGTGGTGCCAGCGGATGCGGGGAAAGCCTCCGCGGCGGGCAGCAATCGTCTGTTGGCCCAGGGCCGCAGTGTGCTCTTGGATCCGGCGGATTTGATTCGCCAGTTGGGCCCGGGCCCCTTGGCGGCCCCAGGGCTGGCCGAGCCGGCAGGCCCTCGGCGCCTCTCAGCGGTGCGCCCGGATCCCGAGTTGATGGTGGCCGTGGGGCAAGGTGCGTCCTTGGAGCAGCTATGCCTGGCCCTGGATCAGCCGGCGGCAACCCTCGCTTCACGCCTGCTTCAGCTGGAATTGGCCGGGGAGCTGCGGGCGGAGCCTGGCCTCTGCTGGAGTCCCCTTTAAAATTTGCCCATGGCCCAGGAGTGCAGCGGCAATCCTCCCTTTGGTGAGTTTGCAACCAGGCAGCCCCTCTTGGCTGAGCTGCTCCCAGGCCAGCAGATCTTGAGCTGGCGCCAGGAGCAATTGGCGAAGGGCGGCCAATCCAGTGATCTCGATTGGCTGCTCGATTTGGGCGGTGGTCTGCGCTGGCAGGAGCTTCAGCTCCTGCACCTGAACCCCGGCCGCCAGGTGGCCCTCAGCAGGTCGTTGGATGCCTTAGCGGCCCTTTGGGGTCGCCATCTCCAATCGGCTGAACCCCTCCAATACCTGGTGGGTCTTTGTCCGTGGCGCGATCTACAGCTGGACGTGGCCCCAGGCGTGTTGATCCCCCGGCAGGAAACGGAGTTGCTGGTGGAGTTGGCCCTGGGGTTGATGGGTGGCTCCGGCCCAGGACTGTGGGCTGATTTGGGCACGGGGTCGGGTTGTTTAGCCCTGGCTTTGGCGCGGGCTTGGCCAGGGAGCCGGGGTTTTGCGGTGGAGCAAAGCCCTGAAGCCATCGCCATCGCCACCGGCAACCTTCAGGCGCCAAAGGAGGGCCCGATGGCACCGGTTGAGCTGCTGCTGGGCAGCTGGTGGGAGCCGCTGCAGCCCTTTTGGGGGCAGCTGGAGTTGGTGGTTTCCAATCCCCCGTACATCCCCACGTCCGTTTGGGCGGCCTTGGATCCGGTGGTGCGCGACCACGAACCGGCCGGGGCCCTGGATGGGGGCCGCGATGGCCTCGACGCGATTCGCAGCATTGGCCAAGGAGCCGCCAAGGCCTTGGCTCCAGGCGGCTGGTTGCTGCTGGAGCACCACCATGACCAAAGCCTGGCGGTTCAGGGGCTGTTGATGGATGCCGGGTTGGAGCAGGTGAGCAGTTACCCGGATTTGGAGGGTATCCAGCGCTTTGCCGCCGCCCGGCGCCCCCCAGCCGCTGGCCTCGAAGGGCTGCAGCCATGAGTGCCCTTGGCTTGGAGCGGTTGCTGGGGCCCGAGGATTTGGCGATGCGACTGGCCGCCGGCGAGGCGGCACTGTTCCCCACCGACACCCTGCCGGCCCTGGCGGCCCGCCCCGCCCAGGCTGCCGAGCTCTGGCGCTTGAAGCAGCGACCCTCCGACAAGCCCTTGATCCTGATGGGCGCAGACCTGGAGCAATTGCAGGGAGTGCTGGGGCTGCCTTGGCGCCAGGAGTGGTTGGCGATGGCCGAGCAGGGATGGCCTGGGGCCCTCACCCTGGTGTTGCCAGCCCAAGGACCCACCCTCCAGGCCCTCCATCCGGGAGGCACCAGCCTGGGGCTCCGGGTGCCGGCCTGCCCCAGGGCCCAGGAGCTCTTGCGCTGCAGTGGCCCCCTCGCCACCACGAGTGCGAATCCCTCTGGGGAGCCGGCGGCGGCTACGGCGGAAGACGCTGCCCGGATGTTTCCTGACCTGGCCCTCCTGGGACCGTTGCCCTGGCCCCAGGGGGGGGGGCAGGCGAGCACGGTGCTGGCATGGAACCAGGGCGAGCCAGCCCCAGGCGGCTGGCAGGTGCTCCGCGCCGGTGCTCTACTACCTCCAGGGATCTAGGCGATCGCGATGGCTGCCCTTTTCTTGGTGCTCTTCATCACCCTGGGGATTTGCCACCTGGTGCTCACGCCGCTCTTGCACATCGGCACGGGGATCTTTGATGCCGGTTGGTTGCCTTGGTTGTCCGTTCCGGCAGCCCTATGGCTGGTGGCCGGGCGTCCGGCGGATCGCTAGGTGGCTCAGGGCCAACATCAGGGCCATCAAGCCATAGCCCAGGGCCCAGCGGCTGCCAACGCCCCAGCCCACCTGGAGCACGGTGTCGGCCTGGCTGAATTGCCAGGCGTGGATCACGCCAAACCAGGAACCCAGCGCTGCTGCCAGGGCGCAGCCACTGGCGGCCAGGAAGCGTTGCTCAATCACAAACACCAGCAATCCCGCCAGGAGCATGGCCGTAATGATTTGGCCCTGTTCGAGGGCGAAGGCCCCGCTGGCCCACACATCGGCTTGGGCCAAGCTGGTCACCAGGCTTGGTCCGAAGGGCTCGGCGCTGGTGCCCGCCCCACCTGCCCGGAGACCGGCCTTGAGCATCAACGACCCCCAGCCCGCCAGGCCAGGCAGCAGGCCGATCACAACGGCAGGGGCATGGGCTGCCGGGGTGGCCTGGAACGCTTGCGCTGCAATCACGATGCCGATGTAGAGCACGATCGCCATCCCCGCTTCAATCGGCACCAGCTGGCCCACCAGGCCAAAGATGCCGCTGAGGCAAGCCACCCCCATCACCACGCCGTTCAACCAGGAGTAGCCAATGCGGGCCCCCATGGCTTTCCAGCCTGGATGGCCGATGTAAAGCGTGGTGGGAAAACAGGAGCCCAGCCCAGCCGCGGCGATGGTGCCGATGCCATTGATCAGTAGGGAGCTGCGCACGGGGTAGCGATCCCCGGCTGCTTCGGCACTTTCGATGTTTTGGAGGGAGCCGAGCACGTTGAACAGGCCCATGGGCACAATCACCCCCAGCCAGGGGAGCAGTTGGCCCCGGGCTTGCCAGAGGCTGACCAATTCCAGGTGGGGAATCCTCAAGCCCACTTGCTGGGCATTGCTGCTCCAGCTGGCGGCATCAATCGAGATCAACCCACTGGCCCAGGCCAAGGGAATGCCAACCAACACGGCAACCAGGCCCCCGGGCAAGGGCAGCCGAACCTTGCCGTAGTAGGTGATCAGGATCACCCCCAGCACCGCCAGCCCCACCACAGGGTGGGCATAGGTGCGCAGCAAAAAGCCCAGGGCGATGTAGCCCAAGGCAATGCCAGCCAGGGTGGAGAGCAGGGCTGCCCGGGGCAGCCAGCGCCTTAGGACATCGGCTCCAAAGGCACAGGAGGCTTCAATCAAGCCCGAACCCAGGCAGGCCACGAGCCCCGCTTGCCAAGAGAGCCGCACGGCCTCCGCCTCTGGCAGCCCTTGGCCCAGGGCGGTGAGCTTGACCGGCAGCATCACCAAAAACACATAGGCAAACAGGCTCACCGTGTTGATGCCATACGGCAGGGCCGTGCGATCACTGCGCTGTTCGCGTTTGGCGAGTTGGAAGGCCTGGCGGGCGTAGGCCAGGTTCCCAATCACCAGGCTGATCCCTGTGGCGGGAAGGATGGTGCCAAAGATCAGGGCATCCGGGTAGCCGAGAACTCCGCGGCACAGCCCCATGATCAGCAGGATCTGGATCAGGTTGTCGAGGCCCAGCCCCAAAAAACCATCGAAATCGCTGGCCACCCACCAGCGTGGGGATCCGATGGCCTGGTTGGTTCTCACCGGTTTTCCCAAAAGCGCTGTTGCCCAGCCTTTTTAGGCTCCCAGGGGCGCCTAGGGGGCCGTGGCCGGCTGCAGCTTGGCCGCGGCATTAATGCCAGCGACCAGGGTGGTCACGGTTTTCTGATCGGTGGCGTTGAGCTTGGCGAGGCAACCGCTATTCACCTTGGTCACGATCTCGATCAGCGACCCATCGAACATTTGTTCGGGGGTGAGGGTGGCCGTGCTGGCGACCTGGGCGCCGTGCTGGTTCTGAATCACATAGGCCATGGCCCGGGCAGCGGTGGCCAGGCTGGTTTGCACCGGCACCTTGGCGATGACGGCCAACTCGCAGATGTTCACCGCATGGGACAGGGACATGTCGGTGATCGACGTCCCGGATGCGGGCTTGACGGTTGCGGGGCTTGTGGTGGCCGGGGCTGGAGTTGCTGCAGGGGCGGCGGTTGGGGTTTGGGCGTGGGCATAGCCCGAGCCGAGGGCGAGGCAGGCGGCTGATAAAGCAGGGAAGAGCCGTTGAAGCTTTGACATCGGGCTGGGGCTGTAGCCCTCAAGGTAATGCTCTTGAGCAGGGGAGCCAAGACTTGAGCAGGGGATCTAACAACAGTGTTCCCTAGGGCAGCGGCGTTGGCCCCTAGGGCAGGGGTGCCACGGGAACGGCTGGCCCCTCCAGGGTGTTGCTGCAGAGATCCAGCACAATCCGTTGGCCGATTGAACCCGGCGCCGGGGTTGCCCAGGGGCTCCAGCTGCCATCGATGCGCCAGGTTTGCCGCAGGCTTTCACATTGCACCGCGATGGCCGTGGCAGCGGAGGTGCGCAGGCCCACATCCTGGATCGCGGGTTTGACCAAGGCGATCCGCACCCCACCCGGATGCAAGGTCCAACCAGCCCAGTCGACCGCCGTAGCGCTGAACCATTTCCAGCGGCTGCGCCCACTTTGATCGCGCAGGTCGATTTCGGCCCGGTCGCGGCGTTCGGCGGGGCTGAGCAACAGGGCGGCGGCGGAGCTGCCATCACTCCCTGGTGGTGGCGGTGGTGCGATGGCTTCGCTGGCCCTGGAGGCCGGCTGAGCCCGGCTTGATCCCCCCATAGGTGACTTGGGGAGCTGAAGTTTCTGGCCAATTTGCAAGCGGCGTGGGTCCTGAATCCCGTTGGCCCGGATCAGGGCTTCCAGGCTGACCCCGTAGGTGAGGGCGATGGCCTCCAGGGTGTCGCCTGCCACCACGATCACCTCCCTGGCCTGGGCCGCTGGCATCGCCAGCACCCAGGCCAAGGCCGCAAGCGTTGCCAACGAACCAAATCTTTTGCGCACGGCGGTTTGGATTGCCCCAGCACCTTAAAAACTGTGGGTCTCTTGATGGCGGCCTCCCCCCGCCAGGTCGCTGCGTCGCCTTCGCCCCAGATCTGACCAAGTAAGCCCAGCCGAATTCAACCTGACTAGACCAGATGTAACCGCGCTGATCTTCATAGGCGGGATCCAATCCGTCGAAGAGCAATGCGAATCGGTCAAATTTCCCCGTTGTCTGAGAGCGTGCCACCTCGCTGCTATGGGGGAACGGAGCGGGTTGTGCACTACCTCACGGAAGAATTGGTGCGCCGCGGTCACGACGTGGTGCTCTTTGCCAGCGGCGACTCCAGCACAAGTGCAGAGCTCTTTGCATCGGTGCCCGAAGCCCTTCGGCAAGCCGGTTATGGCGGAGATCCTCTGGTTCCCGAACTCATTCAGGTGGATGTGGTGGCCGATTTGTGGGATCGCTTCGACATCCTTCATTTCCATACCGGCCCGTCCCATTACCCCTTGATGTCGCGGCTGCCGGTGGCCCATCTCACCACCATGCACGGCCCCCTCGATGGGCCAGGTCAAAGCGAGCTGTATGCCCGTTTTAATCAGGTCCCCCTGGTGTCGATCTCCGAATCCCAAAGACAACCCCTTGCCGAGGCGAATTGGCTCGGCACTGTTTATCACGGCTTGCCCCTGGATCTCTACAAGCCAGAGTATTCACCAAATGATTATTTGGCTTTTGTGGGCAGGATCTCCCCGCAAAAACGTTTGGATCGGGCGATTGCAATTGCAACGCAGTTGGGCCTTCCTTTGAAAGTTGCCGCCAAGATAGACCCTACGGAAGAGGCTTACTTCAAGGCATCCATTGAGCCACTGCTTGTGGATAATCCCCTGGTGGAATTCTTGGGAGAAATTGATGATGCGGGCAAGCAGGAGCTGCTCAGTAAAAGTTTGGCACTCCTTTTCCCGATTGATTGGGAGGAGCCTTTTGGCCTGGTCATGATTGAGGCGAATGCCTGTGGAACCCCTGTGATTGCCTGGCGAAATGGGGCGACACCCGAAGTGATTCGCCAGGGTATTAATGGGATTTTGGTGGATTCGGTGGCCGAGGCTGTGGCCGCGGTTCGCATGATTGAGCGCTTGGATCGGGCGGTGGTGCGCCGCGATTTTGAGAAACGGTTCAGCATCACCCGTGTGGCCCAGCAGTATGAGCGTCTTTATGGCCACCAGATTCAGGCTCAAAGTGATCGCGGGATGAGGCGACCTGGGTTGCTCAGCCATGAGCTGTTGACCCATGCCACATGATCAGTTGCCGCCATTTGTTCTCAAAAATGGTGAGACATTTGCCATGCTTGATTCCAGGGCGGAGATCAATCCCTTAAGTCATCCTGATTCAGGTATCTTTTATCGCGGGATGCGCCATGTCAGCCGGCTTGAGCTTTTGCTCTGGAACCATCCTGCCAATGTGCTGAGCTCGACAGAGCGGGGTGAGATGGGGGTCCATGTCAGCCATCTCAGTAACCAAGATGGCACCGTACATCTGGAGCGCAGTTCGATTCTTACAGCCACATCTTTTTTGCAGCAGATTAGTTTTACTAGCTACGCAGAGGCCCCATTATGTGTGCCGATTAGGCTGCTATTTGACACTGATTTTTGCGATATTTTCGAAGTCAGGGGCTATCAGCGCCCCCAACGTGGACGCACCGTGCGTAGCTTGACCCCCGATGGTCTAGAGGCGGTTTACCACGGGCTCGATGATTGTTCCCGGTGCACGATGGTGCGGATCTCTGGACCAGTCGATGCGATTGATGAGGAGAGCATGGGCCTCTCGCTGCAACTGGAGCCGAAGCAACCCACCAGGGTTTGCTTGGTGCTTGATTTCGCCCTGCAGTCGGGTGTGGACCATGACGGCCCTGACGAGGCCTTTGATCATTGTGTGGGTGCCACGATTGATCGGTTTCGCGATGCCCGCCGACGTTCAGCCAGTGTGCATAGCGATAACCCAGCTTTCAATAGCTGGATTACGCGGTCCTACTCGGATGTGCATCTGCTCTCCAGTCACCTTGAGCATGGGCTCTATCCCTATGCCGGGGTGCCTTGGTTTAGCTGTCCTTTTGGCCGTGACGGTTTAATCACGGCCAGGCAGTTGCTGTTGTTTGAACCCCGCTTGGCCCGGGGGGTCCTGGGGTTTTTAGCCCAACAACAGGCCCGTCATCTGGATCCTGCCAGTGATGCCGAACCCGGCAAGATCCTGCACGAATCCCGCTTGGGAGAAATGGCGGCGCTCAAGGAGGTTCCCTTCGCCCAGTACTACGGCAGCGTCGATGCGACGCCCCTGTTTTTGATCCTGGCCTGCGATTACCTCCAGCGCACCGCAGACCAGGCCTTTGTTGCCGAGCTGAAGCCCGCCTTGGATGCGGCGATGGGGTGGATCCGCCAGGCGGAATCCCGCGAGAAGGATGGTTTTCTGCGGTACAGCTGTGCGGCCCAGGGTGGTCTACGCAACCAGGGCTGGAAGGATTCCGACGATGCCGTGCACCATGCCGATGGTCGTTTGGCCGAAGGTTCGATTGCCCTCTGTGAGGTGCAGGCCTACAGCTACGGAGCCCGGTTGGCGATGGCGGCCATCCAGCGCCAATGGGGCAACAGGGCAGAAGCCGACCAACTGCTTGCCGAGGCCGCCATGCTGCGGCGGCGTTTTGAAAAGGCGTTTTGGTGCGAAGAGATTGGAACCTATGCCTTGGCCATCGATGGGGCGGGGGAACCCTGCTGCGTGCGTTCATCCAATGCGGGCCACTGCCTTTGGACCGGCATCGCCAGCCCGGAAGCGGCCACTTCGATCGCGCGTCAACTCCTGGGGCCCAGTTTTTTCAACGGCTGGGGCATTCGCACCCTGGATGAGCGGGAGGCCCGCTACAACCCGATGAGTTACCACAACGGCTCGGTTTGGCCCCACGACAATGCACTGATTGCCATGGGTTTGGCCCGTTACGGCTATAGCGGTGAGGCGATGCGGGTTTTAACAGGGGTGTTTGACACGGCGCGCTCGATGCCGTTGTCGCGGCTGCCCGAGTTGTTTTGCGGCTTTCCCAGGCAGCCCGACGAAGGCCCCACCCATTACCCCGTGGCCTGCAGCCCCCAGGCCTGGGCCAGCGGCACGGCCTTTGGTTTGCTGGAAGCAATTACGGGAATGCGGATGGGCCGTGAACCGGAGACAGGGCGCGTGACTGTGCTGTTTCGCAATCCTGTGTTGCCGGAGCACATCAATCTTTTGGAGATCCATGGCCTGCGTTTGGGTGATGAGGAAATCGATCTCCAGTTGCACCGCGGTGAGCACGACACCGGTGTGTTGGTGAAGCGCCGAACATCAGGGGTGGATGTGGTGATCCATAAGTGATTGAATTGTCCATGGGCGATCTGGCATTCAAGGCTTAAATTTTTTCTTGAGGTGCCTGTTTAGCGCTGGAGGTGCCTGTAGATGGTGGTCAGACCGCGCACAATGAACTCCACGCCAATGGCAAGGGTAAACAAACCCATGATCTTGGTGAACACACTGAGGCCCACTTCGCCGACAAACTTCACGATGCGCGAGCTGAACTGAAAGACGAGGTAGTTCAGTCCAACCAGGGCTAAAATCGCACAGAAAAGACTGGCTTGCGAGCCGGATCGGGCACCTAAATCAGCAAAAAGAATAACCGCGGAGAATGTACCGGCCCCAACGGTGAGTGGGATCGCAATCGGCACCACTGCCGAGGCATAGAGATGGGCTTTGTCGAGGGCCTGCCGATCGACCAGGCTTGAATCGACCGCCTTGACATCGACGTCATTGGATAGGCGGGCATTCATCATGTCGAGGCCCACGCCACCGAGCAGGATGCCGCCCGCAATTTGAAAGGAACTGATCGATATTCCAAAGAAGCCCAGTACGGCTGTGCCGAACTGCATGAACAACAACAGCATCACTAAACTTGCTGTGCAGGTGATCGCAATCATGCGCTGAACCTGGGCCCTAGGTAAGCCCCTGGTTTGAATCAGGAAGGCACCGATGGCTGAGATGTTGTTGCCGATGGCCAGCAAGCCAATCAGGAAATGCTGGAAGGTGCTTTGTTCAATGAGAGAGGTCAAGGGTGGATGCAGGGGGTGGATGCCGAGTAAGACCTAGTGGTGGAAATGCTGCTCGGGCGTCTTGGGTTGGGGCATGGGGCCGGAGAGACTCTCAAACCACTGCACGGAACGCTGAATGTCTGTGAGCAGCTGTTCGGCCATGTCCCGGCTAAATCCTGCCCGGATCACAAATCGCAGCACCGCCATCTCTTCGCAATCGGCAGGCATGGTGTAAGCGGGAATCAGCCAGCCCCGCTCGCGCAGCTTGTCGGAGAGCTGGAAGACCGTCCAATTGGTGACGGCCTGATCGAGCTCCACAGCAAACACAGGCAGCTGGCCCATAGGGTGGCTGACCAGCCGGAATTGGGGCATCGCGGCGATGCCATCGGCCACGCGGCAGGCGATGGCTTCGAGGGCCGCCATGCGGTGGGTATAGCCGGTTCTGCCAAGGTGGAGGAAGTTGAAGTATTGACCCACCACCTGGGCACCTGGGCGCGAAAAGTTCATGCCAATGGTTGGCATCTCGCCGCCGAGATAGTTCACATTGAAACGCAGCTCTTCTGGCAGGGCCGATTGCTCGCGCCATAGAACCCAGCCCACCCCTGGTAAGACCCCGCCATATTTATGGCCGCTGGTGTTAATCGACTTCACGCGGGGCAGGCGGAAGTCCCAGAGCAGGTCGGGGGAATTGAAGGGTGCCACGAATCCCCCTGAAGCGGCATCCACGTGAATCGGGATATCCAATCCTGTGCGTTCCTGCAGCTCGTCGAGGCAACGTTGGATGCCGGCGATGGGCTCATAGCTGCCATCAAAGGTGCTGCCAAGGATCCCCACCACCCCAATGGTGTTTTCATCGCATTGGGCTACGGCCTCTTCTCCGGTGAGATGGAGGCGCGTGGGTGTAATTGGAACCATGCGAGGTTCCACATCAAAGTAAGCGCAAAATTTGTCCCAGCAAATTTGGGTGTTGGTCCCCATTACCAAATTTGGGCGGCGATCGTCGAGGCCAGCGGCCTTGCGCTTCTGACGCCAGTGCCACTTGAGCACCATCCCGCCGAGCATGCAGCCTTCACTCGATCCTGTGGTTGAGGTGCCGATGGCCTTGGCGGGGTCCTCGGCATGCCAGAGCTCCGCAAGGATGCGTAAACAGCGCTCCTCAAGCTCGGCGGTTTGGGGATATTCATCCTTATCGATCATGTTCTTATCGGCGCACTCCTCCATCAGGCGGCGCGCCTCGGGCTCCATCCAGGTGCCCACGAACGTGGCCAGGTTCAACCTGGCGTTGCCGTCGAGCATCAAGTGATCGTGAATGATTTGGTAAGCCAGGTTGGCTTCCAGCCCAGTGTCGGCGAGGCGGTTACGGGGCACCTCGGTGGGCAGGTTTGCGGCCACAAGCTTCCCCTCTACAAAGGTGTTGAGGCCAAGGTGATCGGAGCGGTCGTTCAGGGCCATCTATGGAGTTGCTGTGGGCCCATTGAAGGTCACCGTTGCTGGCTGGCAAGCGGGTCCTGGTCCGTAGGATGGTTGAGGTATTGGGCGTGGCTGCAGAAACCATGCGTGATCGTTCAAATTGTTCCAAGATCTGCGCATGCGGCCCATGGCCCTAGTTGTCACCAGGAAGGACGAGGAGGAAGAGCGTCAGCCCAAGGCGAAGGCCCCTGAGGTTCGCAATGGATTCGGTGGCGGTAGTTCAGCTCGTGGTGCCAAGCGCAAGGGCGGCAAAAAGCGCTCACCGTCTTTGAGTAAGGCCGATTGGGGTCCCTTGGGCAAGCACCCGGATCTGGATGCAATCGTGGCGAGGCAGCGCTTGCACCTGCCCCTGTCTGGCCGGATCACGGAGGTTGATGTGACCCGGGCTTGGAAAACTGCCGCAGGGGAGCACCACCCGGATCGGGGTGGTGAGC
>Ga0310331_10073_pt1 | contig 16554 bp, 18 predicted proteins | sample LakMicMDCLOrngC5_FD_195545 | JGI IMG/M metagenome (GOLD analysis project Ga0310331, IMG submission 195545) | Enriched freshwater cyanobacterial communities from Lake Michigan, Michigan, United States - MI23.DCL.Orng.C5 (v2) (version 2) | ecosystem: Environmental > Aquatic > Freshwater > Lake...
CCTTGTTTGATCCACCCACCTGGAAGCACGCCACCTGGCAGGGATTGGCATTGATGGCAGGGGTTTTGGCCATGGCCTTCTGGCCCCAGGCCGCAGCTGAAACGCAACGCAGCATGGTGATGGGCGTGCTGCTCCTCAGTGGGGGGGGCCTGGTGTGGATCAACGGCGGGCGCTTTGGCTCGATCGCAGCGGCAGGGGCGGCCCTGGGCGCCGGCCTCTGGCTGGCCATCCTCCTCTGGGTGCCCCTGCAACGGAGCCTGGCCCTGACAGCCCTGTCGCCCGTTCAGACGATGGCAGTGGTGGCGGCAACCGGACTGGCCCTGCTGGTGGCCACCGGGGTGCGGCAGCGGTATGCAGTCCCGCGTCAAGGCTGATGAAGCCCCCAGGGTTGCCGCCAGAGGTAGCAACACTTCTGGCATGACACGCCTCCAACAGCTACTTAGCCAACAACCGGTGGATGGGCCCAGCGTGGCCGAGCTGCTCGCTCGCATTCGACAGCAAACCCAGCAGGCCCATGGCCAACCAACCCAAATCAGGCACACCCAGCTTCGGCAAAAGACTGGTATCACAAAACACGCCTAGCCCTGTAACTTTCGCTACCATTTAGGTACGTTCATCCCATCTGGGACGCAAGCCTTGGCAGCAGGGAACGGGGCTGCCGCACGTGAGGCACGTCATGAATCCCCTAGCCCTGATCCGCGAGCAAATCCTCAAGGCCGAAAGGCTGCGCCAGGCCCAGCTCGCCAGTGTGCAAAACCCCAAGGCTGAGATCTTTTAACCACTGATCCCATGCCTTCGAACGAGGTCTTCCAGCTAGACCTTCCAGCCGCCCCATCCAGGGGCGGCTTTTTTGATGGAGCCCAGAAACAATTGTGCAATGTGCAGCAAGGCGGAGCAAATAACCAAGCCCATGATCAAACAAACGGCAGCCCACAACCGATCTCGCTAGACCAAGGAAAGGCGGCGAGGGATTCTCCATCACCAGCCAAGACACCCGTGATCCATGAGCCATGACCGAGCTTCATCTCATTGCCCTGAGTAGCCGAAAAGTGGATGAACTAACAAAAGCAAGGCTGGAACATGTGCTGCGGGAAAATGCAGCCCGATCGATTTACTGCGGCAAGGTGGAGTGCAACCCCAACACCTCCGATACCGAGCTCATCGCCTATGGCGTCTACATCTTGAGCCAACTCATCGAGCACAAGGGCCCGGGAGTGATCCACGACTGGATCAGGGAGATGGAAGGTAAGCTCTCTGGGCTGAATATCAGCTGCGACCGGGAGGCCTACAAGAACATCATCAAGGCAGAACAGGATGCCCACAATGCAAGGCTGAAGCTATTCTGCGAAACGGGTGATGATCCAGCCGCCGGTCTCAAGACCAAATGGTGATCAAAACAAGATGGTGATCAAAACAAGATCGTGATCAAGGCAAGATAGTGATCAAGACAAGCCATCAATCAATCACAACCATCACGAAAACCATCACCAACTTGATTGGCAATGGTCGAGCTGGTGGGCATGGGCTGGACATGGTGGGTGCCGAGCTCCATGGCCTGATTCAAGACATGGGTCTTGATATCGGCCTTATCCCGTTCGATATAGATCTCTTTCCAATCGGCTGAGCTGGCCTTGGCCAAGAGCTTGCGCAGGTCGTCGAAGACCTCGTGCATCACCTGGGGTGCATCGATATCCCGTTCATGGAACTCATTGCAGCTCTTGCTCAACACCTGATCCAGACGCTTGAGAAACTTCGAGGCTTTTGTCATCCCTTGGCATCCACAGATAGGGCGAGGTTAATCAGCGTTTGCGATCAAGACGCACAGGCTTTGAAAGAAGAGGTGCAAGCCTTTAAAACGATCCGGCCTACTGCCCGCAGCCCTGTTGCAGCACCTGATGGCGCAGCCCCTCCAGTTCGGGGGAAAGCGGGGCATTGGGGGCAAAGAGCAGCGTCCAGGCCAGGGGCACATCGCCCTGATCCAGGGCGGCGTCGACAGCCTGCAGCCACGCCGCGGGCTTCTGGGCCAAGGCAGCCATCAAGCGAGCGGTTAGGGCCATGCGCGCCGCCGAACCGCCAATCAATTGCACATGGGCAAAACTGCCCGGCCCAGCTTGCTGGGGCCGCAGGCGCAGCAGCACCACTTCCCCCGGCGCCAGGGGAAGGCCCGGCCAGGCCATGGGCCCTGTGATCACCTGGCCAGGATTGGCTACCTGCCGCCAAACCAGCCGACCCGCCCGTTCAATGCGAATCTCCAGCAACGGCTCCACCACCAGCACCACGGGCCTGGGCGTGGGCACCAACCCAATGGCATCCCCCTGTTGCACCGCTTCCACCCGGGGTGCCACCACACACACCGCCACCGGATCGGCCTGGCGATCGGTGGCCTGACGATCGGTTGCCTGCCCCCCCTGGATGGGGCCAGTCAGCCCCGGGGCCATCGCCAAGGCCAGCAGAAGTGAAAGGGAATGGGTGATCAACAACAGGCCTGTCCATCCCCAAGCACTGGAGCTGGGCCATCAAACGGCAACACACCGCCACAACCGGGGAACAGGCCGTAATGCCGGGAGGTATCACCGATGAAGTCGAAATGCGCGGCCAACCGGCTCTCCTTGAGCATGCGGAAGGTGTTGCCACACACCGGAAACACGCGGCCGGCATCAATCGCGTGGTGCTTGTCGAACACCAGTTGGTGGGCATGGCCCGCCATCGAGCCGCGATAGATCACCGCCTGGCCATGGTCCTCACAGGCATCCTCGAGGCCATCGATGTTGAACAGGCGGTAGGTGGCCGAAAAGAAACGCAGTTCACCTGTTTTAGCGGCCAACTCGGCATCGGTGATCGCCAAGGGCCGATCCGTGACCAACCGGGGATCGATAAACCCGGCCTGGCGGGACAGCCGCAGGAAGTCGTTCCAATAGAGGGCGCCGCTCAGGCATTCGCCGTAAAGCACCGGATCGCTTTGCAGGGCCTGGGGCACCCGCCGATCCGCATAGACATCGGCAAAAAAGAACTCCCCACCGGGCTTAAGCAGCCGCTTCACCCCCTGCAGCACGGCGAGCTTGTCGGTGGAGAGATTCACCACGCAATTGGAGATCACCACATCAAAACTGGCGGGCTCCAGGTCCAACGCCTCCAACCGCTCGATCGTGCCCGCAAGAAAACGCACGTTGGCGTAGCCGAATTGCCCGGCATGGAACTCCCGGTGGGCTTCGGCCACCGCCAATTGCTCCGGGGTCATGTCGACCCCCACCACCTCGCCGCTGGCGCCGACCAACTGGGCTAGAAGATAGACATCGCGGCCGCTGCCACTGCCCAAATCCAAAACCCGAGCTCCCTCCAGCAAAGGAGGGGCCACCAACCCACAGCCGTAGTAGCGCGACAGCACCTCGGGATGGATGCGCGCCAGCAAAGGCTTGAGGGCCTCCGGCACACTGCTGCTATCGCAGCAGGCGGTGGTGCGCAGGTCCTCGGTGCCCGACAGGGTCGAGCCGTAGTACTCCTGAACAGCGCTTTGCATGGCAGGCCAGGGCAGGGACATCAGGGAATCGACAGGGTTGGCGCCGCTAGGCAACGGCAGCCGCTGGGCTTGAGCTAAGCGCCCCGCTGCAACTGGAACCACTGCCCGCGGTACAGCCGAAACAGTGGCCTGCCACCGCGATCCCATCACCGGCGGGATCCCCAACCAACAAATCGGCCAAATGCCGGGGCTTGCCCCCCAGGGGCAGACCCAGTTGTTGGTTGAAATCACAGTCGAACAGCTGGCCCTGCCAGTCAACGCTGATCAGCTGGCGGCACATAACCGCCTGCAAATTCGCCTCGCGATGGCTGGCCCGCAGCAGCTCCTGGTAGTTCTCCAATTGACCTTGGGCCCGCAACACCGCCGCAAAGCGCTGAATCGGCAGGTTGGCTAGGGCATAGAGGTCGTTAAACACCACCCCGAAATCGGCTGCCAACACCCGCCGGTAGGTCGCCTCGAGCTCGGCCTGCGGGGGCGGCAACACGGGGCCCTGGGGGTTGAACACCAGATGCAGTTCCAAGCCCGAGCCGCTGTGGCCATAGCCCAGGGCATTGAGCTGTTGCAGGGCTGCAATGCTGCGCTCAAACACCCCATCGCCCCGCTGCCGATCGACGTTGCCTGCGGAATAGCAGGGAAGGGAAGCCACCACGGTGACGCCCTGGGCCGCCAAAAAATCGGCCAAACCCTCCTGGCCTGGCTCCGACAGGATCGTGAGGTTGCAGCGATCAATCACTTCCACACCCATCGCCCGGGCCTCAGCCACCAGCTCGCGGAAGTGGGGATGGAGCTCGGGGGCTCCACCGGTGAGATCCAAGCAGGTGATTCCCCGGGCCTGCAACACCTTCGGCACCAGGGCCAAGGTGGCGCGATCCATGCTCTCGGTGCGGGTTGGGCCCGCATTCACATGGCAATGGCTACAGGCCTGGTTGCAGCGGTAGCCGAGGTTCACCTGCAGGGTGGTGAGCTGGCCCCGCTGGATCGAGGGAAACATCAACCCAGTTTGACAGCGCGATTCCCCTTGCCGATGGCCTCTAGAAGCGCAGTGCCACGGGGCGAACAGACCTGGTGAAAGCACCGATCTGGCCTCAGACTGGGCCCATGGATTGTGATCTGCTCGTCATCAGCGCCAGCAATGGCGAAAACCTGAAGCTCGCTGAGCGCTTTGCCAGCAGCGGCCGGCAGCGGGGGATGGGGGCAGCCGTGCTGGACCTCACGGCCCTGGAATTACCCCTGTTCACGCCCCGGGCCCAAGCCCTGGGACTTCCCCCTGGCATGAGCCCCCTCAGCCAGCAACTGGCCGCCGCTCCCCGTTGGGTGATCTGCGCCCCCGAATACAACGGCGGGATCCCACCGGTGCTCACCAACGCCATTGCCTGGCTTTCGGTGCAGGGCGACGACTTCCGATCCCTGTTCAATAGTCGCCCCGTGGTGATTGCCACCCATTCCGGTGGTGGTGGTCACAGCGTGCTGACGGCCCTGCGGCTGCAACTCGCCTACCTGGGCGCCCATGTGGTCGGTCGCCAACTGGTGAGCAACGGCCAGGCCCCCGCCAAAGACAGCAGCATCGACGACCTGATCGAACGGCTGCAGCTCCTGCCGCCGCCCCTGGCCTGATGCCATTGGTCTTTCGCCCAGCCGCCGAGCGCTTCCACACCCAGCTTGATTGGCTGGACAGCTGGCACACGTTTTCCTTTGCGGGCCACCACGATCCCGAGTGGATGGGGTTTGGCCCCCTGCGGGTGATCAACGACGACACCATCGCCCCAGGCCAGGGATTTGGCATGCACCCGCACCGGGACATGGAGATCATCACGGTGATGGTGGAGGGGGAACTCAGCCACCGCGATTCCATGGGCCATGCGGAAGTGCTTGCTGCAGGAGAGGTGCAGGCCATGGGCGCCGGCACGGGCGTGGTGCACAGCGAAATCAACCAAAGCGAGCGGCCCTGCCGGCTGCTGCAACTTTGGATCGAACCGAGTTCCGCAGGAGGTCCACCGACCTACGCCCAACAGGCCTTCTCGATTGGCCCCTGCTGGACACCCCTGGTGGGGCCTGGGGCCATGGCCATTCAGCGGCCGGTTCGGCTCTGGCGAGCCCAGCCCCGGGCCGCAGAAACCTTGCCCCTCCCCATGGCCATCGATCACCTGGGCTGGCTCCAGGTGATCAATGGCACGGGCCTGGTGCGGGTGGGCCCAGGGCGCGAACCGATGGCCCTGCAGCGGGGGGATGGCGTCGGCTTTGGCGGTGGCTCTGGCGGTGGCCAGGGCCTTGGCGATGGACCTTTGGAGCTCGTTGAAGCCGGACCCCAAGGCGCCGACCTGCTCCTGTTTGAGCTGGCCTAATCCTGGAGGCCTTCATCCCTTCGGAACGAGCCCGTTAGGGGACGATCGGATCCCAGTGGGCCTGCCAGGCGGCCTGCAGCAGGCGCCGCCGTTGCAGTCGGGTCCAAATATCGGCCTGCCGGAATGTGGGGCGGAGCTGCACCCAATCCCACCAAGCGAGCAAATCAGCTCGCGTGATCAAGCTGAATTCGTCGATCATGGCCAAGCGGGCAAACAGAACGGCCACGAGCACATCAGCCCGGCTGCAGAGGGGGCCAAACAGTCCCTCACCTGGAGACACCGGCGGTAAAGCCGCGGCGAAATCGCTTACCTCCTGCTGCCGTTGAGCCAATTTCTCTTGGGCACAATCCCTTGAGAAATAGGCCAGTCGCTGGCGATTGAGTTCCGCCTTCGCCCGCAAACTCGCGCCACCATCGGCGGCCGCAGCAGCCCGCTTGTCCAGGCTCTGCACCGCGCGCTGCAGCATCGCCGGGAAGACCCTGGCCAGAACCTTATTGCCGAGCATCCACTTGCCGAAGGTGAGATCCTCAATCGAGATGGCGTAGTGGCCTGCCACCACCGCCCCAATCGGCCCTTGCAACGCCGGCTGGGCATCCATCCAGGCCTCCCCAGCCCGGCCGGCCACCCACTGCAGGATCTCCTGGCTATCCGTGAGCAGCAGACCATCCCCCCGCAAGGTGGGCACGGTCATGTGGGGATTCAGCTGCCGATAGGCATCACTGAGCTGCTGTTTGGCCAGGTGAATATCAATCAGATGGCTGCGGTAGCTGAGCCCGGCCTCCGCCAGGGCCAGCCTGGCCACCATCGAGTAATAGGAGGGTGCTGCATGAAACAGTTCCAACCGGGGGAGGGCCATGGCGTGGTGGAGGATAGGGAGGCTTTGAAAGGGCAGCAAACGATGCTCCCGCATCCCCGCGGCTATCTCACCTTCGCTTGGTGCGGCCTGGTTGGCAACGCTCTGGTGATTCCCCTCACCGTGGCCTTCACCGTGCTGGAACCCACCTGGCGCACCACAAATATCGCCGTAGCAGCAGGAGCTGTGCTGCCATCGGCCGTGGTGGGCCTGGTTGCAAGCCTGGCCCTCATCCGCTGGCGGGCCTGGGGACAAATCCTGGCCATCGTGGCCCTGGCCATGGACCTGGCGGTGGGCGTGCCCTACGGCATCGTGCGCATGGTGCTCCTGGAGCAAGACAGGCCCCTGACAGCCGTTCTCTCAGGGCTCCTCTGGTTAGCCACGACAGCCGCCCTGATCTATTGGTGCAGGCCCAGCATTCACCGTTACCTCACTTAATGGGAGCCGACACCCAGCGTTGTCGCCACCATCACAGTCAAGCCTCCAAGACATGGTCATGATCAGACCAAGGCGAAGCGGCGCAAACAATGAAAACCCTCCCCACACCTGCCAGCCAACGCCAATTCCGGCTGGTGGACATCCAGGGTGCCCCCCATCCGGTACTCGACGACCTTTACGAATCCCTGGATGCGGCCTGGGGCGAGGCCATGGACTGGTGGCAGACCCAATGGGGAACGAGCCCCGGACCGGTGGAGATCGGCGTGGAAGTGAGTACCGCCAGTGGCAACTGGCGCACCCTGCGTTATCCAGGCAGCTGAGCTGGCTCCTAGGCCTGGTTCTACTCACCGGCTGCTGGCTCATTCCCCTAGCCGTAGCACCGAGCGAGGCCCTTGCCCTCGACGCCCAAACCTGCGCGCCGATCACGGAATCGACGGTTGAAAGCCTCTTTGAGCGCTGGAACCAGGCCCTCGGCAGTGGAAGCCCCGAAACCGTGGCGAAGCTCTACGCGCCAGGGGCCCTGCTGCTGCCAACGCTCTCAGCTACCGACCGATCCGATCCTGAAGCGATCGCCGATTACTTCACCTCCTTTCTGAAGCGCCAGCCCATAGGCGAAGTGACCAGCCGCCACATCCTGCTGGGATGCAATGACGCCAGCGATGCGGGCGACTACACCTTCCAGCTGCATCAGCCAGAGGAGCAGATCAACGCCCGCTTCACCTTTGTGTATGGCTTTGATGGCCAGGAGTGGCGAATTGTGCATCACCACTCGTCGTTAGTGCCGCAGGCACCACAACCGGCTTAGCCCACCCGAACTCCTTTCCAAAAGGCGACCCGGCCTTTGATCTGCTGGGCGGCCTCCTTGGGTTCGGGGTAAAACCAAGCCGCATTGGCGTTGACCTCACCGCCGGCCACCACGTCGTAGTAGTGGGCCGTACCCTTCCAGCCACACACGCTGGTGTGATCGGACGGCTGAATGCAGGCTGGATCGAGGGCGTCTAGGGGGAAGTAGGCGTTGCCATCCACCGTGACGATGTCGTCACTGGTAGCAATCACCTGACCATTCCATTGGGCTTGCATGGGAGGAACGCGGAGTTGGTCAAATTGTGGCGTACTGCCGCAGAACCAAGCCAAATAGCCAGCGGATCCACCGAAACAAACGCCACGCTGCTGGAACATCCCTACACAGGGTCAGAAAGACAGATGGTTGGTGGTGCTTTCAGAAGCTTTCAAACTGGGTATCGAGCCCAAGCTGGAAAGTTGGCTAGGACGCACCCAAATCAAACGGCGAACGGTGCCCGCGGGCCAAAAAGCCTGGGATTGTCGGATCGATTCCTATCACGGAGAGATGGTGAAGGTGCTGGAGATGTCCTATGAGGGACTCTCCCAACTGCTGTTTCGGAACCATTCCGAGACGTTGACCATTGCCATAGGAAGCTTCGGTCATTTCAAGGGTTCAGCAGGGGGCAGGCCCTTTGGCTGTGTGCCCAATCGCTTGAGTTGCCTGCTGCTCCCAGAGGAAGTGCTGCAACTGGTGGCGGGCTCGACCCGAATCGCCGGCCTGATCATTCAGGTGCCCGAGCCCTTACTCATTCAGGAATGCATCCGCCAAGACACCCCTCACCCGGATTTGTTGACCCTGGGCGATACGCTCCCTGGCCAGGAAGCCCTGCTGCTGGCCTGCAGTCAGCAACTGCTACGCCTGGCTCAAAAACCAGAAAGCAGGGCCAAGGCCCACATGGCTGCTCCCCTGGAAGCCTCCATGCTCACCATGCTGGCGAGCCTGGTGGGCAACAGGCAACAAGGGCGCGACGATGCCAGCCAAAATCCCCAGGCGATGCATGTGGAACGGGCCATGGCCTACATGGAACGCCATATGGGAGAGGAGATCTCGCTCCATAATTTGTGCAAGGCCTGCCACATCTCGGCCCGAACCCTGCAGGTGGCATTCCAGACAGTTCGGGGTCGCACGCCCCTTCAGGCCCTGCAGGAGATTCGGCTCACAGGGCTCAAGCAGCTGATCCTGGGCGAACGTGAAATCAGAGAAGCCTGTGCGCAGGTAGGGCTGCCACCGAGTGGCCGCATGGCGGCCAACTACAAGCGACTGTTCGGTGAATTACCAAGCCAAACACGACTACGCGCCGGCCATGGCACTAATCAGGCAAACGACTCGTGAGTTCCTGAATAAGGGTGCGGTGGGCAACGTTGAGGTAATCCACTTCACGCTTGAGCCTCACGATTTGGCTTTCACAATCGTGAACAGCAAAGACAAGCTTTTGGGCTTCATCACTGAGCTTGTCGATGGGGTAGCGACGATCGCCGATCGTTAGGGTTCCAGCCTGGGGGGCCTGCCCTGCGGCGGCAGTTTGACCTGAGCTATCAGCTGCCATGGCCGTGGCGGGGAAAGCTTCTGCGTCGATAACAGTGGTGTTGTCCATGGGAAAGAAAAGCGGGGAAGAGGGGAAGAGGGGAAAAAAGAAAAAGAACGGCACCGAGGGAGACACCAAAACAGGCAGGGAGATCGCGATCGGGGCCTCATCAGCGGCGATCCGACATGGGCTTAAAGAGGTCTTCAAGGAAATCGAAGACCATGGTGATCACGGGCTTTTCGTGCAAGACAACACGGGCCGTAATGCCCATGCCGGAGCGAAGGGAACTGGCGGGAAAGCCCTTGGGGATGCCACTGGGGGGAATCCGGATCCGGGCGCTATAGGCCTGGGCCTGACCCTTGGAATCGACGGCCGCAGTGGTGGGTGACAACGAATCAACAACCCCCTTCAAGGTGCCGTTCTCATTGGCGGGGAAAGCATCCACCGTGATGTCGGCTTTTTTGCCATGCACGATTGGGGCCGCAAGTTTCGAAGACACCTGAACGGAAGCGATTAACCCTTCGCTTGGGACCACCGTGGCAAGCAATTCACCCTGCTGCACCCGCTGGCCGCTGGCCTGAATGGCAACCTGCTGGAGGGTTCCAGTAATGGGTGAAATCACCACAAATTGCCTGGCCCGTTCACGAAGTTCACGCAGCTGGGTGGTCACATCATTGATCTCAATTTGGCGTTGCAGCACCATGCGCTCTTTGTCTTCAAGCAACGATTGGTAATCGGCCTTGCTTTGAAAGAGATCATTTTCTTTTTCAAGCAATTGGACTTCCTGGACCGATCCCTGCCTCACCAAACCACGCAGCCGGTCGGTCAAATTTGCATTGAGTCGAATTTTGGCCCTTGCCTGATCTAATCGGATCGCCATGCCCAGATCATCCCGTTGTCCTTTTTGCTTCAAAAGTGTCAATTTCTGGGGAAGACTCTGGAGCCTCGGCTCCAGATCCTCACGGCCAAGGGTGAACAAAATCTGGCCCTTCTGAACGAGTTGGTGCTGCCGCACATTCACCATCTCAACCTGGGCAGTATCAGGGCTCTTGATGCTGGCCTGGGGCCGCAATGTTTCAAGCTGGCCAGGCAAACTACTGGTTTCCTCGATGCGGCTCACGCAGGACCAACCCAGCAGGGCAACCGAACCCAAGCCCAGGGTCCAAATCAAAGTGCGGCTCCACCTCGGCGGAGGCGTGAGCAACATGTGATGCCGGGAGCCGTCATCGCCCTTGCCGGAAGCGCTGGACCCATTGGTTTTCAATAAACTTGTAGGTGTCAATCCCACCTTGGCAAAGTGGGCACTAAAACTGGAAATGAGCTGTTTCATTTAACCTCCGAATTGTTGTTGATAAAGGGCAAAGTAACGACCAGATTGCGACATCAATTCATCGTGGCTACCGATTGAGTCGATACGACCGTCGTGCATCATCACGATTTGGTCGGCATGAATCAGGGTGGACAGACGATGGGTAATCATCACCAAGGTGCGGCCCCTCGCGTGGTGTCGAAGGTTCTTCACCACCTGCTGTTCCGTATCCACATCGAGGGCACTCGTGGCCTCATCAAGAATCATCAGATTGGGATTTTGAAGAAGCATCCTGGCCAGGGCAATCCGTTGACGTTGTCCGCCGGAAAGCCCCGTCCCCTTTTCACCAACAGGGGTGCTATAGCCATAGGGCAGGCCCATGATGAACTCGTGAGCACAGGCCATCCGAGCCGCCTCTACAACCTGCTCCGTCTCAGCCTCTGGATCGGCCACAGCAATGTTGGAATAGATCGAACCCTCAAAAAGAAGACAGTCTTGGGGCACAAATCCCAGCTGTCTGCGAAGGGAATAGAGCTCCACCTTGCTCACATCAAGATCATCGATCAGCACCTTGCCGCGGGTGGGCTCATAGAGCCTGGGGATGAGCTTCAACAAGGTGCTCTTGCCACAACCGCTCTGGCCCACAAGACCGGTGAAGTTTCCGACAGGAATCTCCAGGCTCACGCCCGATAGCTGGGGGGCGCCTGTGGTGCCGTAGGCAAAACTCACCTGGTCAAAGTTGATCTTTCCCTGGATTGGGGGCATGGTGATATTGGAATCTTCCAATTCACCCGTTTCCAACGGCTGGTTCACCACATCACCGAGCCGCTCCACTGCCAGGGAAACCTCCTGAAAGTTTTGCCAAGTACCGGCGAGTCTCAAAATGGGTTGTGTGACATAACCACTAATGATGCGGAAGGCAATCAAACCTCCCAAGGTCAGTTGGTTTTGTAGAACCAACCAGGAGCCCACAGTAATCACCAAAATATTGGTTGTCTTGCTAATTAATTGCAGTCCGTTAGAGCTAGCCGTATTCGCCAAGACAGTGCGAAAACCCTTGTTGATGCCATCGAGGTGCTTGTCCTCCCAATTGCGGCGAGCAGCTAGTTCACTGTTCTGCACCTTGACGGTCTGGATACCGTTCAACACCTCCACCATGTAGGACTGGGTTTTGGAATAGGCTTCCGCCCGTTGGCGGATCAGGGTTTGGGTGATCGGGGAGAGACCCAAAATCACAATGAGTAAGAGGGGAATGCTTCCCAACACAATCCCCGAAAGGATTGGCGAGTAGAAGAACATCACCCCGAAGTACAGCATGGCAAACAGGGCGTCCAGCACCACGGTGAGGGCCGTTCCTGTGAGAAAGCTGCGGATTTTTTCCAGTTCGTTCAAACGACTCGAAAGCTCACCAACGGGACGCTTCTCGAAGTAACGAACGTTGAGGCGCAGCAATCGGGAAATGATCGCAGAACCGAGGTTGATATCGACCCGGTTCGAGATTTCCATGAATTGGAAGGTGCGCAAACTGCTGAAAATCAGCTCCAGCACCATGAACAGCACCATCACCACCGCAAAACCACCCAGGGCATTGGATGATCCCTGCCCAATCACCCGGTCGATGATTTGCTGGAACAACAGCGGTGTGGCCAGGGCAAACAACTGGGCGAGGAAACTGGCAATGAACACCTCCACCAGCCCGACTTTGTAACGGCTCAGGTAGGGCAAAACCCAAGCCAGCCCAAAGCGCTTCTGCGGTGTATTACGGCCGGAGCTGATCGCCACCGCCCGCAAATTCGACCCGAAGTGATCGACCAAATGCTGCTGGTGGATCCGTTGGATCGGACCTGCGGGATTGAGCAGCAACAGCCCGGAGCCATTGGCTTCCACGATCAGGCTGGGATTGTGGTCTTCATCCAGGATCACCGCAGGGGTGGGGAGGCGGCTTGCCTCCGTGGGCCGGAACACCACCACCCGCCCGTCCAACCCCAGTTGGTCGGCCACGTTGATCACCTGTTCGAGGCTGGCACCACCCTTGCTGTCGGCAAGAAACTGGCCAGCCCGGCGCAGGTTGTCGCGACGAATCGGCAGGCTGTAGAAGCTCGCCAACATCGTGAGAACGGCGGCATAGCATTCGGCTGGGGTCGTGCCACCCACCGGCCGATAGCCCAGCTGACGCACATGGTTGGTGAGGCGGCGGGTCGACTGATCCAGCTCAGGGGGCTGGGGCAGGCCACGGGCGGGCGCTTCAACTGGAATTGGCCTGGCTGGGGCCAGGCCGCGGCTGGGGGAGGAGAGCACCGCCCGATCAGCGCCGGCCCAGGTCAACACCCTGGGGTTGCGATCACCCAAAAACGACCGCAGGGATTCGCCGGTCACCAATTGGCCGTAACGGAAGCCCTCCTTGGAGCGATCGGCGTAGATGAGGGGAGAGCCGTCACCGTTTGGGGGCACGGGGCTCCCTGGGGATAGGAGTTGCCAACGCCGCAGGTAGATCTCTGGGGTCTGCTGATCAGCCGGCAAATTCAGACCCAAACCATTGACCAACCTCTGGATCAGGGGCAACTCACTGGGGGAGAGTTCGTGCTGGAGCAGGTCGAGCACGGCCTGTTCCAGGTCGGGATGGAGGGGCAACGGGCCCAACACAATCGCCTCACAGGCGGAGGAGGCAATCAGCTCTTCACTGAGTTCGGGATCAAGCAGGGTGAGCACCCCACAGAGGTAGGGGCCCTCAGGACGCAGGACCGTGAGGGAACCGAATTGGCGCTCGGGATCAAGAATCCGGCAATGGCCTTCAAGTACAAGCAGCACTTCCGGACTGGCGGATCGGGTCTGGAGAACCGCTCCTGCCGGGAAATGACGGCGTTCACATCCCAGGTGATCCGCTAGGGATTCCAGGACTTGGGCATGGGCGCTCGTGAGTTGCATCAAGCAGTTGACCCTGCAACCAGCCCATGAGCTGTTGCAAATCGGTCTGGAGATCGCTGCAAATCTTCGACTTAAAGCTCAGTTCTTCGAGGAATTTGCGCGTATGTGCGTCGTATTCACTGTCGAAGCGATACTCGAGTCGAATCAGCGTGTGCCATTGGTCGGCCTCGAAGGGGCCAATCAACTGGCCAGCCTGGGCCGTGCGCAAGCGGCTGGCGATTTCCGGGTGGGGCGTGGTGAGATCCACCGGCCCAACAATGCCCTGGGTTTTGGCCTCCGGACCACTGGAATGGAGGCGTGCCGCCTCACCAAAACCCAGCTCACCGGCCTCAATCGCGTAAAAAAGCTCCCGGCAGAGGCAGGAATCTTCCACCCGCAGAAGGCTGTAGAGAACGCGGTCGAGTTTGTCTTTGTAGCGCAAATAGAGGGATTCACCGCTCGTGGTGATCAGTTGGCTGCGCAATTCCCCGCGGCGGTAGTCGTGGATCGCCTCGGCCAGGAAGCCGTTGGCGCCCATACCCCGAAGCAAGCACCACCGTTGACGATCCTCATCGCTGGAGAGGTTGTGCTCCGTGCAGTATTGGCTCACAGCCTCCATTGCAATGGCCTCTGGCGCTGAGAGATCGTCCCGTTGGGACACCACGACCCGCTCCTTGAATTGGCGCAGAAAGGGTTCGGCCAGGTCAAAGCGAAACAACAGGCCAATGAGGTCTGTGCTTGTGATATCTGCCAGGGTCGCCAGCAGGGTTGGATCGGGGGGCTCAACGGCTGGGGGCTCAACGGCTGGGCCTGGGCTAGGCGCCAGGGGACGGGTCATCAGAGAAGGCTGGGTCATGGGAATCGGCACGCAACGGGGGGTCTGCAGGGATTAGGCCTTAAGCCAGGGCAACTCGCCACCGAGCTGCACATGGCAATGGAGCAATTGGGTCACCATCACGGCATCGGCCATCGACTGGTCGACCGCTAGGGCCTGGGTCACTGCCTGCTGGAGCTCAGCGAGAGACGCCCTAATGCCAGGGGCGCCAGGGCCCCTGCACTGGGTCGCCACGCTGTCCAACCAGCCAATCCAATCCACATCGTCATCGCTCGACGTGAGCACGCGATCCAGCTTGCGGCTGATATCGGCAAGCAATTCGCCTGGATAGGGAATGGCCTCCAGCACAGCTCTGAGGGGTTCATCGCCATGAAGGCCCCCTACGCCGATGGGAGGGTTGTCGTTGGGATCTTCAAGAAGGGTGAGTTGGCCACGGCGGAGTTGAAGGATCAGGGGAATGCTGTTGCCATCAGGGCGGCTTAGTCGCAGGTTCCATTCACTTTCCAGTTCAGGATTACGGCGCTGCACCTGAATCGACTGGCCAAGTTTGGAATCCAGCAGCAAGGAGCGCAGGCCCCGCTCACCACCACCCGGCATGGTGATCATGGCCAGCAACAGCCCAGCCAAACTGCCGGGATTGTTGAAAGCCCCAATCAAGTTATCCAACAACCCCTTGAGGTCGTTGGGGTCGTCGGGGTTGGCGGGTCGGTGGGGCCGCTGCCCCCGCCGGCTGTCGTCATCCTCACGGCCATCCCCATCACGATTCGATGGCAACAACGCCTTGGCTCGGGGGGCGGACGCTGGGCCTGGCTCACTGACACCACCCGCACCTGGGCCAGCAGCAACGCCGGTACTGGCTGGGCCTGACAGAACAGCTGGCCCAATCCGATCCAAGGGACCACTGCTGTAGCCCCCGCCTGAAAGTGCAACCTTCCCGCGGGCGCTAGGAGCCCCAGCCCCGTTGCCGATCGGCGATGGGTTGAAGCCCGAACTGGGTGCACTTGGACTGTCGAGCACCTGACGGGGAACGATCAAGGTGCTTTGCAACCGGGCACTCTCCTGGATGCCAAAGCGGCTGCCGTCATCACCCAACACCCTGGTGCTGGTGGAAATCTCGATGGGAAGGGTGCCGCTGGCCGTGGCGACTGGCACCACCTCGATCCAAGCAAGATCAAAACTGGTTTGATTGGGGCCAAGCAGGCTGGCGAGCTCGGAGATCGGCACCACCACTGCCTGGCTTGCACCAGTTGCCGAAGAGCTTGGGGGAAGAAGTCGCCATTGGGCTTCCAGGCTGGTGGCCTGGGCATCGCTCAGGCCAGCCAGGGCCTTGAACGCCGAGGACAAGTGCACCACGATTGGCTGGCTGCTGCGAATCGTCAGGTCGGTGACATCGGCGGTGTCGTTGAAGACCAAGGGAGCGGCGCCAAAGATCGTGCCCAAGGAAACGGGTTGACCATCGGTGATGGTGGGCTCCCTACTGATCGATGCAATGCCCACTTCCTGGGCACTGGGGGTGAGCTCCAGCGCAAAGCTTTGGCTGGCCTGCAAGCTGCCATCACTGGCCATGATCTGCACCTGCCCATCCAGCACGTCCATCAAGCCCGGAGCCGTAATCACCAAGCGGGCCTGCCCCGAGCTGGTGTCGATCCGCACCAATTGGTTGAGCCGTTGCTCCTGCTCCAGAGTCGCCCCTTTCACCTTCAAGCTATAGCTCAGGGGAGGGGTACAATCGGCGTAATCATCAGAATCGCGGAACAGATCCCGAAGCTCGATCACTTGAACCCGGTTGTCCTTGAGCTTGGTAGCACCAATCAGATTGGCCACGGTAGGGGCATTATTGCGGGTGTTCTCGACCCGCACCCGAAAGAGTTGACTCACTGAATCCTGATGACCAGAATCCTGACGATCTGAATCCAGACCAACCTCTGGATCAGTGGCCTTAGCTGTGATGCGCAGCACCAAGTTGCCCTCCTGTTCGGCCCCGGGC
>Ga0310331_10076_pt1 | contig 16159 bp, 16 predicted proteins | sample LakMicMDCLOrngC5_FD_195545 | JGI IMG/M metagenome (GOLD analysis project Ga0310331, IMG submission 195545) | Enriched freshwater cyanobacterial communities from Lake Michigan, Michigan, United States - MI23.DCL.Orng.C5 (v2) (version 2) | ecosystem: Environmental > Aquatic > Freshwater > Lake...
CTTCCCCCCCTTGGCAGCAATGCCAGAATGGGAAGAAAGCCAGCCATGGCCTTTCCTTCTTCCCATTCCGCCCATGGGGCAGAGCCCTCAGCCCATCGGGCAGAGCCCATACCTAATGGGGGGGAACACACCCTGGAAAAGCTCGAATTTGCCCTTGCTGTTGCCCTGACCAGGGGTGATGGCCCCCGTTCCCAAAGTCTGCGCGAACAAATTGCCGCCCTGGGCGGCAATCAGGAAGAGCCCGGCACCTAATTGTGCTGGTGGCCATTGGTTTGAATTTGGCTACACAAACATCAGGGTTTTGATGGATGAAGCCCTAAGCTTTCAATTGATTGATAGGGCGTATGCAGTTTGGCTGCAAGCGATGGTGCTTGATCAAGCCTTTTGAAAGATGCACGTTCTCTATTCCCAACCCTCCGGATGTCGGCAACACTGTTGAACCAAAAGCCCCCAGGCGCGAATGCTGTTGGTGGTGAGCGTGACCAACTTCAGCAGTCGATCCAGCGCCATGAGGCCTTGGCGCAGCAGGCAGCAGAAGCTGGTGATCTCGGCGAAGCGGGTCGCGCCATATTGGCGGCCCTCGATTGCGAAAGGCGGATGGCTGCCAAGGGCCCCCAGGTGCTCCAGTTGATCAAACCCCGTTCCTAGGGCCTAGATCTAGAGAAGGTTCCAGGGCAGATTGCCATTTACTGGACGGTTAAAAACCGGATTTTGATAAACGATTTGAATGAATGGATTTTCTCAAGCGGGTGATCGGACTCGAACCGACGACGTTCAGCTTGGGAAGCTGACATTCTACCACTGAATTACACCCGCATTCTTTAACCCTAGCAAGTCCACCGCTTGGGGGTGGACTTGCAATTGGAGCGTTGATCGACTGTTGTGATTAGCCCATTGGGCTTACTTGGCTAGCTCAGCGGCGGCTGCGGCAACGCCACTGCCGGTGGGAGCTTTGGCCAGGCCCAACCCCTGCACCGTGGCTTCGATGGCGGCCACAGCGGTGAGCACATCGCGGTCGCAGACAAAGCCCAGGTGGCCGATGCGGAAGACCTTGCCTTTGAGGTGGTCTTGGCCGCCTGCCAGCAGGATGTCGAAGCGCTCTTTCACCTTTTTGCGCAGGCTCTCGGCGTCGATGCCGTCCGGTGCCACGGCGGTGATCGCTGGGCTGCCGTGGCCTTCGGCGGCGTAGAGGGGCATGCCCATGGCTTTCATGCCGGCTTGGGCAGCCCGACGGTGGCGGGCATGGCGCGTCGTGATCGCCTCGAGTCCTTCCTCTTGCATCATCTGGAGGGCGGCCTCCAGGGCGAAGTAGAGGTTGATGGGAGGCGTGAAGGGATTGCTGTTGTCGGCGGCAGCTTTGCGGTACTTGCCGAGGTCCAGATAAAACTTCGGCAGATCGGAGTGGGCGTAGGCAGCCCAGGCCTTCTCACTCATGGCCACAAAGGCCAGGCCTGGCGGCATCATGTAGCCCTTTTGGGAGCCCGAACCCACCACGTCGAGGCCCCACTTGTCCATGGGCACATCGCAGGCGCCCAGGCTCGTGACGCAGTCGGCGATGGTGAGGGCCGAGCCATGGGCCAACACATGCTTCGCGATGGTTTCCAGGTCGTTGATCACCCCGGTGGAGGTTTCCGAATGGGTGACGATCACGGCCTTGATGGCCTTGGTGCTGTCCGCTTCCAGGGCAGTACGGAACGCTTCCGGATCCAGGGGCTGGCCCCATTCCGCCTTCACCACCTCGACGTCAAGGCCGTAGGCCTGGGCCACCTTCACCCAGCGCTCGCCGAACTTGCCGTTGTCGCCGCAGAGCACCTTGTCACCCTTGCTCAGCACGTTGATGATTCCCGCCTCCATGGCGGCCGTGCCACTTCCTGCGAGGACCAGCACATCCGAGCTGCTTTGGTGCAGCCATTTCAACTGTTCCGTTGTGCGCTTGACGATCTTTTGGAAGTCGGCGCTGCGGTGACCAATTGGGTGCCGGCCCATGGCCATCAGGACAGTTTCAGGCACCGGCGTGGGGCCTGGGATCATCAGCGTGAGTTTGTCCTGCATGGCAAAAGGTGGAGGCGAGGTGCGGGCGCCGTGGCCGGGCGATGGTCCACCATAAAAAACGGTGGAATCGAGGGGCCTTTCCGGCTCGAGGGCGGCAGTGATGGCTGAGACCACGGGCTACACGCTGCCGGTGTGGGTGGCCGCAGCCGCTAAGGCGGCGTTGCTAGCCCTGCGGGGCGAGCCCTTTGAAGCCGAGCAGCAGCTTGCGCTCGAAGCAGGAGAGGCGATTCCAGGAGCCATCTCAGGGGCCGGCCCGGTGGCTATCCCCGTGGTCGCCGCTTCGCCCCTCGGGGCTGGTCGGGCCCTGGCCGTGGCCCGCTGTGAACCGGGGGAGGGCCTGGATCTCACCCGGGGTCTGGTGGTGTGGGTCGAAGTCTCTTGGTGGTCCCCCAGCTCGGAGGAGGTTTGGCTTCAGATTGATGCCGGGGAGGGCGCCGGTATCCATGCGGCCACCGGCGAGCTGTGCCTCTCGGCCTACGCCCGGGCTCTGTTGGAGGGCAATCTCAGGGCCCTCGTGCCCGCTGGCCGGGGTTTGCAGGTGCAGGTGATTTTTCCCACGGGCCGCCGTTTGGCGGAGCGCACCAGCAATGCGGCGTTTGGGGTGGTAGACGGCTTGGCCCTGATTGGCACCCAGGCCACCGTGCAGCGCAGCGCAGCCCCGGAGCAATTGGCCGAGGCCCTGGCAGCCCTGCGGCTGCGGGCCGCGGCTGCAGAGTTTGGCGGTGATCTGGTGTTGGTGATTGGCGAAAACGGCCTGGATTTGGCGCCCCAGCTCGGCTTATCCCCTGGGTTGTTGCTGAAGGCAGGTAATTGGCTGGGGCCATTGCTGGTGGCGGCCGCCGAGGGGGGGGTGCGGCGGTTGTTGCTATTTGGCTACCAGGGAAAGTTGATCAAATTGGCGGGTGGGATTTTCCATACCCACCACCATCTGGCCGATGGGCGCGCCGAGGTGCTCACGGCTCTTGCCGCCCTCGATGGCCTGGGCGGTCCGGCGTTGGCTGCCTTGCATGGGGCGCCCACGGTGGAGCAGGCCTTGGCTGCGTTGGGGGCCACTGATCCGGGGCGGGCCGAACGCCTGCGCCAGCGGGTGGCGGCCGCGATTGAGCAACGATCCCTTGGTTACCTGGCCCGTTATGGCCAGGTTGGGATGGCGGTGGGCGCTGTGCTGTTTGACCGTTCCCGCCAGCTTTGTGCCCAGGGCCCCGTTGGGCGGCCGCTCTTTGCTGAGCTCGCTGGTGTTGGGCGAGCTGATCTTGATGGGAGCGGCACCTAGGCTGGCCCGATTGCCTCGGGCCGAGCGCCTCGAATGTCTTCCGTAGCTGCCGTCGATCCCACCTCCCAATCCAGTCGCCATCCGGCGATTGTGATCCTTGATTTTGGTTCCCAATACTCCGAGCTGATCGCCCGGCGCGTGCGCGAAACCGAGGTGTTTTCCCTGGTGATGGGTTACACCACCACGGCGGAAGAACTTAAGGCCATTCAGCCCAAGGGAATCATCCTCAGTGGTGGCCCAAGCTCCGTGTATGAGCCCGGGGCACCGGTGTGTGATCCGGGTATTTGGGACCTGGGGATTCCGATACTCGGTGTTTGCTACGGCATGCAGCTCATGGTGCAGCAGCTGGGCGGTTCGGTGGTGGCGGCAGGCCGCGCTGAATATGGCAAGGCGCCTCTGTTTGTGGACGAGCCCGTTGATCTGCTGACGAATGTTCAGGATGGTTCGACCATGTGGATGAGCCACGGGGATTCCGTGGAGCGCTTGCCCGCAGGCTTTGCCCGGTTGGCCCATACCGACAACACGCCCGAGGCGGCGGTGGCCGATCACCAACGGCGGTTGTATGGGGTGCAGTTCCACCCTGAGGTGGTCCATTCCACCGGTGGAATGGCGCTGCTGCGCAATTTCGTCTATCACATTTGTGAGTGCGAAACCGACTGGACCACGGCCGCTTTCATCGATGAGGCCGTGGCTGATGTGCGGGCCCAAGTGGGCGATAAGCGCGTGCTGCTGGCCCTCTCCGGTGGGGTCGATTCCTCCACCCTCGCCTTCTTGCTCCACAAGGCCATTGGCGATCAACTCACCTGCATGTTCATTGACCAGGGCTTCATGCGCAAAGGGGAGCCCGAGTTTTTGGTGGAGTTTTTTGACAAGCGTTTTCATATCAATGTCGAATACATCAATGCCCGGGAGCGCTTCATCAACAAGCTTGATGGGGTGACCGATCCAGAGGAGAAGCGCAAGCTGATTGGCACTGAATTCATCCGGGTGTTTGAAGAGGAGAGCAAGCGGCTTGGACCCTTCGATTACCTGGCCCAGGGCACCCTGTATCCCGATGTGATCGAGAGCGCCGGCACGGGTATTGATCCCAAAACGGGTGAGCGGGTTGCGGTGAAGATCAAGAGCCACCACAACGTGGGTGGCCTGCCGAAAGATCTCCAGTTCAAGTTGGTGGAGCCCCTGCGCCGGCTGTTTAAAGACGAGGTTCGCAAGGTGGGCCGCAGTCTCGGTTTGCCCCAGGAAATCGTGGGGCGCCATCCCTTCCCGGGTCCTGGCCTGGCGATTCGGATTTTGGGCGAGGTCACCAGCGAGAAGCTCAACATCCTTCGCGACGCCGACTTGATCGTGCGCGAGGAGGTCAAAGAGGCTGGTCTCTACAACGAGATCTGGCAGGCCTTTGCCGTCTTGTTGCCGGTCCGCAGTGTGGGCGTCATGGGCGATAAGCGCACCTATGCCTTCCCGATCGTGCTGCGCTGCGTGTCGTCCGAAGACGGCATGACCGCCGATTGGTCGCGGCTGCCCTACGACCTCTTGGAGAAGATCTCCAATCGCATCGTCAATGAGGTGAAGGGGGTGAACCGGGTGGTGCTCGACATCACCAGCAAGCCCCCGGGCACCATCGAGTGGGAGTAGGGCCCCTGGGAGTAGCCCCGACGCTGCAGCTTCGATACCATCGGCTCCCAGCCCAGCCATCGTGACTGCTGCCCCCGGGCCAACCAGCGACCCTGCTGCCAGCGATTCCGAGCTTCAACGCCGGCTCCAGGAGGACAGCATCCACCTGGGGGGCAAAACGATTTATTTGAACCCCTTCCTCTATTGGCGTCGCTTCGATGCCAATACGGACCGTTGGCTGCGGGAACCGGGGCAACTGCAGGAAGACCAGATCATCAGCAACCGCAGCCGGTTTTATCCCGAGCTCAATTGGGAGTTGCTCGATCAGGCCGACTGCGCCGCCAAGGATGGGGCGGTGGAAATGTTCCTCAAAAGCCTTGAGCTGATCAGCACCTTCAACCCAGACCTCACGTCTGGCCAGTTGCTGGAGGTAGAGCGCAAGATGGCGGTCACCAAGAAGCGGGCCTTTGAGCGTTGGGTGATGCGTTCGCTGAAGCGGCGCGAGAAGGCTGAGGAGAAGGCTCGGCGCCGTTTTGATCGGGAACGCACCCTTCGGGCCTGGATGGAGTGGTTCGCCTTGGATGTGACCCGGCAGGCTGTTGTGCCCTTGGCCTCACTGCTGGCGGTGGCGGTGGCCGCTGGCTGGTGGTGGGGCAGTCAGCAAAACTGCCGTCAGCTCATTGTCGATCCAGGCGTGCGGCCCGCGCTTCAGCGGCCCTCCCCCTAAGCCCCGGGGTCGGGGTCCCAGGCAAAGCGTCCCGGAGAGGGGAGCTACCGGTCAGACTGGAAGCTTCCCTGTGCCAGGACTGTCGCCATGGCCGCCGATCCCCTTGATTCGTTTCGCCTCAAGCTCATGCAGGAGTTGTTGCCGGTGGGGCTGGCCGTAGCCGACCGGGCCCGCAAGGGGGGGGCGAAGGATGTGATGGCGGCCTTTCAGACCGGCGACGGGGATCCGCTGGAGCAGTTGCGCCAGGAGGGCGAAGGGGCAGCCAGCCAGGTGCGCCAGAGCTTGGACCGGCTGCGCCCAGGCTTGGGCAATCCCGTGATGAAAGTGGAGGTCAGGGATGTGCCGGACGGGGCTCAGGAGCCGTTGGACCCGGATGACAGCGCGGCTCTGCAGGAGGGCCTTGGCCGGATCGCGGAGCGCCTCCAGCTGCTGGAGCAGCGCCTCGGAGCCAACTAGGCATGGTGGCTGGCTCGAGATCATCCCGCCATAGCGGCATGGGCCAGCAGCCGGTCCTGCTTTTGGTGGTGGTTCTCGTGTTGAGCGGCGTCCTGGTGGCCAGGCTCGCCTGGTTGCAGTTGGTCCAGGGCAGTGAAAACAGGGCCCGGGCCGATGACAACCGCATTCGGCTGATGCCCCGCAATCCCATTCGCGGCCGGATCCTCGACCGCCATGGGGATGTCTTGGCGAGTAGCCGTCTCACCTACAACCTTTATCTCCAGCCCCGCCAGGTCAGCGATACCCAGTGGCCGGCGCTACGGGATCGGCTGGCGACGGTCTTGGCCGTGCGGGTTGCCAGCTTGGATCAGGCCCGGGCCCGTGGGGCGAATCCCGAAGGGTTCCGGATTCCCCTGGTGGCTGGTTTGACCAGTGTTCAGGTGCTGCGTTTTCGCGAGCAGATCGACGCCCTCAAGGGGGCTGAGGTGGACACCGATGTGTTGCGTAGTTACCCCCATGGCCGCCTCGGTGCCCACGTGTTGGGGTACACCAGCGGCATCACCGAAGAGGAATACGAACGGCTCCAAACCAAGGGCTATCGCATCCGTGATCGGGTGGGGCGCAGCGGGGTGGAAAAGGCCTTTGAGTCGTCGTTGCGGGGCCAATGGGGCGGGCAGCAGGTGGAGGTCAATGCCGAGGGGCAGGTTCAACAGGTCTTGGGTGATAAGCCGGCCAAACCCGGCCAGGACCTCACCCTCACCTTGGATTTACCGCTGCAGCGGGCGGCGGAGCGGGCCCTCGATGGCGTGGCTAAGGGGGCGATTGTGGCGATGGACCCCCAGACCGGTGCGATTCGGGCCATTGCCAGCCGCCCCACCTTTGATCCCAATGTGTTCTCCGATGGCCCCACCAGCAGCCAGTGGGCCAGCCTTAACTCCCCAAATGCGCCGCTGCTGAACCGGGCCTTTCAGGGATTTCCGCCGGCGAGCACCTTCAAGGTGGTCACCACGATTGCGGCCCTGGAATCGGGCCTCTACACCGCCAACTCCAAGGTGATGTCCATGCATTCCTTTTGCTACGCGGGGCTCTGCTACGGAGACCATGGGGCCATGGGGCTGATCGGCTTCCCGATGGCCCTGGCGGTGAGTAGCAACACCTTTTTCTATCAAGTGGGCTTGAAGCTCGGCCCTGCCCACCTGTTCCAGACCGCCCGGCGCATCGGTTTCGGCGCGGTGACGGGCCTGGAGTTAACGGACGAGGAAACCTCGGGGCTGCTCGGGGATCCCGCCTGGAAACAGAAAGTCCTGGGGGAGGCCTGGACACCGGTGGACACCATCACCTCGGCGATTGGCCAGGGGGCCCTGCAGGTGACCCCGATCCAGATGGCACGCCTCTATGCGGCCGCAGCCAATGGGGGCTGGTTGGTCACGCCCCACTTGGTGGAACGGCCAACCCCTCGCCGTTGGCTGGGGCTGCAACCAGCCACCCTGCAGGTGCTGCGCCAAGGCCTGCGCATGGTGGTGACCCAGGGCACCGGCAAGGTGCTCAATGACCCCACCCTGCCGCCTGTGGCGGGCAAAACCGGTACTGGCGAAGATCCGCCCCGGCCAGACCACGCCTGGTTTGGCGGTTACGCCCCAGCGGACAAGCCCACCTTGGTGATCGTGGCCTTCGGCGAAAATTCAGGGGGCTATGGCGGCACGGTGGCCGCACCCATGGTGAAGGCCCTGATGACCACCTGGTTCCGGGGCGTGAATGCCGTTAGCCCTGGCAAGGCAAAGCCTTAGGCCACCAGTTGCAAATCAGGTTTGCCGAGCAGGGTGCGGTAGTAGCCCCGCAGCTGTTCGGTGGCGCCGGCCCAGCCCCAGCGTTCCGCTTCTTGACGGGCGTTGTGCCGCAGGGCTTGGCGCTCGCTGGTGTCGCCCAGGAGCCGTTGGACGGCGGCTGTCAGGCTGGCCGCGCCCCCATCCGGCCCCTCGGGCTCGTAGAGGCAGCCATTGACTCCGTCGCTGACGATGTCGGGGATGCCGCCGCGGTTGGCTCCTACCACCGGGCAGCCGGCCGCCATGGCCTCCAGCAAGACCAGGCCGAGGGTTTCGGTGCTCGAGGGGAAGACAAAGGCATCGCCACTGGCATAGGCCGCGGCCAGCTCTTCGCCGGCCAAATAGCCCACAAACTGGGCCGGGGTGCCAGCAAAAATTTTCTCCAGCTGTTGGCGGTAGGGCCCATCCCCCACCAGGGCCAGCCGGGCATCGGGCAGGGCCTCGAGCACGGGTTTGATGCGCTCGATTTGCTTTTCAGCCGAGAGCCGGCCGATGTAGAGGAGCAGCTTGCCGGTGTCGCTGCGGCCGCCGAGCAGCTTCGTGCGCATGGCCTCTGAGCGGAGCTCAGGCCGGAACAGCTCCGTATCCACCCCGCGCTGCCACAGGTCGGTGTGCTGGATCCCCTTGTCGCTGAGTTCCCCCACCATGGCGGTGGAGGTGCAGAGATTCAGGCTGGCCTGGTTGTGGGCCGCCTTGAGGAGCTCCCAGAGCAGGGGTTCGAGCATGCCCATGCCGTAGTGCTCCAGGTACTTGGGCAGATGGGTGTGATAGCTCGCGACCAGGGGATAGCCCTTGGTTTTGGCCAGCCAAATACCGCCCAAGCCCAGCACCGCTGGGTTCACCACATGGACCAAATCCGGGTTGAAGCGCTCGAGGGCTTCAGCCACTGCGGGCCTGGGTAGGGCCAGCTTGAGTTCGGGATAGAGGGGGAGGGGCATGGCCGGTACGCCCACCACCTGGGCCCCCATGTAGGTGGAGGGGCAGCCTTCAGGACAAAAGATCAGCACCTCATCGCCAGCGGCAACCAGGTGTTGGATGGTCTTGGTGAGCCGGGTGACAATCCCGTCAACCTTGGGGAGGAAGGTTTCGGTGAAAAAGGCGATCTTCAAGGGAGGGGGCCTGCTCTAAGCCGTTTGGATGGCCTGGGCCTGGGTTTGGGTCCAGGCCGAGTTGCAGGGAATGCGGCTGCGGTCGCAGCGATCGGCCCAGCGGCGAGCCACATCCACCACTTCGGCCAGCAGGCCGTCATCGAGGGTGGTGGGGTTGAGGCCGAGCTCGATAAAGCAGCGGTTGTCCACGATCAAATCGTTTTCAACGGCCTCGTTGCGGGGGTTTGGCAGGTTGTTGATCTGGGCACCGGTCAGGGCTGCAACCTTTTGGGCGAGCTCGCCCACCTGGTGACTTTCGGTCATCTGGTTAAAGATTTTCACCCGCTCCCCTTTGGCAGGTGGGTTGTCCAGGGCCAGTTGCACGCACTTCACCGAATCACGGATGTGGATGAAGGCGCGGGTTTGGCCCCCGGTGCCATGCACGGTCAGGGGATAGCCGATGGCGGCTTGCATCAGGAAGCGGTTCAACACCGTGCCGTAGTCACCGTCGTAATCGAAGCGGTTGGTGAGGCGGGGGTCGCGCTCGGTGGCGGCGGTGTTGGTGCCCCAAACAATCCCCTGGTGGAGATCGGTGATGCGGATCTGGTCGTTTTTGTTGTAGTAGAGGAAGAGCAGCTGGTCCAGCGTCTTGGTCATGTGATAGACGCTGCCCGGGCTGGCCGGGTGCAGGATCTCCTCCTCAAAGCGGCTGCCATCCGGTTGGGGCACTTCCACCTTGAGGTAGCCCTCGGGGATGGTGGCTCCCCGGTGGGAGCCGTAGCCGTAGACGCCCATGGTGCCGAGGTGCACGATATGGGTGTCGAGGCCGCTCTCCACGATGGCGGCGAGCAGGTTGTGGGTGCCGTTGACGTTGTTGTCCACGGTGTAGCGCTTGGTGGCGCTGGTTTTCATCGAGTAGGGGGCTGCCCGCTGCTCGGCGAAATGGACGATGGCCTCGGGCCGTTCACTGCGCAGCAGGGAGAGCAGGCCGTCGTACTCCTTGGCGATGTCCAGATGGACAAAACGCATCGCCTTGCCCCCCACCTGCTCCCAAGCTTTCAGGCGATCAAAAATTGTGGCAATCGGCGTCAGCGACTCGACCCCGAGGTCGAGGTCGATCTTGCGGCGACTGAGGTTGTCGACGATCACCACGTCGTGACCATCGTCCGCCAGGTTCACTGCGCAAGGCCAGCCGCAAAAGCCATCGCCACCGAGAACGAAAACCTTCATTCCGAAAACCCCAGACCCCTGCAGTACGAGCGGATGCTCCAGAGCGCAAGCTACTACAAGTGTTCAGCTGATCCGAGCTGCCACCGCCACAAGGGTGAGGACCAGCACAGTGCCACCAAGCAGCAGCAGTTTGCTGGCGGGGCCTTGGGTTTCGCCCTTTTCCATCACCACCATGCGGGGTTCTGTGGCAAAGGCATTGAGCCGTCCGCCATCTTCCTGGGTGACCTGCATGGATGGATTTTTTAAGTGCCAGCCACCCTATGGAGCTTGGCGAGGTCTAACCATGGCCTCGGCATGGAACTTCATGCCGTTCCCGCCCCCCGGACCCTTGCCCGGGCTCCTAAGTGCCGATCCGGCCGCTTGTGGGGGAGCTGGGGCTGGCTTGGGGGCGGATGGGGAGCCGACCGGCTTGGAAGGCCGTGCGGCCCGCTTCAGTGGCCAGGGCCATGGCCCTGGCCATGGCTTGGGGATTGCCGGCTAGGGCGATGGCACTGTTGATCAACAGGGCATCGGCCCCCATCTCCATGGCTTGGGCGGCTTCGCTTGGTACCCCAATCCCCGCATCCACCACCACCGGAACCCGGGCGTTTTCAATGATGAGGGCGATGTTGGCGGCGTTGCGAATGCCCTGGCCTGAGCCGATGGGTGAACCCAGGGGCATCACCGTGGCGCAGCCGGCATCCTCCAGGTGCTTGGCCAGGAGGGGATCGGCATTGATGTAGGGGAGCACCGTGAAGCCCTCTTTGACCAGCTGTTCGGCGGCTTTGAGGGTGCCAATGGGATCCGGTAACAGGTGTCTGCTGTCGGGAATCACCTCCAGCTTCACGAAGGTGTTGTCTTCCTGGCCGGCCAACTTGGCCAGCTCCCGGCCCAGGCGGGCCACCCGGATGGCTTCTTCGGCGGTGGCACAGCCGGCTGTGTTGGGCAGCATCCAGATGCGTTGCCAGTCGATGGCTTCCATGAGGCCTTCATGGCCCGCTGCCTGGCTTTGCACGCGGCGTACGGCCACGGTGACGATCTCGCAGGCACTGGAGGCCAGGCTGGCTTGCATGCAGGCGAGGCTGGGGTATTTCCCCGTGCCAGTCATCAGGCGACTTTGAAAGCTGCGGCCCCCAATCACCAGGGGATCGGGCTTCGCGGAATCCTGCAGCGGATTGTCTGACACGGGAAACCAGTTGTCGTCATTGCTTCCGACTAGCCTCCCATTAGCCCGATCCCCCTGTCGTGCCGACTCCAGCGCCGCTTCCCGTGTCCATGCCTTCGCCAATCTCCAGATGGCTGGTTTCCAGCGCGATGTCGGCTGGGTTAATGGCTCCCGGATTGGTGTTAGCTGCCACCCCTGGTGGGGTGCCGACCGCCATGCCCCTGCCGGGCTCTTCATTTGTGCCTTTCCAGGCCCCCACTGGATCGGCCCAGCGTCTGGATCAGGCCACCGACACGGAAATGGGGCCTGTCCAAACATTTGATCCCTCTGCCAGGGCCCAGGTGATTGCCATGGAACTGCCGCGCCAATGGAGCGGTACCTACCAAGCGTTTGGGGGGAGTGCTCCGGTGCCGGTGCAGCTCACCTTTGCAGCCGTGACCCCGGTGGGCGCCATGGTGACCTTGCAGGGTGAGTTGACCATTGCTGGCCAGAAGACGCCGGTGCAGGGCAACCTCAATGCCCAATCCGACCAGCTCGATTTGATTCCCTTGGCCGCCAAGCTTGGTGGTGGCTTGAATGCGGGCGGACGATTCCAGGGCCTGCAGGGCATTGCCTTAAGTGGTTGGAATGCCGACCGCCTCACTGATATGGGCGGCAGGCTGGCCCTTGAACCGATGGGCTCGCGGCGGCCCCTGGTGGCTCCTCGGGGAGCAGGCAAGGCTGTTCCCGTGCGCGGACTCTGGTAGAGCTCGGCCTTAGGCCACCGTGTTGAATCCTGACTGGCGTCCTAGCAGTTTCAGCCGTTTGCGAGCTGTTTTATTGGTGGGATCGAGCTCCAGCACCTTGTCGTAGGCCTCCTTGGCCTCGTCGGGCTTGAGCTGCTTTTCGAGGGCAAAGGCCAGGTTGTTGAGGGCCACCGGATAGTCGGGCTTGGCCTGGAGGGCTAGGCGGTAATGCCGGATGGCCGTTTTGTAGTTGTTCTGGGCAGCCAGGGAAAACCCCAGGGCGTTTTCGATCAGGGCCCGGGCTTCCGAGGGCTCCTGCTGGGCATCGGCTCGCTTGATGGCCAGCTTCAGGTTTTCTGCTGCCTGGCCATAGAGGCGCTTGCGCAGTTGTACGCAGGCCAACTCATAGAGGGCAGCCGCGTCCGTGGGCTGGGCTGAATCGTTGCGTTCCAGCTTGGCGAGGGTGACTTCGTCACCGCGCACACGCCAAATTTGCCGGGCTACCACCACGGCGGCGGCACCCAGCAGAACAACTAGACCAATCAGATAGGCCTGGGGAAGGAGTGCGTCCAAGGGGCCCTATGACCAGTTGAAATCAGTGGAGTGGATCAGCTTTTCGCCGCACCCACAACACTGGTGAAGCTGGTGGGATCCACCATGGCCAGTTGGGCCAGCATCTTGCGATTGATGCGCACATCAACCTTCTTCAGACCACCCATCAGGCGGCTGTAGCTCACCCCATTGATGCGGGCTGCGGCGTTGATACGGGCAATCCAGAGGCGGCGGAAATCGCGCTTCCGACGACGACGGTCCCGGTAGGCATTGCAAAGCGCCTTCATTACCCGCTGGTTGGCGGTCCGGAAGAGGGAGCCGTTGCCACCCCGGAAGCCCCGGGCAAGACGAAGGACCTTGTTACGGCGTTTACGGGCAACGTTGCCCCTCTTAACGCGAGCCATGGCAGGGAATCAGTGGTAAGGGGAAAACTTGGTTTAGGCGTAGGGGAGCATGGCGCTCACATTGTCGGCATCGCGCTCATCCACGACGGCCATGGTGCCCAGATAGCGCTTGCGCTTGGGGCTCTTGTGGTCGAGCAGGTGACTGCGGAAAGCGCGGCGACGGAGGAATTTGCCAGTACCGGTCGCCTTGAACCGCTTGGCGGCTGCTTTGCGGGTCTTGAGCTTCGGCATGTCTCCTAACGCGGGCACAAACAAGCAGAGTACGACGTGAGAGTCCCTTCTTCCAACACCGTGCCATGAAGCTGATGGTTTTGGGGCGCTCCTGGGGGCGTAGATCGCTTTCATCGGCTGGGATTTGGCTGGGTAGTTTGCTCGTGGCCGGTGGTTGCCGCGCTGAGCCCCCAGTCCCCCAAACCCCTGCCCAGCCGCAGGGCTCGAGCCTGCATTGGTCGGTGCCCTTGGTTCCTGGGGTCAAGCCCCGAGATCCTGTGTTGTGGGTTGCCTTGGCGGCCCACCTGCGCCCGCCGGAGCCCCTGCGGTTGAGCAGTGCCAAGGGCAATCTCACCCTGGTCACGAGCACCGGCCGCCGGATCTCGGCGCCGGGCCTGGTGCTGGGTTGGCAGATGCAGCCGCTGCCAGAGCCGCTGCAAATCAGCCGCCAGGTGCTCGGGCCGTTTGCCAGTTTTGAGACCGCTGAAACCGCAGCCCAAAGCTGGCGTCAGCAGGGTGCCCAGGCGGTTGTGGCCCATCCAGGTGAGTGGGAGGTGTGGGCGCCCTTGGGCTCCCCACCCCCCGCCGTAGGCAAACCCCGCCTTTGGCAGCAGCTGCAGCGGCAACGCCAGGTTTTGGTGCTGGCTTCACCCCTTGCTGCCGGGGGTGCTTCTGGCAGCGCAAGCTCGGTGCTGGAGGGCCCTTTGAAAATTGATGCTCCCGGTGGTTTGCGCTGGAAGGGCGGGGTTTATGCCGGTCCCTTCCGGCTGCAGGGGGATGCCTATGGCAGTTGGAGCCTGGTGGAGCAGGTGCCCTTGGAGCGCTACTTGCTGGGGGTGGTGCCCCACGAAATCGGCGCGGGGGCGCCGGCTGCGGCCCTAGAGGCCCAGGCCGTCCTGGCGCGCACCTGGGCGCTGCGCAATCAGGGGCGTTTTGCCGTGGATGGTTATCACCTGTGCGCCGATACTCAGTGCCAGGTTTACGGGGATCCCCGCGGGGCCGGTGCGGCGGTCAAGCGGGCCGTGGTCGCCACCCAATCCCTGGTGCTCAGTTGGGCTGGTCAACCCATCCATGCCGTGTACCACGCCAGCAATGGGGGTGTTTCAGCTGGCTTTGGGGAGGCCTGGGGCGGCGCTGGGTTGCCTTACCTCAAGCCGGCCATTGATGCGCCCAGCTCGGGGCCCCAATCCCTGGCGCGTCGGTTTCCATTGCCCCTGGGGACCCCTTCGGTTCAGGACTTCTTGGCCCATGGTGGAGCGGCCTACGGGGCCGACCATTCCCGTTTTCGTTGGACGCGCAGCCTCGATGCTGCCCAGATTGGCAAGGCTCTGGCGGCCCAGGCCCCCCAGGTGGGGCTGCCCCAACAGGTGGATGTGCTGCGGCGGGGTGCCAGTGGTCGGGTGCTGGCTTTGAAGATTGTGGGCCAAGGGGGCGAGGTGGTGCTTTATCTCGATGCCATTCGGCGGACCTTGCGCCGACTGCCCAGCACCTTGTTTGTGGTCCAGAAGGTGGCTCCCGGGCAGTGGTTATTCGAAGGCGGTGGCTTTGGCCATGGCGCCGGACTCTCCCAGGCGGGGGCGATGGACTTGGCCCAGCGGGGTTGGGGGCTGCAGCAGATCCTTCAGCACTACTACCCAGGCACCAACCTGCAACCCCTGGCTGGTTTGCAACCGCCGCCGCCGTAAGTGGAACCCTGATTTTTGGGGTTCGCTTTAGAGTTGCTTCACTTCACAGAAGGCGATGGCTGCGGGCGGCAGTGCCACTGAGACCGCCCCCAAGCGTCGTCGCGGTAAGTCGGCCCTGTTTGTGGTGGGTTGCGGTTGGGCCGGCATGGCCCCCCACTGGCTAGATCCTTCGATCCGCCTGATCCCGTCCATCACCGTGGCGCTGTTGCTGGGTGGTTACATCATTCGAACGGTTTTGGCGCCAGCCCTGCGGCCCGCCAAGCAGTCATCGCAATCCCCCGAATCCAATGTCTCCCAGGGTTTGGAGGCTTGGCCATCGGTCGATGTGGTGGTGGCCGCCCGGGATGAGCAGGCGGTGATTGGTCGGCTGGTGGAGCGGATGGCTCAGGTGCGTTACCCAGCAGGCCTGCTCAAGCTGTGGGTGGTTGATGACGGCAGCACGGATCGCACACCGGAGGTGTTGGCGGATCTCCAGGGCCGGTTTTCTTTTTTGCGTTTGCTCAGGCGGGCCCCCGATGCAGGCGGGGGTAAATCCGGGGCCCTCAATGAGGTGCTTCAGCAGCTGCAGGCCAGGTGGATGCTGGTCTTGGATGCCGATGCTGATCTCCAGGCCGACACGCTTGAGCGGCTCATTCCCTATGCCGAAGCGGGCTGTTGGTCGGCGGTGCAATTGCGCAAGGCTGAGGTGAATGCCTCGGTGAATTGGCTCACCAAGTTGCAAGCCATGGAGATGGCGTTCGATGCGGTGATCCAACAGGGCCGTCTTGCTACAGCAGGGGTGGCGGAACTGCGGGGTAATGGCCAATTGCTCCGCCTCGATGCCTTGCACAGCTGCGGTGGGTTCAATGAAGCCACGGTCACCGATGACCTGGATTTGAGTTTTCGGCTGTTGATCGACCAGCAACCCATCGGCGTTCTCTGGAACCCCCCGGTTCAGGAGGAAGCGGTGTTGGGCTTGGCGGCGCTTTGGCGCCAACGCCAGCGTTGGGCCGAGGGGGGTCTGCAGCGCTTCTTTGATTACGGGCCCCAGTTGTTTTTTGGTCGCCTCAAGCCGGCGCAAAAGCTCGATCTGCTCTGTTTCTTCCTGCTCCAGTACGCCCTGCCCATGGTGGCCGTGGCCGACTTGGCGGGGGCTTTGATCACGGCCACCCGTCCCACGATTTGGCCCCTTTCGGTTGTGGCGTTTGGTCTCTCAGGGGT
>Ga0310331_10078_pt1 | contig 16004 bp, 18 predicted proteins | sample LakMicMDCLOrngC5_FD_195545 | JGI IMG/M metagenome (GOLD analysis project Ga0310331, IMG submission 195545) | Enriched freshwater cyanobacterial communities from Lake Michigan, Michigan, United States - MI23.DCL.Orng.C5 (v2) (version 2) | ecosystem: Environmental > Aquatic > Freshwater > Lake...
GCCCCAGCCAATCCACCCAGCATGCCGCCACCGCCCGTGGCCGCCCCCCCCACGCCCTAACGGCCCGATCAGGGGGCTTGCAGCAAGGCGGCAAAAAAGCCATCGCCCCCCTCGGAGCCTGGCCAACACTGCCAACTCGTGGCCAACTGCCAGAGCGGGTGCTTGGCCAAAAAGCGCTCGATCAGGCCGCCATTTTCGGCAGGATGCACCGTGCAGGTGGCATACACCACCTGGCCACCGGGCTTGAGCAGGGGTAGCAGGCCTTCCAGCAACTGCTGCTGCAAACCGGTGAGCTCCTCGATAGCCCCAGGGGCCATGCGCCAGCGGGCATCGGCGTGGCGGGCCAGGGTGCCCAAGCCTGAGCAGGGGGCATCCAACAGGATGCGATCAAAACGGGCGCGCCATTCGGGCTTGACCTCGGCCAAACCACTGGCATCAGCCGCCAAGACCTGGATGGATTGCAAGCCCAAACGGGCCCCATTGATCTCCACCCGCCGCAGCCGGGCCGCCGAGCGATCAATGGCCCAAACCTCGCCTTGGTCGCCCATCAATTCAGCCAGATGGGTGCTTTTGCCCCCGGGAGCTGCACAGGCATCCAGGATGCGCTCGCCTCTCTGGGGGGCCAGCAACAGGGCCACCCGTTGGGCAGCGCGATCTTGCACGCACCATTGGCCCTCGGCGTAGCCGGGCAACCCGCGTAAATCACCGCTGCGGCCCACCAGGCTGAGGGCCAAGGGCAGGCCCTCGATCACCTGGGCCTCAACCCCGGCTGCCAGCAACTCCGCCTGGAGCTGGTCGCGGCTGGCCTTGAGCGGATTAACCCGCAGATCCAAACTGGGCGGCTGGTTGCAGGCCAACCCAAAGGCCTCGGCCTGGTCCAAGGGCAGCCACTCCAGCACCAGGGCCGCCAACCAATCGGGCAGGGAATGGCGCACCCCAAAGGCCTGGCACGGATCAGCTGGTAGCTCCAGGCCGGCCCAGGGGCCCGGGCCCAAAGCCTCCCGTCGCCGCAGGGCAGAGCGGAGCATTCCATTGGCCACCGGAGCCAAACGGCCCAGGCCGCCGCGCTTGGCCAACTCCACGGTGGTGCTCACCGCGGCAGAGGCGGGCACCCGGTCGCTGAACAGCAACTGGTAGAGGCCGAGATGCAAGAGCCACCGCAACTTGGGCGGCTGCTTCTGGGCCGGCACCTTGCCGAGGGCATCGAGCCAGGCGTCGAGCAGACGCCGCTGGCGGATGGCCCCATAGGCCAACTCCGTAGCCAGGGCGCGATCGGCCCCCTCGATGGGGGTGCGCTGCAACTCCCGCTCCAGGGCCACGTCTGCGTAGGCTCCTGCCCCCACCGCCAAGAGCACTTGCCAGGCCAGCTGGCGGGGGGCCAGGCCAATGGGGCCAGGGCTTTGGGAGGCGTTTTGACCAGGGTTTTGACCAGGCTGGGGAGCAGGCTCTGGCAATCACGGCGAAGCGTCTGGCCTCCAGAGATAGCGCCCCAAGGGCAGCCGCCCCTCGGAATCCACCGGGATTCCCTCGGCGATCAACATCTCCCGCTGGATCCAATCACTGCCTTCCCGGCTGCCAGAGAAACTGATGCGGCCGCGGGCATTCACCACCCGCTGCCAGGGCACCGGGGAGGGCAAGGGCAGGCGCCCCAACGCCCAACCCACCTGCCGGGCCCGGCCATAGGCCCCAATCCGGTCAGCAATTTGGCCGTAGGTGGCCAGCTGGCCTGGGGGGATCTGGGTCACGGCATCCCATACCCTCTGATCAAAGCTGCGCCCATCGAAGCGCGCGTTTCCCTCCCGATGCCCCTGCTGCCCCGCCGCTTCGAGCGCCTCAAGGCCGTGCTCAATCGCCGCATGGGGGATCTCAGCGTGCTCCTGGAGCAAGTCGACAAACCCCACAACCTCTCGGCCATCCTGCGCAGCTGCGATGCCGTGGGAGTGCTGGAAGCCCATGTGGTGAGCCTGCCAGGACGGCTCCCCACCCTCAACTGCACGGCCAAGGGCAGTGAAAAGTGGGTGCCCCTGCACCGCCACAGCAGCACCCCGGCGGTGATGCGCCAACTCAAAGACCAGGGCTTTCGCCTGTTTGGCACCCACCTGTCGGTGGATGCGGTCGATTACCGCCACTGCGACTACACCGGCCCCAGCGTCTTTCTGCTGGGGGCCGAGAAGTGGGGCCTGAGCGATGAGGCCATCGGCCTGGTGGATCAGGCCATCGTGATCCCGATGGTCGGCATGGTGCAGTCGCTCAATGTGAGCGTGGCCACCGCAGCCTTGCTGTTTGAAGCCCTCCGTCAGCGCGAAGCCGCAGGCTTGGTGCCCACCCAGGGGGAGGGGATCCCGGCGGGGCGCTACGACAGCCTGCTGTTTGAGTGGGCCTATCCCCAGGTGGCGGCCTGGTGCCAGCGGGAAGGCCGGCCCTACCCGGCCCTGGATGGGGAAGGCGCCATCAGCGAGGTCTTGCCTCGGACCGTAAAGCTGCGTTACTGAGCAGGCGGTTGCTGCTGGCACTGGGAAGCCAGAGGGCCAGGGCCAGGGCGAGCCCTTCCAGCAGGATCTGGCGTCCACCCAACAGCACCACAAGCAGGGCGATCCCCGCCAACATTTTCAGCAACAACCCCCAGACGTCATCGCGATCGGCGCTGCCGGAGAACCACAGCAGCGCTGCGGAAACCAGCAAAACGGCGTCTAACCACCAGGGCATGGCCACCAAAGCATCAAACGTATTCTGGCGCACCCTCTAGGCACCTGAGCGACCACCGCTGCCCCCACTTAACCAACGCTCTAACCCTTCCCCCAAAAAGGAGAGCCCCAAAACGAGCACAAACATCGCCAGGCCTGGATAGAGGGCTGTCCACCAGATGCCGGTGGGCAAGGCCGTCAGGGCCTGCTGCAGATCACCGCCCCATTCCGGGATGGTTTCCGGCAGGCCCAGGCCCAAAAAGCCCAAGCCCCCCAGCACCAGCACCGCATCGGCGGCGTTGAGGGTGAGCAGCACCGGCACCGAGGTGATCACATTGCGGAACAGGTAGCGGCGCAAGATCCACAAAGGGCCGGCGCCCAAGGATTGGGCCGCCTCAATGAAGAGCTCGGCCTTCACCTGGGCCGACTGGTTGCGCACCACCCGGAAGTATTGGGGGACATACACCACGCAAAGGGCCGCTGCGGCGTTGGGCACGCCCCGCCCCAGCAGAAAGGCCAACACCACCGATAGCAACAGCACCGGCAGGGTGTAGAGGGTGTCCATCAGCAAAACGAGCAGCCGATCGGTCCAGCCACCCAGGTAGCCACTCAGCATTCCCAGGGGCACGCCAATCACCAAGGCGATGCCGAGGGCCAAGAGCACCACCTGCAGGGCCACACCACTGCCCGCCAAGGTGCGCACACACACATCGCGGCCCAAGCGATCGGTGCCACACCAGTGGGCCAAAGACGGCGGGGCGTAGATGGGGTTTTGCAGGCCGGCATTGGGATCGCCCAGCACCCCCAGGTGCACAAGCAGCGGGGTCAGCACGGCCACCAGGGCGTAGGCCACCACGATCACCACCCCCCAACGGGCCATCCGCTCCGAAAGCGACCGGCCCACCGGCGCCAGAAGCGGGGAGCCCGTCTGGGCCGGAGGCGAGCTGAAAGGAAACCGCATCCAAACCAGGGGACTTGGGCCCACGCTATGGGGTTAACCCACCGGTGCCATCCGAAGCGGCCCACGGCGTCTCAAAAGTCAGCGCAAAAGGCTCAGCAACAGAAACCCCAAAAGGCTCTCAGGATTTCCTCAGAAAAGCTTCATCGATAGCTGGGCAAAAACTCCCCCAATTAGGTGATGACTGCAGCAAGTGCGCTGCACAATGATGTTCATAGAGGCACAACAAAAGCCCTAATGCTCCCTGTTGAACATCCCCTGAACAAGACCATGACCCACCAGACCATCAGCAACCAAGCCAACAACAAGTCTGCCAACAATCTTGCCCGCCACCAGCGCTTTGGAGCCAGCTCCCTAGCGCGCATGCGCCACAGCAAAGGCTTCACCTTGGTGGAGCTGATGGTGGTGATCGTGATTGTGGGCATCCTCAGCGCTGTTGCCCTGCCCAAATTCCTTGGCGTCAAAGACAAAGCCAAACTCAACACCCAACTGGGCGAAGCAGCCGGCCTAGCCAAGGAATGCTCTGCAGCGATCATCGCCGAAGGCACCTATCCCGCCGATTACGTCACAAACACCGGCAAAACAAATACCGATCTGACCATTGCTGGCGACTGCAATGGCGGAGACACGGCTACGCCTCCTGCCACCTCAGTCACGTACACAACAACAGCCGCCAGCGCAGCATCTGGAGCAAAGTGTGGGGCCTCTCCTCTAACCAGCGGCAAACAGTGCGAAGTGACAGTTGCTGCCACCAGCGGTGACATCAGTTACGCCCAGATCTAATAGGGATCAAATCCGCCCAAAAGATCAAAGATCCATAGCCAGATCTCCATCAGATCTGGCTATGGCCCAACCAAGCAACCATTGCAGCCGTGGGGATACCGCAAGCAACAAGACGCGAAGCCATGGCTGAGCATTAGCAATAAATATAGTAATAGCCAGGCATTCGCGCTCTTTGACCCAGTCAAACAAGCCGTTTAGTAGCCACCCAGATATGAGCAAGGATCGCCAGATCCTAGGACGACAGTGTCTGAAAACCCAGTTACAGCCAAGAAAATGGGCCCTCGACGATCCCCAATCACCCCACCTTGGCCCTGCCGGCAAGCAGCTCTGAAGCAGGGGGCCAGCGAGGGGCTCACCCTCCCCGAGCTTCTGATCAGCGTGGCGATTGTGGGGCTGTTAAGTGCGATCTCACTGCCCAACTACATGAATTCCATTAAAGCCACCCGCCAAAAAGATGTGGCCAACCAAATCTCCACGATCGCAACCAGTATCGGCGCCTACCGAGAAGAATTCCTAGCTAACCCATCCAGCTGGGACGACCTCTCAAGAATGAGCCCCGTGATCACCAACAATGGCAGCGCCAAGGGCAACAGCTTCACACCCATCACCAGTACGAATGGTGGGCATTACACCATCGCAATCAGTAACACGGGCAATCTGCTCAGCCTGAACGGAACTCCAGTATCAAGTGGGTCGACAAACTGGGATATCAAGTCTTGCTTGAACACCCAAACAGGGATATCCGATCTCAAATTGGGTAACTGGAACACAGCCGCTGCCAATCCCATGTGCACGTAGGTGGCACCCATGGGCCTGTCCATTCGACTATGGCGTTCCCGTCAAAATGCTCCGATCCAGGAGCAGGGAATGGCCTTACCCGTGGCCCTGATCATTGGTGCCTTGCTGCTGGTTGCCAGTGCAGGGTTGCTGGTGAAGCTCATGATGCTTCGCAGTGCTGGCTCAGCCGAAAGTTATAAGCAGCTCGCCGAGTTGGCCTCAGGTAACGGCCTCAGCCGGGTGCTTGCCAAGCTCAACGACAGCCAAACCAGTGATATCAGTTACCTCTGGCGTTTAAGCCAGGACGAACAACTCGATCCCGTGGGCACCCCATTACGGCAATGGGATCTGGAGGAAACAGGCCTGCGCCCCCTGATGGAGCAGCCCTGCGCGCCGCTCAACCTCACAGCAGAGGCCAAATCGATCCTGAAAGGAGGTGACCTTTCCCATGGCGCCAACCTGCGCAGTGATGGCCGCCCAGACAGCGTGGCCATCAGCTACAGGCTGCGCTCCTACAGCTATTCCCCTGGGGACAGCAAAGCCACCTTCACCGTGGAGGGCTATGCCACCCAGGGCAGCGGAAACCGGGAAAACGTGCTGGCCCGATCCCTGCTCACCAGGGTCCTGGCGCTGAAGCGCCTGATGCGGAGCAACGACGACTGGGGCGTGATCGCCGGCAAAACCATGGCCCTCGGTCCAAGCAGCATCGAGGGCAACGGCAAAGCGCTGTGGCTCCTCGACACCGCAGGGGCATCCCGCTTCGGCGTAGCCGGCGCCTGCAATCCGTCTGCCCTCGGCTCAGCCCTCGGAAGCAGCAACACAAGCTTGCAAACCAAGCTGTGGCCGCTGCAGGGCAGCGACTTTCCCAGCCCGGGGATGTTCGACCAACTTGCCGCCCTCGATCAGGTGAGCGGCACCAACCCTTCCCAAAGGCGCATCTGGAACATCGATGACAAACGCAGCACCACCTGCACCGGGGGCGCCCCCAGCAATGGCGGCACAGGCGAAGCGATCTGCACCCGGGGTGAAACCAGCAGCACCTGGACGGGCGCAGAATCCGCCGCGAGCGTGAAGCGCTCCGGTGGAGCTGGCAGCAGCATCACCGCGATCACCATCCACGCCGACACCATTTGCGGGGGAACGGGTACAACCCAGCCCTGTCTGATTTGGATGGAGAGCATCCAGCTGCGCAATGGCGCCACGCTTTCCATAGAAACGGCAAGCAACGGGGGGGCCAGGCCCGTTGTTCTGCGCCTGTTGCGGCCGCAGGAAACCATCAACCTCACCAGCGGCAAGCTCTGCCAGGCCGATTTCAGCGCCAGCGCCTCAATCCCCCTGCCCTGCAGCAGCAATCCCAAAGCTGAAAACCTGGCAATTGTGGCCAGCAATGGCGACAGCGCCTCGAGCTGCGCCACAGCCACCCAAACCCTCAAATTTGGGGGCTCAAACCTGCCCGCTGCCCTGGTACTGATGCCCCAAGGCACCGTGGCGATCAGCGCGGCGGCCTCGATGAACGGCCTGCTGTGGGCCGGCAACATCTGTGCGGCCCCTGGACTTGCAATCTCCTCGAACAACACCACTGGCAGCAGCATCATCGATGGCTTCAAAAGCCTCTGGAAATGGGATAGCAGCCTCACCTTTGGTCGCACCATCACCCGGGGGATTCGGGGCACGGGCCTCGACCTCTTTAGGCGCTGGTAGCCATGAAACACCGGCTGTACCCAAGGAAGCCGAACCCAGAATCAGGATTCAGCCTGGTGGAGGTACTGATTGCAGCAATCATCCTTTTCATCATGCTTCTCAGTGCCAATAAAGCCTTGCTCCTGGGGATGGCAGGCACAAGACAAGGGGCCAGCCGGACAACACTCGAATCGGAAATTCTCAATGACATTGAAATTATCCAGGGCATCGATTCAAGCCTGAGCGGTGACCTCAATGGCTGCGGATCAAGCGGGGGGTCAACCTATCTCAAAACGCAGGTTGAAAGCCTTAATCCTGTGTCAACCGATCGAACCTGGCAGCGAACTCTCGACAGCACAGAACCAACCATCCTCACCATTACCTATAGCTTTGAGATTCCAGAAGCCACCGGCATTGGCACCGGCATTGAAAAGCGCGTACTTGAAATTAACCCCAGTTTTCTGACCGAGTGCCCAACATGAAGCAAGCCTATTCCACCGATACAGGATTCTCCCTGATTGAGCTCCTCGCCACCATTGTGATTGGCTTGATTTTGGCCATGGCCGCCGTTCCCCAGCTGCAACAGCGATTTAAGCAATCCCAAGTGGATGCTTACACCAGTCGACTGGAAGCTGGAATCAACCAAATGAAGGCAAGCATGATCAGCCGCCAGGATGCCTGCACCATTGAGTTTCCCCTTGGCGCAGGCACCGAAGCAGAAATCAAACCATCGGCACTGGAAAGCCTTCAAATTGACACCCAAGGAGCAGGCAGCAACTGCCCAAAACCATCATCCATGGGTCGATCAGGCGGAAGCAACCTGACCATGAACCTTACAGACCTGAGGCTCGTGAACATCAAACAAACACTTAGACCAAATCAAGCCAATGACATCCGCCTCTTGATTTCTCCCACCAGCATCTCGATGACCACCATTGGTGGCGTTACCGCCCCCGATGCCAGTATGAGTACCTCACCGCTGATCATTCGCATCCGCTCTAAATCGATGCATTCTGAAGCGAAGGGATTTGAACGCTGCCTTAAGCTTGAACCAATGACAGGAACCCTGATCAGGGGAACATGGCTGGGCACCACATTTGGGCAAGGAAGCTGCAAGCGAAACCAATGAACTCAGCCAACTCTCAGCGAGATCGAAGCAGCTCTTTGTTGAAAGATCGATGACAACAAGTCATACTAAAACCAAGCCAAAAGACCCGCTCCCAGAACCGCAATCCAACCCAACCATTCAGCCTCCCATCCTCCCGTGAAACGCCCGACCCCAACCCAGCGCTATCGAGCCCCCCAGGGGAATCGGGGCTTCACCCTGACGGAGACGCTGGTGTCGGCCGCCGCCGGGGCAGTGTTGATTACGGGCGGAGCCATGGCCCTGCGCACGATCAGTTCGTCGATGAATCACAGCGGCAATCTCTCCAGCCTGCGCTCGAGTGCCACCAGCGGCATGCGCCTGCTGCGATCGGAAGTGCAACGCAGTCTTTACATTGTGGTCAAAGGGGGCAGCCACGATAGCGAGCGCGACTACACCAACCTCAACGATGCCAATCACCCGGAATACGCGGAAAGCATTACTGAATGCAAGGCCCTAACGGGCAATGGGGTTTTCAACCCCGTGTTTGGCCTCAAGATGGCTGAACTGAATACACCGGTGATCTACGGGCTGGGCCTCTCGCAAAATGGCAATGATTATGCCCTGGTTCGCTGTGGCGCCCCCCTCAATACCGATGGGCGCTACGAAACAGAGCAGCCCACGTTGGCCACAATCCTGGAAAATATCGGCAAGATTCCCTGCACCAAGACCACTGGCACATGCGTCGTCCCCAAAAATAGCCAAGGCAAAGACATGACCCTGGCCGAGATTGCAGTGGCCGTTGATACATCGCTTGATACCACCAACCGCAGCAAACCCAGCACCTTCCTCCAGCCTGCCCTAGCCATTCAGACCGACTCGATCCGCAAACTACTCAAACTGGTGGACCCCACGGTTCCAACGGATTCAGTCAACTACAGCTTCCTGCAACTACCTGGAGGCACCAGTGATGCCACCGTCAACCTCGACATGATGGCCTATGCCAGGGCCGACAAAGTTGCCCGCGACGATGCCTATTACGACGTGATGAATGGGGATACCATATCGACAACCCAACCCACGAGCCTATCGGGGTGTACTGGATCCATTTGCAGCTTTTACGGCATTCCAGTCACCAGTGATGCCATTCAATTGATTGTCGATGGATCAGGCTCCATGAGCTCCTGCATTACCTGGGGGAGCACCACCAATAGCACTTCAAGAGTCTATTACGATGGCTCCTCCTACACCTCCAGCAAGCGAAACTGTCTGGTCACCCGGATGGAGTCGCTGCAAAACGAATTGCGCAATTTGCTGATGTCCTTGCCCAGCACGGCGCGCATCAGTCTGCAGGCCTTTAGCTCCGCTGGCTATCTCAACCACCGGACCTGGAACAACGGGAACATGGCGGAACTGAACGATGCCAATCGCGCCAGTGCCCTGGCCTTTGTGAATTCCCTCTCTTCCGGTGATGTGAAGCGCTGGGGTGGTACATCTCCCTGGGCCACCCTCGACAAAGCCTTTGCCAATTCCAGCGCCAAATCGATCTACTTCATGACCGATGGCGATCCCAACAATGACCGCAATGGCAACGCATGGTCTTCGGCTGATTTCCAGCCCACGGCCAATACCTACCTCGGCATCAACAATGGCCGCAGTCTCAAACTGATTGTCAACACCGTATCGATTGGCCAAGATTCTCCCTGGCTGAAGCTGATCAGCGATAACGCCAGCGGTACCTATAAAATGGTGAACCAGGCCTACACAGCCGGGACCTAGGTCATGGTCCGAGGATGAAGCAGCGTTCTTCATGGCGGCAACACTTCTTCTGCAGCATCGAGGGGCAGCTGAAACTGGCTACGGGCCTGGTGCTCCTACTCGGCTTCAGCATCGCCAGCCTCGGAACCCTGTTGGTCACCCGCCAGAACCTCGTTCACGACTTAGAGGCCGATAGCGCCAGCATCAACCGTTCAATCACCGGTGAAGCCAAGGCCTTGATCGCCTTGCCAACCCTGGAGCGCAACCGGCGGCTGCTGCAAGCCCGGGAGCGGCAAACCAATTGGAAACACACGGTTTGGCTGGAGCTGGCCGATGGCACCGATCTCCTCCCCAGCCATTCCGAAGGCTCGGTGCCCCCCGAAGTGATCTGGGAATTGGTAGGACGGGACAACCCCTCGGCCACCATGGTGGCGCGGGAAACCCAAATGGGCGATGGAACCACCGTTCTCTCCCTGCGGCAGAACACACCCATTCCCGGACTCAAAGTCGGAGTAGCCCAAAACATCACGGCCTTTAGTCGGGCCATCAACCAACAGGTCTTCCTACTGGCCATCACCTGGGGAGGGGCCCTGCTGTTGAGCCTGCAAGTCACATCCCTGCTGGTGAGGCGGATTGTCAAACCCCTGCGCCAACTTGGGGCAGCGGCGGCAGATGTGAACTCCGAAACCCTTCCCCAAAGCCAAATCCTGCTCAATGATCCCCCCCTCGAAGTGGCGGAATTGGCAACGGCCTACAACGCCCTAATGGCCAGATTGGCCCATGCCTGGCGGCAACAACAGGAATTTGTGGGCAGTGTCTCCCATGAATTGCGCACTCCCCTCACCATCATCTCCGGCTATCTGCAGCGCACCCTGCGGCGCGACGGCAACCTCACCCCAACCCAACGGAACGATTTAGGCATTGCCGCGGATGAAACCGATCGCATGAAACGCCTACTGGACGATTTGCTCACCCTGTCGCGCAGTGACTGCAGCCGCCTTGAATTGGTACGGCAACGCATCGATCCCTTGCCCTTGTTGCAGGAGTTGGTGGACCAAAGCAGCCAGGCCCTAGCCAGACCCATTGCCTTGGAGCACCATTGGCCAAAGGGTCAGGGTCATCGCCAGATCCTGGCCTGCCCGGACCAGCTCAAACAAGTGCTGCTCAATCTGATCGAAAATGCTGATAAATATTCCCCCAAGAATTCCCCAATCGAAGTAGGTCTGTTGCACACATTGACCGGCTCCACAATTCAAATCAAAGACCACGGGGATGGCATCCTCCCCGAGGAACTTCCCCATATTTTCGATCGCTTCTACCGGGGCTCCAGCAGCCATCGTCAAGCCGGTTCAGGCCTGGGGCTCTCCGTGGTTCAGCTCCTGGTGGAAGCCATGGGGGCAGCGATCCAGGTCGAGAGCAGCCCAGGCCAAGGAAGCTGTTTCAGCCTCCACTGGCGGGCGGATCCTCCCCAAGTTCCAGCATGAGTCACCCCAATCCGCTACACATCCTGGTTGTTGATGATGAACCCCTCATCACCAGCCTGCTCCAAGGGGAGCTCGAACTGGAGGGCTATGCCGTCAGCACTGCCAACGATGGCACCAGTGGCCTGATTGCGATCCGCAGCACTCCCGCCCCAGACCTGATACTTCTGGATTGGAATCTGCCGGATTTCAGTGGCCTCGAAATTTGCCGCAGGGTCAGGGCCACAGGCTTGGCGATCCCCATCCTGATGCTCACCGCCCATGACGCCATCAAAGACAAGGTGGAGGCCCTCGATGCGGGGGCCGACGACTACCTGATCAAGCCATTTTCAATCGAAGAACTGCTTGCACGGCTGCGGGCCCTCCACCGTCGGGCCATGCCAGCCGGTGCCGAGGGCAACGACCCCGACCACCTTCATGTTGGTGATCTCAGCATCAACCTGGCCAGCCACGATGTGGAGCGGGCCGGCCAAACCATCCAACTCTCCAATAAGGAATATCAGTTGCTGGTCTTCCTGATGCAATCCCCCAACAAAGTGCACTCCCGCTCCGACATCCTCCATGGCGTGTGGGGAGACGACTTCTTTGGCGACGACAACCTCCTGGATGTCTACATCCGCTACCTACGCCAAAAAATCGAGGCCCCCCACCTACCCAAACTGATCCACACCGTGCGCGGTGTGGGCTTCATGGTGCGGCAGGAAGCTTGAGGGCCCGCCAAAGCGAACTCAGCCGGCCCAACCAGGAGCAGCCGTGGCTTCAGCACTGATGCGTTGGCCACGGGCGGCGCCTGGGCCTGAAGCTTGACCACTAGGGAAGACCTGATAGAGGCGCATGGCCACCAACTGGCGGGTGGGATCTAAACAAGCGGCGAAACCCTCCTGCCCCGATCCATTGAGATCCTCTCCCCCTGGCACCAACATCTGGCAGCCATTCCACACCCCATCAGGCCTGGCCAGGCCATCAATCACCACCCGGTTTTGAACATTGCCGCTGGTACTGAGCTGGCCATCAAGATCGAATGCCGGCCCGCAGCGCATCAGCACCTGGCCGCGCCAGATGCCGCTCGGCGCCGCCCCCACCGAATAGCTGATCGAGCGTCCCCCATCAAGCTTGAGGTGGAGCACGGGCTTCCTGCCGGACCAGCCACAGGCTGATGCTTCAAGTTGCGGGTGCGCACTCACCGCCACCGCCCGCTCCACCTCGGAACGCACCAACTCCAAGGTGCGGCGCTGGTTGGTGCGTTCCCGATACAGCCGGCTGAGCCGCTGGCCATGGCTGCCATCACTGAGCAAGCCCTGCAGCATCACCCCACAAAGGGCCACCCCCAAAGAGGCCGACACGAGCAACTCCACCAAGCTGAAGCCCGCATCGGAGTGAGGGCCTGAAACGGTCACCGCTGCCATCACAGCTGGGGATCGGGTTTGCAGGCTTCGGCCCTGGGGCCAGCGGCCGGATTCGCCCCGTAGCGGCCCACCCGCACGATCCCCAAGGGCAAGGCCATCACCAGGCAGCGCTGGAGCGGGGTGCCCTTCGAGCTGAGCACCACGGTTCCACCATCCAGCACCAGGCCGTTGCTGGAAAAGCGCAGGGCCTCCGGAAAGTTGTGGTGCACTTGCACCGCGCCTTCGGCCACTCCCTCGCCGAGCCCCATCGGGGCACCGGTACAAACCGCTGAGCCATCGAGGGGCACCTGCCAACCGCCAGAACCCAAGCTGAGGCTGCAGGGCTGGGCGCTGCCCAGGGCCGCCTGCCTGCCCCGATCAATGCCAATCACAAGGCGCCGGGTCGCCCCCTCAAGCCGCTGCCGGGCCACCGCATCACCGCCGGAGCCCCAGGCGATCCCGGCGAGGATGGCCATGATGGCGGCCGCGATCAGCACCTCGACCAGGCTCAGGCCTTCTTCCCCCGCCAACCGCCGGGTTCTGGTGACGCATCTGGGGGTGGCGGGTCTGCAGATGACGAATCCCCGGGAGCCAGTCATGGAGTCCCCCCCGGAATCATTCCCGGCATGTCCTCCGGAACCGGCTCTTGGGCAAGATCCGTTGATGCACCACACAGCCCATAGGCCTGGGGAGCCAGCAGGCGCTCACGCTGGAGACGCGGGCCCGCTCCAGGCGTGGTGAGCCCATAGCGGAGCACCAACACCGCCACCGGGGTGTCATCGAGCTGGAGGCGTTGGGGCAACACCTGACGAGCCACTGCTGCAGGCAATCCCACCTGAGGGTTAGCCCGGGCCTCCCCAACCACGGCCTGCCGCATAAAGGCAACGGCCGCATCACAGCTCTCCAGGGGGCCGCGGGCGGCGGCGGCGTGGCGCAGCGTGCCTTCACTGCGCTGCAGATCCGCGTCGATTTGCAGGAGCCATTGCTCCTGGAGTTGGGCGCTTTGGCTTGAGGCTGCCGAGCCACCCCAAACCCGCAAGCTGCTGCCGCCTGCAATCGCAAAGACCAGGGCAGCCACCAGCACTTCAACAAGATTCATTGGCCCAGGCTCCGCAGCTGCAACACCCGGCCCGAGCTCGGATCAAAAGCCACGGCAAACGAACGGGCCACGGCGGTATCGCGAAGTTGGAGCCGCACCTGGGCAGCGCCCGGCGCGGCAAGAATCCACCCACTCACCTGGGCCGGCGAAGACTTCGGCAGGAGCCCAGCTGGATCGGGGCCAGCGCCGCAGGCCTGGCTGGGCCCGCGAAGCAGGCATTGGCCTGGGCCTTCGAGTTGGACTGCCAGTTGCTGGGCCGCCGAAGCCAAGGCATCACTTTGCTGGCGCTGGAGCCATTGGCTTCGCACCCGGGAACGGCTCTGCAACGCCAGGGATTGCAGCGACAAGCTGCTCAGCACCAACACCAGCGATGCCGCCGAAGCCAGCGGAAGCACGAAGCCGGCATGGGCGTCCTGGCGGGCGCGCGGACGCAGCAACCCAGAGGAACTCACGAGAGAAGGCATCGACCCATGGGGGCAAGACGACAGGTTCCAGCGTTCCCACAGACGACCACTTGAGCTGGGTGACCCTTGCTGAGCACCCAGCCGGGCTACAGATTGGGAGACCAATCCAATCAGCCAAACCAACCTCCATCAATGGCAGAAACCTCACCCTTTGGTCTTTTTGTGCTGCTGGCCATGGGCCACTTCGTGGGCGATTTCGTGCTCCAACACGACCGAATGGCGATTGAGAAATGCGCCGGCTGCGACAAGACCTTGCCCTGGGTCTGGTGGCTGACAGCCCACGCCGCCTGCCAGGGCCTGATCGTGGCGTTGATCACAGGCTTGCCCCTGCTGGGGTTGGCGGAATGGGTGCTCCATTGGCTGATTGATTGGGGCAAGTGCCGCAAGAGCTACAACCTGGGCGTCGATCAGGGGTTGCACCTGGCCTGCAAGGTGGTTTGGGTCGCCCTGCTCGTCAGTGTCAGCTGAGGCATCTGGCTTTCGCGCTTACCTTGCGCAGGGAAGCGGGCGACTGGCCGTAACGGGCTTCAAAGCCATGGCGGGTGGCCGCCGAATTGGGCAAATGGAACCGCCGCAGCAGCGCAGCCACCGACAGATGGGCCTGGCTTGGATCCAGCAGCTCGGCGTGAAAAGCCTCGAGGCGCTGCTGGCGCACCAGCTCCATCGGTGAAATGCCGTAGCGCTCCTGACTGAGTTCTTGCAGGCGACGGCCGCTCAAGCCCACGGCTACAGCCAGATCCGCCAGGGCCAGGGGTTGGTGCAGGTGGTCCTTGATCCAGACCAGCAAGTGGGAGAGGGGGTCGACGGGCACGGCCACAAGCTCCACGCCACATCCCTCCAACTGGGAGGTGCAATAGCCCTGGAGGGCCTGCGTCAGCCGCTGGAGTGTGGGCTCTGGGGCGGAATCTTGCTGGGCCTGCAAGAGCAAATGCAGGGTGGGAAGCAACAGGGACAAATCAACCTGGCCGCAAAAGTCCGTGGGCTGCCAACCCATCGCGCTGGGCAAGCGCAATCGCACCAGGTGCAAGGGAGCCTCGAGCACCAGCAACTCCTGATCCAAGGCTTGGGTGAGACAAACATTCGGCCCACTGGCCTGGAGCACCAGCTGGCTCTGCCGGCCGTGGAGCTCCAACAAAACCCGGCCCTTCAAGACCACCAGCATCCAGGCACTGGGTTGACAAAAGCGGGCTGCAAAGAATTGGCGCCGCAGGTAATGCTCCTCACTCACCAGCAGGCCTTCTAGCTCCACCTGCCGCAGCCGCAGGGACGGAACTGCCGCCCCCTGGGGGGAATCGGCAGCTTGGGCTGACACCAGGAGCTCAGCCCCAAGGCTCAGGCACAGCTGATTGCGCGAGGTTGGTCGTGGTGGGGCAAGAGGAACCACAAGCCGCCCGACCAAAACAATGGGCCTATCTGAATTTTAGGGGGTTTCCCAACAGCGCGGATCCCGGACCCCACGGAGGGCGACACGCGCAGAAGACAAGACAAAAACGCGGAGAGAAGCGATCAAGCCGCCCATCTGCAGCAGATTTAAGGCAGATTTAAGGCAATTCACCCAGCGCTCTAAGGCGCTAGCTGCAGCCACTTGCAGCAACCGGCCCAATCCGAAGGCGTAGGCCATGGCCCTGGACGATCTCCTCAACCAGAATCCCTTCGCCAGCGACGCCGGCTTCCACCAGGGATCAGGCCAGGCAAGCGGCGGTTTTGATGCGAGCCCAAGCAAAACCGATTCCGGAAACTGGAGTCAAAAGCAGCAGACGGGATCCGACCTCGATCTGCATCGCAGCCAAGGGGCTGTCGCCCTCAACGAACTCCTACGCCACAACGACCTCGCGGGCGGGGCCGTTGACA
>Ga0310331_10080_pt1 | contig 15870 bp, 16 predicted proteins | sample LakMicMDCLOrngC5_FD_195545 | JGI IMG/M metagenome (GOLD analysis project Ga0310331, IMG submission 195545) | Enriched freshwater cyanobacterial communities from Lake Michigan, Michigan, United States - MI23.DCL.Orng.C5 (v2) (version 2) | ecosystem: Environmental > Aquatic > Freshwater > Lake...
GTAATGGGGTGCCGTTGTCGATGGCGTCCATCAGCCGCCAGAAGCGATCCAGGTGGCGCTCAATCCGTTCCCGGGCCAGGTCGGTGGTGGTGCCGGCCCGCAGGATGAAACTCCAGTCCGAACTCTGGGCCAACAGCAATTCACGGCCGGCCTGGGTGAGGTGTTGGCGTTGCTCAGCACTGCCTACCCCCCGATTCACCCGGCGCACCATGGCCGTGGAGGCGCGTTGCCATTCCGCCACCACCCAGGCGTTGCTGTCGTTGAGCCAGTAGTCGTGGTAACCCCCCTGGCCCCAACTGCTGGGGGACGGCCGGCAGACCTGGAGCGCAGCCTCTGAGGCCAGGCATTCCTTCAGGGTCACCAGGCGCACGCCATGGGAGGCGGCTTGGCGAAACAGGGCGGCAAGAAATTGGGGGCCTTCAAACCACCAATGGCCAAAGAGCTCGGCGTCAAACGGGGCGACCAGCAGGGGCGCTTGGTCCATGGCGCTCGCCAATCCGGCCAGTTCCTCGGCCCGGCCCGTTAAGTAGGCCGCTGCATGCTCTTCGGCTTTGCCGCTGGCGGCGGCGGGGTCGTAGGCCTGCTTTTCATCCAAGGGGCACCCCTGGGCCGTGACCCGGTGCAGCTTGAGGCCAAGGGGGCGCCGGCTGGGGATGCCGCGGCTCACCAACTCCTCCTCAGGCAGATCCCAGCCGAGATCGCGGTGGAATTCCCGATAGGCCCCATCGCCGGGGTAGCCATCGCGGGCACTCCACACCGGCAGGGTGGAACTGCCGTCCCGGCCAAAGAAGGCCACCCCCCCGGGGGAGCAGATCGGTGCAAACACCCCATAGCGGGGCCGCGGCAGGGCATGGAGAAGGCCATGGCCATCCAGCACCGAGTAGCGCAGGCCGTTGGCCACCAGGATCTGGTCAAGGCCCTCGTAGTAGGCGCACTCGGGCAGCCAAATCCCCTGGGGGCGTTCACCGAGTTGGCGTTCATGCTCGGCAATGGCCGTGCGCACTTGGGCGCGGACGGCCTCGGGTACCTGGCGCAGGAGGGGCAGGTATCCGTGGGTTGCGGCGCAGGTGATCAGATCGAGCACCCCAAGGCTCTGGAGGCGCCGAAAGCGGGGGATTAATTGGCCCTGGCAGCGTTGCCATTGCCGCACGATTCCCTGCAGTTGGCGCTGCAGATGGGCGGCAGCCGGTTGGTGGCTGGCTGGGGCTTGGGCCAAAAGGTCTTGACGCTGCTGCAGCCAGGCCAGGAAGCGCCCATTGAGCTGCCCATCGCCCAGTAGGGAGAGGAGGGTTGGGGAAAGCCCCAGGGTGAGTCGGGGCTGCTGGTGGCGGTCAGCCGCCGCCGCTTCCAGCATCTCCAACAGGGGCAGGTAGCACTCCTGCAGCGCTTGGAAGTACCAGTCTTCTTCGAGGGATCCGGGTTCGCTGCTGCGCACGTACGGCAGGTGCGCGTGCAGCACGATCGCGAGGTTTCCCAGGGCCAGATCGCCTGCGGCCATGGTCATCGCGCGCTTGAGCCACTCTAAGGGAAGCTTCTAGGCTGGCGCCAATGCCGAAGTCCCAGGCCCGGAGTCCCCAGCCCCCATGGCAGCTGACCCTGGCTGTCGATGGCCACGGCATGTTTTACGCCCAGCAGAAGTTGGGCTGGTTCTTTGACCCCCGGCGGTTGCTGGCCTTTGCCCAGGTCCAGGACGGCCTGGAGTTGGGCAGTGCTTTTTGGTATGCGGGCCTGAAGGACGCCACCGACCAGCGCCCGTTTCGCGATGCCCTCACTGGCTTGGGCTTCACGGTTCGAACCAAGCCCTTGCGCGAGCTCGGAGATGGGGATCAGCGCCAATTCGGCCGGGCCAACCTCGATGTGGAGATTGCCCTGGATTTGATGGCGGTGGCTGATCGCAGCGACGAGGTTTGGCTCTTGAGTGGCAGTCGGGATCTGGAGCGGTTGGTGGAGGTGTTGCGGGCTAAAGGGATACGGATCACCTTGATTGGCAGCGAGGGGATGGTGGCCCGGGAGCTGCGCAATGCCGTCGATCGCTTTTGGGACCTTGCCGAGCTGAGGCCCCATCTGGAGAAGGCTGAAGCCATTCAAGAGCCGGTGTTTTCAAGAACTGGCTAGGGACCTTCAAGGATCCCTAGGGCTTTCTGGGCCCCACCCCTTAGACTGGGTCTAACTCATAGTCATTCCGCTTAGAGGCGCCTGTATGGCCCGCGATCCCGGCCGGGTATTGATTTTCGACACCACCCTGCGGGACGGCGAGCAATCGCCTGGCGCCAGCTTGAACCTTGAGGAGAAGTTGGCGATCGCCCAGCAGCTTGCCCGCCTGGGAGTGGACATCATCGAGGCCGGTTTCCCCTTCGCCAGCCCCGGGGATTTCAGCGCTGTCCAGCGCATCGCTGAGGTGGTGGGCGGCGTTGATGGACCCATCATCTGTGGCCTTGCCCGGGCGGCCCGGGGGGATATCAAGGCCTGTGCCGACGCCGTGGCCCCCGCGGCGAATCGCCGCATCCATACCTTTATTGCCACGAGCGACATCCACCTCGAGCACAAACTGCGCAAAACCCGCTCTGAGGTGCTGGCGATCACCTCCGAGATGGTGGCCTACGCCCGTTCCTTGGTCGACGATGTCGAGTTTTCCTGCGAAGACGCCGGCCGCAGTGATCCTGAGTTCATGAACCAGGTGATCGAAGCGGCCATCGCCGCCGGTGCCACCACCATCAACATTCCCGACACCGTTGGCTACGCCACTCCGGCGGAGTTTGGGGAGCTGATTGCTGGCATCAACGCCAACGTGCCGAACATCGACCAGGCCGTGATTTCCGTGCATGGTCACAACGACCTGGGCTTGGCGGTGGCCAATTTCCTTGAGGCCGTCAAAAACGGAGCCCGCCAGCTCGAATGCACCATCAATGGCATCGGTGAGCGGGCCGGTAACGCCTCCCTCGAGGAGTTGGTGATGGCCTTGCATGTGCGTCGCAGTTATTTCAACCCCTTTCTGGGCTTTCCGGCTGACAGCACCAAGCCACTGACTGGAGTGCGCACCGAGGAAATCACCAAAACCTCCCGGCTGGTGTCCAACCTCACCGGCATGGCGGTCCAGCCCAACAAGGCGATTGTGGGGGCCAACGCCTTTGCCCACGAATCGGGCATTCACCAGGACGGCGTGCTCAAGAACCGCCTCACCTACGAAATCATTGATGCCCGCACGGTTGGTCTGGCGGACAACCGCATTTCTCTCGGCAAGCTTTCGGGCCGCAGTGCCTTCCGCTCCCGCCTTGAGGACTTGGGCTACAGCCTGGAGCGCGAAGATCTCGATGATGCCTTTGCCCGCTTCAAGGAGCTGGCCGACCGCAAACGGGAGATCAGCGACCGCGATCTCGAGGCGATCGTGAGTGAGCAGGTGCAGCAGCAGGCTGAACCGCGCTTTTCCCTGAAGAGCGTGCAGGTGAGTTGCGGCAGCAACCTCCAGCCCACCGCCACCGTGACCCTCACCACCAGCGATGGTGCCGAAATTACCGAGGTCTCGATCGGTACAGGACCTGTGGATGCGGTCTGTCAGGCCTTGAATCGCCTGGCCCACGTGCCCAATGAGCTGGTGGAGTTTTCGGTGAAGAGTGTCACCGAAGGCATTGATGCCATGGGCGATGTCACCATTCGCCTGCGCCACCAAGGGGTGCTGTATTCGGGCCACGCCGCCGACACCGACATCGTCGTGGCGGCAGCCCAGGCGTTTGTGAATGCCCTCAACCGCTTGATTGCAGGAACAGCGGCGCAACCCCTCCACCCCCAGAGGACCCCCTTGCCCGCGGTGGGTGATCTGCCCCTGGCGGAGCGGCCCAGGGTTTGAAGAACCGTTCCCGCGCCCTAGGGACCAACGTCCTGCAGCTGGGCCTGCTGTTGTTGTTGGCCCTGGCGATGTTGGTGCCGCTGCTGTGGCTGGTGAGCACCTCGCTCAAGGGGCCTGCTGAAAACATTTTCACCAGCCCCCCGGCCCTGCTGCCCTCCCAACCCAGCTTTGAGGCCTATGGCCGGTTGTTTCGAGACAACCCGATGCTCACCTACCTGCTCAACAGCACCATCGTGAGTGGCTTGGCGGTGATCGCCAATCTTGTGTTTTGCTCCCTGGCGGCCTATCCCTTGGCCAGGATGCGTTTCGCCGGCAGGGGGTTGGTGCTGGCCCTGGTGGTGGCCACCATTTTGATTCCGTTTCAGGTGGTGATGATTCCCCTGTACCTGTTGATGGTGCAGGTTGGCCTGAGGAACACCCTCTGGGCCCTGATCATTCCCCAGGCCGCCACCGCCTTCGGCATCTTCTTGTTGCGCCAGAGTTTCCTCGGGGTGCCTGTGGAGCTTGAGGAGGCCGCCAGAAGTGATGGCTGCAGTCCGATTGGGGAGTGGTGGAACGTGATGCTTCCAGCGGCCCGGGCTGATCTGATCACCCTGGCGATGTTTGTGTTCATCGGAACCTGGAGTGATTTCCTCTGGCCCCTGGTCATCTTGGATGACCCCAAGCTCTACACGTTGCCCTTGGGTTTGCAGCAGTTGGCGAGCAGTTTTTCCCTCGACTGGAGGCTGGTTGCCGCAGGGTCGGTGGTTTCGATCTTGCCGGTGCTGGTGATCTTTATTGGCCTGCAGCGCTACATCTTGCCCAGTGCCAGCGGCGACGCGGTAAAGGGCTAGGGCTTGCCGGATTAGGGCTTAACAGGTGGCAAGAGGGGCGGCAGGTCGTCGGCTGGCGCGGGTTTGGTGCCCGTAGAGCGCAGTTGACGCAGCTGATCATTAAGCAGTTTGTTATCGCTGCTGAGGGCCTGAAGACGGGCGTTGGAGCGCTCCACCACTTGCAGCCGTTCCACGGTTGTCCGCAGTTGCTCTTCCAAGCCGCTGGTGCGCTCGAGGGCCCGGCTGTTTTCCAGCCCTTGCACCCGCTCCTGCAGAGCGCGGATGGAGCTGCTCTGCTGGCGCATTTTGCCCACCATCACCACAAACAGCACCGCCAGCATGGCGGTCAGGCCCGCTTGCAGCCAAGGGGCCCAATCGGGCATCTCGGGCAGGGTTTGGGACCGTTCTTGGGCTGATGCCATGACAAGCAGGAGGACCGAGCTGGCGCTGGGCCGCAGCAGAACCCTCTGATCCTGGCTGCGGCGCGACCGTTTGGCTATGGGCCGTTGCGCACTGCATGCTGAGGGGCATGTGATTCCCCCATCGATGGAGCCATCTTTGCTACCGGTAGCGGCCCTCCCGGGGGTGTCGTCTGGGGTGCCCTCTGGGGTGCGGGTGTTGGGCTATGTGGCCGCCAGCCTCACCACCTTGAGCTTCTTTCCCCAGGCACTGAAAACCCTGCGCAGCCGCGATACCTCAGGGATTTCGCTGCGGATGTATGGCCTCTTAACCGCTGGCATTGCCCTCTGGGGCATCTATGGCCTGCTGACCCAAGATGGTCCCTTGATCGTCGCTAACGGCGTGACCCTCATACCGGCTGGGATTGTCTTGGAGCGCAAAATTCAGGCTGTTCTGCGGCAGCGGAGCCAGGGTTGATGGCGAATGACGCTGTGCTGGTGGCCATGGGCGCGGTGCCTGGGGCCTGGTTGCGCTTTCGGGTGGTCAACCATTACGAGCCGATGATTCCCCGCAAGCACTGGGGCACCTTTGGCGTCAACGTGGTGGCGTGTTTTTGTTTGGGGTTGTTGGTGGGCCTGGATCAGAGCTGTGGGCCTTCGGCTTCGCGGCTTCTGTTGCTTCTGGGTACCGGTTTCTTGGGCAGTTTCAGTACCTTTTCCACCTTCATGGCTGAATTGTTTGTGGTGTTGCGGGAGCGCCGTTGGGGAGAGGCGGTTCTGCTGGGGGGAGGCTCGGTGCTGGGCGGCTTGATTGCCATGGCCACGGGCTTGGCGATCGGTGAGGGGAGGCTATGAAGCGCTTCGCCTTGCAGGGATCAGCCATGGCGATGGAGGCCAAGGAAATTGTCCTTGTGGGGGCGGGGGCGATTCCAGGGGCCCTGTTGCGTTGGCAGCTGGAGACGGTGGGTCACCACTGGGTGGGGGGCCTGCGAGGGGCCGCCGAGTCGGACTTGATCGCCAATCTGCTCGGTTCGTTTTGTATCGGCCTCCTGATCGCCTTCAGGCCCCCGCGGCCGCGGCTGATGTTGTTGGCGGCGATTGGGTTTTGTGGCTCCCTCACGACCTTCAGCTCCTGGATGTTGGAGTTGGCTCGGGCCTTTGGGCGCGGTCACGCCAGCGATGGCTTGGCCGTTGTGTTGGTGAGCTTGGTGGGCGGTTTGCTGGCAGTGGTCGCTGGCTTTGGTGTGATGCGCCTCGGGGAGCGGGCCTTTGGATCAGGGCGGGCGGCTCCTAGGCGCTGAAGGCTTTGCGGGCGGGGATCGGATAGGGAATGCGGCGATGGCGCATGCGTTTCCAGACCCGCACAAAGGCCCGGATCAGCAGCTCCAGTTCCGCCCGGCCGATGCCGCTACTCACCAATTGGCCGTCATTTTGACGGGCCTCCACGATGCGCTGCACCATGGCTTTGGCCTCGGCTTCGCTAGTGCCCGGGGGCAGGGAGCGCAGGGCGGCTTCACAGCCATCGGCCAGCATCAAGATCCCGGTTTCCCGGCTCCGGGGGGTGGGTCCGCGGTAGCGGAAGCTGGATTCGCTGGTGCTGGCATCCCTCTCCCTGGCCTGATGGAGGAAATAGCCCATCTTCAAGGTGCCCTGGTGTTCGGGGATGAAGTCGGCGAGGGGTTTGGGGAGGCGATAGCGCCGGGCCAATTTCAGGCCCTCATCCACATGGGCTTGCAGGATTGCCGCACTGCCGAAGGGATCATCGAGCTTGTCGTGGGGGTTGCTGCCTTCCCCCTGGTTTTCGATGAACCATTGGGGCGCATGCAGTTTGCCGACATCGTGATAGAGCGAGCCGGTGCGCACCAGGTCCACATCCGCGCCGATGGCCCGGGCCCCTTCCTCAGCCAGCCCGGCAATCATCAAGGTGTGCTCAAAGGTTCCAGGGGCCTCGCACGACAGACGGCGCAGGAGCGGACGCTCCAGGTCGGCCAGTTCCAGCAGCCGGGCCCGGGTCAGCAGGCCGAAAAAGGTTTCGATCAGGGGTGCCACCAAGAGCCCTCCCATCAACAGGCCTCCAAGCAGCAGGGCTTCGCTGAGCAGATCCACCTGGGCGATGGGGCTGCGGCTTTGCAGCAGCAGCCATTGCAGCGCCAGGGCACCACAGGGGAGGAACACCGCTAGTTGCAAGAGTTCAGCGCGGCTGCGTTGGCGACCGGCGGTGATGGCGGCAAGGGAGCCGATCAGGGCTGCCACCAACAGGCGTGTGCCCACCAGGGTCCCCATGGGGAGGGGCCAAAGCAGGCTGGCCGCAGCGAGCCAGGTGAGGCCGCAGCTGGTGCCGAGGCTTTGGGAGAGCAAGAGCGTTGCCGGGATCAACAGCACCAGGGGGCTGGCGAGGGGGCCAAGCCAGAGGCTGAAACCGCCAACCACCCCCAGCCCCCCAAGGGCTAAGAGGGTCTGGCGGGGTTCGAGGGAGGGCCTCCAGCGCCGCAACCCCGCCACCATCACGCCGCAGACGGCGAAGGACTCCACAAAATGGCCCAGCCAGGTCAGGGGCCGGGGCCGGCGGTTCACCAGGCCGAAGTAATCCAGCACATCGAAGGCCTGCGGGGTGATCGATTCGCCCTGGCGGATGATCAGATCGCCGGCTTGCACCGCAATGGTGGGGATGCCCTGTTGGGTGATAAGGGCTTCAATGCGGCGCTGGCTCAGGCCGGGATCACTGCGCAAATTGGAATGCCCCTCCAGCGCGTTCGCCAGGAGCCTTGCCCCGAGGTCACGGCCAGCGGCTGGCAGGGCCTCCAGTTGCAGGGTCGCCGCCGTCAGGAGTTGGTTGCCCGCCACGCTGGCTGAGAGGCCCTGGCTCAGCATCCGCAATTCAGCCTGCAACACCTCGCGCCGCCATTGGCTCAATTGGGTGGGGGTGAGGCTGGTGAGCCACTGCCGCTCCTGGGGGGTGAGGGCAATGGTTTGCACCTGGGATTGGCGCGCATCGGCCTGCTGTTCCACCGCGAGCAACTTGGCCTCCAGGGCCGCCATCAAGCTCTTGCTCGCCTGGGGATCCACCACTTGGACCGTGGTGCGGTGCAGCATTTGTTCGCGGCGATCGTCCAACGCCGTGCTGTCGATCACCCGCGCCGCTTTCGGGGCCCGGGCGGTGAAGGGCGCTGGCATGCCGGCCTGGAGACTGGGCTCTACCAGCCAGGGCCAGCTGGAGAGCATGGCCACCACCGCGCAGAGCAGCAATACGGCGGCGATGTCGCGGCTGCGCCAGAGGGCGGGCTGTTGTTTTGGCCGTTCGCTGCGCAGCAGTTGGCGCCAAAGGCTTCGGAGTCGCCGCAAAACCATCGCTAGGCCAAAACCTTGGCCAAAACCTTTGCTAAACGCTAGCTGGGATGCAGGATGCCTTTGTGAGTGTGGGGTTTTCCATGGCTATGCGCTTGGACGGCCGTCAGCTGGCGGCCGAGATCGAGCAGCGCTTGCAGGGCGCGGTGGCTGAACGCCTGGCCCTGGCCGGCCGCCCCCCGGGTCTCGCGGTGCTGCGGGTGGGGGATGACCCCGCCAGCGGGGTCTACGTGGCGAACAAGGAAAAGGCCTGCGCCCGCATTGGCATCACCAACCTGGGGGCTCACCTGCCGGCGAACACGCCCGCGGCCGAGGTCCTGAGTGCCATCCAACGGCTGAATGCCGACCCCCAGGTTGATGGAATCTTGCTGCAATTGCCCCTGCCGGCTGGCCTGGATGAGGGGCCGCTGCTGGCGGCCATTGATCCAACCAAGGATGCCGATGGTTTGCACACCCTCAACCTCGGACACCTTTTAAAGGGTGAGCCAGGCCCCCGCAGCTGCACCCCGGCGGGGGTGATGGCCCTGCTGGCTGCAGCTGGGGTGGAGCTCGCTGGCAAGCGGGCTGTGGTTGTGGGGCGCAGCATCTTGGTTGGCCAGCCCATGGCCCTGATGCTGCAGGCGGCCCATGCCACCGTCACGGTGGCCCACTCCCGTACCCAGCAGCTCGAAGAGCTCACCCGCCAGGCCGATGTGCTGGTGGTGGCTGCCGGCAAGCCCCGCATCATCGGAGCTGACCACGTCAAGCCTGGAGCTGTGGTGGTGGATGTGGGCATTCACCGGCTGGAGCCAGGCCCCCAAGCCGGCCCCGATGCCAAGGCCCGGCTTTGCGGTGATGTGCGCTTTGAAGAGGTGGAGCCCATCGCCAGGGCCATTAGCCCGGTGCCAGGGGGTGTGGGCCCGATGACCGTCACGATGCTGCTGGTGAACACCTTCAGCAGCTGGTGCGGCCACTGCCAGCTCGATAACCCTTTGGCCGACTTGTTGCCGTGAGGGGGTCGGGTACCTGAGAGAATCCGCTCCAGCAATGCAATCCCGATGGCGGTGGTGGTGAGCCCGACGAGCGACAACCCCTCCCATGCGGGTTTTGATTTTGGCGGCTACTTGGATGCAGCCCGCCGGCAGGTGGAGCTGGCCCTGGATGGCTCCCTGGGCCCGGAGCGGCCGGAATCCCTGCGGGAATCCATGCGCTACTCCCTGTTGGCCGGTGGCAAACGGCTGAGACCCATTCTCTGCCTGGCGGCCTGTGAGCTGGCCGGTGGTGATCGCTCCCAGGCCATGCCCACGGCGGTGGCCCTGGAAATGGTTCACACCATGTCGTTGATCCATGACGACTTGCCGGCTATGGACAACGACGACCTGCGCCGGGGCCGGCCGACGAACCACAAGGTCTATGGCGAAGCCAATGCGATCTTGGCGGGAGATGCCCTACTGACCAGGGCCTTTGAAATGGTGGCTTTGCGCAGCCCCGGGGTGCCCGCTGAGCAGCTGTTGCAGGTGGTGGGTGAGCTCTCGCTTGCATCCGGTGCGCCTGGATTGGTGGGCGGCCAGGTGGTGGATCTTGAGTGCGAGGCCAAGCAGGTGGATCTCGAAACCCTCGAGTACATCCACCTCCACAAGACCGGAGCTCTGTTGCGGGCCTGTGTGGTGTGTGGCGCCCTGATCGCCGGGGCCTCCGATGAGCTGTTGGCTGCCCTGCGTACCTATGCCCGCGGCATTGGCCTGGCCTTCCAAATCATCGACGACATCTTGGATGTCACCGCCAGTAGCGAGGTGCTGGGTAAGACGGCGGGCAAAGATCTCACGGCAGATAAGACCACCTACCCCAAACTGCTTGGCCTGGAAGAATCCCGCCTCCGGGCCGATGCCTTGGTGGCAGAAGCCAAGGCTGCCCTCGCTCCCTGGAGCGGCCAAGCCAGCCCCCTGTTGGCCTTGGCCGACTACATCACGAGCCGTGATCGATGAACGCTCTCGAGGCCTTTTTTAACAACGGCGTCCTCGCCTGGGGATTGGCCGCCTGTGGGATCGCCCAGCTCTCAAAATTGGTGATTGAACTGGTGGTTCATCGCCGCTGGAACCCCAAGGTGCTGGTGGAGACCGGGGGCATGCCCTCTAGCCATTCGGCCTTGCTCACGGGCACGGCAGCTGGGCTGGGCTGGCAATTGGGTTTTGACGATCCCCTCTTTGCCCTGGCCGCGATTATGTGTTTTGTGGTGCTCTACGACGCCAGTGGGGTGCGCCGAGCGGCCGGCCTAACGGCGGCCCGCGTGAATTCCCAGACCCAGGATGAGTCCCAGAAGCCCCTGAAAGAAAATCTTGGCCATACCAGGCTTGAGGTGCTGGTGGGCAGCGTGATTGGCCCCCTGATTGCCCTGCCTGGTTTGGTGTTGTTGGGATCCCCAGTGCAGCTGGTGCACAGGTTGTTACCTGGCATGGGCCCCTTGGCGTGAGCCTCCCTTCCAGCTCCGCCGATCTCCAGCTCACCACCGATCAGCAAGGGGCCATGGCAGCCTTTTCCGATTGGCTCACCAGCCCCGCCGATGGCAGCCCGTTTGTGCTGAGTGGCTATGCCGGCACGGGCAAAACCTTCCTCTCGATGCGGTTCCTAGCCCAGGCCGAGGCGGCGGGCCTGTGTTGGACCGTGGTCGCACCCACCCACAAGGCCGTGGGGGTGCTGCGGAGTCATCTGGCGATGGCCCGGCTGCAAGCCACCTGGTTTCCCTCCACCATCCATCGGCTGCTGCGGCTCAAGCTCAAACGCCAGGGGGATCTCGAGCGCTGTGAGGAAACCGAGCAAACCGCCATGGCCCTGGAGCACCTGGGCTTGGTGTTGATCGATGAAGCCTCGATGGTTGACAGCACCTTGCTGGACATCGCCCTGCGCTGTGCCCATCCCTTTCGCACCCGACTGGTGTTCGTGGGCGATCCGGCCCAGTTGCCCCCGGTGGGGGAGCCCCAGAGCCCGGTGTTTGCCATGGGCCGCGCCACCCAGGCCCAGCTCACCCAGGTGGTGCGCCACCAGGGGCCCGTGCTGCGCCTGGCCACTGGCCTGCGGGAGGGGGCGCTGCCGTGCCGCAGGCCGCCCCAGATCCCCCCAGTGCGTTCGGCCGAGGGCATGGTGGCGTTGCTCGATCGCACCGACTGGCTGGCCGCTGCCCAGGGGGCCCTGCGCCGCAGCGCTGAAACCGATAACCCCGACCTGGCCCGAATCCTCTGCTACACCAACCGCTCCCTGGAGCAGCTGGTGCCGATCGCCCGTCGGGCCTTGCACGGTGAGATGGCAGACCAGTTACCCGTGCTGCCGGGAGAGGTGCTGATTACCCGCTCTGCAGTGATGGGGCCTGCCTGCCGTGAAGGCGACGATGCAGGGGAAGAACCCGACATGGTGCTGGGCTCCAACCGGGAAGTGGTGGTGCGCGATGTCACGCCCGAGCGCTGCGACCTTGCCGATTTGGGTTTGGCGGCCCTCCCGGGCATTGGTGTGCCGGTGATTGAGACCCTCACCGCCACCGTTGAGGCGGGCGAAACCCAGCTGAACCTGCGCCTCCTACCCCCTTTGGGATCGGAGTCGCGAAAAGCGTTTGATGGCGTGTTGGCCCGGCTGCGGCAACAGGCCAGGGATGCGGGTAAAAAAGATGGCAAGGCCATCTGGCGGCGTTTTTTCCTGGTGCGTGATGCCTTTGCCTCCCTTGGCCCGGCTGCGGTTCTCACCGTGCATCGCAGCCAGGGAAGCACCTTTGGGGAGGTGTTTGTCGATGGCGACGTCTTTTGGCCCAGCGACGACGTCTTGCGGCGTCAGCTGGTGTATGTGGCGGTCAGCCGCGCCAGCCAGGCGGTGTCGCTGGTGGCAGAGGGACGGGCCCCTGCCGACGGCCAACTTTGGCGCCAATGGCTCGAAGCCCCCAGCTAGCTCGCTAGGCCTGCAGGCCCCCAATCCCCTGCCAGCCCAGGTAAACCGCCAAGGCGATGCTCACCAGACCCACGAGCAGATCTCCCTTGGCAAACAGCCAGCTTTTGCCGTTCTCGAGCAGGGGCAGCACCCGCTCTTTCCCCACAAGCAGCAAAGCCACCAGGGGAACAAGCAACAGGGCCCCGCTCACCAGGCTGAACAACCCAGTGGCAAGGATCTCCTGGCTCTGGGGTAAATCGGCGGACAGCAGGCTGCCAGCGGTCTTGGCGAACAGGAAGAGATCATCCGGGCTCGCCACCTCCAGCAACCCACTGATGCCAAGCAAAAGGGGCAGGGGCATGGCGCAAAAGCTCTCGAGCTTGCTGGTCCAGCCGGGGGGGCCGCTCTCCTCCTTGGTACCCAACAATTCCTTGAGGCCGAGGCCCAACAAGACTCCGGCGGCAATCAGGTCAAGCCCCGTGCGATGGCTTGTTCCCTTGTCCATGGAGAGCAGCAGGCCATGGCCCACGGTGAGCAGCAGGATCACGGCTAGGGCTGCGGTTATCAGCCAGCCCACCACAAACCAGCTGCCCCTTTGCAGCGGTTTGGGGCCCAGCAGCAACAGCAACAGCAGGCCGATATGGATCGGAGAAAAGCCAATGGCTAGGCCAAAGGCCGAGAGCTCGGCCAAGAGGGATCCCAGGCCCATCGCGGTGGTTTGCGGATCGCCCATCGGCTACAAGCTGTGGTTTGGCACATTCCAGCGCAGGATCGTTCGCTGCTCCCGTTCCTGTCCCAGCACGCTGATCGTGCCGGTAGCCAGGCTGAGCAGGGCACCGCCTTGGGCGCCCAGGCCCAGCCAGGTGCCAGCCAGGCTGCGCAGGATGTGGCCGTGGGCGAACAGGGCTATTTGCTGGACCCCTTGCTGGTCTGTGCCTTGGGCCAGGGCTTCAGCTTGGGCAATCACCCGCTCACAGCGCTGCTGCACGTCAGCGGAGCATTCCCCACCAGGACAGCCATCGCGCCACTGGCTCCAGTGGGGGTTGTGTTCGCGGATCTCGGCAGTGGTGATGCCCTCGTAGCGGCCGTAATCCCATTCCTGCAGGTCGGGGCAGGGTTGCGCTTGGCTAGCCAAACCCGCCAAGGCGCAGGTGCGTTGGGCCCGTTGTAAGGGGCTCACCAGAACCCCTGCAAAACGATGGCCGGCCAGCACGGGGGCTAGGGCGCGGGCTTCGGCTTCTCCCTCTTCGATCAGCGGCACATCGGTTCTGCCGGTGTGACGGCCGTTGCGGGCCCATTCCGTGGCGCCGTGGCGCAGTAGCCAGAGTTCAATCACTTACTGACGAACCTCAAACCAGTCGGATCCGGTGGGACCAATTTGGCTGGCGGAGACACGGGTGACATTGGCGGCCGTCGGTCCTATTTCACACCAGAGACGCAGTTCGGTGAGTTCTTGGATCGGTCCCTCCGCCTCCACTTCCACGGTGCCGTCGGGGCGATTGCGCACCCAGCCACTGAGGCCCAGGTCCTTGGCGCGGCTGCAGCAGCTCATCCGGTAGCCCACCCCCTGCACCTTGCCGCTCACAATCAGGCGCCAGCGTTCACTGATGGCGGTGGGCTTGCTGTCATGGGGCTGGATAAAGCGGCGTTCCGTCGCAGCGGCACGGCGCGAACGCAGGCGTCGGCCAGCCTCGATGGAATCACCGGGCATCCAGCCCAGTGGAGATGCAGCCAGCTGGCGTGCACGTTCTGCGCTGTCCATCCTTCCCTCCGTTGCGGACATCCCCAGCCTTCAAGCTGCCACAGCGGCTCCCAATCGGCTACTGATTCGAGTTGCCATCGATGGAATTCATGACCCACAAAGCGCTCGCCCTGGCGCACTACCAGTCCATGGCAGCTGGCTAGCGCTTCGCGGTAGCCCAGGCTTAGCTCCCCGCGCTGGGCATGGAAGGGCAGCACGCCAGCCATGGGGTGGCGGCGGCCTTCGCCATCGACCAGGGTTTGACCCAGCAGCAGCAACCCTCCGCACTCCGCCACCACGGGCAGGCCTGAACGGACTGCCCGGGCGAGGTCCTGGAGGCTGCGCTGGCTGTTGGCCAGTTGGCCGGCATGCAATTCGGGATAGCCTCCGGGCAGCAAGACCCCGCGGCACCCCTCCGGTAACGCTTCATCGGCCAGGGGACTCCAGGGGATGGGCTCGAGTCCCACCGCCTCCAGCAGCTCGGTGGCTTCTGGGTAGCGGAAATGGAAGGCGGCATCGCTGGCGATGGCGATCGGCAGCCCCCCTGGTTTGGGCTCCGGCCCCTTGCGGTGTTGATCAAGGCACCAAGGGATCGGATCGCCTCCCGAGGCCTGGGGTGGGGCTAGGAGGGGCCAGAGCTGCTCGAGATTCAGGTGCTCTTCGGCCAGTTGGGCCCATTGGCCTTGCCGGTCCTCCAGGTCGGCTAATTCCCCAGGCGGGAGCAGGCCCAGATGGCGCGAGGGCAGTTCCAGGGCGGGATGCTGGGGGAGCATGCCCAGCAGGGGCACGTTGATGCTGGCCAGGGCTTCGGTGAGCAGGGCCTGGTGCCGGCTGCTCCCAACCCGATTCAGCACCACCCCGGCCAGCTGCACCTGGGGTGGGCCGTGGTCGCGGAAACCGCGTACCAAGGCCGCCAGGGAACCGGCCTGCCGGGAGGCTTCCACCACCAGCACCACCGGTAGGTCAAGCAGGGCCGCCACCTCCGCCGAGCTGCCGTGGCTACTGGGACCGCGGCCATCGAACAGGCCCATCACCCCCTCGACCAGGGTCAGTTGGGCCTGGCTGCCGTGCCACGCGAAGCTGCGCCGCACCCATTCTTGGCCGCAGAGCAGGGTGTCGAGGTTGCGGCATGGCCGTCCACTCACCCGGCTGAGCAGTTGGGGATCGAGGTAATCGGGTCCCACCTTGAAAGCCTGCAGGCCCTGGCCGCGGCGGCTGGCCAGGGCGCTGAGGCACAGGCTGAGCAGGGTTTTGCCGCTGCCGCTGCTGGGCGCTGCGATAAGGCAGGGCATGGAGAACTGGAGCGCCGGGCGATCTAACTGGGCAGCAGCTTGGCAGCGATGGGGGCGGCCGCAGCGAGCAGGGGGTTGGTGGAATCGTGGCCGCCGGAGAGCAGGCGGGCCATTTCCATCTCCTCGCTCTCATTCGGCAAGGGCACTTCATCTTCGATCAACTCCATGCTCGCCATGCCTCCCGATTCCAAACGCATGCAGCCACCCGATTCGGAGCAAAGAATCACGCAGAGGGGGGCGCCTGGGCTGCGCTGGCAGATCAGCCGCAGGCCGACGATGGCGCCGGGGTGGGTTTTGGGTACGCCCATGGGAACGGGCATCAGCCGCAGGCGCACGGTTTGGCCATCGGTGCACTCAAATTCAGCGCCAATACCGGCTCCCTCGCCCAGCCCATGGCCCACCACCCCTTGGCCTGGGCCTTGGCCGTCCACCCAATAGCTGTCCACCAGGTGCCAACCCAGGCGATCGGCGATCCAGGCTGCAAGCAGCAACCCCTTGACGGGATGGTCACCCTCCACGTCGATGTCCAGTTGTACCACCTGGTCGAGGG
>Ga0310331_10082_pt1 | contig 15236 bp, 13 predicted proteins | sample LakMicMDCLOrngC5_FD_195545 | JGI IMG/M metagenome (GOLD analysis project Ga0310331, IMG submission 195545) | Enriched freshwater cyanobacterial communities from Lake Michigan, Michigan, United States - MI23.DCL.Orng.C5 (v2) (version 2) | ecosystem: Environmental > Aquatic > Freshwater > Lake...
GGCCTGTTGCAAAAAGATCAGAGTTAAAAGGCCTGTCGATGGTATGGCCAATCGAATATCGCCAAGTTCTCCTTCGAGGGAGGGAGCCAGAATGACAATTCCCACCACAATCATCAGCGGTAAAAAGTATTTGAGAATACTAGGCAAGGACGTGCTCTTCAGCGTCGCCTGGAGGGCCACCCCCGAATAGGACAAATCTTCATTATTTAGCCCCAAGTTTGTACCAAAGAAATGAACAGTGGGCTTCAAAACTGAGGATGTAATCCTGTAACCATTGATCTCTGCAAACGAACCCACAAGAGCATTTCTGCCCGTATCAGGGGCCAAAATAACATTGCCTTTTTGGATGGCAAGGCTGTCGTCACTAACTTCAAAAATAACGGGCAATTGCACCGATTCAAACGGAAAACGTTTGAGGTTAATGTTGGGGATGTAAAAATTTGCTGAAAATTGAAACTGCTGGTAATAGTTTCCATTAGCTAGTCGAACGGGCTCTTCGCTAGCGCTAGTGATCTGGCTGTCCCAGGTGTCAACCTGGTTGGCCAGAACGATGATTGCTTTAGGTTCAATCTTCTCGCTTTCGAGCTTGTTTTGCAAACTCTGGGGCCATTCGAGCCAGTAGTAGCCCTCGGCCACAAAGCGGCGATTTTGCAGAGAAAGGTCGTGGAAATTGTCCACATAGGCGCCCACCCTCACCTCAATCGCGTTGGGCTTACTGAGCAGCTCTTTAATGTTGGCAGGCACAAAGGTGGCCACATCGCGATTCGATCGCGGGCTGGCTGGCCCCGCTCCACTAGGGCTCTGGAGGGCCAGGATCAATCCCACACACAGCGCGCTCAGCAGGAATTTTGAGGCGATGCCGTAGGCCAGTCGCAACCGGCGCCAGATGGGGGTTGTCAAAAACGCCATTGACCTCAATGGGGGTTGCAAGCTGTTGGATGGCCGGGATGAAGGGCCTATCGCCAATGATCTTTGCTCTGGCGCAACTCGGCTAGGGCCCCGGGATTGGGGGCCCTGACAAACAGATTGGTGGCCCTCTCCAAGCCGATGCTGCTGGGGATGGTGGGCAGTCCCTGGTGTCTGCGCTCGAGCACCTCAGCCAGGCGCGCCGCAATGGCCTGGTCTTCGGGCTGTAGCTCCGCAGCCCAGGTCAGGTTGGATGCGGTGTACTCATGGGCACACCACACCTGGGTTTCAGCCGGCAAGGCCGCCAGCACCTGGAGAGAACTGTGCATCTGCTCGGCCGTGCCCTCAAACAATCGACCGCAGCCGCCGGCAAACAACGTGTCGCCGCAATACAGGTGACCGCTTTCAGGCAGCACAAAGGCGATGTGGGCCCGGGTATGGCCGGGCACATCCAGCACCTGAACGTCCTCGCCCAGCAGGGAGACATGGTCGCCCCCCCGGACACCCTCGGTCTGCAGGGGGATTCGCAGGCGATCGGCGGCACTGGCGATCACCCGGGCCTGGGGCCAGCGCTCGAGCAGGCCGGGGGTTCCGCCGATGTGATCGCTGTGGTGATGGGTGTGGAGTATGGCCGTGAGCTCCAGGCCCTTGGCCTCCAGGGCGGCAATCACAGGGTCTGCCACCGCCGGATCCACCACCGCCGCTTGCTGGCCGCGCTCGATCACAAACACATAGTTGTCGCTGAGCACTGGGATCAGGCTCACCTTCAAGGCTTCTGGCAGCTCGCCCATCGTTAAAGTCCCACCGGCGGCGTCCCTCCATATTGACCGTCCCACCCAAGGCATGATCACCGTCGCCCTGGCCAAGGGAGCCCTCCTCAAGGACACCGTTCGGCGCTTTGCAGCAGCCGGCCTGGACTTTTCAGCGGTGTTAGAGCCCAGCAACCGCCAATTGATGGTGCCGAGCACCTGCGGCACGGCCCGGGCCCTGTTGGTGCGCAACGCCGATGTGCCGGTGTACGTCGCCTACGGCCAAGCCCAACTGGGGGTGGTGGGCTACGACGTTCTGCAGGAGCACCAATTGCCCGTGGCCCACCTGGTGGATTTGGGCTTCGGAGGCTGCCGCATGAGCGTTGCCGTGAAGGCCTCCAGTGGCTACCGCCGCGCCGCCGATCTGCCTGCCCACTGCCGGATTGCCAGCAAATTCACCCGCTGCGCCGAGGCCTATTTCGAAGCCCTTGATCTGCCTGTTGAACTCATCCACCTGGCTGGATCCGTGGAACTGGGCCCCATCACCGGCATGAGTGAAGCCATCGTGGATCTGGTAGCCACCGGTCGCACCCTGAAGGAGAACGGCCTGGTGGCCATCGAAGACCTGTTCCATTCCACAGCCCGCCTGGTGGGCCACCCCCTGGCCCTGCGCCTGGATGCTGGTCCTCTCCAGACCCTGGTGGACCGGCTCGCCGTGCTTTCAACCGCTCTTCCCCAAGCGGTGGCCTAATGGCAAAACTGGATCGTCAGCGGCTACTGGGCCTCTTGCCCTACCTCGGACGGGACCGCAAACGTCTGGGGGCCACCCTGGTGCTGCTGATCCCGGTGGCAGGGGCAGCCGCCATCCAACCGCTGCTTGTAGGCCAGGCGATCTCGGCCCTGCGCCACGAACCCGTGATGCCCTGGCTCGCGGGAAAGGCGGTGTCTGAACAGCTCCGCACCCTGGTGTTGCTGCTGTTGGCGGCTGTATTGGTGCGCCTGGGCCTGCAGGGATTCCAAACCTTCAATGTGCAGGCCGTTGGGCAGCGGCTGACGGCCCGCATCCGCGACGACCTGTTCTCCCATGCCATGGCCTTGTCGTTGCGGTTCCACGACCGCACGCCGGTGGGCAAGTTGCTCACCCGCCTCACCAGTGATGTGGATGCCCTCGCCGAAGTTTTTGGCAGCGGCGCTGTGGGGGTGCTGGCGGATCTGGTCACCTTGATCGTGATCGCCGTCACGATGATTTCGATCGAGTGGCGCCTGGGCTTGCTGTTGATGCTCAGCCAGATTCCGGTGGTATTCGGAATCCTTTGGCTGCAGAGCCGTTACCGCAAGGCCAACTACCGGGTGCGCGAAGAATTGGGGCAACTCAATGCCGACCTCCAGGAGAACCTCCAGGGCCTCGAGGTCGTTCAGATGTTCCGCCGGGAAGGGGTCAATAGCGCCCGTTTCTCCCGCACCACCGATTCCTATCGGCAAGCCATCACAGGCACGATCCTCTACGACAGCTCCATCTCTGCCTTCATTGAGTGGGTGGCCCTCACCGCCGTCGCTGTGGTGTTAGGGCTGGGGGGCTCCATGGTGACCGAGGGCCTCATGGGCCTGGGCACCCTCACCACCTTCATCCTCTATTCCCAGCGCCTGTTTGATCCCTTGCGGCAGCTAGCCGAGCGTTTCACCCAAATCCAAGGGGGCTTAACGGCCGTCGAGCGGATCGGCGAACTGCTGGAGCAACCAATTGAGATTGCGGAACTGCCGGACAACCAAAAAACGGCTGCCGCCGTGCGTAGCGGCATCGAACGCAACAGTGCCGGGGAGGTGATTTTTGAGAACGTCTCCTTTGCCTACCGGACCGACGATCCGATCCTGCAGGATCTCTCCTTCCGGATCAATCCAGGTGAACACGTGGCCCTGGTGGGCCCGACGGGGTCCGGTAAAACCACGATCATTCGGCTCCTCTGCCGCCTCTATGAGCCCCAGCAGGGTCGGATCCTGCTCGATGGCATTGACATCCGCCAATTGCCCATCCCCACCCTGAGGCAACGGCTCGGCGTAGTGCTGCAGGACACCTTCCTGTTTAGCGGCAACGTGGCCGACAACCTCAGGCTCGATGCCCCCATCAGCACCGATGAGCTGCGTAAGACCTGCAGGGATCTGGGCCTGGGCCCCTTGCTGCAGCGGCTGCCGGATGGATTGGCCACCGAACTGCGGGAACGGGGCGGCAACCTCTCCTCCGGAGAGCGCCAGCTCCTCTCGGTGGCCCGGGTGGCCATCCGGGACCCCTCGGTGTTGGTGATGGATGAGGCCACGGCCTTCATGGATCCCTCCACCGAAGCCACCCTGCAGCGTGACCTCGACCGACTGCTCACGCAGCGAACCGCCATCGTGATTGCCCATCGCCTGGCCACGGTGGAAGCTGCCGATCGGATTTTGGTGCTGAAAAAGGGCCGGGTGGTGGAGCAAGGCAATCACCTGGAATTGCGGGCTGCCGGGGGCCTCTATGCCCAACTGGCGGAGCTGCAGGAGCGGGGCCTAGCTGCCCTCTAGCCAGCTAGCCAACGTGGTAGCCAGGAGCTCGGGGCATTGCCGCATGGCCAGGTGGCCCACTCCCTCGAGCACCACAATCCGGTGGTCAGGGGCGTAGCCCGCCAGGTGGCGCACATAGCCCGGCTGCATCACCTGGTCGCGGCTGCCCGCAATCCAAAGGCTGGGCACCTGCAACGCCGCGGTGATCTGGGGCAATTGCCGCACGGCCCCCCGGTTTGTACTGCAGGCCAGCAAGCCCCGGGCTGCCCGCAGGTCGGCCCCGAGGGGGCTGCGAATCGAATCGGTGAAGGGCAGCGCCTGCAACCAGCCTGGCCGCCATCGCAAAACGATCGCCCCCGCCCGGCGCACCTGGGCAAAGGCCTTGGGTTGGTACACGCCACCGCCGGAGGCAACCTGCACAATCCCCTTGAGCTGGGGGCCCAAATGGGCTGCGGCATGCAACACCACACTGCCGCCCAGGGAATGGCCCAGCAGCACCACCGGTCGGTTCGGGACGCGCTCAACCACCGCCTCCGCCAACCAACGGCCGTAGCTGGCCAAGCTCGGCTGCAACCCCCGAGGGCGGGCTGTGGTGCCAAACCCCGGCAAATCGGGGGACCACAGCTGCCAATCCGGCTCCAACACCCGGGCCAAAGGATCCCAAAGCCTGCCAGCCAGCAACCAGCCATGGACCGCCACCAGCAAGGGACGTTCAGGAAAATCTCGAAGGGATGGCGTCATCGGGCAAGATCGTGCCATCGCGTTGGCCTGGGGCTGTGAGTGCTACTGAGCTCCTAACCAGTCTCTACGGGGAGCAGCACAGGATTTGCACCACCCCAAACCCCCAAATCGGCCTGGTGCTGAGCACCGAGCGGCCCATCGATCTGATGGAGCTCGAGCGCCTGTGTGATGCGGTGGGCTGGAGCCGGCGGCCGATGCGCCGCGTGCGCAAGGCCCTGGAGTTCAGCCTGTTGCAAGTGGGCCTCTGGCGCCACGACCAGCGCATCCCCAAACTCGTGGGCTTTGCCCGCTGCACCGGAGATGGGGTGGTGGAGGCCACGGTATGGGATGTGGCCGTTCACCCGCTCTATCAACGGGTGGGACTGGGAAAACAACTGATGGTCTACATCCTCGACCAGCTGAAAGAGCTTGAACTTGATCGGGTCACCCTGTTTGCCGATCCAGAGGTGGTGGGCTTCTACGAAGACCAAGGCTGGGAGCTGGAACCCCTACAGCGACGCTGCGCGTTTTGGTATTCGCCCTAATCCGTTAGCCCTGACCTAGCTCCAGCGGCTGGGATCGTTGGAACTGGGCAACTGGGAGAGGGGATGGCCATGGCCAAGGAGATCCCGGCTGATGTTGATACAGATCCAATCCATCGGCAGACAGAAACTGCTGCCATCGTTATCAAATGGCCCCTCCACGTAAGATCCCAGTCGTTCAGCAGTGAGAAAACCCAAGAAGAGCAACATCCCAGCGAGGGGGTTGCCAGCAACCAAGAAATCCAAATAGACAGCAACTCCAAATAGCCAGCAAACGAGTCGAATAAAGACGTCATAGGCCGGAGGTAAGGGGGTATTGCGAATCCGCTGAATGCCCCCAAGGGCATTTGTCATGGTTTCGGTGCAACGCAGCAGGGCATCGCGCCCCCACTCGCTGATGGCATGGGTTCGGTGCAGCTCGCCAATGCCGGAGGCGCGGAGCTTCATGGAGTCTTGGAGCGTGATCGCAACGGGCACCTTCAGCCCATGGCACAGAGCATCAACGGCATTCCTTGCATCCGATCGCCAAAAGTTACGCAATTCAAAATTCAACAGCCACGCCTGCAACACCTGCAATTCCAAGAGGCGTTGCTTGGCCTGGGCCAGCCCCGAGCCCGCAAGCTCAGCCTCAGGACCTAACAGGGCTTCAAGAGAATCGCGCCAATGGCGCGATTCATTGGTAATTGCACCCCAAAGAACCCGCCCCTCCCACCAACGACTAATCGCCTGAGTATTACGGAAGGCGACAAAAATTGAGACGGCGATTCCGAGCATTGACAGGCCCGCACCATGCAACAACGAGGGAGTACTGGGAAGGTAATATGTCTTATAAAGAAAGAGCAAGAAGCAAACAAGTGCATACAGGATGATGTCGTTACGCATCCTCCTGCCTAGCTGGAGCAAGACCCGAGCGTAATTACGCCGCCTCACCTTGGGGGCCAAATGTTTCGCTGCCAATGGAATCTCAGATTCTCTGCGTCTCATTGTGCCTCAGGAAGTTCAAAATTTCCGTAGTAGCGAGACGCCAATTCCTGACTGCCCGCACCTCGGCGCCAGGCCCGCCTGAGCAGCCAATTGCTCCAGCTCACCGCCCAGACACCCCGCTCAATCCAGCGGCGACCATCGACCCGCAACGGCACCCCCAGGCACCGCAGCCCGCAGTGGGGCTTGAGCCTCAAGACCAAATCCAAATCCTCCATCAAGGGCACGCTGGCAAAACCACCCACCTGGAGGTAGAGCCGGCGGCTCACCAGGAGGCCCTGGTCGCCATAGGGCAATTGACGCCACTGGCTTCGCAGGGCTACGGCCCATTCCACCAGCCGCAGGGCCGGCAGGGCTGCATCAATGGCCAACCGGAAATACCAAGCGCTCGGCTGGTTCTTGCGTTTGGGGCCCTGGGGGCTCACCAATTCCCGAGCTAAATCCCGGGCCAATTCCTGAGCAATGGCCCGATCCCAGCCCGCTGGTAGGCGCCCATCCCCGTGCAGGAAGAGCAGCCAGTCGGATTGGGTCACGGCTGCGCCCAAGGCGAGTTGCCCCCCCCGCGATGGGTCGCCGCGAACGACGCGGGCCCCGGCCAACCGGGCAACCCTCGCCGTGGCGTCAGTGCTGGCGCCATCCACCACCACCAGCTCAGCCAGGGGCAGCTCGCCCTGGTGGAGATCCGCCAGCAACAGGGGCAACCTTTCGGCTTCATTGCGGACCGCAATCACCACGGCAATCGATCCAACCGCCTCGATCGCTCCAACGGCCTCAATCACGGCCCTACCGCCATGGGAGCAAATCCCTAGGCCAATCCAAATCGCTGCGGGTGGCGAGCAAGCCCACATCCAAACCAAGCCCTGCGGCCCGCTCCAAGGTGCAGCCCATCACCTGGTCGCTGCCCCAAGGGATGCCTGCAAGCAGGCTTGGCTGCCCTTGGTGCAAACCGATCAGCCAATAGCCGCCGTCGGCGGCTGGCCCCAGCACCAGATCACAGCCATCGCCCGCCGCCGCGCCCAAACAGGCAAAGCCCGCGGCCAGATCGGCCCGTTCCAGCTGGGGCAGATCGCTGCCGATCAGCACCACCGCATGGGCCCCCTCCCGCTTGGCTCGGTTGATTTGCCGCTGCATGCGCACGCCCAAGCTGCCCCTGCCCTGGGTAACCCAGCGCGGGCAACCGCGGGCCCCAAAGCAGCGACGGGCGGCCCGCGGGCCCAATCCGTCCATGGCCACCACCACCTCCACCCCTTGCAGCTGGCTGGCCACGGCCAGGGTGTGGGCGGTGAGCACCTGCTGAATTCGGGCCGCTCTCAAAGGGCCCAGCCCGCGGGAGAGCCGTTGTTTACAACGGCCCGGAGCAGGCCAACGGGCCATCACAACCAGCTGCGGCTTTCGGGCCAGATGGGGCTTCACCCTTGTTGGGGCAATTCGGCAGGCCTCACCACCAGTTTGGTCTTTTGGTTTTGGCGGCGGATGCTGATCGTGAGCGGGGCGCCCACCCGACCACCATCGACGGCGAGCTGGACCTGGGATGGATTTTTCACATCGTTGCCTCCCACCTGGTCGATCAGGTCGCAGGGCTTCAGGCCGCTTTGGGCCGCTGGGCTGCCAGCCATGACCTCCACCACCAGCACCCCGTTCACCTCCGGAACGCGGCACTCATCGGTGCTGGCGTTGATCTCCCGGGCCAACTGGGGGGTGAGGGCCTGCAGGCGCACTCCGATATAGGGATGGCTTGCCGTACCCCGCTCCAGGATTTGGGCCGCGATTTGACGGGCCACGTTGATGGGGATCGCGAAGCTCAAACCAGCCCCCGGGGCCTTGCGAATGGCCGTGTTGATGCCGATCACCTGACCGTGGTCGTTGATCAAGGGCCCGCCACTGTTGCCTGGGTTAATGGCCGCATCGGTTTGCAGGTAGGGCACCCGTTGACCTTCACCGAGGGCATTGGTCCTCTGGATGGCACTGATGATTCCAGCGGTCACGGTGTTGTCGAGACCCAAGGGATTGCCGATGGCAATGGCCCATTCGCCGGGCTTCACCTTGGAGGAGTCCCCCAGGGGGGCCACGGGCAGGCCCGAGGCCGCAACCCGCACCACCGCCACATCGGTCACCGGATCGCTCCCCAAAACCTTGCCGCTAAAACTGCGGCCATCGGGCAGGGTGACACTGACCTCGGAGACACCCTCCACCACGTGGGCGTTGGTCAACACAATCCCATCGGAGCGGGTGATGAAGCCGGATCCTTGGCCCTGCTGCTGCTGAATGGTGCCCCCGCCGCCGAACAGGCCCCCCAAGGGATTCACCAAACGCTTCAGGGTGTCAATCCGCACCACCGCAGGGCCAACCTTGGCCACGGCATCGGCGATCACGTTGCTCCCGCCAGGAAGCACGGGAGTGATGGGGGCATCACTGATCCGGCCATCACGCTGGGCGCGGCCAGGGAACCCGGGCAAACCAGTGCTACAGCCAGCCAACAACAGCAGGGGCAGCACCAGGGGGGCCAGCAAGCTGGCGCGCAGGCCCTGGGGAAAACGGGACATGGGGATTCGGGTGGCCAGGTCTGCTTTCGACTCATTAAAGGCCGAGCGGCCCCAGGAAGCTGCGTATATTCAGCACCCGCGACGTGGCCCTTTCGGTGCAGCAGGCAACCCAGCTGTGGCACCAGGTTCAACAGGGCCTTCAAGCCAATCTCAGCAAGCCAACCTTCGAAACCTGGATTCGGCCGGCGCGCTGTACAGGTTTCGATAACGGCCAGCTGACGCTGCAGGCACCGAACAGCTTTGCCTGCGGGTGGCTCCGCAAGAATTACCTGGGCACCATCGAAGCCGTTGCCTCAGAAATTGCTGGCCGCACGGTGGAAGTGCTGGTTTCCGCCGCCACGGACGACGATCCCACCAACGCCCCCACCAATGACCCAGCTAACGGTGCCTCCACCAGCGCGGCCCCCAATACCAATGACCGGGTGGCTCGGCCCCAGGCCGCTCGCCTGCCAACGGCCAAGGCCACCGGCGAAGCGCCCCGCAAGCTCAAAGCCGGGCTCAATCCGCGCTACGTCTTCAACCGGTTTGTGGTGGGCCCCAACAGCCGCATGGCCCATGCGGCCTCCTTGGCCGTGGCTGAAGCCCCTGGACGGGAATTCAATCCCCTGTTCCTCTGTGGCGGCGTGGGCCTCGGCAAAACCCACCTGATGCAGGCCATCGGCCACTACCGGCTCGAGATCAATCCCGATGCCAAGGTGTTTTACGTTTCCACCGAAACCTTCACCAACGACCTGATCCAGGCCATCCGCAGGGACGGAATGCAGGCCTTCCGTGATCGCTACCGGGCCGCTGATTTAATCCTGATCGACGACATTCAGTTCATCGAAGGCAAGGAATACACCCAGGAAGAGTTCTTTCACACCTTTAATGCCCTGCATGAGGCGGGCCGGCAAATTGTGATCGCCTCCGATCGCCCCCCCAGTCAAATTCCCAGGTTGCAGGAGCGCTTGATCTCGCGCTTTTCGATGGGCCTGATCGCCGATATCCAAGTGCCTGACCTGGAAACTCGCATGGCGATTTTGCAGAAAAAGGCCGAGCAGGAGCAGATGGTCCTGCCCCGGGAGTTGATCCAATTCATCGCGGGTCGCTTCACCTCCAACATCCGGGAATTGGAGGGAGCCCTCACAAGGGCCGTTGCGTTTGCCTCAATTACGGGCCTCCCTATGACCGTGGAATCAGTGGCCCCCATGCTGGATCCAGGCGGTGTCGATTTGGAGGTCAAACCTGAGCAACTCATTGAGAAAATTGCCGAGGTTTTTGGCGTTGGCGCCGAGGAAATGCGCAGTGCCAGCCGCAAGCGGGCCGTGAGTCAGGCCCGCCAGGCGGGGATGTTCTTGATGCGTCAAACCACCAACCTCTCGCTGCCTCGCATTGGAGAAGCTTTTGGTGGCAAAGACCATTCCACGGTGATGTACGCCGTGGAGCAGGTTGAGAAAAAGCTGAAAACCGATCCCCAGCTCTCCAGACAGGTGCAACAGGTCAAGGACCTGTTGCAGATGGATTCACGCCGGCGCAAGTAGCGCTCTCAAATCCAGCCCTACCTAGCCCAGCTCCGGAACCACGAGGGCATCGATGGCCGCCGCAAAGCAATGGTCTGCCTCCCCAATAGGAGCGTCCTCGGCTTCGGCGCGAATCGTCAGATTCACGTAGGTGCGTCCAAAGCTGATGTCTGGGAAACGCTGTTGCTCTTCCGAGAGGCCATTGAGCTGCTCGAGAAACAGCCGGGTGGCCTCGTAATCAGCAAACTCAATGCGGCGCTCCAGGCGCTCGGCCTGCTCGGGCTTGGGGCGAGGGGTCCAGGGCTGATCCATGGGGCCAACCCTAGGCCAGGGCTGCACTTTCAGCCGTGAGGCAATCGGTGCGGGCCGCAGCCAACCGGGTGGCCCAGCTGGCGGCATAGGCCTGATTCGCCGCCTGACCTACCGGGTCGTCCGTGCCTAACGGGTAGGGCATGGTGCCATTGATCGCCCCATTGGTGACACAGAACATGGCCTTTTGGAAGCTGGCGCAAATTTTGACCCGCACATCCCCCTCGCCGCGGGTGCGCTGCTGATACCAGTGGTGGAGCCCATCCGGCAGATGGCGATACATGTCCTGCATCAGCAAGCTCGGCGGAATGCCCGCCCCCATGCTGGGCAGGGGATCGGCAAACAGGGCTCCGTAGGCAAATTGGCCCTGGTCGGGGGAAATTTGCTGCGCCTGGGCGTTGAAGCTCACCGTGCCCAGAAAAGGCATGCCCCTGAGGAACACCGCCTCCACATAGGGGACCGCCACATCCACCAGGAAGGTCAAACCGGCTTCTGGGGGGAGCACCCAAAAAGTGTCAGATCCGATCTCCACCGCGTAGGTGATCGGAGCTGCGGCGGCCGCCACGAGCCCCTGCTTCACAAACTCCACCACGGCTGGAATCGAGGCCACCCGTCCATCCCGCCAAGCGGCAGCAAGATCGATAAACAGATCACTCATGACCCGCCAGAACTGGCCCAGGGCATGGGTGGTTGCCGCGGTGCGGATGAGCTCCGGTAAGAAGGCCGGAAACAGGGGATGCAGCAGGGCCAGCAACGGGTCAGCCCGTCGCTTGCGCTGGATGATGGCCTCGCAACGGTCCATGAAGGGGGCGGAATCGAGGTAGGCATCCAGGCCGCCCGTGCCATGCCAGAGCATGGCTTTCATGCAGTACTCGGCGTATTCGAAATTGATCCGGTCGTGGAGGAGATGGCGCCAGATCTTGGCCAGACTCAAATCCCCATCGAGGTACTTGAAAATCGGCAGGGGATTGAGGAACTGGTGCTCTGCCTGATAAATCAGGTTGATGCTGTAGGCATCCAACACCTCGCCGTAGCTCTCGAGCACTCCCACCACTTCCAGCAGGTGGTCGGCACTGTCGGCAAGCAGGGTTTCTCCCGCCAAAAGCCGCCGTTGCAGTTCACTAGCAGGGGGCATCCCCCCTTGGCGCGTCAGGGCAGCAGAAATAACGGGCATTAGCCGATCCCTCCCATTGGGGCCATGGCCAAGAGGTTGGCCAAGGGGGCCATCGCCGTGGTGGTGGCTTCACTCAGGTGCCCCAACACGGTGGGGAAGAGGCCCAACACCACAACCCCTAGGGCGAGGGCCAGGGCCGGCACGGTTTCCCGAGGCGCCACGGGCGCCAGCTGCACATCAAGCCGGGAATCTTGAACCGGTTCGGCACTGGCGGGGGTCACCGCAAGACGGCCGAAGAAGGCCCGGTTGACCAGCAACAGGAAATAGACGGCGGTGAGCCCCGAACCCACCATGCACAGCAAGGTGGCCAGGGGGTAGGCCTGAATGCTGCCGCGGAACACCAGAAATTCGGAGATGAACCCTGCCATGCCGGGCAGGCCCGCGCTGGCCATCACCCCCAGGATCATCAAGGTGCCCGTAAAGGGCAGGCCCCGCTCCGGATTGAGCAATCCCCGAAGCACATCCAAGTCTCTGGTCCCGGTTTTCCGGTACACCGTGCCCACCAGCAAGAACAGCAGGGCGGAAATCAAGCCATGGCTGACCATCTGGAATTCAGCTCCCAACAGAGCCACGGGGGTTCCGGCAGCGCCGGCGAGCAGCACATAGCCCATGTGGCCGACGGAGCTGTAGGCCACCATCCGTTTCATATCGGTTTGGGCAATGGCCGCCAGGGAGGCATAAACCACGGAAATCGCTGCCCAAATGGCGAGTCCTGGGGAGAGCAAGGCCCAGGCCTCGGGGAACAGCCCCATGCCAAAGCGCAGGATGCCGTAGGTGCCCAGCTTGAGCAGCACCCCCGCCAACAACACCGACACCGGGGTGGAGGCCTGGGTGTGGGCATCGGGCAACCAGGTATGGAAGGGCACCAGGGGCAACTTGATGCCAAAACCCACCAGCAGCACAACCAACAACACCACCTGACTGCCCATGGCAAGCCGTTCACTGGTCACGGCGGTGGGGCTGAAATCCACCGAGCCCGTGAACAGGGCCAGGCCGAGGAAGGCCCCCAGGATCAACATGCCTGAGACAGCCGTGAAGATCAGAAACTTCGTGGCCGCATAGGCCCTTTCGCTGCCCCCCCAGATGGAGATCAACAGCCAGAGGGGGATGAGTTCAAGCTCATAGAAGAGGAAGAAAAGCAGCAGGTTATCGGCCAAAAAAGCGCCATTGACCGCCCCGCTAATGAGCAACAGCATCGAGAAATAAATCCTCGGGCGCTTGCTGAAATCCCGGCTGCAAACCGCAGAAACCAGGGTCAATCCGGCATTGATCAACACCAGCGGCAGCGATAGGCCATCCACCCCGAGCTGATACTTCAAACCAAGGCCCGGTAGCCAGGGATGGACCTCCTGGAGTTGGAGGCCTGGGATGGTCGGATCAAACACCAGCAGCAGGGCCAAGCTGGCGGCCAATTGGGCACTGAGCAGCACAATCGTGATGGTGCGCAGCCTGCCAGGGCTGGGTTCTCCAGGCCAAAGCAGCAGGGCCAGGGTTCCCAAGAAGGGAATGAGCAGCAGCAGGGACAACCACGGAATGGCCGTCAATCCGGGAATCGTCATCAATCCAAGGATGGTCATCCTTGTGCCCCTGCCCCAAGCAGCCAGTTCAAGGAGGTGAGCAGCAGAACCAGGGAGATCAGCACTGTGAGCAGGTAACTCTGCAACTGGCCACTCACATTGAGCTTGAGATTTTCAGAGCTCTGCAGGGACAACCTGCCGATGCCGTTCACCAGCCCATTCACCCCCTGGCGATCCAAGCCATTGGTGAAGCGGGCCAATCCAGCCACAAAGGCCACGATCGTGGCGTTGTAGATCCTTTCGGTATAGAAATCAAAGGCCAGCAGATCCTGGAGCCCGCGCAGGGGCTGCTGGATCGAGCGCGACCAAAACTGATCAAAACCAACCTGGCTGCCAATCACCACCCCTGTCAGTCCGGAGATGGCCACAGCGATGGCAACGGGCAGGGGAAACGCGCCAATCCCAGGGACTGGGTCGATCTTGGCCATCAGCAGCGGTGTCAACAGCACCAAGACCGTGAGACTGACCATGGGTAGGGCCATCAGCCAATTGACCTCAGGTGCTCGCTTGGTTTTGGGCTTGGCCGAGCCCATGAAAACCGCTCGATACACCCGGGTGAGATTGATCGCCGTCAGCAGGTTGGTGAGAAGAATCACCCCAGCGAAGAAGGGGGATTGGGTCCAGAGGGCCTGCACTCCGAGTCCAAAACACCAGTAACAGCCCAAGGGAAGCAAACCCACCAGTCCTGCTGCGGCCACCAGGTAAGCCACCGTTGTCGCCGGCATCCTGGCGCCCAGGCCGCCAAGTTCGGTGAGGTCTTGGCAGTTGGTGGTGGCAATCACGCTGCCCACAGACATAAACAACAATGCCTTAGCCAATCCGTGGGACAGCAAAAGCAGCAGGGCGATCCCCGGCTGGCCAAGGGCAAGGGCAATGAAAACCAGGCCCAAATAGGAGGTGGTGGAATAGGAAAAGGCCCGCTTGAGATCGACCTGGGCAAGAGCCACAAGGGCACCGGCAATGGCACTAATCGAGCCCACCACCAGCAATACCGTGATCGCCAGGGGTGCCAGACGCAGCAGGGGCATCACCTTGAACAGCACCAGGGCGCCGGCGGTCACCACCACGGAATTGCGCAGGATCGAAGCCGGGTTGGGCCCCTCCATGGCCTCATCGAGCCAAAGGTGCATGGGGAACTGGGCACATTTGCCCATGGGTCCGGCAATCAAGCCCAAGCCCAGCAAGGTGCCTGCCAAAGGGCTGAGCAGTCCACTGGCTTCGGCATCGGCAGACCAGCGATAGAGGTCGGTGAACTCCATCGAGCCGGCCCAAGCTGAGAGGGCCACAACCCCCATCAACAGCAGGATGTCTCCCACCCGTTTGGTGAGGAAAGCATCGCGGGCTGCCGTCACAACCAAAGGCTGGGCATACCAAAAGCCCACCAGCAGATAGGTGGACAGGGTGAGCATCTCCAGCAGGAAGTAGCTCATCAAGAGGTTGCTACTCAGCACAAGCCCCGAGAGGGCACCTTCAAAAAAACCCACCAGGGCATAGAAGCGCGCAAGGGACCATTCCTTGTCGAGATAGCCCAGGGCAAAAAACTGGGCAAACAAACTCATCAAGGTCACCAACTCGAGGGCAGCCAGGTTGGTGAGCGAAAGGTCGAAGCCGATCTGAAGATGCAGATCGGCAGCAGAAAACCAATCAAAGCTGAGGTGTTGGGCCCCCCGCCGCCATACCTCCAGGCTCACCCAGCTGCCATGGAGA
>Ga0310331_10084_pt1 | contig 15117 bp, 16 predicted proteins | sample LakMicMDCLOrngC5_FD_195545 | JGI IMG/M metagenome (GOLD analysis project Ga0310331, IMG submission 195545) | Enriched freshwater cyanobacterial communities from Lake Michigan, Michigan, United States - MI23.DCL.Orng.C5 (v2) (version 2) | ecosystem: Environmental > Aquatic > Freshwater > Lake...
GCGGTGTTCGATGGCGCCACCACCGGCACCCTGCGCCGTTGGGCGATGGGGTCTGCCGAAAAGGCTTGCTGAGAGAGGGTGGGCCCAACGAGGGCCAGCACACCACGGTTGATCTGGAGGGTGAAGGCCGCGTTGGCGGCGGACTCGTCGCTGCCCCCGTCCTCCAGGCGCAGGGCCATGGGTTTGCCGTTGATGCCGCCGCCGCCATTGATTGCGGCAAGGGCCAAGTTGAGGCCTGTGCGTTGGTCCTGGCCGTAGACATTGGCGTTGCCAGTCAGCGATAACACCGCCCCAACCGGCACCCCCTGGGCAAGGTTGATGGGTTGGTTGGCGCTGGGGTCGCTACAGGCCGTGAGCCCCAGCCCTGCGGCCAGGAGGGCCAGCCATGGGCCCAAGCGCCGCAGGCGATGAGCTGCCATTTAGGCGACAGCGGCGAAGCTTTCGCGGAAGGCGGCGAGGGTGGCGTCGATGTCGTCGTCGCTATGGGCCAGGGAGGTGAAGCCCGCTTCAAAGGCACTGGGGGCCAGATAAACGCCCCTCTCCAGCATGGCCCGGTGCAGCTTGCCGAAGCGCACGGTGTCGGCGGCCTTGGCGTCTTCGAAGTTGCGAACGGGGCCCTCGCAGAGGAAGAAACCAAACATGGCGCTAACCGAACCACCTGTGATTGGCAGGCCAGCTCCCCTGGCGGCTTCCACAATCCCAGTGGCGAGGCGCTGGGTGATGGCTTCCAATCGCTCGTAGGTGCCGGGTTGCTTCAGCAGCTCCAGGGTTTTGATCCCAGCTGTCATGGCGAGGGGGTTGCCGCTGAGGGTGCCCGCTTGATACATGGGGCCCGCCGGAGCCACCATGGCCATGATGTCGGCCCGGCCGCCGTAGGCCCCCACCGGTAAGCCGCCGCCGATCACCTTGCCCATGGTGGTGAGATCGGGGGTGATCCCAAACTTGGCTTGGGCGCCGCCATAGCTGATGCGGAAGCCGGTCATCACTTCGTCGAACACCAGCAGGGCGTCGTTTTCCTTGGTGATTTCGCGGATTCCTTCCAGGAAGCCCGGTTCAGGGGTGATGAAGCCAGCGTTGCCCACCACGGGCTCGAGAATCACGCCGGCAATTTCCCCGGGGTTGTCGGCGAAGAGTTGTTTGACTGCTTCGAGGTCGTTGTAGGGCGCCGTCAGGGTGCTGGCGGCGGTGCTCTTGGGAACTCCGGGGGAATCGGGCAGGCCCAAGGTGGCGACGCCCGAGCCGGCTTTGACCAAAAACATGTCCGCATGGCCGTGGTAGCAGCCTTCGAACTTGATGATCTTTTCGCGGCCGGTGAAGGCCCGCATCAGCCGCAGCACCGACATGCAGGCCTCGGTGCCGCTGTTGACAAAGCGCACCATCTCGACGGAGGGCACGGCCTCAATCACCATTTCGGCCAGGGTGTTTTCCAGGGCGCAGGGGGCGCCAAAGCTGGTGCCCTTGTCGATGGCCGCATGCAAGGCCGCCAGCACCTCGGGGTGGGCATGGCCGCAGATGGCGGGGCCCCAGCTACCGATGTAATCAATAAAACGGTTGCCATCCACGTCCCAGGCGTAGGCACCCTTGACGCGGTCAAAGACCAGGGGCTGGCCCCCCACCGAGCGGAAGGCCCGCACCGGTGAGCTCACGCCCCCTGGCATCAGGGTCTGGGCGGCACGAAACAGTTCTTGGGAACGGGTGGTGTTCAAGGAAGCAGCCAACGTCGGAGCGGAGGTGGCAGCGGCGCCCCAAGGGACATCCGCACAAAAGACCGCCGTCCATCTTGACCCAGAACGGGATGGATTGGTTTCTCAGTAAGTTCAAACCATCAAGATCTGGCCTGGAACGGGTGAGCATCGATTGGCCCCAACTCGAGCGCCAACTGAGGCGAATCCTGCCGGCGAAGGCAGTGGTGGCTGCGCGCCAGGAGTTGCTTGCCTACGACTGCGATGGCCTCACCTTGGAGCGCCATCAACCCCCTTTGGTGGTGTTACCCGAGACCACTGAAGAGGTGGCGGCGGTACTCCGCCTCTGCCACCAAGGTGGTGTGCCCTTTGTGGCCCGGGGCAGTGGCACGGGCCTCTCGGGGGGCGCTGTGGCTGAAACCGAAGCCCTCGTGATCGCCACCAGCCGCATGCGCAGGGTGCTGGCGGTGGATCTCGAGAATCGCCGCATCACCGTGCAACCCGGGGTGATCAACAGTTGGGTGACGCGAGCCGTCGCAGGGGATGGGTTTTATTACGCCCCCGATCCCTCGAGCCAGGTGGCCTGCAGCATCGGCGGCAACATCGCCGAGAACTCCGGCGGTGTGCACTGCCTCAAATACGGAGTCACCAGCAACCACGTGCTCGCCATGGAGGTGGTGCTCCCCGATGGCAGCGTGATGACCCTGGGCGGGGAGCTGGATGAGGCCCCGGAGTTGGATCTGCGGGGGGCGTTTATCGGCAGCGAAGGCACCCTGGGCATCGCCACCGCCATCACCCTGCGCCTGTTGCGCAGCCCCCAGAGCGTGGCCGTGCTCCTGGCCGACTTCACCTCCATGGAGGCGGCTGGAGACGCCGTGCGGCTGGTGACGGCGGCCGGTGTCTTGCCCGCAGGCATGGAAATGATGGACCGCTATTGCCTTGAGGCCGTCAACGATTCCTTTGGCATCGAGGAATACCCAGCCGATGCGGCGGCGGTGCTGTTGATCGAGCTGGATGGCCAGGAACGGGAGGTGGAGGCGGCCGTGACCCTCTCCATGGAGCTCTGCCACCAGGCTGGGGCCCGCACCATTCGCCAGGCCTGGGATGCCAGCGAGCGGGCCCAGCTATGGAAGGGGCGCAAGTCGGCCATCTCAGCCCTTGGCAGGTTTTATCCCAGCTATTACCTCCAGGATGGGGTGGTGCCCCGCAGTGCCCTGCCCCAGGTGCTGGCCGCCATTGATCAACTCAGCCAGACCCATGGTTTGCCTGTTGCCAATGTGTTCCACGCGGGCGATGGCAACCTCCACCCCTTGATCCTGTATCGCTCAGATGAGCCTGGAATCCAAGGGCGGGTGAAGCAGCTCAGTGCCGAAATCCTGCGCCTGTGCGTGGATGCTGGAGGCAGCATCACTGGCGAGCACGGGGTGGGTTCCGATAAGCGCTGTTATCTCGATTGGATGTTCACTCCCGACGACCTAGCCACCATGCAGTTGGTTCGCCGGGCCTTCGATCCTGAGAACCTCGCCAATCCCGGCAAGATTTTCCCCACCCCCCGCACCTGCGCTGAGTCCTCCAGGCGGATGACCCAGCTCCAGGTTGCAGGGGTGCCGCTGCCTGAAGAGGCCGTGGTGTTTTGATCAGTTCCTCCTGCTCTTAGCCAGGCGACGGTCGGCGTCGGTCTCGGCCTAGTCCCCGTTCTCGTCGCTCTCCTCCTCCAGGGACCAGGCCAAATTCACCACCACGGGGGCGTGGTCGCTGGGTTGTTCGTTGCCCCGGGTGGCCTTGTGGATCAGGCAGCCCGTGGCACAGCCCAGGAGGTCGTCGGTCAGATAGATGTGGTCGATCCGCCAGCCCTTGTCCCGGTCCCAGGCGCCGGAGCGGTAGTCCCACCAGCTCCAGTGGCCGGTATCGCTTTCAAACACCCGGAACACATCGCTGAGCCGATCTCCGAGCACCAGTTGCAGCGCCTCCCTTTCGGCCTGACTTGCCATGATCCCGCCGGTTTGGCGCTTGGGGTCAGGTAGGTCCCGGTCTTCGGGGCCGATGTTGAAGTCGCCCACCATGCAAAGGGGATCGCCCTGGGTCTCTTGGACAGCCAGATAGCGCTGGAGGCAGGCCAGCCACTCAAGTTTGTAGGCGTATTTCTCCGAGCTCAAGGAGGAACCATTGGGCACATAGAGATTGAGCACCCGTACCCCATCCACTAGGCCACTGATCACCCGCTTTTGCTCGCTCAAGCCTGGAGCCTCTGGGTCACCGGGAAGCAGGGCCTCGAAGCCGACCTGCACGTCGTCGAGGGGCAGCAGGCTGAGCAGGGCGACGCCGTTGTACGCCTTTTGCCCACTGATGACCACCTGATAGCCCAGGGCTTCAAAGGCCGCCCGGGGAAAGAGTTCATCGGTCACCTTGGTTTCCTGCAGGCAGAGCACCTCGGGACGCTCCTGTTGCAGCCAGGCCACCACTTGATCGAGGCGGGTGCGAACCGAATTCACGTTCCAGGTGGCGATGCGCATGGGCCCGCGGTCCGCTTGTCTCAGGGCCCCCTAGCATCGGTTGTCAGGACGATCCGGTGACGTGATGGAGATGGCTTCGCGCCAATCCCGTAGGACGCTTCGATTGCTGGGGGTGATGGCGTTGGGCTTGGGCACCGCCTCGAGCACGGCCTTGAGTCCTGCTATGGCCCAGCAGGCGGATGGGGTTGGCCAGAGCTATGGGAACCCCCAACTCCAAAAAGAACTCGATTACGGCACTGGAAAACAGGATGGCGGTTCGATCTTCAACACAGCCAATCCGATTGAGCTGATGAACAAGTTGCGTAAATCCAGTTCCATGGATGACGCCACCTCCCCCTCCGATGCCGTGGATGCGGCCCTCAAGGGCCTTGATGCTTCGCCGGCCCCGGCTTTGAAGACCGGCTCCCCCCAGGTGAAGGGTCCTTAAGCGATTCCAGGCCCCAAGCGGCGGCAATGGCATCGAGCCGAGGGTTCTCCTGGCCGGGCTTGAGGGCCTTGGCTTGGGCGATGGCGGCCTGGGCGCCGCGGGTGTTTCCCCGTTCCTGGAGGAGCAGGGCCCTTGCCAAGATTGGGGTTTGGTCCTTGGGGAAGGCGGCAGCCAGCCGGATCAGCAGGGCTTCGGCTTGGCCTGGTTGGCCCTGGCGCTGGAGCACGTTGGACAGCAGGAGGCCAATGTCGAGTGCCTCTGACTTGGGGGCCTCTGGCTGGGGCCCCTCTGACTGAACAGCCGGCTTGCTGGCTTGATCGAAGGCTGCCTGCAGTTGGCTCACGGCAAGGGCCCCCCTGCCGCTCTCCACTTGCAAGAGGGCCATCAGTTGCAGGGCTTCGATGTTGTTGGGGTTTTGGTTGAGCAGTTGGCGCACCTCCCGTTCAGCCCCGCTGCGATCGTTTTGGTCCCGTCGTAACTCCGCGAGCACCAGGCGCAGGGCCGGTCGCTCGGGTTGTTGATCGGCCAGGCGCTCCGAGAGGCTGAGGGCTTCGTCCTTGCGGTTGAGGGCAATCAGCAGCTCCAGCAGCCGTTGCTCCTCAGCCGCCGAGGCCCCTCCCTGGGCGGAGCGTTGCTGCAGGCCTTCGAGCTGGCGTTCCAGGGCCCGTTGCTTGGGATAGGTGGCTTGGCCACCGCTTTGCAGATGCCCCAGCCACCAGCCCCCGGCCAAACAGGCCCCGCCCAGGCTGGCCACGGCCAGGCCAATCCAGAGCTTGGGGCGGGAAAGGGCAAGCGGCATTGGCGAGGCCCATGGCTGTGGCTACCCAGTTTGCCCCGGCTGCCACTGGCATTGGGGCGCCTACACTCAGTTCTATGCGTCACCATCCGATTTCACCGGTCACCGAGCCGATGCAGTACCGGGCCATTGGCGTGGTGCGTGGGGTTTATGTGCCGTCCGATCCCGAGCAACTCACCCGTGGGTTGATTCGCACAGCCGATGGGGTTGAGATTGAAGCTGTGGTCTTGGGGCGTTTGCTCACCTTGATGCGCCGCCACCTCAACCTGGAAGAGCCCCATCTCTGGGTGGTGTACCCCCGGTCCAAGGAAGAGGAAGGGCTTCACCTCCAAATGGTGGGGGTCTGGGAGCCCAGCACCCTCGCTGAATCCGAACCCAGCGGGGAACTTGCTGAAGGCGAATCCACGGGAGAGAAGGCTGAAGCCAGTGACCAACTGCCCGAGGGCGACGACTATGTCTCCGTGCGGGGTGAGTTGATTTACACCCGGCCAGAGACCGGAGACCTGGTGGTCAAAGTGCGGCAGCAGCCCCGGCCTGATGGCAGCAGGCCCGTGCCCTTCAAGCTCCAGCTCAAGGGCGAGGTTCCCCTCGAGCATTTGCGCCATTTCGTCGCCCTCAACCTGCGCCGCCAGGGGCAGAACCTGCAGCTCGAGTCGTTTGAGGTGATCGGTCCGGTTGCCCAGCGCGGCACCCGGGGAGGCAAGGGCCGCCGCGATGCCAAGCCCGCCCGTGATGGTGGCTCGGGTCGTGGTGCCAAGCCCGCCCGTGATGGTGGGGGCAACAAACCTGGCCATGTCGCCGCTTCCCGGCCCAGTCCGGTGAGTCGCCCCTCGCTTTGAAGCAACCGCTAGGGGCAGGACTGGTGGTGTTGGTGGTGAGCCTGCTCGCCATCGTGGGCCCGCTGCTCGGCATCTCCCCGGCCTGGATTGTGCTGGCCGTCGCCCTATCCCTTGGGGCGTTGACCCTGGATTCGGCCAGTTTTGGTGGCCGGGGGGGCCACGTTTTGGCGGAAGCGCTTCCTGGCGGAGAGGCACGCCTGCGCCGCATTGCCATCCATGAGGCTGGCCATGTCTTGATTGCGGGCCACGAGAACATGGCCACGGGTCCGGTGTTGGTGGGAAGCCTGGCTTGCTTGAGGGCGGGGCTGAACACCAATGGCAGCACGGCCCTCGAAGCACCGGCCCAGGCCAAGCTGGCGGAGGAGGACCTGCGCCGGTGGAGCCGGGTGCTGCAGGCCGGTATGGCTGCAGAGCAGCTGATCTATGGCGAGAGCGTGGGGGGCATGGACGATCGAGCCCTGTTGGGCCGCCTGTGGGGCCTTTCGGGATTGGATGTGGCCCTGGCCCAGCGGGAGCAACGCCGGGCCCGCCGGGAAGTGGACGTGCTGCTCAAACAGCGCCAGGGCGACCTGGAGGCGGAGGCGGAGCGGTTGCTGCAGGCGGCCCCCCGGCTAGGGCGATGAGCCCCCCAAAACCATGAGCCAACTTGCGCTGATCGATTGCCCCACCGGCCTGGCGGGCAACATGTTGTTGGCGGCCCTGCTCGATCTGGGCTTGCCCCAAGAGGTGATCGATACCCCCCTCGCGGCCCTGGGCTTGGGCCATGCCTATCGGCTGGTGGTGGACGAGCGCCGGAGTGGTGGTCTGCGGGGGCTGCACCTGGAGGTGGAGCTTCGCGAGGTCTCCCCGCCCCATCGCCATTGGGGTGATTTGCGGCAACAAATCCTGGCGGCCCCCCTGGATGGTGCCCTTCAGGCCAAGGTGCTGGAGGTGTTCAGCCTGTTGGCGGAAGCCGAGGCGGTTGTGCATGGGGTGGCGCCCGAGCAGGTGCATTTCCATGAGGTGGGTGCCGTGGATGCCCTCGTGGATGTGGTGGGGGTTTGTGCGGGCTTGCTCCATTTCGGGGTGAGCGAGCTGATCTGCAGTTCGCCCCCGGGCGGCCATGGATCGGTGGCCACGGCCCACGGCCCCCTGCCCTTGCCCGCGCCCGCCGTGCTCGAGATCGCCCGCCAGCGTGGGGTTGAACTGGCGAGCGCGGAGGGCTTCCCCCCCGCCGAACTCACCACCCCGACCGGGCTGGCGCTCGTGGCTTGTTGGGCCGATCGCTTTGGGGTGGCGCCAAGCCACATCCCCGCCAGCATCGGCATTGGCCTGGGTAGCCGCCAGCTGGATCGGGCCAACCTGCTGCGCCTCACCCTGGCAGGGGCTCCCCAGGAGCCCCTGACCCAGCAACCCTTTAGCCAGGCTCCTGAGATCCAAGAAGTCGTGCTGGAGCAGCAGGCCCAGATCGATGACGCATCCGCTGAGGATTTGGCCTTCTTGATCCAGGCCCTGCGCGAGGCCGGTGCCAAGGAGGTGTTCAGCCAACCCATTGCCATGAAAAAGGGCCGCACCGGCCAATTGCTGACGGTGCTGGTGGATCCTTCAGCCGCTGCAGCCCTGCGCCGGGTTTGGTGGCAGCACAGCAGCAGCTTGGGGGTGCGGGAAAGCCACCAGCTGCGCTGGGTGTTGCCGCGCCGCAGCCTGGAGATCGCCACCCCCTTGGGATCCGTGCGCCTTAAGCAGGCCCAGTTGCCCGATGGGCGCTGGCGCAGCAAGCCTGAGCACGATGATCTGATCGCCCTGGCCACCCACCACAATCTGGGCCTGGATCAGGTGAGGACCATCGTGGTGCAGGCATTAACGGCCCTGGATGGGGACCAACAGCTGTGAAGCGATTCCAGAACCTGCGGGCTGGTCTCCAAACCCTGCTGGCTTGGCTGCGGGCCCAGGGGGCCCAGCTCCCCGGGGGGATCAAGCTGTGGACCACCCTGCTGAGTGCGGGTTTTCTGCTGGCAGCGGTGCTCAGCCATGGCCAGCAACTGCTGCAAATGCGGCTGGATTTGCAGGGCGTCCTGTGGCTGGTGCTGGGCGTGGGTGTCAGCCTGCTGAGCCTGGTGGCCAATGGGATTGGCCTGGGGGTGGTGCTCCATTGGCTCGGGCTCAAGCCCCAGGGCCAGGCCCTGGTGGGGGCCTATCTCGCCACCAACCTCCGCAAGTATTTGCCCGGCGGAATTTGGCACCTGGCGGCCCGGGTGGCGTTGCTGCGCAGCCCAACGGCTCCCCTGCAGCAACCCACTTCTGCGGGGCTGGCCCTGGTGGCCGTGCTGCTGGATCCCCTGGTGGCAGCCATCGCGGCCCTCGCCCTGGTGCCTTTGGGGGGCTGGCAAGGCGGTTTGGCCTTGGTTTGCGTGCTGCCCCTGCTGCTGCTGTTGCCCCGTTGGCTGAATCCCCTGGTGGTTCGCCTTGAGCGCAGCAAGGCCGCCGGGCTCGGCCTCACGGATGCGGTGGGGATGGGCGAGGCCTTGGCTGAAGGTCCGCGCTTGAGCGGCTATCCCTGGCAGCTGCTGGCTGTCCAGGCGGTGTTTGTGCTGGTGCGGTTTGGCGGTTTTGCCTGCTGTGTGCAAGCGTTCGATCTCTCCTATGGCTTGGGCTGGGGCGGCTGGTTAGCAGGCTTTGCCTTCGCCTGGACCGCTGGCCTGGTGGTGCCCGGAGCCCCTGGGGGCCTGGGGGTGTTTGAGGCGGTCTTGCTCCTGCGGCTTGGGGTTGCAGTGCCCGAGGCGCCCTTGCTCGCGATCGCGATCAGCTACCGGCTTGTGGTGAGCCTTGCCGACCTGCTTGGCGCCTTCACCGCCCGGCTCGACCAGGGCCCCAAGCCCTAGGAGCAGCTCTTGTTGCGTTTGCAAGCCCGGTAATCCCAGGGGCGGACCAACCCCTCGCCAAGGCCCGGCCCATCGCCCGGCCCATCGCTCGCGCCAGGCCCCCAAACCCCCAGCTGCTGGGAGCGGGCAGCCCGTTCGGCTTCGCCGTAGGCCAAGCCATCGCACTGCTGCAGGTACCTCAAGTACACGAAGGCATGGCCCTGGCGAACCAGGACCTGGTTAACGGGCTGGGAGGCACCGGATCGGAACACCTCGGCCACGGTGCGGCCATAGCGATCCGTGGTTTGGACCTTCAAGGTCACCGAAGAGCCGGGGGGCACCAGGGTTATTAGGGCCGCTTTGGCCCGCGCTCCGGCAGCACCCTGGCTGAGTTCGGGGGCATCAATGCAAGCCAGCCGCACCACCCGCCTGTGGCCCCCATCCAGCACGGTCAGGGTGTCGCCATCGCCGACGCTCAAGACCCTGGTTGGGGTCTGGGGGATGCTCTCCATGCCATGGGCAATGGCAGGACTGGCGGCCAGCAGCAACGCGGTGATCCAGCCCCGGGCCCCATTCATGCCTTTGTCTCAAAGGGGCTCTTGCCAAGCCGATAGTTCTGAAGGTGCGAGGCCAGCGTGCCCACGAGCCGCTGCCTGGCTTGCCGAGACGTCCAGGCGAAATGGGGCGTGAGGATCAAATTCGGCACCTGTTTGAGGGGCTCCAGTTCGGCGCCCGGGGGTTCGATGTCCAGCACGTCGAGGGCGGCACCAGCCAGTCCTCCGGAACGCAGGGCTTCCACCAAGGCCCCGGTCTCAATCAGGCCGCCGCGGCCCATGTTGACCAACACCGCAGAGGGTTTCAGCCAGCCCAAGCGCTCCCGATTGATGAGCTGCTGGGTTTGGGGCGTGAGGGGGGCGTGCAGGCTCACCACATCAGCTGCCTTCAAGGCGGTTTCCACCTCGTGCTGGCTGCTGCGGCTGGTGATGCTGTGAACCTTCATCCCAAAGGCTTTGCCAATGGCAGCAACCCCGCTTCCGATATCGCCTGCCCCGATCACGGTGAGGGTGCGGTTGGCTAATTCATCAAATTCGGGCTCCACCAGCGCAAAGACCGAACTGCGTTGCCAGCTGCCATCGCGTACCTGCTGGCGGCGGATGGTCAGATTGCAGGCCAATTCCAGAATCAGGGCCCAGGTCACCTGCACCACGGAGGCCTTGCTGTAGCGCCCGGCGTTGTGGAGGCCAATGCCCAAGTCGCGGCAAGCGGCCTGATCCACCTGGTCGGTGCCAGTGCTGGCGGTGCAGACCAGGCGCAGCTTGGGCAGTTGGTGGAGCAGGTCAGCATCCAGTCGAATCTTGTTGGTGATCGCGATCTCGGCGTCGATCAACCGTTCAAGGCGTTGCTCGGGCTGGGTGCTGGGCCAGCAGGTGAGGAGGGCCTGCTTCTCCAGGGGAGAAAGGTCCACGGGGCCCAGGCTCAGGGCGTCAAGGAAGACGGCCCTGGGTTTTTCCGCGGTTTTGGCTTGTCCAGTGCTTTTGGCTTGTCCCATGGTGCTGGCTTGCTCGTTCATGATGGCGCGCCTTCGCAATTGCCCCTATTGTTGAGAACCCGAAAGGTTGTGTGGTGGCTGCTCGAGCTTCAGCTGGTTTGCCACCCGCCCCTGGCAGCCATGGGCTGAAGACCAGTCTTCATGATCGCGGTCAGCGTTTAACCCCCCAGCGCCAGCGTGTCTTGGCCCTGTTTGAGCGGATTGGCGAAGGCAGTCACCTCGGTGCTGAGGAGGTGCACCAAAGATTGTTGCGTGCCCAAGAGCGGGTGTCCCTCGCCACCGTGTACCGAACCCTCAGGCTTCTCAGTGGCATGGGCCTGCTCCAGGAGCTGGAACTACCTGAGGGTGGCCGTCGCTTTGAGCTGGCCGGTGATGCCCACCGCGACCACCATCATTTGGTGTGTGTGCGCTGCGGTCGCACTGAAGAATTTGAAAACGCTGAGGTTTTGGAAGCCGGAAACCAGGCTGCTGCTGGTTTTGGCTTCCGGCTCGTGGAGTGTGTGCTGAATGTGCGTGCGCTCTGCCCCAGCTGCACCGCTGCCGAGACCGGCTAGCGGTTGGGTTTGACGCGGACAGGGACCAACACGGGCTGCATCAGCCCACCACCACCGCCGTCGTCATCCGAATCGGCCGTCAGCCAGAACGCCAGGCCGAACAGAGCGACAACCCCGCTAAAGACCAGCAGTTCGACCATGGGATCTCTATCACTCGCCATACGCTAGCGGCCCCAGCCAGGGCTGATGTAGCAAAAGCGGCGGTTTCCCCGACCTAGCCAGGTTGGGCCTTAGCCAAAGCCCTTGCCCGAATCCTTGGCGACACAGGCCTGGAGTTGTTTACGAAGTTTGGCGTGGTCCAGGTTCTTGCCAATCAGCACGATCTGGTTCTTGCGTTCGCTGCTCGGCCATTCCGAGTCGTCGATGGAGAAGCGCTTGCCGGCCAGGTGGAACACGTGGCGGCGCTCGCTTTCGTTGAACCAGAGAATTCCTTTGGCTCGGAACACCGAAGCCGGCACCAGGTTGTCGAGAAAGTTCTGGAATTTGCGCAGGGCAAAGGGGCCTTCGGCCGCAAACGACAGCGACGTAAACCCTTCAATGGCGAGGTGATCAGGGCCTTGGTGCTCAGCGTGATCATGGCCGTGAGCATGGCCGTGGTCATTGGAGTGGCCGTGATCGTGGGAATGCCCGTGATCGTGCCCGTGATCGTGCCCGTGATCATCGTGTTCGCAGTGGCCATGGTCGTGGTCGCAATTCTCATGGCTCTGTTGGGCCACGACTTTGTCGCTTTCGAACAACCCCACGCTCAGCAATAGGGGTAAGGGAACCTCCCCTTTGACGGCTCGCAAAATCCGGGCATCGGTTTTGATCGTGCGCAGCTGGTCTTCCAGGGCTGCTAGGCGCTCTTCCGCAACGAGATCGCATTTGTTGAGGAGCAGGATGTCGCTGTAAACGATCTGGGCCCGGGCCACCTCGCCCTCGAGGAGCTCATCGCTGAAGTTTTCGGCATCAACCAGGGTGATGATCGAATCCAGGCGGGTTTGGTCGCGCAGATCGCTGCCGAGGAAGGTCATGGCCACCGGCAGGGGATCGGCCAATCCCGTGGTCTCGACCACCAGGTAGTCGACGGGCTCTGGGCGATCGAGGATCCGATAGACGGCCTCGAGCAATTCCCCGTTGATCGAGCAGCAGATGCAACCGTTGCTCAGCTCCACCATGTCCTCGCCGGTGGCGACCACCAGGTCGTTGTCGATGCCAATTTCGCCAAATTCATTCACCAGAACGGCTGTTTTGACCCCGTTCTGATTGCTGAGGATGTGGTTCAGCAGGGTGGTTTTACCGGCCCCCAAAAAGCCGGTGAGGATGGTCACCGGTAGCCCGCTGGGGGCCTGGTCCATCGCAACTGTGGCGATGGAGCCGGTTTGGTTTTCAGTGCTCTTGCTCATCGGTCACTGAACTGGAATGGGGCCAGCCTAGGAATTGATGGTGGGCCGGACTTGGTGGGGCTAGAAGCGGAAGCTGGTTTTCACCAGGGCGCCGAACTGATTGGCCCCGCCTTCATTGCCCTGGGGATTGTTCAAGTAGAAGACCGCCGGGGTGACGGAGATGGCATCGCTGAGCTGCCACTGGTACCACCACTCCCACGCCCACACTCCAGATTCCTCCGGGGCGCCATTGCTGGTGGCGGTGGCAAAGCTGGGTTGACCCAAGCCCATGCCAAAGCTGTTGCCCTTGGCCAGCACATCGCTCCACTGCAGCCCCACCATCCACGACTGACTCGTGGTCAGGTCGCCGCCGGAACTGCTGTTAATGCCATAGCCCGCGCTGATCGAGGGCAACCAGCCGCTTGTCGCCGGCTGCCAGAAACCGCTAATGGCAAAGGCGTTGGTGTTCACGCCACCGCCTTCTATTTGGGCGGTGATGAAGGGGGTGGCGCCTGGCACACCTACGCCTGCTTGGACATAGGAATAGAGGGCGGCAAGGCCCCAGTTCTCCTTGCCGTAGCCCAGTTGAACGGTGCTGGTACCGGCGGAACCACTGGTGAAAAGCCCCGTACTGGAATCGGCGGCGTTGGCGGCCACATAGTTGGCAGTCACGCTCCAGCCACTGCTGTCTTGCCACCGGAGGCCAAAACCGGGACCCAGATTTTTGTTGTAGGCCAACGGCGCTCCGTTCAGGGTGAGCACGTTGAGGATCGTGTCGCTGGGATAGGCGCTGGGCCAAAGGGCGAGCATGTCTTCCTGGCCCACCCGGGCTCCCAGGGTGGCGGTGAACTGCTTGCCAATTGGGAACTGGTAGTAGAGCTTGTCGATGCCCATGGCATCGGGTCCGGAGTCTTCCTGGAAGGCGATCTCCAGGGTGGAGAGACCACTGCCAAAGGCATTTTGATTGGAATCAAAGTTGCCGGCCCGCAGCACGGTGCGCAGCAGATCTTTGCCTGAGAAGCTGGTATCCAGGTTCAGCTGCAGGTCGTAGTTGAACGACACCTGGGAGCCGGCGGGATTGTTACTCACTCCGCCCACCACCATGGTTGCCAGACCCGAAAGCTTGGTGGTGGTGGAGAACTGACTCGCCTCCAGCATGCCCAAGCGGGCATCGAGGCCATCAACGCGGCTCTTGAGCAGGGCGAGCTCTTTTTGAAACTCACTCAACAGCTTCTTGAGCTCATCGGTGGTTTCGGTGACCCGCTCCAAGCAAGCGTTGAGCAGGGCAGCCGCTTCCAAGCGCGAGATGGCGCGGCCCCCTTTGAAACTGCCGTTGGGATAGCCAGCCACGCAGCCGTAGCGCTCGATCAACGTTGAAAGGGCTTGGTAAGCCCAGTCGGTGGGCTTGACATCGGCGAACTGGCTGATGCTGGTGACCTGCTCATCGGCCAGGGCGTAACGGTTGACGCCGGAAAGGTTGAGGTCGGCTGCATTGGCTGCAACCGGGGCAGTCAGGGGCGTGAGCAGGGCGACGACGGAGAGGTTGAGGCGTTGGCGAAGCATGGACAAGGTCAACGACACAGGAAAGGGGGCGGGAGCATGCAGCAGGAAGCCAGCAATCACCCAGCAATTCGGGAATGATAATGGTTCTCGCGAATGGCGTTTGCCGGCTGGGCCACTTGCTGTGCTGAACGCATCGCTGGGTCGATCCAAGATCTGGGTCTGGCCGGGTCTCCTGATGGGCTGGCTGGTCAGTCCTGGTCCTGGCGGCCTTGGCAGTCCGAGCAGAGGCCGAAGAACTCCAGGGTGTGGAAGAGCAGCTGGAACCCCCCGATCTGTTCGGGGCTTAGGTGGGCATCGTGGATCGGGCAGGCGGTTAGCGGCTGGGTGCGGCCGCAGTCGACGCAGGTGAGATGGTGTTCGTCGCGCTCGGTTGGGGCAAAAAGGGCTTCACCGCTGGGGAGGTGGCGGCAGCGCACCAGGCCTTGCTGTTGCAGTTGGCGGAGGTGGCGGTAGACGGTGGCCAGGCCCATGGCCAGGGGTGTGCCCCGCAGTCGGGCGTGCAGGTCCTGGCCGGACAGTTCCTGGCCGGCGAGCACCAGCTGCTCGAGGAGCTGGTGCTGCTTGGGCAATAGCTCGATGGACGGTTGCTCCCCCATGGGGGAAATCCTATGGAGTGGCAGGAGCCGCCGAGGGGGCGGGGAAGCGAAGGCGGGGCCAGGCATAAGAGTGAGTATCATTCTCAGTCTGCCGCGGTGGTCGCCGTGTCCCCTTCAGTCCCCCCACTCCATCGCCCGGGCAAGCTGCGTGGGGTGCGGGCCCTGGCCAGCGGCTTTTTGGGCGCATCATTTTTGGCCGCCTGCGGTGGCCTGGGGCCCAAGACCCAACCGGATCGCCCACTCCAGGTGGTCACGACCATCCTGCCGATTACGGAGTTCACCAAGGCGGTGGCGGGCAGCTGCGCCAAGGTTCAGCCCCTCATTCCCGCCAATCGGGGCCCCCACGATTTCCAGGCCACCCCAAGCGATCTGGTGCTGGTGAGTAAGGCCGATG
>Ga0310331_10086_pt1 | contig 15043 bp, 21 predicted proteins | sample LakMicMDCLOrngC5_FD_195545 | JGI IMG/M metagenome (GOLD analysis project Ga0310331, IMG submission 195545) | Enriched freshwater cyanobacterial communities from Lake Michigan, Michigan, United States - MI23.DCL.Orng.C5 (v2) (version 2) | ecosystem: Environmental > Aquatic > Freshwater > Lake...
GAGCTGTTTGACAAGGCCGATCTGCAGTTCCCCTCCGGGGAGCCCCTGCCGCGCTGTTGGTGGGATCCGGCCTATCCCCATCACTGAGGGCAGGGGGTGGGGTCAAACGCGCTTGAGCGATTCGGCCTTGTTCCGGAATTCCCCGAGCAGCAGCTGCAGGTAGCTCACCTTGCGCAATTTGATGTTGGCCGTGAGCGACATCCCCACCTGCAGAGGCAACGCCGTTCCATCCTTCACCTTCAACTGCTGGGCCTGCAGTTGGATTTCGGCCGGGTAGCGGTAGGTGGTGTGGCGCTCATCGGGCGGTAGAGCATCGGAGCCGATCCGCTTCACCGTGCCGTGCAGAACGCCAAAGTCGGAACTGGGGAAGGAGTCGATGCTGATCTCCACCGGTTTGCCTTCGCGCACGAAGCCGATCTTGTTGCTTTCGATCTCCACGTTGGCTTTCAAGCGGTTGTAGGGCACGATCTTCATCACCGGTTCACTGCCTTGGGCGACAAAGCCAGGTCCGGTGGGTTTGAGATCAAAGACCACTCCACTGACAGGGGAGCGGATGTCTTGATAGCGCAGGTTCACCTGGAGCTCGGTGAGCCGGCTCTGCAGGTCGGCCAGTTCGCCGCGCAGTTGCTCAGAGGCCTGCTCCAGGATCGCCAATTGCCGTTGCCGATCCACGCGCACCTTGGCCAGCTCGCCCTGGACCTCTTTCACCTTGTTGCGTTGCTGCAGGTACTGCAGCATTGCTGAGGCCCCCACGCGGCGCAGGTCGTCGAGGCGGCTCAGGATGTCCCGCTCCAACGCGAGGTTCTCGCTGAGCACCCGCTGCTCGGTGTCGTTCAGGCTGAGATAGCGCCGCAGCTCCACCTGTTTGAGCCGCAGCTGTTGTTGCTTGGCGTTGATCGTGGTCTCGAGGCTCTGGGCCCGGTCTCGGGTGGCCTGTTGATCGAGGCGCAGCAGCACTTGCCCTTGGCTCACGCGTTGCCCCTCTTTCACCAGCATCTGATCCAGCACCCCCCCCAAGGGCACCTGGATCGTGCTGACATCACCGATGGGTTCGAGCTTGCCGGTGGCCATCACCACCTCTTCGGTTTGGCCCACGCTGAGCCACACCAGCCCAAAGCCGGTGCAACCGATCAAGGCCCACGTGAGCGTGCGGGCAAACAGCCTCGACTGCTGCAGCCCCATCGGCTCATGGCCCTGTTGCACCTTCTGCTCAATGGCCGTTTGCGCGGCGCGAATCAGCACACCAGGGCGATGCTGTTGGCGTTGCAGAAACTGAAGAGCCATCAGCCCGCCTCCTGCTGGCAATAGAGGGCGAAGTAGCGGCCCCGTTGGGCCATCAGCTGCTCGTGGCTGCCGGTTTCCGCCACGGTGCCTTGATGCAGCATCACGATGCTGTCGGCCCTGCGGATCGTGGACAGTCGGTGGGTAATGAACATCACGGTGCAGTGGTGAAGGTTGTCGATCAAGTTGTGGCAGACCTGCCGTTCTGTGTCGTAGTCGAGGGCACTGGTGGCCTCATCGAGGATCAGCATCTTTGGCTTGCTGAGTAAGGTTCGCGCCAGGGCAATCCGTTGCCGTTCTCCACCGGATAGCCCGGCTCCCCGTTCGCCCACCGGTGTGCTGTAGCCGGCGGGAAGCTCCATGATGAAGTCATGGGCACAAGCCAGGGAGGCCGCCGCGACAATCGCATCGCTGGTGGCATCCGGATCAGCCAGGGCAATGTTTTCGGCCACCGTGCCGGCAAACAGCAAGGGCTCCTGGGGCACGATGCCGATTTGCCGTCTCAGGGAGTACAGCTCCACCTTGTCGATGTCATAGCCATCGATCAGGACACGCCCTTGATTGGGTGAATAGAGCCTGGAGACCAGCTTGGTGAGGGTGCTTTTGCCACTGCCGCTTTGACCCACGATGCCCATAAACGTGCCGGCGGGGATGTCGAGCTGAATGTGATGCAGGGCGGGGCGGGTTGCCCCTGGGAAGGTGAACCCCACAGCATCAAATTGCACATGTCCCTGCAGCGGAGGTAACGGGATTTTCTGCTTGTCCGCTTCGTTCGACTCCTCCGGTGTGTCCACCACATCGGCCAGCCGCTCGAATGACACCTTCAGCTCCTGGATGGTCTGCCAGATGCTCGACAGGCGCAGCATCGGTTGGGTGACATAGCCCGAGATGATGCGGAAGGCGATCAACTGGCCCAGGCTGAGTTCACCCTTCAGCACCAAACCGGCGCCAACCCAGAGCACCAGCAATTGGGAGAGTTTCTGCAGGACCACACTGCTTTCGGTGAGAGCGGTGCCGGTGATTGTTTTTTCAAAGGTGCGGGCGATGTAATGGTTGTAGAGCTCCTGCCACTTCCAGCGGCTGATCATTTCCACGTTCTGGGCCTTCACGGTTTGGATGCCGCTGAGCACCTCCACCAAATGGCTTTGCGTGCGTGCGTTCTGATTGGCTGCATCGCGGTACTGGCGGCGAAACAACGGTGCACCGAGCACGGTCATGCCGATCTGAATCGGCAGCACGCATAGGGCAATGAGGGTGAGGAGCCAGCTGTAGAACACCATCACCACCACATAGATCACGGAGAACGCCGCATCGAGCACCGTGGTCAGCGCCTGACCGGTGAGGAAGCTGCGGATCTTCTCCAATTCGGCAATGCGGGTTCCCAGTTCCCCCACCGGCCGCCGATCGAAGTAGCTCAGGGGCAGGCGTAACAGGTGGTCGATCACCTCCGAGCCGAGCCGCAGGTCGATGCGGTTGGTTGTTTCCGCGAATAGGAACGTGCGCAGGGATCCGATCAACCCCTCCATCAGCGTGACCACCACCAACGCCAGGCCGAGCACCTGCAGGGTGTCCAGGCTGCGCTGCGTGATCACCTTGTCGATGATCACCTGGATCAGCAGTGGGTTGGCCAGGCTGAACAGCTGCACCACGAAGGAGGCCAACAGCACCTGCAGCAGCAGCCCCCGATGCCGCTGCAGCATCGGCACAAACCATTCCCAACTGAAGCGTTGCTCCGGGGTGTTGGTGCTGCGCTCCAGGAGCAACAGCTCGATCCCTTCCGGGAACTGTTGAACGATCTGCTCCGGTGTGAGTTCAATCCACCCATCGCGGGGTGATGCCAGCACCACACCCTGGGCATGGCTGAGGCGCACGATGGCGAATCCCCCGTTCCAGCCCACCAACGCCGGCGTTTGGAGGCGTGTGCCTTGGGAGGCGGGGACGCGTAATCCGCTCACGTGCAGCCCCAGCATCGTGGCCAGTCGGGCGCAGAGCGGAAGATTGGGCTGTTGGCCGCGCGCCTCCGCTTCCCGCAGGATGCGCTCGATCGCATCGCGACGGAACGGCAGCCGCAGCTCATGGGAGAGCATCTGGAAGCATGCCATCACTTCCTGGAGGGGGCCTTCGGCGCGCACCAGCGGCATCGCTGAGCGCTCGCGACTGCCGAGCTCCATGGCGGAGGGCAACGGCAGCTCCGCCAACGTCTCCGTGCCCAGGGGCTCGACGTGACTCCCATCCACGTCTCCGATCAGCAGGGCTTCCAGCCGGTCGCGCTGCCAGGCCACAAGCCTGGGCGGCAGTGGGGGATGGCTGGCCGGTACCCCTGTGGCTGGATCGAGGTGGCCCCCCAAGGGGTGCTCCACCAGGTTGTCGCTGGCGGCGATCAGCTGTTCCTGAGCCTGCACGGCTCCGATCGCCTCCAGCGTCGGCTCCACACAACGGGCTACCGGGTGCAGCGCCTGACAGAGCTCCCGCAGCCTGATCCGCGCCGTTGGATGGCTCTCCAGCACCGGCGCCAGCAGTGCCGCCAGCTCGGCCTCCCAGAGGTGATGGCTGCACCACTGCCGGAAGCTGGCTTCCTCCTCCAGCAAGCGCAACACCTCGTGATCCGGCAGCACCGCAGCTCGGAGCTCCGATGCCGCTGTGACCTGTTCACAGCCCTTGACCCGCAGCAGGGACGCCAATCCCACCCACGCACCGGGGCCGAGCTTGCAGAGGGTCACGGGACGGCCCCGCTGTTGCACCAGCAGCCGTGCTTCTCCCTCGAGGATCAGCAGGGCCTGCTGCGGCACGAGGTTGCCTTGAGACAACACCTGACCGACGGCGAAACGGTGGATCTGGAGTTGCCCGGCGAGCTGCTCCAGCCGTCCGGGTGCCAGGCCTTGCAGGGCGGGGTGTGCGGCCAACAGGTGGTCGGAAAGGGTGGCGGTCATGTCTGGGGAAAGCGCAGAGGGATCAGGCTCTCGATGCGCTGCTGCACCAGCTGCTCCACCATTTCGTCGAACAACTCACGGCCCATCGTTTGTGCCGTGGCGTCATCGAGGCTGGCGGGAATCACGCTTTCCAACCGCACCAGCAGCCACCAATGCTCCAGGGGGAAGGGCTCAATCAGGTCACCGGGCTGGCTGGTGCGCAGATGCTCCGCCAGCACGGGGTGGGCCTGCACCAGTGGGATCGGGCCCACCACGCCACGGGTGGCCCGCTCCGGGCCCTGGGCATAACAGGCGGCGAGAGCGGCAAAGTCGGCCTCCCCCTCCTGGATGCGCTGGAACAGCTCGTGGGCTAAGCCCGGATCTGACAGGCGCAGCAGGCTGTACACCACCTGATCGAGTTGATGCTTGCGTTGCAGGAAGCGCGCCTCCGCTTTGGAGCGGTAGTGATCAGCGAGATAGCGCTGCAGTCGGATGGGCTGAATTAGCTGTTCCTGCAACTCCGTGCGTTGCAGGAGTTGTGTTCTGAGGAAGTGTTCAAACTGTTGCTCTGATGTGAGCTTGTGTTCATGCTTGAAGGCCTCGAGGGCCTGCTGGATGTCGTCGTCGTGAATGGGGGTTGCAGCTGTGAGCTCCGCTATCACGATCTGCCGTAGGAGTGGACGCAACAGGTGATGGCGCGCCAGGAGGCTGACCTGCTCCGCGCTGAGGGTGGGTCTGGGGGTGTGATCGGACGCAAGGGTTGGTGGCAAGGTCGCTTGTGTGCTGTGCATCCGGGCTTTGCTGATGAGATGTGCTGGCGTGTATGGAGACTGATGGGTGTTGCGGCCAACGCGCGTTGAGGGTGGAAGGATGGCCCTGTGATGGTCCTCTGGTGTGTGCGGTTGGTTGTGTGATGTGCGCTTTACCAAAGCAGCCAGACAAGGGCCATTGAGATCAGTGTGTAGAGCATCATTTCCATGAACCTTCACTTGAACTCAGCCCAAAAACTGTATGGCTTTGTTGGTTGAATTGATGCTGTTCAGATGCATCAGATCAGCGGTAATGGTGGCTCTGTGATGCCGCCAGCATCGCGATCACCTGCGGGTCCGGTACGGCGTCGAAGTGTTGATACCAGGCCCCCACAGCCCAGAGCCCATCCACGCTGGCGAGGGCTACCAGGGCATCCACCTGGGCCTGGAGTTGCAAGGCCACGTGCCGATCGATCACCGGCACGGCCAGCACCAGCTGGCTGGGGAGGGCGGCACGTAGGGATTGCAGCGCGGCACGCACCGTCCACCCGGTGGCGACGCCGTCATCCACCACAATCAGGGCACGATCCCGAAGCATGGCCATGGGGGGATCGCCATAGAGCTGTTGACGGCGCTTCAGCTCCCACTCCTGCTCGGTCATCAGCCGTTGCCGGAGCTCGGGATCCAAGCGGTCAAACGTTTGATCCCAGATCCGCACGCCACCCGGGGCAACCGCCCCCAGGGCCAGTTCTGGATGGGTGGGGTGCGCCAGTTTGCGAACGGCCCAACTGTGCAGTGGCAGTTGCAGCCGCGTTGCGATTTCAGCGGCCACGACGACCCCCCCGCGGGGTAACCCCATGACCCAGGCGTTGGGATGGCCCCGCCAGTCAGCCAGGCGCTCCGCCAACCGCGCGCCGGCATCGCTGCGGTTGGTCCAGAGCACCCGTTGCGCATCCATCGCTCGCGCAGTGCGTTGAGGGGATCAGCACAACTCTGTTGCGCTGCGATGGCCCGTGATCCCTTGGATCCGCAGCGATGCGCTGCCAGTGCCGTGATGCTGCTGCAGATGCTGAGCCGTTGGGTACAGCCGATGGGCGAGCCGGTTTGGTGTGGTCACCATCCCCATCCCCATCGCCCTGCCCATGCCCATCCCCGCCAGCCTCGCCGCCATCACCCAGGCCGCCGATGTGCACTTCAACGGTGACCGCCCCTGGGACCTGCAGGTGCACAACACCGCCCTTTACCCCGCCCTGCTGCGGGATGGCTCCCTGGCCTTGGGCAATGGCTATGTGCGGGGTGACTGGGATTGTCAGCAGCTGGATGAATTGATCTGTCGCCTGCTGCGGGCCCAGGCCAATCAACCCCTCACCCTGCAGGCCCAGCTCCTGGATCTGGGCCGTGTGCTGCGGGATCTGCTTGTGAATCCCCAGACCCTGCGGCGCTCTGCCCTGGTGGGTCGCCGCCATTACGACATCGATCCTCGCGTGTATGCGGTGATGCTCGATCCAGGGATGGCCTATAGCTGCGGCTATTGGCGCCATGCCACGGATCTAGCCACAGCCAAGGAGCACAAATGCAAGTTGATCTGCGAGAAACTGCAGCTGCAGCCCGGCATGCGCCTGCTGGATGTGGGCTGCGGTTGGGGTTCCCTGGCGGCCTATGCGGCACGTCACTACGGCGTGGAGGTGGTCGGCATCACGGTGTCAGGGCAGCAAGCCCAGTGGATGCGTGAGCACCTGGCCGATCTGCCGATCCGGGTGGAGCAGTGCGATTACCGCCAGCTGCCGGCCAGGGATCCTGGCCCCTTTGATCGCATCGCCTCGGTGGGGATGTTTGAGCATGTGGGTCGCCGCAACGACCGCACCTTTTTCCGCACGCTGGATCGGCTGTTGCATCCCGATGGGCTGGCGTTGCTGCACACCATCGGCAGTGCCTGCACGACCCGTCGCATTGACCCCTGGATCAATGCCCACATCTTCCCGGGTGGCCGCTTGCCCTCGGCCATGCAGCTCGCCCGCGGGCTGGAGGGTACGTTTCTGATCGAGGACTGGGAGAACTTCGGCCTCGATTACGACCGCACCCTGATGGCCTGGTGGCACAACGTTGAAGTGGCCTGGCCGGTGTTGCTGCACGACAGCAGTGCGGAGTTTTTCCGCTTCTGGCGTTACTACCTGTTGAGCTGCGCCGGGTTCTTTCGCTCACGTCAGGGACAGCTGTGGCAGCTGGTGCTCAGCAAGCCCGAGCGGTTGGATCCCTATCGCTCCTGGCGGCCGTTGCGTCAGCAGCCGAACACAGCGCCGCAGCACCCTGCCGCGAAGCCAGAGCAACACTGCTCCGGCGTGGATGGCTCCATGGCGACTCACCAGAGGATTGAGGGCCAACTCCGCAACCGTAATGAGTGATGCCTTCGGTGATTACCTACGCAGCATTGGACGCATCCCCCTGCTGACGGCTCAAGAGGAGGTGCATCTGGGGATGATCGTGAAGGAGTGGATGGAAACCGAGCAGCCCTCGCTGGCCCTGCAGCGCCGGGGCCGCCGGGCCCTGCAGCGCATCGTCACCGCCAACCTGCGGCTGGTGGTCACGGTCGCCCTGCGCTACATCCGTCGCCTGAAGCATCTCTCCCACGAGCCGATGGATCTGGTGCAGGCCGGCAACATCGGCCTGTTGCGAGCAGCAGAGAAGTACGACCCGACCCGTGGCTACAAATTTTCCACCTATGGCTACTGGTGGATTCGGCAATCGATCAACCGCTACTTGCAGGAGCACAACGGCAGCATTCGCCTGCCGGTGAATCTGGTGAGCTTGGCGATGCGCGCCGAAACCCTCCAGAACGGAGGTAGTGAACCGATGAATGCTGATCGACTGGCTGATGAGCTGGGGGAAAGCCCGCAGCGGGTGCTCTATGCCCTGGCGGTGCAGCACCGCAGCAACACCGTGTCGTTGGATCAACAGCTCAGCGGTGGAGATGGCGAGATGACCCTGCTCGATACGGTGACGGACACCCGTCAGCCCGAGATCGAAGACGACTATCTCTGGATGCAAAGTCAGCTGGAGCAGCTTTCAACGCCAGAGCGCACGGTGATTCAGCTCCGTTATGGCTCTGGCAAACAGCGTTCTTTTGCGGATGTGGCGCGGTTGGTGGGGCGTACCAAGGATCAGGTGCAGCGGTTGGAGCGCCATGCCCTAACCAAGCTGCGGCGTGGCCTCACGCCGGTGTTGTTTCCCTGCTGAGGGCGATGGCAAAACCCGGAGATCCGGCTGATCTCCGGGCAGGTGCAAGGTGTTCGCCGTGCTCAGTAGCCGCGCACTTTCACCCGTGCAGCCGGGTGGGAGCCATTGCCGGTGGTCATCGCCGCCGCCGCCGGCACGATGGCGCGCTGTTGATCGCGCAGGGCATCTTCCAGCAGGAAGGCACAGAGATTGGAGACGGAGCGCCCCTCCTCTTCGGAGCGGGTGAGCAGCGCCTCATGCACGTGATAACTCAGGGTGATTGAGATTCTTCGGGGTTGACGCTGGAGCACGCGAAAGCGCTCATTCATGGGAAAACTCCTTGTTCATCAGGTGTGGTGTTGGACTGCAGGTGGTTGATGAGAGTTCTGTCTCTTTGCACCTCTCTGCATCACGAGAATAGGAGTTGCACTCTCCCGGAAAGTGCAGAAGATTGCGTTAGAGCGTTCGCGCTTCTGCTGCAGATTGCAGATCAGTTCTGCACATCAACTGCGCCAACCAACAGACGCTGCACTTCGCGACGGCCTGCAGGGCAATGGCGGCGCTGCTGCTGACACCCAACAGCCCCAGCTGCCCCTGAGCACTGCAGATCTCCGGCCATGGCTGATGCGCTGCAGTGTGCCGTGGATGTGCACAGCTTCGGCCTTTGCGGGTGTGGACAGTCCACCATCGCTCCTCTCCACGTGATGGCTATGGCGACTTGGTCGGTGCTGTTGTTGCCCCCGTTGGGTGCGCGGCGGGCGCGGCCGCGTTGGCTATGCCCTACGGGTGCTTTTAGCCTGCAACTCCAGCGGGCTTGGCGGCTGGCGGATCCCGAAACAGCTCGCGCGCGGTTGGTGCAGGCCTGCAGCACCCCTGTAGAGCATCCTCTGCAGAACGGCAGCGGCCGGTCTGTGGTGGTGGAGCTGTGATCTAGACCCGAAACGTTGGCCGTTTTTGCCATGCTCAAAGGAGATCAATTGCTCAAGGTGGTGAAGGCGATGGCCGGGGCCAATCGCTCCGACCTCGTTCGCCACTGCGGCTATGTGAGCGTCCGCGACGATGGCCAGGAGCAGCTCCATTTCGCCGAGTTTTATGGGGCCCTGCTCGAGGCCACCGGGGTGGATCTCCCTGGTCATAACGGCCGCCAGGGCCATCCCAAGAGTGCCCTGGGCCGTGACCTCTCCTACAGCACCCATGTGCATTTCAACGGCAACTTGATGGTGGGCCGCGCCTATACCGACATGCTCGACCTCAAGCCCGGCGATCAGTTCCGGATTCAATTGGGCCAGGGGCAGATCCGCCTGGTGCCGTTGGGAACGAAGGCCAGGGGGGCTTGAGCGGTGTCCGCCCAGGAGTATCCGGTTCCCGCAGATGAGGAGCAGCGGCTGCGGGATCTGCAGCGCTACGCCCTGCTGGATACCCCCGCTGATCCCCATCTCGACCGCATCGTGAGGCTGGCTAGTGCGGTGTTGAACATGCCGATTGCGCTGGTGTCGCTGGTGGACCAGGACCGCCAATGGTTTTTGGCCCGCTATGGCCTGGAGGTGGTGGAAACACCGCGGCGTGTGGCGTTCTGCGCCCACACCATTGCCGCCGATCAGATCCTGGTGGTGCCGGATGCCCTGGAGGACCAGCGCTTCCAGGGCAATCCGCTGGTGCTGCAGGATCCAAAGATCCGCTTCTATGCGGGCGCCCCGCTGCGCTCACCCCAGGGGCACAATCTGGGCACCCTGTGTGTGATCGATCGGCGTCCCCGGGAGTTCACGCCCGAGCAGGTGGCCCTGCTCAAGCTGATGGCCGATCTGGTGATGCGGGAGCTGGACCTGCGTCAACGCAGCATGCAATGCCCGGTGACCGGTCTCACCATCCGCAGTGCCTTCTTTCAATTCGGTGAGCAGGAGGTGGTGCGCGCCCGGCGCCAAGGCTCTCCCCTCGGCCTGTTCAATTTCGACATCGACGACTTTCGCCAGATCAACAACCGCTGGGGGCATCAGGCTGGTGACCAGGTGCTGCTCGACGTGTGCCGTGTGGCTCGGGCGCCGTTGCGGCCCGATGATTTGTTTGGCCGGATCGGTGATGAGGAGTTTTCGATCCTGCTGGTGGAGTCCGACCTCAGCCGTGCGCTGCAAGTGGCGGAACAGGTGCGCTCCCAGATCGCCGGCCTGCGGGGCGTGTTCGATCACTCCGATTATCAACCCCGGATCAGCGGGGGGATCACGGGTCTCGCCCCCAGCGACAATGGCTTTGCCGATCTGTTTTATCGGGCCGATCAGGCGCTGTATCTGGCCAAGGGCAACGGTCGCAATCAGATCGCCTCGTTGGTGGCCGGTTGACGGCACACCAACGGAGCGAGAGTGCCTCAATTACTCCACTGGCACCGCCACCGGTTCAGCGCTGGTGGCGCCGGCTTTTTTGGCGATGCTGATGGTGAGCTCACCATCCTCGCAATGGGCCTGGATGGCATGCAGGTCGGCGTCGTCGGGTAGAGAGAAGCTGCGGCTGAAGCTGCCGTAGCTGCGCTCCACACGGTGGAAATGGGGCTTGATGTCTTCGCTTTCGCGCTTGCGTTCCCCCTGGATGGTGAGCATGTCACCGGCGAGCTTTACCGACACATCCTCCTTGCCCATGCCGGGGATGTCGGCAACGAACTGGTAGGTGCCGTCGCTCTCGAAGATGTCGACCCGCGGGCCCCATTCACCCAGGGGCATGGCGTTGCCCAGGCGCAGGCTGGGCCAACTGAAGGCCCTATCCACCATCGCTTCAATGTCGTTGAGCGGTTCCCATTTGATCAGGCTCATGTGTTCACCTCAGTGAGCATGTGCTGGCCTTTTCAAGGTATGGAGCCTGTTGGGGGCCGCCGGGTTGCCCTGCGCATCTGCCGCAGCCCCACGGCGCTACACCAGCGGTGCGGCCCGCATGCGGCTGCGGCGGGCGCTTTCCTCGAGGTCGCAGGGATGGTAGTCGCCACAGATTTGATTGCGCCCGGTGTAGGGCCAGACGGCCATCGGGATCTCCATGTTGGAGAGGGCCTGCTGATCGGCGGGATAGGCACTGAAGTGCATGGCAGTGCCGGTGAGCGCGATCGACTCCACGCTGAAGTGGCGGGGGGCATGGCGGGTGCAGGGGGCGACGGGCCCGAGGCTGGTCATCTCCAGACCATGGGCTTGATCCCAGTAGGCACAGGTTTGGCAGTGCTGGTTGTTCATGGCTCAGGCCGCTGACCCCATCAGCCAAGGGGCGCTGCGCCGGCAGGGGGGCTCTGGCTGCAGATCCGCCTTCAATCGGCGCAGATCCATTCCTGGGCTGCCAACAGGTCGGAGCCGGTGAAGGTCTGGGTCTGGGCCTGGCTGAAGGGCTGGATCAACCGCTGGGCCAGGGGTTGCCAGGGCTGGCTGCTCACCACCGCCAGGCGCTGGGGGCGATGGCGGTAGTCGCGGATCAGGGCCAGGTGCTGACGCAGGGCATTGAGGCCGAGCCAGCCATCAAAGTCACGCAGATCCAACAGCACCCTCGGCCGATCCACCTCACTGAACAGCTGGGCCAGGTCATCGTCGATGCGGCGGTAGACGTCCCGATCGAGCTGGCCGATCAGGCCGATAGTGATTACCTCCCCCTGGCGCTCCAGGTGCACCGTGCCCAAGGCTTCACTGAGCCAGCGGCGGGCGTTGTCCTGTTCCTCCAGGCTGAACAGGTGCACCGGGCAGGGCAGCAGCACAGCCAGGGCGCGCATGCCGTTGCGCACCCAGCCGAGGTTGGTCACCACCGCCAACTTCTCCAGGCCATCCCAATGGCGCAGGCCAAAGTTGGTGTCATCCCACACGGCCTCCAGGCTCAGCCCTTCGAAGCTGGGTTCGAACACCACCATCACCTTGACGTGGTCGAACTCCAGCAAGGCCGCTTCGATGCTGGGGATCACACGCCGCTGCATCTCTTCGCCACTGAGGCGACCACTGCAGCTGAAGCCCAACGTGCCCGAGGGCAGGCTTTCAATCAGCTGAATCATGGCGTCCGGCCCGTGGGTTGGCCGCAACCTATGGAGCCGATCCGGGCGAGGGTTGCGCGGGCAGCTGATTCGAGCCCGTTGTGCGGTGAAGGGCTGCACTGACCACCACAATCAACATCCCGGCGCCCACCAGGGCGGCACTGAGCCGTAGGGCCTGCGATACCGGAATCACGGGAACCATCATTGGCCCACGGCTCAGCTGATGGAGCTGTAGGTAGGGGTATGGCTGCCGATGCAGCGGCGATCACAACGGCCGCAGCCCTGCAGCAGCCCTTCTGCGAAGCTGCTGCCGCCGGCCTGAAACAGCCCTATTGCTTGCACAGTGGCGCCGTTGCGGGGTGGACAGGCCCATGGTGAGCAGCAATGGCAGCTTTCATCTCGAATCACCGGCCTTCCGTGATGGGGAGCTGATTCCGGTGATTCACACCGGCGAAGGGCTCAACCTCTCGCCACCGCTGCGCTGGAGCGGTGCCCCCGGCAGCACCGGCAGCTTTGCCTTGGTGCTGGTGGATCCGGACGCTCCGGCGGGCCCTTGGGTGCACTGGGTTCTGTTCAACATCCCCCCTGAATTACGGGCCTTGCCGGCGGGATTGGCGCGGGCGCCGCAGCTCCCGAATGGGGCGCGCCATGGCAGTTGCTGGGGTGTTGGCCGCTTTGAGCGCATCGGCTACCAAGGCCCCCTGCCGCCGGCGGGCCCCCTGCACCGTTACGTGTTCGAGTTGCTGGCCCTGGATGGACCTTTGGATCTGGAGCCCGGCTGCACGGTGTTTGAGCTGCGCGCCGCGATGGCTGAACACCAGCTGGCGCGGGCTGCGTTGGTAGGGATTTACGCAGGGGCTCGCGTTGCGGGGGGTTGATGTGCTGCACTGTGAAGCAGAGTTCAGCGCTGTTGGGGGGTGCTTGCCCCTCGCAAAATGTTTGGTTTTGCCCCGAATTCCTCTGAGGAGTCCATCTCTTGAGCTCCCGTAAACAGTTGTCGATGGTGTTACCGGAGGAGCTGATCGCCTCCATCAAAGAGCGCGCCCAACAGCAGGGCGTCACCATCACTGCCTATGTGGTGGGGTTGATTCATGCGGATCTGGGCCGAGGCAGCGCCCCCGCACCGACGGAAATGGCGGAGCAGATCCGTGAATTGCAGCAGCGGGTGCAGCAGTTGGAACAGCAGGAATCCACGCCCCCTTGAGGCGCCCTGTCAGGGCAGACGACCTGCCTTGTAGAACTGATGTAGAACAGGACAAGCTCCGGTGCCCTCGGTGCCCGATCCACCCCCCGATCGCCAAGCGCCGAACCCCCGGCAGGTTCGGGCAACCCGCATCAGCATCAGCCTGCCGCCTGAGTTGCACGACCAACTGCAGGTCCTGTCCGCTCAGCAGCAGCGCAGCCTCAGCAACCTCTGTGCCCTGCTGCTCACCGAGGCGGTGCAGCGCACCAAAGCCTGATCGTCGATTGCCCGACGCACCGTTGCGGTGCATGGGCCGCAATGCTGCTGGCCTGTCCGCCCATCGTGGTGGGATGGCTTTGCTGAGGGTGACCTTGGGCGGGGACGCCATGCGTGCGATTGAACACTGGGGATGGACCGAGCAGGCCGAGCGCTGGAACGGCCGCCTGGCGATGTTGGGGTTTGTGATCGCCCTGGCCATGGAGTTGCTCACCGGCCAGGGGGTGCTGCATCAGTTGAGCCTGATGCTTCCCCATCGCTGAGGCTCTTCAGGCACCACCCCGGCAGACCTGCTGTACGGCCGCTGCAGCTCCCCTTGGTGGCGGGGTTGGCGTTTCAGGCTGATGGTGGTGCTGATTCAACCGGAGCGACGTCATGGAGCACGACCATTGGGAAATCGGGCTCAGGGGAGAGGCCCTCGATGATCTGTTGACCAGCGAAAAAGCCGGCATGACCCTCTGGTTCATGGCCGGCTATTTGAAGGGGCTCACCGATAGCAGTGCCCTGCACAGTGGGGAACGGCAGATGGTGTTGGAGGCCGACGGTGACCAGGGCTGGCGCTTGCGTTATGCCAAGTCTGAATCGGACGACGCCTGATCCTCCAATTGGTCGCGAGCCAGCTGCGCCAGGGTTTCGTAGTGCTTGTGGAGATGGTCCAGCTTCTGCTCGGCCATCTCCTCGAGATCGAGCAACGTATCGCTGGCCCCTTGGGTGGCTCGGATCAACTCATCGAGCTTGATCTGCAGGGCTTCGGTGTCGTGGTTTTGGGTGTTCTGAATTACGAACACCATCAGGAAGGTGATGATCGTGGTGGCGGTGTTGATCACCAGTTGCCAGGTGTCGCTGAAGCCAAACAGCGGGCCGGTGCACAACCACAGCAGCACCAAAGCCAAGGCTGTGGTGAAGGTGAGTGGCCGGCCGCTGAGGCGCGCCACCGATCGGGCAAACCAGCGGTACCAACCCTGGCGTTGCATCAAGCGATCGCGGGGTAAGGGTGCAGGTTCAGGCAACGGGGTGCTGCGGGGGGTGGTTGGCTGGATCCAAGGCGGATTCGATCAAATAGGCCGCCAGATTGCTCACGGATCGCCCCTCTGCGCTGCTGCGGGCGATCAGGGCTTCGAGAGTGGATTGTGCCACCGTGATGGTGAGCCGTTGACTGGAACGGAATGCGGTCATGGCTTGCAAGCACTGTTGTGATGCAGATCTATTTCTGATCTGGTTCTGATCTGTCGCTGATCTGTGGCTGATCTGCAGAGGCTCAGTGGCCGATCCTTTGTGCTGGCGTTGGCTTCAGTCCTTGGCAAGCTGATTCACACACGATCCCGCTTGATGGGACCAACCGCAAGCCTTGTCCCGGAGAGAATCTATAGGTTTTATAGATCAACGATAACTCCGTGGGTTGCGGACTCGTTACCCAGGGCTTCACGCCCGTTCTGGTGTTGTTTTGGGC
>Ga0310331_10093_pt1 | contig 14415 bp, 15 predicted proteins | sample LakMicMDCLOrngC5_FD_195545 | JGI IMG/M metagenome (GOLD analysis project Ga0310331, IMG submission 195545) | Enriched freshwater cyanobacterial communities from Lake Michigan, Michigan, United States - MI23.DCL.Orng.C5 (v2) (version 2) | ecosystem: Environmental > Aquatic > Freshwater > Lake...
CACCAAGCTTATTGCTGGTTTGTACCCCCTCCAAGAGGGTTCGATCCACTATGGCCCCTATAGCAGTATTGATCTTGATATTGACTCCCTTCGTCGGCAGGTTGTCCTGGTTCCCCAAGACTCCATCATGTTTAACCGAAGCATCTACGATAATTTTGCCTTCGCCCATCCCCATATTGATTTCTCCCAGGTTGTTGAGGCCTGTGGTCTCGCCCTGGCTGACGACTTTATCCGCGAACTTCCTGAGGGTTATCAAACCATCCTTGGTGAGTTTGGGGCCAACCTATCGGGTGGCCAACGTCAACGCTTAGCCATTGCTAGGGCATTGATCGGACGGCCTTCTATTTTGATCCTCGATGAATCGACTTCTGCCCTTGACCCTGTCCTTGAAGCCAAATTAATGGACAACCTATTGGCCCATAGGCAGGGGTTGACCACCCTTCTGATTAGCCATCGTCCCTCAGTGATCATGCGATCCGACTGGATCATTTATTTAGAGCGTGGCCGTGTTAAGGAACAGAATTATCCTTCCGCCCTACGGGAGAGTTCCAACGTTTCACCTTTCCTGGTTGCTGCTTAATGGAGCACCCCATCACTACCACGTCCCACCATCATCTGGTCCACGCTGCCTCTGACCAGTTTCTTCCACCCCCTGGTAGTTGGTCCCATACGATTGGTAGCCGCGTGCTGATCGCTGCAGGCCTACTTGTTGTGGCCTCTTGTTTTTGGCCCATTGAGGAAACCGTGCGCGCCACTGGCGTTGTCCGCCCGACCGGAGAGAACATTGTGGTGCAGAGCCAATTGGCTGGCCGGGTTCAGCAGGTGTTTGTGCAGCCCAATCAGCGGGTCCAGCCTAACCAAGTCCTTGCTGTGATTGACCAATCCAGTCTTAAGGCTTCCCGCCAGCAACTCGTGACTGAACTTGATCAACTTCAGTTGCAATGGCGCCAGACTCTCCAACAGAAAAAGGATTTGGATGTGGAGCTTCGCTCTTCCAACTTGCTCTCATCTGCCCAGATTGGTTCAAGCTTTGGCGATGTGGATAAGGCAAAAGCATCGCTTGTCTTTGCGGCTAGCGAATCCCGGCGCTATGGGTCCCTTGCCAAAGTTGGTGCTGTCCCAGAACTACTCAGCCAGGAAAAGGCAGCCCGTTTTTCCCAATCGATGAGTGAACTGAAACAGGCGCGCTTGAGTGTTGCTCAACAACGGGCCCGGCAACTTGTTGAGCAGGCTAAATTGCGTCAAGGCGTTAATGGGTTTAACAACACCCTTGCCGAACTTGCTCGTCAAAAGGCCGGTCTCGATAGCCGCTTGATCGATGCCACTCGAGCCCTTTCTACGGCATCAATTCGCTCCCCGATCTCTGGATCAGTCGTGGCTACGTCGCTTAACCATCCTGGTCAGGTTTTGAGCGCCGGTGAGGTGATTGCCCGGCTTGCCCCCCTCCATGCCCCCATGGAAGCGAAGGTGGTTGTTCCTGCCCAATCAATCGGAAAGATTCGGGTTGGTCAAAAGACCTACCTGCGGGTTACAGGATGCCCCTATTCAGAATTTGGTTTGATGACTGGCAAGGTCACCGCAATCTCTGCTGATGCGTTGCAGCAAACCAAGACGAATTTGAGTGGTCCCCCTGCCTATGAGGTGAGTGTTCAGCCCAGTACCCAATCCTTGAAGCGTGGTAATGACCGTTGCGACTTCCGACTGGGTATGGACCTCCAAGCTGATGTCATGACAGGACGAAATACCGTGATGACATTTTTTCTGCGAAAGCTGCGCCTGATGGCCCGGGTTTGACCTAATCCGTTTGTGCCTTTGTCGTGGTCTGCAGGTGACCTGCGAGCACCATGGCACCCACGGGCCCCTCCTTGCTTGACAACAAATCGGCAATGTCCTCAATGGACAGCCCAGTGGCTTCACTGAGGTATTCCAGAGCGCCCAGGAACGAGTCAAGACAGTTCTCTGTTTCTTGGTTTGTTCCGTTTCCTACTTGGTGGCTGGGGGTTGGCATCGCCGTTTCTTCTCCAGTGTTCACAGGCCTACCTTCACCCGATTTCCCTGCTGCCAGGCACCGGCGCATCGTCCTTGCGGCGCCTTCGCGGCGCCATTGGCACCGGGTCCAGGGCCCCCTACCCAAGACCGATCAAATCGCCCAGGAGATCGGCAATTTCATCCCGCTTGTCATCGACAGCTTCCACCCCATCTCGCCGGGGATGACAACGGCGAGCTTGCCACTGACAAGAGGCTTGCAAGGGAGCGTAATAGTCCTTCATCTTCTGTTACAGTAGATGCATCCACCCGTCATCCATCACCATGGCCGACAACACCTCCCGCTTTGGCTTCGTTGGTTTTGCTGAAACCTGGAATGGCCGCCTTGCCATGTTGGGCTTCGTGATCGGTCTGGGCACAGAGCTTCTCACCGGCCAAGGCATCCTCAGCCAGGTCGGACTGGGCTGATCTTTAGCCCTTCTAAAGGCCCCGTGGCTTAGCCATGGGGCCTTTTTGATGGGAACTTATCGGCAGCTCTTTGTTCGAAGAGCCGCTGCGGTTTTCTCCTTTCCCCCTTTGACCGACTCGATGGCTGCAGCGAAACCCCCTGCCCCCTTGGTGGTGAAGCTCCAAATTTTGGGCGTGTTCTGTGTGCCTTTGGCCTTGCTAGGGCTCTGGCTTAAGGGCAAGGGTTTCTGGTGACCCTCCGCTTCAAGATTTCCTTGTTACTTGAGCGTTCATTTCTTTAGATTTGCTTTAGGATTGGCTTGACTTAAGCGGCTTCGCTTTGCCTCCTTCGGCTTCCTTGCTTGCTCTAGCTGGGCTATTGGGCTTCGCGGTTCTCGAGGTGGTTTTGCGTTTTGTTCCCTAGGACTACCCCTGCAGGCTGCGGCGTCTGCGAGCTGCACGGCACGGTTGGGGCTTCTCTGAGTCGCTATGAGATTGCTCGGACACCGCTTTGGGTGTTGCGCCATCACCCGGATCCTTCGCCCCTGGTGGGTTGGTTGTTTCTCGATACCCTCCGCCATGTGGGTGGACCTGCCGACTTCACCCCCGATGAGGCAGCGTCTTGGGGTCCGGCAGTCCAACAGGCCAGCCAGTTGGTGCGCCAGCTCACGGGATGTGATCGTGTGTATGCGATTGCTTTTGGCGAGGGTGCCCGCCACCTACACCTGCATTTGATTCCCCGATTTGGAGACGATCCGGCAACGGCGGCATGGTCGATCGCTGATCACTACCGCTCTGTTGAACGGGGCGAACGGCCCGCGGCAGACTCCGCCCTCGTTGCCAACCTGGTGGACCGGGCCCGATCCCTGGCCCAAGGTCTCGGGAGTTTCGCATGACTAGCCATTTCCCCCCAGATCCGGATTCTTTACCAGGTTTGGAACCTTTCCCTGGTTCAGATTCCGTCCACGCCCTACTCATTGCCATCCGCGCTGACCTGGCCCAACTCCATCAAAGTGTTCTGGAGCTTCGCGGTCTGGTTCAGGCCTTGGTCGCAGAAGGCCCCTCCCGGGATTTGGCTTTGGGGAGTCCAGCGACCAGCGCAAGCACGACCCTGTCGCGCCGCAATCCCGAACGGTTGGCAGCAGAAGTGCAACGCCGCAGGGCGATGCTCACGGCCGAGGACCTGGATCCGCTCGATGGTGATACGGAGCTGGATCTGATGATTGACCGGCTGCATGATCTTGCCCTTGAAGGTCTTTAATCCCCATGCCTGCCCAGCCCCTCACCGCTTCAGACCTCGCATCCCTCCCTGTCACCTTGCCCAACTGGCAGTTGGTTGATGGACGATTGCACCGCGACCTGGTCTTTGCCGACTTTGTGGAGGCCTTTGGGTTTATGACCAAGGTGGCCCTGGTCGCCGAAGCCATGGATCATCACCCCCAATGGAGCAACGTGTGGAACCGGGTGAGCATTGATCTGGTTACCCACGACACGGGCTGCCTGTCCAATCTGGACGTGCAATTGGCTCAGCGGATCGATGGACTGACCCGCTGAGCTCCCGTTTAAACCAGCATTGGCAGCTTGCTTGGATCCATCTGCTGGAAACGCAGCTTTTGCTTGCCGCCCCCTGCCTCCCCATTAAGGGCCATTTCACCCGCCACATCGACCGCGATTGTGTGGCCTGCGCTGAATGTGCCCGCCAGGATGCTTTTGGCAATGGGGGTTTCCAGCTCGCGCTGAATCGCCCGCTTCAGCGGCCTGGCGCCATAGACCGGGTCGTAGCCCACGGCGGCGATCCAATCGAGGGCATCGGCATTGAGCACAAGGGCAATCTTTTTGTCGTCTAGGCGTTTGGCCAGCCGTTGCACCTGCAGTTCCACGATCTCGCGCAGTTCCTCCTGTTTGAGGCTGTGGAAGATGATCGTTTCATCCAGCCGGTTGAGGAATTCTGGGCGGAAATGACCCCGTAGGGCCCCATTCACCAGGGCTTCCATTTCGGCGTGGCGGCCCGGATCTCCAGCGAGATCCAGAATGGATTGGCTACCGATGTTGCTCGTGAGGATCAGCACCGTATTGGTGAAATCCACGGTGCGGCCTTGACCATCGGTGACCCGGCCGTCATCGAGGATTTGCAGCATCACATTGAACACATCGGGGTGGGCCTTTTCCACCTCGTCAAACAGGATCACCGCATAGGGCCTGCGCCGCACGGCTTCCGTGAGCTGCCCGCCTTCTTCATAGCCGATGTAGCCCGGAGGGGCCCCGATCAGCCGGCTCACGGCGTGTTTCTCCATGTACTCGCTCATGTCGATGCGCACCATGGCGCCATCGCTGTCGAAGAGTTGGGAGGCCAGGGCCTTGGAGAGCTCGGTTTTACCAACCCCCGTGGGGCCGAGGAAGAGGAAGCTGGCGATGGGGCGGTTGGGATCGGAAAGGCCGGCCCGGGACCGCTGGATCGCATCGGCTACGGCCGTCACGGCCTGGGCCTGGCCCACCACCCTGCTGTGCAACTCATCTTCAAGTTGCAGCAGTTTCTCCATCTCGCTTTGCACCAGTTTGGCCACGGGGATGCCGGTCCATTTGGCGATCACCTCGGCGATGTCGTCCTCGGTGACCTCTTCACGCAACAGCGATTTGTCGCGGGCGCCATCGGCTCCGGCTGCGTTCAGCGCCTCCTCTTTGGCAGCTAGTTGCTTGTGGAGTTCGGCCAGGGTGCCGTATTCGAGCTCGGCGGCTTTGTTGAGGTCGTAGTTGCGCTTGGCCTGCTCCACCTGCAGCTGCACCTGTTCGATCTCTTCTTTGATCGCGCTCAATTCATCAATGGAGCCCTTCTCTTTTTGCCATTGGGCATTGAGGGCACTCTGCTGTTCGCTGAGATCGGCCAACTCCTTTTCGAGGCGTTCGAGCCGGTCCTTACTGGCCGCATCCGATTCGCGCCCGAGGGAGAGTTTTTCCATCTCCAGCTGCAGAATGCGCCGGTCCAGTTCGTCGATCTCCTCGGGCTTAGAGGTGATCTCCATTTTCAGCCGCGCCGCCGATTCATCCATCAAATCGATGGCCTTGTCGGGTAGGAAGCGATCGGCGATGTAGCGGCTGCTGAGCACCGCTGCAGCAACCAGGGCATTGTCGGCGATCCGCACACCGTGGTGCACCTCGTAGCGTTCCTTGAGCCCGCGCAGGATCGAGATGGTGTCTTCCACTGTGGGTTGATCCACGAACACCTGCTGGAAACGGCGTTCCAGGGCCGGGTCTTTTTCGATGTGCTGGCGGTGCTCATCCAGGGTGGTAGCTCCAATGCAGCGCAGTTCGCCGCGGGCGAGCATGGGCTTGAGCAGGTTGCTGGCATCCATGGCTCCACCGGTGGCACCGGCGCCCACCACGGTGTGGATTTCATCGATAAACAGAACGATCTGGCCCTGGGAGGCAGTGACTTCCTTGAGCACGGCCTTGAGCCGTTCCTCGAATTCCCCGCGGTATTTGGCACCGGCGATCAGGGAGCCCATATCCAGCGATACGAGCTGGCGATTTTGCAGCGCCTGGGGCACATCGCCGTTGACGATCCGCTGGGCTAGGCCTTCCACGATCGCCGTTTTGCCCACGCCCGGTTCACCAATTAGCACCGGGTTGTTCTTGGTGCGCCGGCTGAGGATTTGGATCGTGCGGCGGATTTCCTCATCCCGGCCGATCACCGGATCCAGCTTGCCCTCCCTGGCCGCCGCGGTGAGATCCCGGCCGTACTTTTCCAGGGATTCGTAGGTGCCCTCTGGGTTCTGATCGTTCACGGTTTGGCTACCTCGAATGGCTTGAACGGCATCCTTGAGCTTTTCGGTGGTGGCACCGCATTGGGAAAGCAGCTGCTTGCCGCAGCGATCATCGATGGCCAGGGCCAAGAGCAGGTGCTCGATGGCGATGAAGCTGTCGCCATAGCTGGTTTTGAGGGCCTCGGCCTGATCCAGCACGCTATTGAGGCCTTTGCCCAGATACACCGTCTCGGGGGGGGCGCTCAAGCTGGGCTTGGCGGCGATGAAGGCATCCACCTTTTGGCTCAAGGTGCCCAGTTCCACGCCGGCCTTTTCAAGAATGCGACCCGCCAGGCCCTGTTGGCTCAACAGGGAGGCAAACAAATGCTCGCTCTCCATTTGCTGTTGGCGTTTTTGCTGCGCCAACTGTTGGGCGCCCACCACGGCACCCCAAGCTTTTTCAGTGAACAGTTCGGCGGTGGGATTCATGGCTCAATCTCCAGCTCTGGAGTGGTGGCACAACCGTATGGGTGTTTGGCAATCGACCCATGCCGGGAGACCGAACCATCGGGTGCGGTGCCCCGTCCCCAGGTTGGGAGTACCGGCTGGCGATGGGGTGAAAACCGGCTCGATTCAACGCCGAACGTGACGCGTTTAGCCCCCGTCCCTCGTTCCCTTAGGACGCCGGCAGGGGAATGACACCGGCATTAGGGCCGCAGAGTTTGAGGGGGCAACCATCGGGGCCGTAGATGGCATCGCTTGGGGAGAGGCAGCCGCCAGCGTTTTTGCCTGCCACCTGGCTGGGCGGGATGCGCCTGGGTTGGAGGTCGCTGTTCTTCGCTGATACCACCAGGGGGCAGGAGCCCGCCATCCGCTCCTGGGCCAGGCCGGCCTGGCTGGTCGCAAGCCAGGCCGCTCCAACAAGGGCGAGCCAACGCCCTAGCCCTTGGCCCAGTTGGAGTGATCGGATCGGCGCCATGGTCTCCATTGGAAGTGTCTGAATTAGAAGGGGGTGATGCATGATCCAGCCCTTATTCAAGCCCTTGCCTTGGCCTCCCGGGAGTTCGACGCCACAGGCAAGGATCCCGAACGCAATTGTTGGATGGCGGTCCACCGCCATGTGCATGGGGTGACCCCCAGTGAGTACGACATCCGCGAGGTGCCGGAGGATCTCTATCTGGCGGTTTTGGAGGCTCGGCGCGCCCAATAAAAAAGCCCCGGCTTGCGCCGGGGCCCAGGGAGCGATCGAAGGTGATCAGGCCCAGCCTTTGCCAGCCATATCGATCACATAGGCAGCCACGTCAGCAATGTCGCCTTCGCTGAGCTTGCCGCCAAAGGCGGGCATGGCGTTTTTGCCATTGGTCACCTGGTAGGCGACGGCAGCTTCAGGGCCGCTGCTGTAGTTGGCCAGATAGGCCTCGAGGGCATCTTTCTTCAGGGTGCGCTCAGCATTCACCACGTTGCCGCCACCCATGTGGCATGCGGCGCAGTTGGCGGAGAAGATTTGACCACCGTGGGCAGCGTCGGCGGCAAAGCTCGGGGCTGCACCCAAAACGAGGGCCAGGCAGAGAGCAATCAGGGAAAAGATACGGCGCATGGGAGGGCGCTTCAAAGCGGGAGCAACCAAGCAAAATTAGGGCCTGATCGTGGCTTTCGTGACCCCAAAAGCCAGGATCGCAACATTTAGGGGCACCGCCGCGGGAGACCAGCCGTCTCAAAGACCGCTTCCAGGGTTGGAGCCAGGCTCACCAAGCCAAAACGCTCCGGGGGGCTGACCGGCTCATGGATGAAATGGCGCTGCTGAATGGAGAACAAATCCCAGGGGGTGATTTCAATCCGCAGCAGCTTGATCAGGCCATTGATCAACCAGCCCCGCAGGTCAATGGCGATGGGGGGATACCAACCGCCGCGCCACCGGCACAGGCTCGCCACCGTGCCATTCACGGTGACAGCTTTTTGGCCCAAAACCAGCCTCCTCAGGGGACCCTGGCCAGGCTCGGGATTGGCTTGGTGGGGCGTGGTGGCCAGGTGGGCGCACACCGTGGCGATGTCGGCGGCGTGGATGAAATGGAAGCTGGCCTCCGCCCGCAACCACTTGGCCAACCAGAGGAATTTCACCGCTTCCAACAGCCCTGCGGTGAGGTAGCTGGTGGGGTGGCGATCGCCTTTGTTGGTTTGGCCGGCGGGGCCGAGTTTTCCCCCAAAGACCAGGGTGGGAAAGACGGCCACAATCTTTGGGGCGAGGGCGTGCTGCTCAAGCTGGCCCAGGCAGATGGCCTTGGTTTGGATGTATTCGGTGCCATGGGCTTCAGCCTCTGGCAGCAACCGGAGCTGGCGATCCAGGATGCTGGCGGTGGAGAAGTAGATCACCTGCTCAAGCACCGCTGGATTGGTGAGGCGGAGCAGCTCTTTGACGGCATCCACATTTACCGCTTGGGCCCTGGCGGGATCGCCCCAGGCCGTGGCGGTATGGATAATCCGGGTGGCGGAGGCGATGGCCTCGGCGTGGGGGCCAAGATCGCGCAGGTCTCCGATCAGCAGGGTGACCCTGGGATCCTGGGGGGACACCACCTGAAGCTTGGCCGGATCGCGGAGCAACAGCAAGAGATCGGCATCGCTGTTGCGATACAGCTCTTCGGTGATGTATTGGCCAACGCAGCCACTGGCTCCTGTGATCAGGATGCGGGCTTTGGCTCCATGGGCCTGGTCTCCATGGTCTTGGTCTCCATGGTCTTGGTCTCCAGTTTGTGGGCCTGGCTTTGCCGTCAACCGGCAGCACCCATCAGTTCATTCACTGCCTTGCCGGTTTCGAAGAACACCCGGGCGTTGTCTTCCGGGGTGCCGGGCAGGATTCCGTGGCCCAGGTTGAGGATGTGCTTGCGGCCCTTGGCCTTGCGCACGCAATCGAAGATGCGCTCGCGGATGGCATCCGGGGTGCCAAACAGCAGGCCAGGGTCCACATTTCCCTGCACGCCCACGCCTTCTGGCAGCCGGGCGATGCCCTCGGCCATGTCCACGGTCCAATCGAGGGACACGATGTCAACACCGGTGCGGCCCATGCGCTCGAGCACCCCCGCACTCCCAGAGATGTAGAGGATCAGGGGGGTGTCGGGGTGGGTGGCCTTGACCTGGTCGATCACCCGCTTTTGGTAGGGGGCGGCGAAGGTGTCGTAGTCAACGGGAGAGAGCTGGCCGGCCCAGGAATCAAACAGTTGAACCACCTGGGCGCCGGAGTCGATTTGGTAGCGCACGTAGGTGGCAATCGAATCGGCGAGATGGCCCAGCAATTGGTGCAACATCGCTGGCTCTTGGAACGCCATGGCCTTGATGACGGCGTAGTTCTTGGAGCTCTTGCCTTCCACGGCATAGGCAGCCAGGGTCCATGGGGCCCCCACAAATCCCAGAACGGCGGCCTCGTTGCCCACATCGGCCCGCAGCCGGCCGAGCACTTCACCCACAAAGGGAAGGGCAGCGGCTGGATCGAGGGGCCGCAGGGCATCCACCTGGGCCTGGGAGCGGATGGCGGGCTCGATGATCGGGCCCTTGCTCTCGATGATGTCGAAATCGATTCCCATCCCTGGCAGGGGGGTGAGAATGTCGGAAAACAGAATCACGCCATCGGGCTTGAAGGCGTGGAAGGGCTGCATCGAGATCTCATAGGAGAGATCGGGATTTTCTGAGCGCTCGCGGAAACCGGGGTGGCGATCGCGCAGGTCGCGATACACCTTCATGTAGCGGCCGGCTTGGCGCATCATCCAAACCGGAGGACGCTCCACCTGCTCACCTCGGGCGGCGCGCAGCAGCAGGGGGGCGGTTCCGGACATGGGCAACGACAAAGCCAGAGGCGAACCTACCTGAGAAAGCTCCACAACCTGGAGCCTCAGCTGGCGGCCTCCGCGGGTTCGTCACAGACCTGGGAGAGCACTCCTTGGCTGCGCTTCTCATCCCGGCGGAACACCAGAACCGAGAGGGGGGGGAGGCAGAGGTCGAGGGAGTTCTCGTAGCTGTGGATGGCCCATTCATCGGTGAACTTGCCACCGAGGTTGCCCAGGTTGCTGCCGCCGTAACGCTCGGCATCGGTGTTGAACGCCTCTTCGTAGAAGCCTGGAAGGGGCACACCCACCCGGTAATGGGAGTGGCTTTGGGGGGTGAAGTTGGCCACCACCACGAGCCAGCGACCTGTGGTGCTCTCCCGGCGCATGAAGCTGATGATCGAGTGGCGGTTGTCGTTGCAATCAATCCACTGGAAGCCGAATTCACTGAAGTCGTCACCCCAGAGGGCCCGCTCCGATTTGTAGAAGCTGTTGAGGTCGTCCACCAGGAGCTGGAGGCCTTGGTGGGCACTGTGCTGGAGCAGTTCCCATTGGAGATCACCCCATACATTCCATTCGGCCCGTTGGCCGAATTCCATGCCCATGAAGATGGTTTTCTTGCCCGGGTGGGTCCACATGTAGGCCAGTAGGGCCCGCACATTGGCAAACTTTTGCCAGTCGTCGCCCGGCATTTTGTGGAGCAAATTGCTCTTTCCATGCACGACTTCGTCGTGGCTGAGGGCGAGCATGAAGTTCTCGGTGAAGGCATACCAAATCGAGAACGTCACATTGTTCTGGTGGAACTGACGGAACCACGGATCTAGCTCGAAGTAATCGAGCATGTCGTGCATCCAGCCCATGTTCCATTTGAGGTTGAATCCCAAGCCGCCCATGTCGGTGGGCTGGGTCACCATCGGCCAGGTGGTGGATTCTTCGGCAATCGAGAGGGCTCCAGGGAAGTGCTGGAACAGCACGTGGTTGGCCTGCTGCAGGAAGGTCACCGCTTCGGTGTTTTCCCTGCCGCCATGGTCATTGGCCAGCCATTCCCCATCGGGGCGTAGGTAGTCGCGGTAGAGCATGGAGGCCACCGCATCGACCCGAATGCCGTCGATGTGGAATTCTTCGAACCAATAGACAAGATTGGCCACCAGGAAGTTGCGAACTTCGTTGCGGCTGTAGTTGAAGATCAGGGTGCCCCATTCCTTGTGCTCGCCGATGCGGGGATCGGCATGCTCATAGAGATGGGCCCCATCAAAAAAGGCCAGGCCGTGGGCATCTTTGGGGAAGTGACCCGGCACCCAATCGAGGATCACCCCAATCCCTTCGGCGTGGCAGCGCTCCACAAAGGCGCGAAACTCATTCGGGGAGCCAAAGCGGCTGGTGGGCGCATACCAACCGGTGACCTGATAACCCCAGGATCCATCGAAGGGATGCTCGGAAATCGGCATCAGCTCGATGTGGGTGAAGCCCCGAGCCTTCACGTAGGGAATCACCCGATCGGCTAATTCCGGATAGGTGAGCAGGCGGGCGCCCGGTTTGAGGTCGGCGGCGGGTACCGGTGGCCGCGGGGTGCCATCGGCTTCGATGAAGGGACGATCGGCGCTGGCATGCATCCAGCTACCGAGGTGCATTTCGTAGACCGAAATGGGTTGATCCAGGGGGTTGGAGTTGTCGCGCTCGTCCATCCAGCCGGCATCACTCCAGCTGTAGTTGGCAATCGCCTCAACCACCGAGCCGTTGTTGGGCCGTACCTCGTGGCGGAATCCGTAGGGATCGCTCTTCTGATAGCAGTGGCCGTTCTGGGCCCGGATTTCGTATTTGTAGATCTGGCCGGCTTTCAGACCTGGGATAAACAGCTCCCAGCAGCCGCCAACCCGCGATTGCATCGGGTGATGGCGGCCATCCCAGCCATTGAAATCCCCGAGCACGGAAACGCTGCGGGCGTTGGGGGCCCAAAGGCAAAATTGCACTCCCGCAATGCCGCCCTGCTCGCCCAGGTGGGCACCCATGCGGCGCCAAATGTGGTGGTGGTTGCCTTCGGCAAACAGCAGTTGATCCAGTTCACCCATCCACGCGTCGCGCTGGGCCCAGGGATCGTGCTGCACGTGTTCGATGCCGCCACGGTGCACCCGAACCTGATAGCCATTGCCTGGGTTCGTGGCCAGTTGGGCTTCAAAGACCCAGGGGTGGTTGGGCGTCTCGGTGGCCAGGGACTGGCCGCCTACAAGCAGCTCGACCCGCTCCGCCTCTGGCATCCACACCCGCACCACCCAACCTCCGGATTCCAGGGGTTGGGGCCCAAGGATGGAGAAGGGGTGGTCGTGCCGGCATTCGGCAAGCCGCTGGCCGTCTTGCGTCATCCAATCGAGGCTGAGCAAGGCCATGTACCAGCAACGTTTTCGCCGCGAGCTTAGGCGGCTTTTTGCCCGCCAACTGGTCTAGGAGGCTGGCTTTAGCAAAGCCAGCTGATTACTGGGCGGGTTGGGGTTTGGAGGGATCGATGGGGAAGTCAACACCGGTGATCGTGTTGCTGGCATCGAGGATCACGAAGAGGCTGTCGCTGAGGCGGTTGAACTGGGTCACCACCATCACGAGCTTGGCTGTAGGGGTGGAATTGGCCTCAACGGCCTTGGTCACTTTGACGAAGTTTCCGGTGAGCTGCTGCAATTCCTGCCATTTCTGCTGCAGACGCTCCGGGCTGATTTCCTTTTGCAGGTCGAGGCTCAAAAAGCTGCGGGCGGTGATGTACTGGCCACTGCTCAGACTTTTGACGAAGTTCAGAGCCACTTGGCTGGAGGCTTCGTCGGTGCGATCGAAGTGGTAGCCCACGATTTTGCCGGCGCCATTCAGCACGATGAAGACATCGCGGGTCCCCTTGGTGGTGATCAGGCTGGCTTCAACCGTGGTGTTGCGCAGACCGGTGTTGACGCTCAGCAGCTTCCAGCTGAGCAATTTGGGTTGGGTGCGCATGGTGTTTTGCACCATTTGCGGGCTGGTTACGGCCTTGAGCTCATCGGAGAATTGGTTGTAGCGGGCATTGGCATCGCCCTTTTTGATGGCCTCCAGGATGGCGTTGGCAGCGGCGCGGGCCTGGGGAACCCCCAGGGCGACGGGCGCAGCTGCAGCGTTCTGGGCGCTGGGGGTCGCGCTTGAAGGGGCGCTGGTTTGGGCGGAGCTGATCGGGGCTAGGTATGCGCTGCCGATCAGGCTGGTCGCCAGCAACCCAGCCGCAAAAAAGGGCTTGGAGAAGGGGTGCAGGGGGCTCCGCATGCCTGGGCTTTTAAAAGGTGGGCTCAGTTTGCCTCAAATTGCCCTGGCTGCACGATGGGCTCAAGCCGCAAGTGGCCCGTGGCGAGCTCCAGGCTGAGGGTGACCACCCGGTGCTTTGGGCTTGGGCCGCCGAGGGGCATCGAGCCATCGCCGGGGTTGAGGGCAATCTGAGGCCAGGCCGAGGCCGCCAGGGACAACCGGATGTGGTCTCCGGCCTCCAGGTTGGCCATCACCGGTTGGAATTGGAGTTGCCTGGTTTCGCTGCGCAGGCATCCGCTGCCAAGGAAGCGGGCCACGCCCGTGCAGAGCTGCTGCACGTGGTCGTTTTGGGCGCTTCCTTGGGGGGGCGATGGCGCTTTTTTCACCACGGAGAGGGCGCCACACAGATCAAACCCCGGCTGGTCGGCGCTGATGCTGATCTCCAGGCTGAATCGACCCAGCAGCAACTCAGGCGCTTCGAGGGGCGCACTGGTGAAGCAGGCCACATCGCGGCGCTCGTCGAGGTCGTAGCGCTCGCAAGGGCCGGGTTTGAGATCGAGGTGGCCCCCGCGCCCGGGTACGGGCCGCCAGGGGTCGTGCACCAGTTGGCGGGTGGCGTGGTCTGGAGGTGCGCTGCCGGCTGGGTTTGTATCTGGGCCGGCTTGCTCCCAGTCCAGCAGGGCTTGGCCCTGGAGCCTCCAGGCCCTGGGGGGAGTTGCTGGTGGCACAAGCCAGGGCCCATGGGCTTCGGCCTGCAGGGCTACGGGGGCTTGGTGCCCGGGGCCGCCTTCAAGGCAGGTCTTGTTGCCGGGGGCGATGCCTTGAAGGTGCTGTTGGAAGAAGGCCAACTGCATGGAGTCGGCCCCGCCCGGCCAGTGCAGGTGGCTCCAGGCGCCGATGCGCAGTTGGGGGGAGCCGCCGGCGGCCTTCGAGCGGTGCCACAGATCCAGTACGCCACCGAGGTGGGGATCGTGCCAGCCACCGAGCAGCAGCATGGGCCTGCTCAGCAGGGCGTCAGAGGGGGCGTGAACCCGCCAGCCTTCGGGATCTGCCGGATTGCGGTTCAGCCACTCCAGAGCCATGCCCGTGGGGTCGTGGCGCTCGAGCAAGGCCATGCCTTCGCCCAGGAAGCTGCCCCTCTCGAGGGAATCGCGGATCGCCTGCCAGCCTTCGTCATCGCC
>Ga0310331_10094_pt1 | contig 14180 bp, 14 predicted proteins | sample LakMicMDCLOrngC5_FD_195545 | JGI IMG/M metagenome (GOLD analysis project Ga0310331, IMG submission 195545) | Enriched freshwater cyanobacterial communities from Lake Michigan, Michigan, United States - MI23.DCL.Orng.C5 (v2) (version 2) | ecosystem: Environmental > Aquatic > Freshwater > Lake...
AATACTATGAATACAGTGTAAGTCAATGTTCGCCAAAAATTAAAAAGTCCTAGAACCTAAGTAATTATAATTAAGACAGCCATCTCACTCTCGCCCAAAAAACAATGATTGCAAAGTTCGGTCTAATTCTTTTTTGCATCTTGGCAGGCATCTACCTCGGCAGATCAAGCAAGATACCAAAGGACTCTCACAAAATTGTGAATGCTTGGGTTATTAATCTTGCGCTGCCTGCGGTGGCAATAAAATATTTGCCTCATATACAGCTGGGGCATCACTTGCTAATGCCTGCAATTGCACCAGTCATTGTATTTGCTGGCGGCATTATCTTTGTATCATTATTTTTACGTCGCCAGGCAGCCGACAAGGCTACATTGGCAGGAATGATGCTTATGGCTGGTCTTGGAAACACAGGTTTTGTAGGGCTTCCTCTCGTCGCTGCCTATTTCGGGAAAGAAAACCTGGGCACAGCTGTGATACTTGATCAATCTACGGTCTTGTTATTTTCAACTATTGGGGCTTATATTGCCATCAGGGGATCAGGCACAGGGCAAGTAACGGCATCTGCATTATTACTAAAACTGGTCAGATTTCCTCCTCTTATAGCTAGCCTTCTGTCCATCTCATTGCTGAGGCAGATAGATATTAGCGAAATCGAACCCCTTGTACATGATATTGCTGCCACCACGGCACCTCTTGCATTGTTCTCAATCGGCCTCCAATTAAAATTCGATGACATACGCTCACAGATTAGCGCCGCCTCTCCCGTATTACTCTACAAGCTTATTCTTGCACCTACAGCATGCGTAATTGTAGCATTGCTATTTCATCTCAAGGGTCTCCATACTCAAATAAGTATTTTCCAAATGGGCATGCCTTCTCTCCTGTCTGCTGCAGTCATTGCAAACGAATACGATTTAAATCCTAAACTCATTAATTTAATTGCGGCCTCCAGTATAGTGCTTGGACTATTTACAAGCTGCATCTGGTACTTCGTTGGCAAACTTGTTGCCTAAATCTATATTCAAGATGAAGTCTTAATCCGTGTAGATGCCTGGCACCAAAGCTGCACAAAGAGTGAAACAGTCTGTCCTCGCGGGGGCTTAGCCAGAAGCGTTATTAAAGGCAAATCTAAAATGAATTAAGACAACTTCTATTAGTCAACCCGCTCAATGCTCGTCTCTCCGTGGCGCACCTTCCATGAAGAGGCCATTCGCTCAATATCAGATCGCTGAAGAACTGTTTGGACATGCCAGTATTCAACTTGAACCCTATCTTGATTTACATCAATTACATTGTAACCATGAGAGTCTAAGTCACACCAAACTGCATGCGGCAGCAATTCCAAGAGAGCTGCTTGGTATTCGCATGAAAGAGTTCCAGGCTCCCATTTCATTTTGTCATCAAGATTCTGAGATGTGATGCTGGGAACTACAAATTCAAAACCAATGGGATCGCTACTTAGCTGCTGAGAGCCGCTCTTCAGCTCAAATACAAAGCTCGCGTGAATATCACCACTCAAGACTATGAGCCCACCCTTCTTCTTGCTTAAGACTGAAAGCAATTCTTCGCGCTCATGAGGGTACCCATCCCACTGATCCCAATCAGGATCAACTCCATTAGATGCAATTAGCTTAAGCTTCAATAAGGCTAATCGTGATTTGTCATCTATGCTGTCACTCCATGTTGATGACATGACGGAAGGATTCGCGATGAAACACCACCTCGATTTTGAGCTCTCCACTGATCTATAAAGCCAGTCGCGCTGATGAACTCCTAAGGCACTGCGGCTCTCTAAATACATTTCAGGCGGAGGAGCCGGTCTGTCGCGCATCGTGCGGGTATCCACTAGCAGAAGGTCGATAAGATTACCGATCTGGATAGTTCGGTATGCACGATTTGGATTCTCCGGGAAATTCTTACGCATAGGCAACCATTCGGAACGGGCTTTGAGTGCAGCTTGCATTCGCAAAGACCAAGGCCCATCACGGGTTTCATCATGCTCATCTGCACCATCTCTCCATGCACCATCGGCAATCTCATGGTCATCAACCATCGGGATAATGGGCAAAGATGCGTGCATTGCCTGAACATCTGGATCACTTCGATACTGTTCATATCGGAGCCGGTAATCCTCTAGGCTCTTACATTCGTGATCAGGCTTAAATGGCCTTCCGATATCCGCTCCAGGAGTCTGAGACCCTGGAGGATTATTCGATGCCTCATAAATATAGTCGCCGAGGTGAAGCAGGAAATCCAAATCTCCCCTCTTAGCAATAGCGGCATAGGTGTTAAAAAAACCTGCGTTGTATTTAGCACATGAGACCTGGGCAAAGCGTGCTCTTTGCTCGCCTGATGCGGGCAAAGTTTTTGTTTTCCCGACTGATGAGACATGCCTGCCAGCACGAAACCGATAATAATAAACTGTAAAAGGGTCTAGTTCCGTTACGTCAACATTAATGGTCAGATCATTTTCCAGCTCTGCTCTGCAGGATCCAAATGCCTTAATATGATCGAATTCTGGAGACAATGATAGCTCCCAATCGACATCTACAGCGTCCTGAACTCTTGTCCAGATGACAACGGCGTCGCTCAAGGGTTCTCCGCTGGCCACTCCATGTGCAAAGAAAGGATTTGCGGGGCTCATGGGTGACTCTGAATATTTTTCAACGCTACCATGATTCAACGGCGGCTTTGAGTCGCACCCATTGCGAACCATCAAACTTCTAAGGCTCGATTCCTTGATGAATAGCCAAAAGCTTCGAAGATCAATGAGAAGAAATCGCCTTTTGAAGGTCTCCCACAGCCAACCCTCTGGCAGCGGCATTCTGGTCAGTTTTCGAAGTGTCTTAGACATCGGAGCGAGGAGAGGCACTCGTCGCTCCTCGCTCCAATTCGATTGGGCATCGAGATCGCCGGTAACATCGAAGCCCACCCAACAGCCCGAATGGCCCCGAGCAGCACCCAAACGCCGCAGCGGGGGACAGGCCGAGGCATTGGCATCCGCACCGCAGCCGGCAGCGATGAGCGCGCCCATGGCCAACTGCACGTCTACGACGGGGATGGCAAGGGCAAGAGCCAGGCCGCCCTGGGGGTGGTACTTCGCACCATTGGCCTGGGGATCTGCGAGCAAAAGCGCACCCGGGTGCTGCTGCTGCGGTTTCTGAAAGGGCCCGGCCGGGCCTACGACGAGGACGCCGCCATTGAGGCCCTCCAGCAGGGCTTCCCCCACCTGATCGACCAAGTGCGCACGGGCCGGGGCGACTATTTCACGGCAGAAGAAGCCACCAAATTCGATCGCCAGGAAGCCCAACGGGGCTGGGATATTGCCAAGGGAGCCATCGCCTCCGACCTCTATTCGGTGGTGGTGCTCGATGAGCTCAACCCTGTGCTCGATCTAGGGCTTCTCGATGCCGATGAGGTGGCCCGCACCCTGGCTTGCAAACCCGCCGGGATGGAGGTGATCTGCACGGGACGGGGAGCGCCGAAGGAATTGGTGCAACTGGCTGATCTCCATTCAGAAATGCGGGCCCACCAACAGATGGATCCCGGCATCACCGGCATCGAGATCTACACCGGTGATGGCAAGGGCAAATCCACCAGCGCCCTTGGCAAGGGCCTGCAGGCAATCGGCCGGGGCATCAGCCAAGACAAAAGCCACCGGGTGCTGATTCTTCAGTGGCTCAAGGGCGGCGCCGGCTACACCGAAGACGCTGCCATTGCCGCCTTGCGCGAGAGCTATCCGCACCTGGTGGACCATCTGCGCTCCGGCAGGGATGCGATCGTCTGGCGCGGCCAGCAACAGCCGATCGACTACGTGGAAGCGGAGCGGGCCTGGGAGATCGCCAGGGCCGCCATCTCAAGCGGGCTCTACAAAACCGTGATCCTCGATGAGATCAATCCCACCGTCGACCTCGAACTCCTGCCCGTGGAGCCGATCGTGCAGACCTTGCTCCGCAAGCCAGCCGAAACCGAGGTGATCCTCACCGGCCGCTGCAAAAACCGTCTCGCCTACTTCGAACTCGCCAGCGTCTACTCCGAGATGGTGTGCCACAAGCACTACGCCGAGCGTGGCGTTGATCTCAAACGGGGCGTCGACTACTAAGCCTCAATAGCGCGGCCTCAATAACGCGGCAGGCTCGAATCAATCTCCTGGCTCCAGGCATCAATGCCACCTTGCACGTTGATCCCTTCCACCCCGGCACGCTTCAGCGCAATCAGGGCTTTGGCACTGCGGCCACCCAGTTTGCAGTGGGCATAGAGCTGTTTGCCCGCAGCCAGCTGCTTGATCCGCTCAATGGCGGTGCCGTTTTCAATCTGATCCAAGGGGATCAGCACCGCGCCAGGAATCACGGCAATCTCGGCTTCGGGTGGGTTGCGCACATCGATCAGCACCAGGCCGCTGGTGTCACCATCAAGTAGGGCCTTGAGCTCTTGCACGGAGATGCTCTCGACCGCGCCGGCCTCCTCTTGGCCAGGGGCACTGCCCCCCACGCCGCAGAACTCCTGGTAGTCGATCAGTTTGTCGATCACCGGCCGCTCGGGATTCGGCCTCAGCTTGAGCTCCCGGAACTTCATGCCCAGGGCATCAAAGAGGAGCAGCCGGCCACTCAAGGTGGTGCCGATGCCGGTGATGATTTTCACGGTCTCGGTGGCCTGAATCACCCCAATGATCCCGGGGAGTACGCCCACCACGCCCCCCTCGGCGCAGGACGGAACCATGCCCGGCGGCGGTGGCTCGGGGAACAGGTCGCGGTAGTTCGGGCTCTCGGCATCCAGGTTGAACACCGTGGCCTGGCCTTCGAAACGGAAGATTGAGCCGTACACGTTGGGCTTGCCGAGCAACACGCAGGCGTCGTTCACCAGGTAACGGGTCGGGAAGTTGTCGGTACCGTCACAAACGATGTCGTAACCCCCAATGATCTCGAGGGCGTTCTCACTGGTGAGCGCTGTTTCGTAGAGATCCACCTGGCAGTGGGGATTGATCTCGAGGATGCGGGCCTTGGCCGATTCGATCTTGGGCTTGCCCACCCAGGAGGTGCCGTGGATCACCTGGCGCTGCAAATTGCTGTGGTCAACCACGTCGAAATCGACAATGCCCAGACGGCCCACACCCGCCGCCGCCAAATAGAGAAGCAGAGGAGAACCAAGGCCGCCGGTGCCAACGCAAAGGACCGACGCTGCCTTGAGGCGCTTCTGCCCCTCCATCCCAACCTCGGGAAGGATCAGGTGCCGGGCAAAACGGGCCACCTCATCGGGGCTGAGCTGAACACCGCTGGTGTCGGGAGGAAGCATGGGAAGCAGGAGCGGGTGGCGCGCAAACGCACATCGAGCTAGAGCCCCATTCTCCATGGCAACCGGATTGGCAGCCGCAAGGGTTCGGCACCATCCGCCTCGATCCACCACCAAGCCAAGCCAGCCTGGCGGCCTGGGGCTTCAAATCCTTGAATCGCCAGCAAGGCCGGTGCCACACACCAGGCCAAATCGGTGGCGGATGGCACGGGCGGCGAGCTGGGATGGCTGTGGGCGAATCCCAAAACCCCCATCTGGTGCTGGCGTGCCCACTTTTGAGCCAGCAGCTGTTCCCGGGGATCGATGGCGAAGCGCCGGCCCCGCTCTTCGGCCACGGGCCAGCGATTGCAACAGGGCCAAACCTCCTGCACCACAAGGACCTGGGCCGTTTTGAGCCCCAGCAGCAAGGCACAGCCCTCCAGGGGGGCCGCCGCGGCCAGAAGCCGCTCCAACTGTGCAGCCAGACGGAGATCCGCCCCCACAAAAGCTGGCGCTTCGCTGCTCACACCGATACTTTATGAACCAATCCCATTTCAGTGCCCAACTGCGGTCCATGAGCGACACCCCTTCCGACGTGCAGGAGCAGGGCACCGAGGCCGCTGTTGAAACCTCCAGCGACGCCGCTGCGAACTTCACCGAGCGCTACAGCGAAGTCCTGGGCAAGGTCAATACCGCCCTCGACCAGGTCGACTGGGACCAGATGGGCAAGCTTGGCAAAGGAATCGGCATCGTTGTGGCCGTTTCCGTGGTTCAGATCCTGATCAAGGGGGTTCTCGACACCATCAATTTGATGCCGATCCTGCCTGGCCTCCTGGAGCTGCTCGGTTTGGTCGTGGTGGGTCAGTGGAGCTGGCACAACCTCACCACCAGCGACAAGCGCAATGCGGTGGTGGAAAACCTGCAGAACCTGCGCAAGGAATACCTGGGCTAAGCAAGACCCGGCCCAATCAAGACAAGCCAAAACCAAAGCCCATCGTCATCGAGATAGCAGGGTGTCGATAGAGCTTTGGGCTTGGGCTCCATAGGAGCCCCCAAAGAGGTTGGCGTGGTTTAACAGGTGATAGAGGTTGTATAAGGCCACCCGCTCTTGGGATCGGGGCTCGAGCGGCCAACTAGATGCGTAGCCGGCAAAAAAGGCCTGGGGGAAGCCTCCAAACAGCTGGGCCATGGCTAGATCCACTTCCCGATCCCCCCAATACACGGCGGGATCAAACAGCGCACCCCCACCCCCGGCGAGCAGGGCGGCATTGCCACCCCAGAGGTCGCCGTGGACCAGGGCAGGCTGAACCTGGTGACCAGCGAGCCAATGGGGCACCAACGCCAAGAGCTGTTGGGCTCCCCGCTGCGGACGCCCCTGCTGGGCGGCCCAACGGAGCTGGGGCGCCAGTCGGCAATCCACAAAAAAGCGCGCCCAGTTCTTTTCCCAGCCATTGATCTGAGGACTGGAACCGATGACGTTGTCGCGGCTCCAACCAAAGCGGCCCTGGGATGCCCCGGCCTCAGCGCTGGCCCGGTGCAAAGCAGCCAAGCCAGCTCCAACGCCAAACCAGCCGTCACCGTCGACACCGTTGGGACTGCTGGCACCGCCCAAGACCAGCCACGGCAACAGCAACAGCGCCTGCCCCGCCAACAACCCCACCCCCAGGGGCTCTGGCACCAGCAACGGAGGCCGGGCCCAACGGGCCAAAGCCCTGAGCCCCTCAGCCTCAGCCAGCAGCAAGGGCAGGGCCTCTGCCCCATTGCTCTTGAGAAACCATTGGCGACCATCGGCCAGTTCAAGCTGCCAGGCCCCGTGACTGCAGCCACCACCCACAGGTCGATGGGCCACCAGCTCCACCGGGCCGTCTTCCCCTAGCTGGTGCTGCAGCCATGGGGCGAGCAGATTGGCGGGAGGCAGGCCCATCACCCAGGCACAGGGGGCTGCCAGCATGGCCCCATGGATCGCCGTGTGGATGGGGTGGTGGATGAGGATGTGGATGTGGATGTGGATGTGGTGGTGGTGGGGGCCGGCGTCGCTGGCCTCACCGCTGCTGCTTTGCTGGCCAAAGAAGGGCTCACGGTGGAGCTGCTGGAAGCCCATCACCAAAGCGGTGGCTGTGCCGGCACCTTCCGGCGGGGGGCGTACACCTTTGATGTGGGGGCCACCCAGGTGGCGGGGCTGGAGGCCGGCGGCATCCACAGCCGGCTGTTTGCCCATCTCGGGGTGAGCGCACCCCCTGCCAGCGCCCTAGACCCTGGCTGCGTGGTGGATCTGGGCGATGGCCTCCCACCGATTTCCCTCTGGAGGGATCCCCAGCGCTGGCAACTCGAACGCACCCAACACTTTCCCGGCAGCGAGCGGTTTTGGCAGCTCTGCAGCGCCATCCACCAAGCCAATTGGGCCTTTGCCGCCAAGGATCCCATCCTGCCGCCGCGTTCCGCCTGGGACCTCGGCCAACTGCTGGGGGCCCTGGGCCTGGGCACCATCGCCAGCGGCCTATTCACCGGGGCCACCATCGCCAACCTGCTGCACCTCTGCGGCTGCGGTGGGGATCTGCGGCTGCGGCGTTTTCTGGATTTGCAGCTCAAGCTCTATTCCCAAGAACCCGCCGACCGCACCGCAGCCCTCTACGGCGCCACGGTGCTGGCCATGGCCCAGGCCCCCCTTGGCCTGTTCCACCTCCAGGGTTCGATGCAGGTGCTCTGCCACCAGCTCGAGCTCGCCCTGACCCAAGCCCAGGGCAACCTGCGGCTGCGCCACCGGGTGGATCGCATCACCCCCCTTCAGCCGCAAGCCACAGGAGGCCGCTGGAGGGTCCGGGGCACGGCCAACCCGCAAGCCCCCCAGGGCCAGCCCTTTGCCATCAGCTGCCGTGATCTGGTGCTGGCGGTTCCTCCCCAGGCGATGCCGGCCTTGCTGGGCGAAAGCTTGCCCCCGGCCTATCGCCAACGGCTGGATGGGCTGCACGAACCCTCCGGCGCCCTGGTCTTCTATGGGGCCGTTGATCGCACCGCCCTGCCAGTGGGCTGTGCCAGCCACCTCCAACGGGATTGGGATAAACCCGGTTCGCTGTTTGTCTCCATCAGCCAGGAGGGGGATGGCCGGGCACCGGCAGGCCAGGCCACCGTGATCGCCAGCGTGTTCACCGCCGCCAAGCCTTGGTTTGGCCTCGATGACGCCACCTATACGGCCCGGAAAATTGCGGCCCAACGGGACATCCAACAGGGCCTGCAAGAGCTGCTGGGCATCCCCGAAACGGCCTGGTGCCACCAGGAACTGGCCACACCCCGGGGCTTTGCCGGCTGGACTGGCAGGCCCTGGGGCTATGTGGGAGGGCTGGGCCAACACCCCAGCCGCTTCGGACCCTTTGGCCTGGCGAGCCGCACGCCATTGCAGGGGCTCTGGCTCTGCGGTGACGCAATCTATCCGGGCGAGGGCACCGCCGGCGTGAGTCTTTCAGCCCTAATGGCCGCCCGCCAGCTGCTGGCCAGCCGAGGCCACCAGCTCACCATGGCCGCCGGGAAGGGCTAGAGAAATTCCGGGCGCAACTGATGGGCCTCGGCCAGGGCCCCCTCCAGGGCGTCCCACTGGCCGGCCTGGAGCTGGGCTTCGAGCTCTTCCAGACTTGTCCGATAGGTGGCAAGGGCCGTCAATAACGCGGCCCGGTTGGTACGGGCCATCAGGCTGCCCAACTCGGGATTGCCGCCGCCCACCCTGGTGGTGTCGGCAAAGCCACTGGAGGCCAAGGCCCGCACCAAAGCGGGTAGCCCCCCCCCTGCATCGGCGGCCTCCCCATGGGCAGCCTGCAGCAAGGCCGCTCCCACCAACACGGGCAGATGGGAAATCAGCGCCACGGCCTGGTCGTGGGACCTGGCATCACAGGTGAGCCAGTGGGCACCCACCGCCTCGGCCAAGTGCCGCACCTCGGCCAAGGCCCCTAGGTCCGTGGTGGCCGTCGGGGTGGCCACCCAGGGTCTACCCGCAAACAGGCCAGCCACACCAGCCTCCACGCCAGCCTCGGCCGTACCGGCCATGGGATGGCTGGCCACAAAGCGGGGCACCCGGTTGTGCCAACACGCGAGTAAAGGTGCCTTCACCGAACCCACATCGGTAATCACAGCCTCGGGGGGCAGGGCCGCCACGAGCTCCTGATCAGGATCCAGCAAGCGATCCAATGGCAGGGCCAACACCACCAAACCACAACCCTCGAGCACCGCAGGATCGGTGCTCACATCCGTTGCCAACTGGCGTTGACGCGCCCTCTCCGCGGTGGCGGGGCGATGGACCAGGGCCCGCACCTGGGCACCTTGGGCGATTAAATCGAGGCCCAAGGAGCCCCCAATCAGGCCCATCCCCACAATTCCCACGGGCTTCGCCTGCCAGAGGGGCTCTCCGGATTGAACCCGTGCGTTTCCAGCGTCTGTCATTCCGGCCGCAATCCCTGCACTCCAGCTTCCTACGCTTGAGGGGCCATCGGCAGCTCGCGGATGCTGGAAGCCCGCGCCCATCAGCAGCTCAAGGCGCTACTCCAGCGTGAGGGAAGCGGGCACTGGCCCCACCATCTCAGCCTGAGCCGGCTGGTCGCCCGCAGCCTCCGGCGCAGGGATCACACCGTGGTACGCCTGGCTCCAGGCACGGAGCCCAATTGGTGGATCAGCCTGCTGGTGCCCTTGGCCCTGGGGGAGGAGCCCCTGGCCCTGGTGGTGAGTGACTCGGCGCGGCAGCGGCTGCAGCAGATTGAGTTGCCGCGGCTCGCGGCGGCCGATCCAAGCCTGGCCCTGCCCTGCTTCGAGGGGACCCACGCCCCCCAGGAAGCCAGGGTCTGGGTGCTCAGCCATCGCCAGCTGGTGGAGGCCTGGCGATCCAATCAGCTGGGCGCACGCCAGCTCGTGATCCCCGAAGCCGAGCACCTGGATGGCTGCCTGCGGGAAGCCCTGGAGGTGGTCATTACCCCAGAGCACTGGGACCAACTCCGGCGCGCCCAGCCCAGTGCAGAAGCCAGCCTGCTCAGCCTGCATGAACGGCTCAGCCGGCAGCTCCTGGCCCACCCCCGCAATCCCAAACAGCAGGTAGCCCTGGCCCCAGAAGATGAGGCGCCCTTGCGGCACCTGCTGCAGGTGCTAGGCCCCCTGCCCGAGCCCTGGCCCGCCTGGCTCGCTGCCGCCGGCTCCGCCTGGACCAGCTGGGCCCGGGTCAATCCCCAGCTGTTGCAATGGCAACTGCACCGCCAACCCCTCGAACCCAACAGGGTTCTGCCTGGTCTTCTCGATGGCCGGGGTTGTGTGCTCATCGGCCAGATGGGCGAGCGCAACCCCCTGGATCTCACCCCAACGGTCACCGTTGCGCTGGGCGATCCGCCCTTGGCAGACCCCCTGCCCCTGTTCGCCCCGCTGCGCCAACCCCTGCCCAACAGCCCCCACTACGGCGAGCATTTGCTCGAGCAAAGCCGCCGGCTGGTTCTCGGCCAAGCGGGATTAAGCGTGGTGTTGCTCAACGATGACGCCCTGCGCCTCGATCTCGCCAGTGCCCTGGCCGCCGAATTTGGCAGCCGGGTCGTGCACCAGAGCACAGCCCCCGAAAGCAATGGCGTGATCTGCGCCAGTTGGAGTTGGTGGCTGGGCAACCAAGACCGCTTGCCCTTGCCAGCCCAGGTGATTGTGGGCCTACTACCGCTCGCGAGCCTGGAAGATCCGCTCACAGCCGCCCAGGTGAAGATTCTGCGCGAGCAAGGGCGCGATTGGTTTCGCGAGCAGCTCCTCCCCGATGGCCTCAGCCAACTGCAATTGGGGGTGTCGGGGCTCAGGCGCAGCGGCGGTCGCCTCGCCATCCTGGATGGGCGGCTCAGGGGCCGCAGCTGGGGGCAAAACGTTTTGGGCGCCCTTGAACCCTGGGTGGCCTTAAGCAGGCTTTTGCCTCACTAGCCTTGGCAACACCAAAGCATCGACCCATGGGGGAAGCCAAACGCCGCACCATCCAGGGGCTCCCGCCCAAAACAGTCAAAAAAGACAAGGTGGACACCTCACCGCGGCTGGTGGCCTGGTTCCCCCTGACCCGCAACCAGGCCGATCAATTCGTCCAGGTCAGCACCAAGGGCGCCTGGATCGGCATTGGGGCCCTCGTGGTGTTTTGGATCACAGTGCGCTTCGTTGGCCCGGCCGCCGGCTGGTGGGCCCTCTCAGATGGCTAGACCAGATCGCTGATCCAGATCGCTTAACCAGTTTGTAAATCAGCCACAACGGTTACAGCTCTAAATCTGAAGAAAACCCTAAGATCTGGAAGCGTGTGAGATTGGCCCATGTTTCCCCGATTGGCGGAGCAGTACAGATCGGTCGTTCACGATCTGGTGATGAGCCTCCAGGCGCTAGCCAAAAGCCTGCAAAACAGCAATGTGGCCGCCACTTGCTACATCTGCGGTGATGGCCGCGATGGCCAAGGGGCTTCCTTTGTCGCCAACCTGGGCGACAACCACATGGTTCGCTTTCTGGTGTCCGATTTCGGCATCAGCTGGGTGGAATCCCGCAATGGCCATGAGCTCGTGAAGCTCGAGGGAGCCGAAGCCATCCAGGAGCTGCAACGGGTGGCCCAGGTCCTGCAAACCCCCCAGCACACCAGCGGCAAAGCGCCGAAGCGGGAAAAAGGCGCCGTTACCGGCGCCTAATCCCTTCAAGCCTTCACCGATGCCGAGCTTTCCGAACTAGCAGCTAGCGATTCGGCCGCCGCGATCTCCGCAGTGGAGGCAGCAGCCGCAGCCTTAGCCGCCGCGGCCAGGGGCTTCATGGAATTGGCCGTCACCTCAGATCCTTCGGTCAGCTTCTGGCGCGTCAATCGCTCAATCACCTCCGCTTGGGCTGGGTGCTGCTCCAACCAGGTGATCGTGTTGTCACGGCCCTGGCCAATGTTGTCGCCCTCGTAGCTGTACCAAGCACCCTTACGGGTCACCACACCGGTCTCCTCGGCGAGATCGAGCAAACAGCCGATGGTGCTGATGCCGCGGCCAAACAGGATGTCAAACTCCGCAATCCGGAACGGCGGGGCCACCTTGTTTTTGGCCACCTTGACCTTGGCCCGAATGCCGTATTCCTCGGTACCGCGCTTCAGGGTTTGGATGCGACGGATGTCGAGCCGCACGGAGGCATAGAACTTGAGGGCGTTACCACCGGTGGTGGTTTCGGGGTTGCCGTAGGTGACTCCGATTTTCTGACGCAACTGGTTCAGAAAGATCACCGTGCAACCGGACTTGCCAATGTTGCCTGTAATTTTGCGCATGGCCTGGCTCATCAGGCGGGCCTGGCTGCCCACCGCAAGGTCGCCCATCTCGCCTTCAATTTCAGCCCGGGGGGTAAGGGCAGCAACCGAGTCCACAACCACAATGTCCACCGCGGCGGATCGCACCAGCTGGTCGACGATCTCCAGGGCCATCTCGCCGGTATCCGGCTGGGAGACCAGCAGATTTTCGATGTCGACCCCAACGGAGGCGGCATAGACGGGGTCGAGGGCGTGCTCCGCATCCACGAAGGCAGCCACCCCGCCACGCTTCTGAACCTCAGCGATGGCATGCAGGGTCAGCGTGGTTTTACCCGAACTCTCCGGGCCATAAACCTCCACAACCCGGCCCTTGGGATAGCCGCCACCCAAGGCGAGGTCGAGGGTGAGCGCTCCGGTGGGGAACGTCTCCACCCGCATGCGGGAGGCATCGCCCAGCCGCATGATCGAACCCTTACCAAAATTGCGCTCGATGTGATTGAGCACAAGTCCGAGGGCCTTGTCGCGCTCGGCAGCCGCCCGGGCGTCAGCGGCACTTGAGGCAGCCGTGCTGGAAGGGGAAGAGGAGCCGGAAGCAGAAGCGGCCTTGGAATCGACGGGCATAACAGCAATCAGAAGCGATGGGACGGGCCGCTGGAATGGATAGGCAGGACTCCGCAGGATCAACCCCAGAGCGCCATCCTGCGACCTCTAAGAAGCAAGTGCCACCGACGGGGGCCGGCGTATCAATTGCGTATAGTACTGACGTACTCTAGCGGTCTATGGCCATTGCGCCAGGGGGGCCGCAAAGGCGGTGGGCTCGAGCCAAGCAATGCCCGCAGGCAGCCCCACGCCATCGCCGGGCGCAAGGTAACCCCAGCTCACCAGGAAGCAGCGCACCGCGGCCAGGGCCGCCTGGCTGCGCACGAGCTCGAGGGTGGGGCGACGGTCTTCGACAAACCAAATCGGGCGCCCCCGGCCGCCCCCCGCGAGCAGCTGGGCCAGCACCTCGCTTTTGCTGCCCTGCTCGTGGCCATAGAGGGCCCAGGGCTCGAGCCCAGCCGCCTGGAGCAATTGCTGGGCAAAGGCTCTCCCTTTGGTGGTGAGCACCGCCCAGTCGGCCCCCTCCGAGGCCAGACGACCGAGCCGCTCGATCACCCCCGGATAAAACCGATGCAAACCCAACCAGGCCCCCAGGTCGGCCGCCATGGCCCCAGAGCGCTCCCGCTCGAGGGCCTGCTGCAGGTCGTGTTCGGAAACACCCCACCGGGCCAAGGCCGGGGGCAAGGCTGCGTCGTAGGTGGCCAGAAGAGCTGGCAGATCCAAATCTGGGCGGCCCAATTCGAGGGCCATCAGCACCATTTCCCATCCCTTGTGGATGAGGGGCCTGAGCTGGGCAAAGGCCGGCGGAGCTTGGGCTGGCAACACCACACCAGGGGCAACGGCGAGGGCGGCCAAGCGTGCCGAAAACCAGTACTCGGCCATGCCATCCACGAGCACGCCGTCGAAATCGAACACCACCAACGGGGCCGTCTGGGCTGCCGTAGTCACGGGAAAACCCTTATAAAAACTGGGTCGCTAGGATTCGAACCTAGGAATGGCGGGACCAAAACCCGCTGCCTTACCGCTTGGCGACGACCCAATGGTGCCCTCTGGGAGCAGCCAACAC
>Ga0310331_10095_pt1 | contig 13968 bp, 12 predicted proteins | sample LakMicMDCLOrngC5_FD_195545 | JGI IMG/M metagenome (GOLD analysis project Ga0310331, IMG submission 195545) | Enriched freshwater cyanobacterial communities from Lake Michigan, Michigan, United States - MI23.DCL.Orng.C5 (v2) (version 2) | ecosystem: Environmental > Aquatic > Freshwater > Lake...
GTATTGGCCGTCTCACCCTGGATTCGTTATTGGTCTTGGAATTTGTCTCGTATGGGATGAGCTGATCGAGCCTCTGGATACTTTGTGAGCCTTTTGCTTCAGCCCTCGAGCCTGCTTCGGACATTCGCCTCGGCTATTCATCGCCGCCACTCACCGCTGCCGTCCACCTTGGTCGCCACCGCAAGTCCGCATGCAGCGCACTCTTCTGTCTCGGATAAGACACGACCTTAGTCTTTTGTGTGTCTCAATTGACCTTTTTGAGATGATCAGAGTTTCGTTTTTTGGCCTTGCTGCCGCCCGACCTGCGGATGATTCTCCTCCATGGCTAGTGGCTGGGCTGCTCGCTAATCGCATATGCGACATCAAACTAGACCCATGTCCAGTCTGAATTGGGAAAGGCTGGATAGCCTTTGTTATGGGTCAGGGAAGCGTTTTGATTCCCGATCACGAGCTGAAGTTGCTGATATCCCCCTCCGCGCTGGAAGGCCGATTCCCGAGGGAATGGGTTTGCGTACCTGCATCTAAAGCAGTTACGCAGATCTAAAATACCACTCTCTTACTGGGTTTTAAGGTTCTCCTGCTTTTCTGGACAGCCCTATAGCGCACGCTTGGACCTGCGTTTGCAGTCCTCGATCGTCATTCGGCCCCGGCTTTTTATGGGTGCCGTGCTTTCTCCAATTTATTGAAAAGGTTTCACTCCCTACTCAGGCTCGGCAAGAGAGCAATGGATTTCATGAAAAATACGGGTATTGAGCATTTCACATGAGACTCGTTTGCGGTCTCTTCTGATTCCTGGTTGAGATCCGTGGGACCATCTGCGATTCATGCCCGATCGCATGTTGTTGCTGCCCTTTGACTGGCGTCGAGCAGGATCGGGGATCGCGTCCAACGAAATCGCTACGACGGTTTCCAAGATTGAGACCAGTCAGCGTCCTGTAAGACCCGAGTGAGACGCTTGCTAGGACCAGCTAAAAGTCTCTTCTTGGATAAGTGAGACTGTCAAGGGGCTCATCCGTTTCTGTACAACTCCTTGAGCATCTGGTAAGCCTCATTCACTTTTCGCATCTCCTCTTCGGATCCACCGGAATCTGGATGGGTTGTCAGAGCGATGTCCCGATAGGCCTCGCGAATCTCTGCCAGGGCAAGCCTGTGGCCCGGTGAGGTTGGCAGCTGAAGCAGTTTCAGGGCCCCATGCAATGTCATGGTGTGCTCTAACGCTTGGAAGGATGTTCCCCTTTTGCGGGTTCTGAATCGATGAACGAAGCGACGAATCAGTGTTGGCAGGCGTAGCTGCAGGGTGGAGGTACTGAAGGGATCTTCAAGTAAGCCAGCCATAACCATCACTTTTTCAAAACTTGCTCCCCCAGGTGGCCAGGTTGGTGCAAAAGCTTCGATCACCGAGCAAGCTAGCGACCATGTGAAAAGACGACCCTCACTCTGGTCGCACTGGGGCCAAATATCCTTGGCAAGCCAAACCATGGCAGCTTCTAGAACAGCCTCGTTGGCAGGTGTGCCGTAGAGCTCAAGCCAATGGTTCTTGGCCCTTTCGAGGGCTTGGTTCAAGAGTTCAACCGGTACCGTTGGGAGCGGCTCTTGCTGACGGCTACTGTTTTCGTTGCTTGGAGCCAGACTCCTTTTAATCTGAGCAGATTGTTTCCGCACAAAACCGGGTAAATCGATTCCGCCGCTTTTCGAGGAGGGTTCAGGTACGGGTGCATCTGTATCTGAACTCGTCGATTCGAACGCAAGGACCAGGGAACCTGCAGCACCTTTCGCAACTAAAACCAGGGCCCCACGTTCGTTGAAATCTGATGCATCCAGGCCATTGATCCTGGTTTGGTGGTTTGCTGGTGATACTGAAACGCCTGGGCTCTCGCTCGAGGAAGCTGTTTGGGATCTGGTTGAGGGACCATCGACTGGCAAGCAGCGGCCATCCTCTTTTAGTGCCCCAGCAGCTTGTCTACTGGCTTCTCTTCCTGGTGTTTTAACGCTGCTGGCTACGTTCGTATCGTCGAGGTTGATCTTGCTTTGTTCGCTCTGGAACTCGTCGCCGAAGAGGTCTTCAGTTTCCTCGGTGGTGAGAAGTTCTTGAAGGAGACGTTCAACAATGGCGCCGCGGCTCCTGAGGCCCCATTCCCGTTTGAACTGATCAATTGTGTTGAGGAGGCCTTCGCTGAGTTCCAGGCTTATACGTTTGACCTCCATTGCTACCGGTCCTGCTGACCGTAGGCAGCTTGCCGATTACCTTCAACTGTTCGCTGATACTTTTGAACGAGGGCCTGGGATACATTCATTTGATTGTCTCCGCCATTTCCCTGTGGACTCGTTACCGGCGGCGGCGGAGCCTGTAATTCGGTTCCTTGGATGGTGAGAATCCCTAGTTCATGAATCCCAGGGGTAAACAGATCCGGTGGGGCTATCAGCGAACCTAGAGATTTAGCGATTGATTTTTGTGCGGACACCCTCGCGATTTCTTCTTGACGATCCCGATCTCGAGCCTGGGCCAGTTGGCTTGCTGAAACCACACTTAGCAAATGTCCCGGGGTGGCGTCAGCTGGATAGACCATTGTCACCTTGACCGGATTGCTTACCCCTGGCTTGAGATTGAGGCTGCTAAGAGACAGACTCTCGCCTGAACGCATGCCTACATGAATGTCTTCAACACCTGATTCGGTTGTGATTTGAATCGAACCACGAAATGCGGTGAATGGCTTCGACCTCCCAAATGCCGTGGGATGGCTCATCACCAATTCATAGGGACCTGCTCCCTTGAGATTAAGGGTGACTTCATAGCGAACCCCGTAGGTGCCCACATTGTCGAGGGAGGAATCCACCATGCGGCTGGCAAGGGAATTGACCTGTATTTCCTTAGTACCGAAGTTGTGGCGGTGGGTGCTGGTGAACGGCACGTGCAAAGCCCCCTCGATGTTGAGGTCGTGGTTGATTGTTGCTTGGTAGGTATCGCCGATGGCAACGCCGCCAACCCGGGAAAACACCTGACGATTATTGATTTCTGCAATTCGTCTTAAGTAAACCCTGCCTGGAGCAAGCTTCGATTGATCAAGGACCGCCACAATGTCGTAGTCACTTTGGGGTTCCCGGGCTGCAACCACAGCCATTTGAAATGGGCCGTCGCTGCGGCCCCTCAGGAGAGCATTGGCAATGCCTAGGGAAGGCAGTTCTGTGCGGAAAATAACAATCCTGCTGCGCGCTGGAATGGTGATTTCGTCCGTTAGATTGGAATCCAATTTACCGCGTAGAAGTTGGGTTGCTGTGGCATCTCCAGGACCCGTATTCCATGCTCTGATGCCTAGGGGCTTAACTCCCATCAGGTTGTTGGCGAGATAGGGTGCTTGAAAGCTATTTCGTACCGCTCCAGCCTCGAAACGAATGTGAACAGGTTGGTAGCTGGTATTAATTAAGATGAGGCCAAGGGTTAGTTCGCTTCTGCGGCTTCCTGCCCAGCGTTCTCCTTTGGGTGGGATGTATTTGTGGTGGATATGGACTCCAAATTCACCATTGAATGTAAAATCGGCATTGGTTAGTGGTGCCCCTGTTTCTGCGGCATAACCCACCCCTGATGATGTATTGATCAGGATTCCTGGTCCTTCCACTTCTTCCGGCTGATTGGAATGGAGAACGGGGACCGTATTGAAGCTTCCATTGAGGGGCTTGGCCCTTTGCCCAGCCATTAGGGCCACGTAGGCCTGGCTCGAAGGAACAGGGAGACCAATCCAGCCAACGGCAAGCCAGCAGACTGGACCCACTAGGCCCGCCAGGCCTTTTCCGATTGCCCTGGCAAATCTTTCCTTGCGATCCCACCGGATCGGGCTGGATGGGGCGATCCCCTTGCTGGGCTTGCTGGTATTTGGGCTACCGGGTCTCCAATCCTTGTTGGGCATGCGCTTCTTAGCCATGACGGGTTGGAAGGCGCGAGACTCAGTAGCCCGGTTCAGCTCGCTAGAACCTTTGGGCATTCCATAAGTTTCCCATGCTCCCTCCCTTCGTTTGCGGCGGCTCTGACGACAGCGGCGCCAGCGGCATGCGTCGTCATCAGGAGCGCAAGATGAGGATGCTCACCTTTTGGCGCGATGGGGTGGAGCGGCAACTGGCTGCCATCAATGCTTCGATCAGCACCCTCCAGCAGCAAATGGAGAGGGACGCCAACTAGGGCCCTGGCCGCTACGCCGCTGTTCAAGGGCTGATTTCACCAGGGCCAGTCCCTGCTTCAGCCTTCGTTGCACCGTCATCGGGCTGACCTGCAGTTGGCTTGCCGCCCGCCGGTAGCTCCAGCCCTCTAACACCACCTTGCCCACAATCCATTGCGATTGGGTATCCAGGCCCTGGAGGGCTTCCACGGCGGCTGCGGTGTCTTCAGCCCCCAAACCGGGGTTTGCTTCAGTCGGTGCCGCGATATCAAATCCATCCAACGGCAGCTGGTCCAGGGAGATCGGTGGGCGCCATGCCTTGAGCTCCTCGAGCCCCCTGCGTTGGTTGTCTGTGAGATGTAGCCCAAAACCTTCCCTATCGAGGTCCTTTTTCGCTTTCTGTTGCAGCTCCGCAACCCGCCTCGGCAGACGAATCAGGGGAGCCGCGTCCCGCAGGTAGTGCAGGATTGCCCCCCTCACGTGGGGTTTAGCAAAGGCTTCGAATGGGGCAGTGTTGCTCGGGCAGTAGAGCTCTGCTGCCCGCATCAGACCCATCAGCCCCACCTGCAGCAGATCATCAAAGGGCTCGGGAGTGCACGTCGCATAGAAGGCAGCAATGGGTTTCACGAGCGTCTGATACTGCTCAACGCGGCCATTGCGGCTGGCAACAGATGCCTTGTTTTGGTTTTGGGTTTGTTTTTTGGTTTGGCTTTTTGATGTAGGCATCCGGGTCGAGAGCAGACGGCGGGATTGGTTTTCCCCATCTACGAAGGCCCCAGCCGGACCACCTAGACAACCGTGAAACTACGGAATTGTTCTGGGGCTGGGGTGGCAACTTGCTTCAACAATTCCATCGGTCCGTGCTCACCAAGCCAGTCCAGGTCTGAATGGTCGGTGGCCAGTAGGTAGCCAGAAAAGCCCAGGGCATTGAGGCTGAAACCCGCACAGTGCTCCCTATCGCGGCGAATGGTGATGAACCATTGATCGTTAAACAGCAGGTTGTAAGGATGCAAGGGTTTCTCGTTTTGATTGGCGTGTCCGAGGCCAAGTTGTTCAAGCTGCTGGCTGTAGAGCCTGGGTAGATCTCGATGGTCGCTGGGATCTGTTCGCCTGCTGATGGCATGGAGCCAGGGCATTGTTTCTCTTTCCCCATTGAGTTGACTGTTGAACCATGGCTCCAAAGGGCAGGTTGGTTCCCCGGCTTGGCGGGGGAGCAGCTGCAAATGGCGATGGCGCTGGCTTGCCCCCGCGGATGCCGAGCTGTTGAAGAACCACAGGCCATTGGTGTCGCTGGCGACGGAGGCCACGGCTTGCCAATCCAATTCCGATAACCAACCCTCCTGGGGTTGCCAGCCCTGGCTAATGACCAAGACATGGGCGGGTTGGACTGGATATTTGTTGAGCAGCAACACATGGCTTGAACCCAATGGGCCCACTTCCAAGTTCTGTTCCCATGGCAGGAATGGATTGGGTTTTGGTCCGTCAGCCCGCAGGTGCTTAGGCGTCTGGCTCAACAGCCTTCTCAACACAAAGGGACTGAGGTGGGGTGCATCCATCAACTCGGTGCTGAGGGGCACCAACGCCTTGGACGCCCTGGCCTGGTCCGTCCGGTCCAGGGCCTCACGCCATAGGGATTCAGCTCGCACCGGAGCGCAGGCGGGCCAGGGAGGCGCCCTGGTAGTAGTGGCCGAGGATTTCGTTGTAGCGACGACCCTGTTCAGCCAACTCTTGGGCACCGTGCTGGCTCATGCTCGCCCCGAGTTGACCATGGGCTTCCAGGGTGATCTCCCGCGTTGCAGCGTAGAGACTTTCCACAATCGCCCCTTGGTAGCTCAGGATTAGGCCCGCCGTACTGCTGACGGCTTGCCGGGTTCTTGCGGTGCTCGTTTTAAGGCCCTGATAGGCCTGCCAACGGGTGTTATCGCCCAGGTGCCAATGGCGATGGGCCGGTCTTGCCATGTGCGCTAAGGCATAGGAACGGGCCGCCACGGCCTGGGCCCGAAGGGCCTCCATGGACCAACTGCTCGGCATTTCCGATCCCACCACGGAGGCCACGTAGGTCTCGAGGGGGAGGTGGTTCACCAGGGTGGGACGCCCTGCATCTGATGCCACGAAGAGCCTGCCGGCATAGGCCACGCCGTTGACCTGGAAAGAACCACCTTGGCTGATTAACCAGGCCTCTGCAGCGTTTCCTCCCCCCCTGAATCGCCCCAGGGCCGCCAGGTTGACGGCCTCTCCCCCAGCGCCGTTTTGCAGCAGATCTCCCTGGGGGCTCACCAGACGCCAGGGCCCCGTAGCTGTGACCGAAGGTGAATCACCTGCGCCGAGCAGGGCAACCCGCACGTCGAGATCCACCGGGCTCCCCTGGGCCGGTTCTGAAAGGGCCGAGCCGCTCCTTTGGGCCTGGAGTGCCTTCAGTTGTTCCGCTGCGGCCAGGGTGTCGGCGGGAGGCGCAGGCGTCTCAATCAGGGCTTCAAGAACGTCACCTCCAACGGGTTGATTGGATTTTGCGGTGAGGCCCTGGGCCGCATATCCCAGGGCCAGGGCGCCCACCGCTATGGGCAGGGCCATCCAGGATCGCCCCTTCACGGCAGCTTCCACCCCATAGGGCTGGGAGGGGCGTCGAGGTTGATCGTGCCCTCCAGTAATCGATAGGCGGAACCGGTGATTTGAATCCTGTCTGCCTCGACGCGCTCGCACACCATCCCACCGGGGCGGGGGGAGCATTGCCAGCCCACCACATCCGATCGGCAGCAGATCTGCATCCAATAGGGCGCCACCAGGGCATGGGCTGAACCGGTGACCGGATCTTCGGGGATCCCCAAACCAGGGGCAAAAAACCGCAGTTGGTAGTCGGCCCGCCGATCTAGAACCATCGGGCATTGCTCAGCATCGGCGCCGACCGCCTGCATCACCACCAGACCCTGGGCCTCGCTCTCCTCGAGTTGGTTTGCCAGGCATCCCATGGTGTCCAGCAGGCATGAGGGGGCTACCAACACCACCGCATAACCCAGTTTTGAGCGCCAGAACGCCTGGGGGGAGCTGCCCACGGCATCCAGCAACAGGCGCCCCAGATACCCGGGGCACTCGCTCGCTTCCAATCCTTGGGTTGGTAGTTCGATTTCGGCTGTGCTGAGTTCTCCGGCGGCGGCGGGATGGAGCTGAACCGGAAGGGGGCCACTGCGGGTGAACAGGGGGATCGGTTCAAGCGGTGCAAGCAGCCCCCAATGGCCCAGGGCCACGCAGGCGGCCAGGGTGGCGTGGCCGCAGAGCGGCACTTCCCGGCTGGGGGTGAACCAGCGCAGCATCCAGCAGCCGTCATGACGCCAGAGAAACGCCGTTTCCGATTGGTTGAGGCTGGTGGCCAAGTCCTGCAACGTGGAGTCCGATAGGGGATGCTCAAGGCGCACAACCGCAGCCCCATTGCCCCGGCATGGACCGTCTGCGAAGGCCTCAACAAGCATGACCTGGAGCATCAGCGTGGTAGTTCTGGTTTGAGATCTCGCTCCATCAAAACCCTGACCGCCTGGGCCGGTTGGGTTAGGCCATCGAGAACGGAGACAACCTGCTCGCAGATGGGCAGGTGCCAGGATTTTTCCTGGGCAAGGCGCAGGGCTGCCCTGGCCGTCCTGGGGCCCTCCACGGTGGCGGCCAAGGTCGCTGTCGCCTCAGCCTCCGTGCGGCCTTCGGCTAGCAGCAGCCCGCAGCGGTAATTGCGGCTCAGGGGGCTGTAGGAGGTGGCAAGCAGATCCCCGAGTCCCGCTAGGCCATAGAGCGTTTCACTCTGTCCGCCAAAACCCCGCAGCACAACCCCGATTTCAGCCAGGCCCCGGCAGAGCAGGGATGCTTTGGCATTGGCACCCAGCTGGAGCCCATCGGCAATTCCCGCCGCTACGGCCATCACGTTTTTCAGGGCGCCAGAGACCTCGGTGCCGATGGGGTCTTGGTTGGTGTAAAGCCGCAGGCTCTCGCCACTCAGCTGGGCCTGGAGGGTGCCAGCCAGCTCCCGATCTGCGCAAGCCAACACGCTGGCTGCGGGCAAGCCCCGTTGGAGTTCCGTGGCCAGATTCGGCCCGCTGAGGGCCAGGAGCGGTATGGGGCCAAGGTGCCGCTGCCACAACTGGCTTGGTGTGGCCAGTTGGTCGAGATCAATGCCCTTGCTGCAGCTGATTAAGGGCAGGCCCGAAGGCCAATCGGAGCCAAGGGCGCTGGCTAGCGATTCGATTGCGGCGAGCGAAACGGCCACCACCACCACATCAGCACCCACCAAGGCCGAGCGGGGATCGGTCCCATCGCGCCGCGACCAGCTCTGGATTTGGTGGCCCTGCCGGGTCCACAGATTCGCCAGGGTTTGGCCCCAAGCTCCCCGGCCCAACACGGCAATTCGAAGGCTCATTGCGGCAGAAGGAGCAGCACCCAGCTGGCCACGCCATCATGCGCCATGCCTGCGGTATTGGTGGCATGGCCTTGGAGTCTCGGGCCTTCAGCACGTGGCATGGCACGGCTTTGGTGGTGGGAACCGGTGGGATCGGCTCTGCCTTGCTCGAGGCGTTGGCGCAGCGGGCCCCTGATTTGCAATTGCTGGGGGCCTCCCGCCAGCGGCCGCCCGCTTGGGAAGACGGCGGCTTGGCCGATACGGCCTTCATGGCGGTGGATCTAACCAAGCCATCCAGCCTTGATGGGTTGCAGCGGCGGCTAGCGGCCCTTCCCCCCCTGCGCTTGGTCATCAACACCGCTGGAGTTCTGCATGGCCCCGATCTTCAGCCTGAGAAGCGCCTGAGCCAGGTCAACCAGGACAGTCTGGCCAAGAGTTTTGGCCTGAATGCCTTCGGGCCCATCCTGTTGGCCCAGGCCGTCGAACCGCTCTTGCCGAAGGACCAGCCCTTCCATTTCGCCAGTCTTTCGGCCCGGGTGGGCAGCATCGGCGACAACAGCCTGGGGGGCTGGTACAGCTACCGGGCCAGCAAGGCCGCCCAGAACCAGCTGCTCCGCACCCTGGCCATCGAATGGAAGCGACGGCTCCCCTTGGGTTGCGTGAGCTTGCTGCACCCAGGCACAACGGCTACGGAGCTATCCCGGCCCTTTCAGGCCGGTGTCGCCCCGGGCCACTTGTTTTCCCCGGCAAGGTCAGCGAACCACCTGTTGGATGTGTTGGAAGGCCTGGGCGAAGACCAAAGCGGCCATTTTTGGGCCTGGGATGGTTCGGCGATTCCCTGGTGAGGGCTAGGCGGCGTTTTGCTGCAGAACCTCCAGGGGAATGATCTCGAGGGTGGTGGATTCGGTGGCCTCCAGTCGCACGGGCGGCGCCATGCCGTCCTGGTAGGCCTCAAGCCAACGGGGCGCACAGACGCACCAGTGGTCCCCGGGCTTCAGCCCGGGGAAGCCGTAGCCAGGGGCGGGGGTGCTGAGATCGTTGCCCTGGGCCTTGCTGTAGCTGAGGAAGGCCTCGTTCACCACGCAGCAGACGCTGTGGCGGCCCTGGTCGGCGGCATCGGTGCGGCAGCTTCCGTCTCGAAACCAGCCGGTCATCGGCTCGCAACTGCAGATCTCCAGGGCCGCGCCGAGGACGTTGAGGGGTGTTTCTGGGTTAGGGGATGTCATCGAAGCAGGAATAGGGGCAGAACCCCAGTGGGGAGAATGGGTTTGGCTGCTGGATGAGCTGGATATTGACACGATTTGGGTCCGATCCAGCAAACAAAGTGCGACCCAGAGGTTGACGGAATCCGGGGGGGAGGCGTTAAAGGTCGTTGAGAGCGCTTCAACTGTTTTTCAGCGCGGCCCCCTTCATGAGCTGGGAATTCACCGAGGATGCGGCCTTTATGGCCCTCTGCGATGCCTACAAGGAAAGCGGTGAACCCTCCGCCATGGAATTCCTTGCCCACGGTGAGGGCGCCTTCCACTTCCAGGAGCTCACCCAAAATGCTGCCGGAGAGGGCATTGACCTCAGCGACTCATCCGACCTGCAGGAGTTCCAACAGGACGTGATCGACTCCCTCGAAGCGATGTGCGACTGAGGACTTGGCGACTGACCCTCCTAGGCCCAATTACCCGTAGAAGAAGGCAATCTCCTTGGCTTTCAGTCCGTCCCAGCCGGCGGCTTGGAGGCGGGAGTCGAGGGTGCTTTGGTCGAAATGCTTGGAACCGGTTTTGACAATCCGGTTGCGCATCGACTTTTTGACACCGCTTCTGGCCCGCTTGCTTTCCAGCTCCATCACTTCTGTGTAGAGCGCAACCATCTCTGCGGGGATTGGAGTGCCATCGAGGTCAATGCCTGAGGCGATGGCGTCATCAACGCCACCAGGTCCTGCAATGGCCATGTCCGAGCTTCGAGGGATCCCTGAAGGCTAGGAGGTGGGGCAGCTAGCCCCTCAGGCCGAGAAATAGCGCGCCTTGCTGTGCATGGCCACCAGGGCCGTAGTGCTCTGCTCCGGGGCGAGCTGATCGCTTTCATCCATGGAGAGACCAATCCGCCCTGCTCCCAGCCAATCCAACTGCTGCCTGGAATCGGCCACGTTGGGACAGGCGGGGTAGCCAAAGGAGTAACGGCTACCGCGATAGCGCTGGGCCAGCACGTCGCGTAGGGCAGCCGGTTCTTCGGCGGCAAAGCCGAGTTCGCGCCGGATGCGCGCATGCACCCATTCCGCCAGGGCCTCGGCCATTTGGACGGCCAGGCCATGGAAATAGAGGTAGTCGGTGTACTTGTCTGATTTGAACAGTTCCTGGGAAAACTGGCTGGCCTTTTCGCCCATGGTGACGGCCTGCATCGGCAGGACGTCCGTGGGGGACAGGTCGCCTTGGGGGCCTTCGATGCAGTCGCGATAGAAATCGGCGATGCAGTAACGGTTCCCCGCCCGTTGCCGGGGCAATTCAAACCGTCCCAGGATGGCTTTGTTTGGCTCGAGCTTGGTGGCTGGATCTAAAACAACAGCTGGGTCAAAGACAACAGCCGCATTGCCCTGGCGCCCGCAGGGAAAGTAGCCATAGGCCACGCGAGGAGTGAGCAGGCCTTCGTCGATGCAGCGCCGTTTCCACTGCTGGAGCACGGGTTCAGCCTTCTCGATCAGGAGATCGTCGTAATCCTGGCGGCTTTGGCCCTGGGCCTTTCTAATTTGCCATTGCCCGGCAAAGAGGGCATTGCGATCGAGGTAAGCGAATACCTCCTCCAGATCGATCTCGGCTTCGTTGAGCACCTGGCTGCCCCAAAAGGGCGGGACCAGGGCTGGCTCCTCCGCCACCGCCTCCGAACGCTGGTCGCTGATCACAATCTCAGCGACTGGTCCTGCGGTATTTGGAGCGGAATCTGAGGAAGGTGAATCTTCCGCTTCTGGAGTTTGAGGGCTGTCTTCGGATGGTTCGGGCTTTAAGCCCAGGCCCTCAGGGATGGCACCCAGGAATCCTTGATTGTTATCCCATTCGCCGGTGCCCTTGGCCTCCATCAAGGCATCCATGAAACGCAGATCCGCGAAGGCATCACGGCCATAGATCACCTGGCCTTGATAGGCCGAACGGCAATCCCCATGCACAAATCGTGGTGTGAGGGCCGCGCCGCCGAGGATCACCGGCACGGAGATTCCTGCGGTATTAAAGGCCTGAAGATTGTCCTTCATGAAAGCCGTGGACTTCACCAGCAAGCCACTCATGGCAATGCAATCGGCCTGATGCTTTTGCTGGGCTTCGATGATGGCATCACAGCTCTGTTTGATGCCCAGATTGACCACCTCATAGCCATTGTTGGTGAGGATGATGTCCACCAAGTTCTTTCCAATATCGTGTACGTCTCCTTTGACGGTGGCAATCAGGAACTTACCCTTGCTGGAACTTTGGCCATCGATTTTCTCCAAGTGCGGCTCCAATTGGGCGACCGCCGCCTTCATGGTTTCCGCACTCTGCAGCACAAAGGGGAGTTGCATTTGCCCCGAACCAAACAATTCACCAACAACTTTCATGCCGTCAAGCAGGAATGTGTTGATGATCTGGAGGGCCCCATAGCGCTCCAGGGCCTCATTCAGGGCCAATTCAAGGCCGATTCGCTCGCCATCGATAATGTGCTGCTTCAGCCGCTCTTCGACGGGTAAATCTGCCAGGGAGGGCCCAGAGGCCCGGGCCTCCTTAGCGCTCACCCCTTCAAATAAGGTGGTGAGTTCTGTTAGAGGATCATAGGTACAAATAGCCCCTTCTTTAGCGGATCCATCGCCATCAAATCGACGCCTGTCGTAAATCAGATCCCGACAGACCTGTTGGTGCTCCTCACTGATCTTGGCCAAGGGCAGAATTTTGGCCGGGCTGACAATCGCCGCATCCATACCTGCGGTGCAGCAGTCGTGGAGGAAGACGGAATTCAGCACAATTCTGGCGGCCGCTGATAGGCCAAAGCTCACATTGCTAACCCCTAGAACCACATGGACCCCTGGTAGGTCCTGGCGAATTCTGCGGATCGCTTCTACGGTTGCCGCTGCATTGAGTCGATCTTCCTCAATACCCGTGGAGATCGGTAGGGCGAGGGGGTCGTAGAAGATTTCGTGGGCTGGTATCCCAAACTCAACGGCATCCCGATAGGCCCTTTGGGCAATGGCGAATTTGCGCTCCGCACTTCTCGCCATCCCCTCTTCATCAATGGTTCCTACAACCACCCCGGCTCCGTAGGCCTTAGCCAGCTCCAGAACCTTGAAGAAGCGTTCATCACCATCTTCGTAGTTGGTGGAATTCAGGATGCACTTTCCGCCAGCCACCTTGAGGCCAGCCTCCATTTTTTGCCACTCGGTGGAGTCGAGCATGAGGGGCAAGTTCACATTGGTGACTAGCCGGCTCACCAGGGCACGCATGTCGGCTTCGCCATCACGGCCGACGTAGTCGACGTTGACATCGAGAACGTGGGCATTTTCTTTGACCTGGCCCCTGGCTACGGCGACCAGGCCATCCCAATCCTCATCATTGAGCAGCTCCCTTACTTTTTTGGAGCCACTGGCATTCAGCCGTTCCCCAATGATCAAAAAGGAGTTGTCCTGGTGGTAGGGGGTGCTGCCGTAGATCGAAGCTGCGGCTGGTTCCAGCTGCAGCAAAGGGCGGGCCAGCTGCTCCTCTGGAGTGCGCACCTGGCGGGCTGCGGGCTTCAGCTCTTTTGAGAGGTCCGCGAGGGCAGCAATGTGGGCGGGTGTAGTCCCACAGCAGCCACCGATCACCTGAACCCCCAGGTCTTCGATGAAATGCATGAGCTGCATCTTCATCTCCGTTGGTGTCAGCCGGTAATGGGCAACGCCGCCAATATTTTCGGGAAGGCCCGCATTGGGAATGCAGCTGATCACAAAAGGGCTTTGCTCACTGAGATAGCGAACGTGCTCTTTCATTTGCTCGGGGCCCGTGGCGCAGTTCAGCCCGAGAACATCAATCGGGAAGGGCTCGAGAATGGCTACCACAGCGGCAATATCCGATCCAACCAACATGGTGCCGGTGGCTTCCATGGTCACACTGACCATCAGTGGTCTGCGTTGGCCTGTCTTGCTGAAGGCAGCTTCGATTCCCTGCAGGGCGGCCTTGATTTGAAGAACGTCCTGGCAGGTTTCAACAATAAACAGATCCACATCACCGGCGATCAGTCCCTCGGCCTGTTCGGCGAAGGAGGCCTTCATCTCATCGAAATCGATGTGGCCCAGCGTGGGCAGTTTGGTAGTGGGCCCCATGGACCCGGCCACAAAACGGGGTTTCTCAACCGTGCTGAACTCCGCTGCTACCTCCCGGGCCAGTTCCGCTGCCCGCTTGTTGATCGCAAAGGCCTGGCTCTCCAGCTCGTATTCGGCCAGCACGATGGAGGCCGCCCCAAACG
>Ga0310331_10104_pt1 | contig 13021 bp, 12 predicted proteins | sample LakMicMDCLOrngC5_FD_195545 | JGI IMG/M metagenome (GOLD analysis project Ga0310331, IMG submission 195545) | Enriched freshwater cyanobacterial communities from Lake Michigan, Michigan, United States - MI23.DCL.Orng.C5 (v2) (version 2) | ecosystem: Environmental > Aquatic > Freshwater > Lake...
TATTGCAACGCCCTAGCCCTGAGCTATGAGCACGGGGTTTTGGTGCGGGCCGCCACCCGCGGCGATGGGGAGCGGGGGGAGGAGATCACCGCCAACGTGCGCACGATTGGGGCGGTGCCGTTGCGGCTGCAGCTCGACAACCCGCCGGAGTGGGTGGAGGTGCGCGGTGAGGCCTTCATTCCCGACGCCACCTTTGCGGCCATTAACGCCGAGCGGGCTGCCCGGGGAGAGGCCCTGTTTGCCAACCCCCGCAACGCCTGCGCGGGCACCCTGCGCCAGCTCGACCCCAAGGTGGTGGCCTCCAGGCGCCTGGATTTCTTCGCCTACACCCTGCATCTCCCGAGCGGGCCCGGCGGGCCTGCCAGCCAATGGGAAGCCCTGGAGTGGCTCAAGGCGGCAGGTTTCAAGGTGAACCCCAACGCCCAGCTGGGCGAGGGCCTCGCCGCCATCGAAACCTTCTTTGCCCAATGGGATGGAGGCCGCAGGCAACTGCCCTACGCCACCGACGGCGTGGTGGTGAAACTCAACGACCTGCGCCTGCAGGACACCGCAGGTTTCACCCAAAAAGCACCCCGCTGGGCGATCGCCCTGAAATACGCCGCTGAAGAAGCCCCCAGCAAACTGCTACGCCTCAGTTGCCAGGTGGGCCGCACCGGGGTGGTCACGCCGGTGGCCGAATTTGAGCCCATCTCCCTGGCCGGCACCACGGTGGGCCGGGCCACCCTGCACAACGCCGATCGGCTGGCCGAACTGGACCTCTGCGGCGGCGACACCATCGTGGTGCGCAAGGCCGGCGAGATCATCCCCGAGGTGGTGCGGGTGTTGACGGAGCTGCGGCCTGCTGGCGCCGAACGGCTGGTGTTGCCCAGCCGCTGCCCGGAATGCGGCTCGGAACTGGTGCGCGAGCAGGGCGAAGCCGCCACTCGCTGCGTCAATAGCAGCTGTCCGGCAATCCTGCGGGGCACCCTGCGCCACTGGGTGGGCAAGGGGGCCCTGGATATCGACGGCCTGGGCAGCAAATTGATTGGGCAGCTGGTGGATCGGGGCCTGGTGGGCTCCATCGCCGATCTCTACCGCCTGGACGGGGCCCTGCTCTCCAGCCTGGAGCGCATGGGCGACACCTCTGCCATCAAATTGATGGCAGCCCTGGAAGCCTCCAAGAAGCAGAGCTGGCACCGGCAGCTCTATGGCCTGGGCATCCACCACGTGGGCGAAGTCAATGCCAAGGCCCTGGCCAAGGCATTTGCCAGCGCCGCAGATCTTGCGGTGGCCGCCACGGAAAGCCCAGATCGCATCACGGCAGTGTTTGGCATTGGACCTGAAATCGCCCAATCCCTGCAGCAGTGGTTTGCCACCCCCGCCAACCAAGGGCTTGTGGAGCAGCTAACCAGCCTGGGCTTGGCCCTAGCCGCCAGCGAAGCCGAGCGCGCTGGAGCAACCCTTGGCGGCGATGGCACGGGAGCTCTGACGGGCCAAACCTTCGTGATCACAGGAACCCTGCCAACCTTGAGCCGCAGGGACGCCCAGGATTTGATCGAAGCCGCCGGGGGCAAGGTGAGTGGCTCGGTCAGCAAAAAGACCAGCTACGTGGTGGCCGGCGATGAAGCCGGCAGCAAGCTCACCAAGGCCCAGGGGCTGGGGGTGGCGGTGCTGGATGAAGCGGGGCTTCAGGAGCTGCTCGTCGCAGATAAGCCCTCACCACCTCCGCGAGCTGACGGTGCTCCAGGTCCACCTGGCGGTTGAGTTCTCGCATGGTGGCTGCATCCAAACGTCCCGCTAGGGCCTTGAGCACCCCCACCAGCTGGGGATGGCGCCGCAGGCTGGCGCTGTTGAACACCGGCACCGCCTGGTAGGGCGGGAAATAGTGGCGGTCATCAACGAGATGGGTGAGCTTGAGGGAGGCGATCTGTCCATCCGTGGCATTGCCGGCAATCACATCCACCTGGCCATCCGCCAGGGCCCGGTAGGTCAAGCCCAGATCCATTTCCCGCGGCGGCGTTCGAAACACCAAGCCATAGTGCCGGGACAAGCCACGGTAGCCATCCTGACGATTCAGGAACTCAAAGCCAAAGCCCCCCCGCAGGGTTGGGGCCAAAGGCAGCAGGTCGCTGATCGTGTGGAGTTGGTGCCGCTGGGCATCACCTGTGCGCACCAAAATCGCAAAGGTGTTGTCGAAACCAAGGGAGGGGAAGACTGTCAAACCGAACTGGCTTTGATACCGCTTGACCGTCTCCTTCCAGACCCGCTGGGCATCACTGATGGGAGGCCGCTTAAGGATCGCAGTCCACGCGGTGCCGGTGTACTCGACATAGCCATCCACCTGGCCACGGCGCACCGCTTCGTGGAGCACAAAAGTGCCACCAAGATCAAATTGTCGCTTCACCACAAGGGAGGTGTTGGTCTCAATTTGCTGAGCTAATAATTCCCCCAGAATCACCTGCTCGGTGAAATTCTTCGAGCCAATCGTGATGACTGGCTTGGCCTGATGGGGCCCCAGCAGCAAGGTCATCAGCAGAAAGGAGATCAGCAGCAAAGCCACCAGCGCCAAAGGGACCAGGACCAGGGGCCGCACCCGAACCGGAGCTGACCATCGCCGGCTGGTCAACCAACCGCGCAAACGACCCATACCCAGATCCAGGCCCAACAGGCCATCCAGCAACAGGCCCAGGGCTGCGGCTGGTAGGGCCCCCGCCAGGATCAGGCCATGGTCCACCGTGGCGATGCCCCGGAAGATAAAGACCCCAAGACCGCCGGCCCCAATCGCCGCCGCAACGGTGGCCAGGCCCACACTGCCCACGGTGGCCAGACGAATACCCGTGATGACCACGGGCCAGGCCAGGGGAAACTCGATCGCCCAGAGCACCTGGCGGCGGGTGAGCCCCAGGGCCAGACCTGCTTGCAAGAGGCCGGCAGGCACACTCTGCAGGCCGATCACCGTGGTGCGCAGCAACGGCAACAGGGCGTAGATGCTCAGGGCAACAACGGCCGGAGCTGGGCCAATGCCCCCCAGGAGCGGCACCGTAAGCAGAACACCAAACAGGGCCAGCGAGGGGATGGTCTGAAGCCCATTGGCCGCGGCCAAGGCAAGCCTCGCCAAAACGGGCCTACGGGCAGCCAGAACCCCCAGCGGGATGGCGAGTATCAACCCGATCGCCATCGCCAGCGACACCAGGGCAAGGTGCTCGGCAATCCGACTGGCCAGATCAGGGGGCATCGAAGCCGCACTCCGGATTGGTCACTGGAACCGCCCGGTTCCACCCGGTCGCAGCTGCTCTGGTTGGCACAGTAAGGCCATCGCGCGCCACGATGGCGCCATGGAAGCTCCCAAACCTGCCGCCTACAACTGGATCAAAACCGAATGCGGCCGCGCCAAATACGCCGAGCTCGCTGGCCGCCCAGGAGCGAGTGCCCGCCTGCGACTGGCCTGGTTTGTGCTGATTGCGGCGATCCGCGATTGGCCCCTCCCCCAGCCTTCTGGACGCTGAGATGGGCGCATCCAAGCTCAAGCCTGCTGGCCTTTCCGAGCTCAAAGGCAACCTCGGCCCCGTGGCCATCACGGCCCAGGCCGTGGCCACCATCGGCCTCACCCTCACAGCGGTCATCAACATTCCCCAGGCCTTCGCCGTGGCCGGCCAAGCCACCTGGATCGCCTACGCCTTTGCCCTGATCGCCATCACCCTCGTCAGCGAAACCCTGGTGCTGTTCCGCCATGAGCCCGGGCAGGCCAATGGGATTGCTGGCTATGTCAGCGCCGGACTCGGACCCCAGGCAGGAGCCCTGGCGACCTGGGCCCTGTTTCTCGGCTATGGCTCGGTGATGCTGGCCTGCCTGATGTTCTTCGGGTTTTATCTCGATGCCTTCGCCCACCGGATCGGACTTCCGGTGCCTGCCTTCACAGCTTTTCTGGTGGGGGGCCTGGGCTGCCTGGCCCTGGCTCGCCGGGATGTGAGGCTTTCAACCACCACGATGCTGCTCACCGAAAGCATCTCCGTGCTGATCGTGCTGGGCCTGTGTGGGGTGGTTCTCCAACACGGGGGTGCCCCGGCGGACCTCCGGGCCCTCAACCCAACCGGCGACCGCCTAAACCAAATCCAAGGCGGCCTCATGATTGCGGTGCTGAGCTTTATCGGCTTTGAAAGCGCCGCCAACCTGGGCCAGGAGACCAAGCATCCGGAGCGAACGGTGCCCCGGGCGATGCGGGTGGCCGTCCTGCTGGCCGGCGGTCTATTTCTGCTCTGGGCCGTGGTGCTCAGTGAGGGCTTGGCCTGGCTGCCTGCCTCCGAACGCCTCGGCCTCGATCCGATCAGCCTGCTAGCCGACCGCCTGGGTCAACCCAGTGCCGGCACCTGGATCAAAGGGGGCGCCTTTCTCTGCCTGTTTGGCACCACCCTCGGCAGTCTCACCGCCCTGGGACGGGTGAGCTTCAGCCTCGCCCAATCAGGGGTGCTACCCAAGCCCCTTGGGGCGGTTCACCCGCGCTTCCACACCCCGGCGGCGGCCCTGGCGGCCACGGCATTGCCGTTGATTCTGGTGGGATGCGTTCTGATCCTGCAGGGAATCACAGCAAGCCAGGCCTACAGCACCCTGGGCGGCTTCTCCGTGCTGGGCTTCCTGCTGGTGTACGCCCTCGTAGCCATCAGCAGCCTGAAGCGACCGCTTCAGGGAAGTTCGAAGCGGCGGCGCTGGTTGATTGGCTCCGGCAGCTTGCTAGCGGTCACGGTGGTGGCCGTGGGCTATCTCTCGGCCATCGTGGGCCATCAAAACGGCATCCTGGTCAGCTTTGGGCTGCTCATGCTGCTCGGCGTTGTGCTGGTGATCGCCGCGAAATCTGCGAACCATCCCCATCCCACCCCCTAACGCAGGCCCGCTCAATCCAGCTCTGCGCCCTTGATGGCCCGCTGGGCGGCCCGGCCCACCAGCCACACCGATGCCACGGTGGCGAGCAAGCCCACCACCCGCAGGGCCCAGGTTGCCGGGTCCGCCTGACCCGAGAGCACGTCGCCAAAGCGAGCCACGTCGCCCGCCAAGGCGCCGAGGCCACAAAACAAAATGGTGCCCGGGATGATGCCAACCAGGCCCAGGGTGTAATCCCGCAGGCTCACTTCGCTGAGGCCATAGGCGAAGTTGAGCAGGCTGAAGGGAAACGCAGGCGAGAGCCGGGTGAGCAACACCAGCTTCAGGCCCTCCCGGCTGACACCTTTCTCGATGGCCAGGAGCTTGGGGAAGGTCAGCAGCCGGCGGCGCGCCCAATCCCGAAGCCAGGTGCGACCCAGTAGGAAAGCGGCCTCGGCCCCCAAACAGGCCCCCAAAAACACCAGGAAGCTGCCCCCCCAGGTGCCATAGAGGGCCCCGGCCACCATCGATGCCCACACCCCCGGCAACAACAGGGTGACCCAGAGGGCATAGAGGGGCACAAACGCCGCAATACCAAGGGGTGAGCGCAGGGCAGGCAGCACCTGCTCCAGCCAGAGCGAAGGATGGAGATCCATGGATGGCGAAGCCGAGGGTACGGGTCTAGCCCAGATCCGCCAAACGCTTGCGGGCCAAGGCGGCCTGGGCTTGGGCCTCCGCCAAATTGGCCTGGCATTCCACCACCACCTCCGGGGGCGCTTTGCTGGCGAAGTTGGGATTGGCCAAGCGCCCTGACAGGCCAGCCATCTCTTTCTCCGCCTTCGCCAAATCCTTCCCCAGGCGACCCTTGAGCGCCTCGAGATCCACCAAGCCCTCAATGGGCAACAGCACCTGGAGCTCGCCGCTCACGCCGGCCAGGCAGCGCTGGCCAGGTTCAGCGGTAGAGAGCACCGTGACGCTTTCAGCGCGGGTGAGGGCGGTGATGTCGGCGGTAGCTTGCAGCAACAGCGCTGCCAGATCGTTCCGGCCGGTGACGAACTGCACGGGCACGGGTTGGGCCGGCTTGAGACCGGCCACGGCCCGCAGGTTGCGCACCACCCGAATGGCCTCGATCAGCTCGGCGAACTGAGCCTCCAGTTGGTCGTCGAGGGCCGCCCCATCCAGGCTGGGCCAGCTCTGCAACGCCAGAAAGGTGGTGTCGGGCTCGGTGGTGAGGCCGTGCCAGAGCTCTTCGCTCAAGTGGGGCATCAGCGGATGCAGCATCACCAGAAGGGCGCCCAGCACCTTGGCCAACACCTGACGGGCCACCCGCTGGTCGGCCAGGGCTTCAGGACTGGGGTTCTCGCCGGGGTTGAGCCGCCGCTTGAGCAACTCGATCGTCCAATCGCACACCTCATTCCAGGCGAACTCATAGAGGCCTTTCGCCGCCTCTCCCAGGCCATAGGAGCCGTAGCGCTCGGCGGTTTCAGCGTTCACCCGGGCCAGGCGCGACAGGATCCAGCGGTCAGCCAGCTGCAGGGCTTCGGGGTCAGGTTCACCCAGGCTGGCGGGGGTTTCACCCCCCAGGTTCATCAGGGCGAAGCGGGTGGCGTTCCAGAGCTTGTTGGCAAAGTTGCGGGAGCCCTCCACCGTGGCGGAGGTGTCCGATTCGCGGTCGTAGTCGAGGCGGATGTCCTGGCCGGCACCGGCCACCTCCCGCACCAGGGCAAAGCGCAGGGCATCGGCGCCGTAGCGCTCGATCAACAGCAGGGGATCAATGCCATTGCCCGCCGATTTGCTCATCTTGCGGTTGTTCTCATCCCGCACCAGGCCGTGGATGTAGACGTCTTGGAATGGAATCCAGGGGATTCCAGGGTCTTCCCGCCCAGCCATTAAGGCGCCAGCCATCATCGTCATCCGGGCCACCCAGAAAAAGATGATGTCGAAGCCCGTCACCAGCACACTGGTCGGATACCAGCGCTGCAGGTCAGCGGCCTGATCGTCTGGCCAGCCCAGGGTGGAGAAGGGCCAGAGGCCACTGGAAAACCAGGTGTCGAGGGCGTCCGGGTCCTGCTCGAGTACCAGGGGCTTGGCGTCTGCCGATCGGCCAGAGCCAGCACCGAACTGGGCTTCGGCCTTGGCGTGGGCTTCGGCCCCATTGCGGGCCACCACATAGGGGGTGGTGTCGGTGATCTCGCCAGCGGTTTCGCTCACCACAAACCAGGCCGGGATGCGATGGCCCCACCAGAGCTGGCGGCTGATGCACCAGTCGCGAATATCGGTAAGCCAATCGCGGTAGACCTTGGTCCAGCGCTCCGGCACAAAGCGGGGGTCTTGCTGCTCCAGGGCCTGGCGGCAGCGGGCAGCCAAGGGCTCGGTTTTGACAAACCACTGGGTGGAGAGCAGGGGCTCCACCGGCACCTTGCCCCGATCGGAGAAAGGCACGCTGTGCCGATAGGGCTCCACCTTGACCAGAAAGCCCTCAGCCTCCATCGCGGCCACCACAGCTTTGCGGGCCTCAAAGCGATCCAAACCCTGGAAACGGCCAGCCGCTTCATTCATGGTGCCGTCCTTCGCCATCACCGTGATCAGCGGCAACTGATGGCGCTGGCCAATGGCGAAATCGTTGGGGTCATGGGCGGGGGTCACCTTGACGCAGCCTGTGCCGAATTCGGCATCCACGTGGGCATCCGCCACGATCGGAATCTCGCGGCCCACCAGCGGGAGAGTGAGACTCTTGCCCACAAGCTGGGCATAGCGGGGATCACCCGGGTTCACGGCCACACCGGTATCGCCCAGCAAGGTTTCCGGCCGGGTGGTGGCCACCTCAAGGTGGGTGCGGCCATCCGCGCTGGGGGTGCTGAGGGGATAGCGGAAATGCCAAAGGTGGCCGTCCACCTCCTTCATCTCAACCTCCAGGTCGCTCACCGCCGACCCGGAGGCGGGGCACCAGTTGACCAGGTATTCCCCCCGGTAAATCAGGCCCTGCTCGTGCAGGCGCACAAAGGCCTCAACCACGGCCTCACTGCAGCCGGCATCCAGGGTGAACCGCTCCCGCTGCCAATCCACCGAGTAGCCCAGGCGGCGCAGCTGGCCCACGATCGTGCCGCCGCTCTCGGCCTTCCACTGCCAAGCTTTTTCAAGAAACGCAGCCCGGCCCAAGTCATCCTTGGTTTTGCCCTCGGCCTTGAGCTGCCTCTCAAGAATGGTCTGCACGGCAATCGACGCATGGTCGGTGCCAGGCAGGCACAGCACGTTCTTGCCGCGCAGGCGCTGGAAGCGCACGATCGTGTCGATCAGGGCCGTATTAAAGGCATGGCCCATGTGCAGGCTGCCGGTCACGTTGGGGGGCGGGATCACCACCGAGAAAGGTTCACCCTCCGCCGCCGGATCGGGATGGAAGGCACCGGCGCTTTCCCAGGCCTGCTGCCAACGGCTCTCGGTGCCCGCGGGGTCGTAGGTCTTGGCCAGGTCGGTCACGGCGAGAGCTCAGGGCTTCGAACCCATGGTCTCAAAGGGAGCTTTCGTGGGCCTGGGGCAGAGCCTGCTCGAGACGCCTCAAGGCAAGCTCAAGAACATCGAGGGAGACATCCTCAGCGGAATTGGGATCAACCCAGCCAAAAGGATTGTCGATGTCATCAATAAGCTTCTTCAAAAAAACCAGCAAAAAAGTCAGCACAAACAGGAAGAACACTGATTCAACCATCGACGATGAGCGTTGAAAGACGAGACCTCCACAAAGAAACAAGGCTGCAATATCCGCCATCCAATTCACCAGAGGCACGAAGTTTGTCTCACGAATCACCTGGACCCGATTAACCTGGGACAACAGCGCAGACATCTCGCTCATCAATCGCCCTTGCAGGGTGGACGAAGAGAGATAGGTAGAAGCCCTAACGATCTGACCGTGGGTGTTCCAATAACAAGCATAAACCTCCTGGGTGGTGATTCTCTCAATCATCCAAGAATGCACGGTCCTGCCAAGCCCAACCAGGGCTCGAGCCTCAGCATCAATCGTAACCCCAGGATGGTGGATCAGAATCCCCTGAATTTCGAGATAAAGTGTTTCAAGAGATGAAGCAATTAAACCGGGAATCTTTTCACTTTCCTTGTAGTCAGTCAACACTCCACTGAGCAAAAAGCTCACCAAGAAAAATGTTGACGCAACCATGGCTGTAAACAGTGGATTAACACTGAAGAGTTCGAGCCCGAGGCGATGAACAACAACTTTGGCCCCGCACACAGCCAAGGCGAGTAAAGCCACTCTGCGCAGCAAGCGCAGGCGACGCCGGCGAGAACTCATTGGAAAAGCAAGCCGGCGACTTTCAAGCACATGTTGCATTCTTTCCAATGTTGGGCCCATGGGCTGACCCCCCAATGTGCCCTGGGATACCTCGGGCTCATTGGGGGGGGTCAGGAGTGGCTAAGGTGAAATCTAATTACCTTAGTTAACAATGGTAGAAGCCTTCCTGCAGGCCATTCGCGAGAACGAAGAGCTCCATCTCCAACTACGGGGTGTCACCACAGCCGCAGGGCTAGCCGAAATCGCCCAATCCCAAGGCTTCGATCTTCCCCCTGCCGCCATCGTCAAGGGATTCGCCCAGATGCTGGTTGACTCCAGCGACAGCCTGGCCATCCGCAACTTCGACAACCTCGGCTGGGACATGGGTGAGCTGCTTTGGGTTGCCAAAACTTGGGAGCTGGCTGATTAAGTCAAAGGCTTCTCACCTGAGCCATCCCAGGGAATCGCCACCACCGCATCGAGTTGCTGCCACGCACTCGAATCGGCAGGTATCCGATCCATGAGGCCCACCCGCTCGAGCGCCTGGGCCACCTCAACGGGATCCATTGCTCCAAGGGCCGGCCCCATGGGCAGCACCAAAACCTGCTGTTCAGCCGGATCAGCCATCACCTGGAGGTCCAGGTCCTCCAGCTCCCGCTCAAAGAACACCCGGCGCATCCTGCCGGTCATCACGGGGCCCAGGGCCATGGCGAAGGCTTCCAGCCCCTGCTGATCGCCGGAACAACCGCAATTGAGGGCCAGGCAGATCAGAAATTTGGCCCAGGCTTCGGCAGTCCAAAGGGGCTGAAAGCTGTCCCGGTGCTGCCGCACCAGTTCGGCAATGGCGAAATCAAACAGGGTGGCCTGTAGCCGGCTGGAATCCAAAGGAGGGACCTCCAAAGGCGCCGAATCCATCGAGCCCCCAGGGGATTGGTCCATCGCTGCCGCCGGCAAAGAGCCCCATCCTGACCAAGTGGGGTGCAGCATCGCTATCCACCCGGCAAACTACCGGTACACCCCACAGGAGCAGGCCGCCATGGCCCTCGATTTCAACGACCCCGACCTCGAGTTCTCGGATCTGGTGTACGCCTATCAGAGCTGGGTCATGGCCGTGATCAATGACGAAAAGCTGGGGGGCGAAACCCTGCTGACTGATGACATCGCCGACGATGCCCTCAATGCCATGCGTTTCCTGCCTGGAGAGGTGACCAGCGCCATCGAAACCAGCCTGGCCCGGGTCTACGACGTGGATGCCGACGAACTGGCCTCCCTGCTCTTTCCCGAAGGCTGATCTAGGGAAGGTGATGCCCGATGCCGGTTTCGAACCAGCGACATCCTGCTTGTAAGGCAGGCGCTCTACCGCTGAGCTAATCGGGCGAAACCGAAACCTACACCACGCTTCGATGGCCCTAAGGCGTTCCACCAAGCAAGCCGATTGGCTTCAGAAGCTGAAATGGCACAGCGAGGCCTGCCTCACCCGGTTGTTAGTCGCGGCCCTCAAGGGACGCACCCACCGCACCATGGGGCAGGGCGTTCGGATAGCCCGAACCCTTGCGGCGCCGGTATTAACCAAGCGCATCCAAACAGCAGCAGCCAATCTGCATCTGGTCTACGGGGACCAGCTCACGCCGGGCCAGCGCCAACGGTTGGCAGCCCAATCGCTGGATAGTTTTTTCCTCTCCTGTCTGGAATCCATCATTCGGCCCGTTGAGGCGGAGCTGATCCAGGTTGAGGGTGACGGCCTCGAAGACATGTTTCGCTGCCACAAAGAAGGCCAAGGCTTCATCGTGGGATCACTCCATTTGGGTTGTTGGGATATGGGCTTGCGCTGGCTAAGCCAACATCTCGACAATCTGTCGGTGGTCCATCGACCCGCCCGCAATCCCTATACCAATTCAATCTTGAATGGGGCACGCAGCAGCAATAGCCAGTGCCATTGGATCTCCCAAAGAGATGCTAAAGCGATGATGCTGAAACTCCGTCAGGGGGAAGGCTTGGTGATGATGACTGATTTATACAAAGGCCATCAGGCTGTATCGGTTGACTTTCTCGGCATCAACACCAATGTGGCTCCAGGCCCCCTAATCCTCTCCCAAAAAGCAGGTTGCCCCCTCTTTCCCGTCGCCCATGTGCGCGAAGACGATGGGCGCTTTCGTTTTATTTGTGGCAAACCCCTCCACCCCACCAAGTCCGAGACAGACCTCAAAGAACGGGCTGGGGCCCTGGGCCGCTGGCAAGAACCCTGGATCAATGCCTACGCCGAGCAGTACTACTGGATCAACCGCCGCTGGCGCCCCCGAGATGGCACCGGCCAGCGCCTGCGGCCAACCGGTGCCCTAGCCGAGCGTGTCCTTGCCAAGGTGAATGGCTAGCGGCCGCCAACACGACCGCGCCACCTGGGTCCTGGGCCTGCCGTTTGCCCTGCTCTGGTGGCCCTGGCTGGGCCCCAGTGGCGCCATCAGTGGCGGCCTGGGCTTTCTGATCGGCGGGCTCCTGCTCTCCCCAGATTTGGACACCCGCTCCAATGCCACCCGCCGTTGGGGGGTCTTGAAGCTGCTGTGGTGGCCCTACCGCCGCACCCTGAGCCACCGGTCCCTGTTCTCCCATAGCCCCCTGCTGGGGAGCAGCTTGCGCTTGGCCTATCTGGCCGGAATGGTGTTGCTGGTGAGTGCCTGCCTCCAACCTGTGGGTACCCCGCCACCCCAGATGCTCCTGCGGGGTGCCGCCCAGCTCTGGCAGCAGCACACACCCCTGATTGTCAGCGCGGCCGTGGGCATTGAGGCCAGCAGCTGGCTGCACCTGGTGCAAGACGGTGATCCCATGCCCCGCCTGCCCCGGCCGCTACGAGCCCTCAGACCCCGGCGTCGGCGCAAACGCAGGCCCAAAGGGAGAGCGGCAAAGTGAGAAGGTGAACCCAGCCGGCTCACACCACCATGGGCGCACCCCACAATCACGGTTCCCAAAGCGCCGCTTCCTCCGCCGACCTGGAAGCTCTCAGCGAGCTCGTTGAAGTGGTGGCCCGCCTGCGGGATCCCCAAACGGGCTGCCCCTGGGACCTGGAGCAAACCCATGCCTCCCTGGTGCCCTACGTGATCGAAGAGGCCCATGAAGTGGCCGATGCCATTCGCCACGGCGACGATGGCCACCTGGAAGAAGAACTCGGTGACCTCCTGCTGCAAGTGGTGCTCCACGCCCAAATCGCCCGGGAGCAGGGCCGCTTTGATCTGGCCTCGATCAGCCGCGGCATCAGTAGCAAGCTGGTCCGCCGCCACCCCCATGTCTTTGCCGGGGGCCAAGCCAAAGACGTCGCCGCGGCGAAGCAAACCTGGGAGGCCATCAAGACAGAAGAGCAGCAACAGAAAACGACTCGCTCTGGTGCAACCGAAACCCATCCAGCAACCCCATCGGCCAGCCCGCTGTCAGACCAACTCGCCCGCAAGGTGCGCGGCCAGGGCGCCCTGGCCGGCGCGATGACGATCTCCAGAAAGTCAGCCGCCGCAGGATTTGAGTGGGACGACCTCACTGGGGTCTGGGACAAAGTGCACGAAGAGCTCGAGGAGCTCAAAGAGGCGGTCGATGAAGCCCGAACCACCGGCGATCGGGCCCATGCCCAGGAGGAATTGGGGGATCTGCTGTTCACCCTGGTGAACGTGGCCCGCTGGTGCCAGATCTGCCCCGAAGAGGGTCTGGATGGCACAAACCACCGCTTCCTCGATCGCTTTTCCCGGGTCGAAGCCGCCCTCGGTGGCGACCTGAAGGGCCAAAGCATCCGCGATTTGGAGGGCCTCTGGCAGCAGGCCAAAGCCCAAATCAAAGAGGAAGGAAAGGGGCCGGAACCAATTGAAAGCTTAAGTTGAAGGCTTAAGTTGAAAGTTGGGACGGCACATTCTTTGACGACACATTCTTTGT
>Ga0310331_10106_pt1 | contig 12793 bp, 21 predicted proteins | sample LakMicMDCLOrngC5_FD_195545 | JGI IMG/M metagenome (GOLD analysis project Ga0310331, IMG submission 195545) | Enriched freshwater cyanobacterial communities from Lake Michigan, Michigan, United States - MI23.DCL.Orng.C5 (v2) (version 2) | ecosystem: Environmental > Aquatic > Freshwater > Lake...
ACCAGGGCATTCACAATCCGGCGCAGTTGGCTGCCGGGGAAAGGGAAGCGGATGTTGGCGGCGATGCCGCCGAGCCCCATGGCGAGCTGTTCGCCGAGCCAGCGGCTCGTGGGCCAGGTGTTGACCACCACCTGCACTTGGTCAAAGGGGCCGGGGGGGGCCAGCCGCAGTTGGGTTGCGAGCAGTTCGGCGAGGAGTTCCGCCCGGTTGCTGCGGAAAACGGTGAGCAAGGGGTGGCCTCTAGGGCAGGCAGCTTTCCAGCTGGTGGCTGACCGATGCGAGGTTCAGGGAATAGGGGATCTTCCGCTGGCCGGCCACCCGGCGGATCTCGCCGGTTTCGGGGCAATAGGCCGACAGATCACCGCCGTAGCAGGCTCCCGTATCGACCATCACGATCTGCCCCAGCCGCCGCACCTGGGGCCCGGGGGTATGGCCGATCACCACATCGCCAAAGCGTCCGTCGTAGGCCTGCCAAAAGGGCATGCGAATGCTCAGATCAGGCTTCCAGGTTTTGGGATTAAAGCCGGCGTGGGTGGCAACCCAGTTGGGTTGCACGAAGGTTTTGGGCAGGTTTGCCAGGCGCTCTTGCCAGCGGCGGCAAGTGATGTCGCCGAGTTGGCGGTAGGTGTCGCAGCCCGCTAGGGCCCTCTGGGAGGACCAGCTGCCCCGGCGGAGGGCTTTCACCAGGTCGGCCTCGTGGTTGCCCTTGAGCCAGATGGCCCGTCCGCTCTCCACCAGCGACCAGGCCAACTCCATGGTTTCGAGAATCCTGGGGCCCCGGTTGATTACATCCCCGCACAGCACGAGCTGGTCGCGGGAGGGAAGCTGGTCAACCAGCGCTTCTAATGGTTCTGCGCAGCCGTGGACGTCCCCGATCACCCAATGGTTTCGAGAACGTGAGGGGGGCGTCATCAGTCCATCGCGTTGTTAGCAGTGTGGCCCTTAAACCCATGGGTTGTCAGCCCCTCCAACCGTCTCCGTGTGAGATCGCTGGTACGGTCGCCCGAGTGCTCGGGAACCTTCGATCGAAACGCCGCAGCCCAAGGATTTGAAGTCGTTGCCCGTGGTCCAGCGGGTCAATGCCCTGGTGGGAGCGCTCAATGGGGCCAAGCGCACCAATGAAGCCCTGGCCAATTGCTCCAATGGGGAGCAGATGCTGGATGTGTTGCTCGATGCCTCAGCCAAACTGGGTTTGGGCCTGAGTCGGGAGGAGTTGGCCAACACCCCACCGATCCGCGATTGGGTGTGGTGGAAAAACAAAGAGGCTGTCTTCACCATCGGTGACGCCAAGCCCCGGTATCAGCAGGACACCCAGCAGCCCAAGCGCTTTCTGGGGTTGTTTTAAGGGCCGGCCTACTGGGCGCCAGCCTTTCTTAAGCGCCAGCCAGGGGGTTCGGGATCGAGCTGCTGGGCGCCTCAAATTGGCCAAAGGCCACAAACTCCAGGCGCAGCTTGAGAAAAGCAATGAATTTCTCGTCCGTTGACACCACTGCGGCGGCCGGGCGGGGGACGGCGCTGGCGACGGGTTCGAGTTCGGGAGCATCGAGAAAGGCGGGCCGTTTCACCAACCAAAAATCGATGGCTTTGTCCTGCTCCCCGTAGTGGCGCACCCGCTCCCGCAGGACCTCGTCGAGGGGCTCTTCTTCCGTGAGGAACGCCTCGCTGGCGGCAACGAAGTAATAGGTGCTCATGGCTGGTGGCTGCCGAACAGGGGGTCGCGGCGCGGATTCTGGACCAGAGCCCGCATTTCGCGGACGGCCTCCTGCAACCCCACGGCGAGGGCGCGGGCCACGATCGTGTGGCCGATGTTGAGCTCCTCCATCCCTTCAATGGCTGCCACAGGCTCCACGTTTTGATAGGTGAGGCCATGGCCGGCATTGACCCGCAGGCCCAGGCTGCGGGCGATAAAGCTGCCTTCGGCCAGCCTGGCCAACGCAAGGGGTTGCTGGTCCCAGGGGGCCTCGGCATAGGTGCCCGTGTGGAGCTCCACCCAGCGGGCGCCCGTGGCCTTGCAGGCCTCGAGTTGCAGGGGATCAGCATCCACAAACAAACTCACCCCCATGCCTGCGCCCTGGAGCCGGTCAACCAGGCCCCTGAGGTGGTCCCGTTGGCTGGCTACATCCAGTCCCCCTTCGGTGGTCACCTCCTGGCGCTTCTCGGGCACCAGGGTGACCATGTCTGGCTTGACGCGAAGGGCGATTGCTTCCATTTCGGCGGTGGCCGCCATTTCCAAATTCAACCGGCTTTGCACCGTGGCCCGCAGCAGGTCCACATCGCGATCTTGGATGTGGCGGCGGTCTTCCCGCAGGTGAACGGTGATGCCATCGGCCCCCCCTAATTCGGCCAGAAGGGCGTAACGCACCGGGTCTGGCTCCACGGTGCGGCGGGCCTGACGCACGTTGGCGATGTGGTCAATATTGACGCCAAGACTGGCCATGGGCTTTCCAGGTTGTTCGGGCGGGCCGAGGGACCAGCCCCGCAGCGAAATCCTATGGACCAGCAGTCGACCGCCGAGCCAACTGCCCGATGCTGGCTCAAAACCTGGGCCGAGCGCCTTAGCTTTTGGCCATCCCGTTCGGAAAGGTTGGTGGCGGCACAGACAGCCCAATCCCCTGGCCAGCTGGATTTCTCCCCATCCCGTCGGCGCGAGCGCAGCCTCTGCAACGGCGTCAGTCCCTGGCTGGCTCCCTTGGCCACGGTGGTAACCCAGGACATCGCCCTGCCGGCCTATTTCAACCAGGTGAGGGTGTTGGGCCAGGAGCGGTTGCCGATGGATGGCCCGTTGCTTCTTGCCCCCACCCATCGCTCGCGGTGGGACGCCTTGCTCCTCCCCTATGCGGTGGGCCGGCGCGTCAGCGGTCGCGATTGCCGCTTCATGGTCACCCTCGATGAGATGAAGGGGCTCCAGGGGTGGTTTTTGCATCGGTTGGGCTGTTTCCCCGTAAACCAGGCCCGTCCCGCCACCGCCACCCTCCGCTACGCCGTCGATTTACTGGAAACATCCCACCAGTTGGTGGTGTTCCCTGAGGGCCGCATTCGCAACGACGACAGTCCGATGCAGTTGCGCCAGGGCCTGGCCCGCCTGGCCCTGTTAGCGGCTAGCCAGGGGGTGCGGGTTCCGGTGTTGCCGGTGGGAATTGCCTATGGCCATGGGCGGCCCCGTTTCCGGGACAGGGTTGGGATTTGCCTTGGTGAGCCCCTGCTGATCTCAGGCCAGGGCCGGGCGGCGGCGGTTGCGTTCAACCAGCAATTGGAGGCGGCGATGCTGTTGGCTGAAGGGCAGGCGCGCATCGCGATTGGCCTTGATGGCTGAGGCGGAAGCGGGGCCCTTAGAGTTTGGGGTACTTGAACTGTCTGTTTGTGCGTAGGTCCATCCGCACCCTTAGCGGCACGTGTGTTGCCCTCGCTGCGTTGGCCCTGCCACCGTTGCTTGCCCCCCAGCCTTTGGGGAGCCAAGTCCTGGCTGGGGCCTCGGCCCAGCAGCAGGTTCAGCCCGTGGATGCGGCCCTCACGATCAATGCGGTGCAGGCCGCCTTGGCCAAGGGTGACCAGGCCGCTTCCAGCGGCAATCTCACCGAGGCCCGCAAGCAATACGACTTGGCCCGCGATTACTGCCGCAAGCTGTTGGGTTTCTACCGCGATTTGAGCGGTTCATTCCGGGGCTTGGATGCCCGTATCCCCCGGGAGATGGATCAGAAGGGTCGCGAAGCCCTCGAGACCTTGGCCCAGGCCAATCTCCGCTTGGCTGCTGTCTTCCGTCGCCAGAATCAACCAGAAGTGGCGGTGCCGCTGCTGGTTGAGGTTGTCAAAATCATGACCCCAGCGACCCCGGAGGGTCGTAAGGCCTACCAGAGCCTGGTGGAAATTGGCTTCGCCACCACGCCCTACACCGCCGGCCAGGTGCTGGATGCCCCCGCCGGCAAGTAGGGACGGTTGGAGAGTCTCGAGCCCCTAGATTTCACTCCTTCCTAGAGCGTGCTTGATGGTGAACCCCGACCAAGTGAAGGCGGCGATTGGCCGTGCTTTGCCCGATGCCTCCGTTGAGGTCGAAGATCTCACCGGCGGCGGTGACCATCTTCAGGTCAAGGTCGTGTCGAGCGCCTTTACCGGTCTGAACCGCATCAAGCAGCACCAGTTGGTCTACGGCGCCCTGCGCCAGGAGCTGGCCAGCGAAGCCATCCACGCCCTAGCCCTGCAAACCTCTACCCCCGCTTAATCGATGGAAGCCACTACCAGACAGCGCATCGACGACCTGGTCGCCACGAGCCCGGTCTTCGTGTTCATGAAGGGCAACAAGCTCATGCCCCAGTGCGGCTTCTCCAACAACGTGGTGCAGATCCTGCATTCCTTGGGTGTGGCCTTTGAGACCTTCGACGTGCTCTCCGATGGGGAGATCCGTCAGGGCATCAAGGAGTACTCGGAGTGGCCGACGATCCCCCAGGTGTATGTCAACGGGGAATTCATTGGCGGTTCCGACATCCTGATTGAGATGTACAACTCGGGCGAATTGCGCGAAAAGATCGAAGTGGCCCTCGCCAGTTAGGAGCGTCCGGTCTCGTAAAGGGTGCGTGGATCCCCATCGGGTCCGACAAAACTGGAAGGGTCCATGATCCAGCGATCCACAAGTTCCTCGAGCCGCCGTTGCTGGATCGGGTCGAGGATGGTGGTGCGCCGTAGGGCGTGCAGGTATCCATCGGCATAGAGCCGCATCTCCGCCGGGCTGTGGTAGCGATGCGCCAATTCCTGGCAGGCATCGCACAGGGATTGGAAATGGCGAATGGCTTCGGGGTGCTGGAGGGCTGTCATGGACGAAGGAACCCAAACCCCATTCTGACGCTTGGTGCTTCCCATGGCGACAGCTGCCCCACGTGCCAGATGGCAAGGCATCGCTTGATACGCGTTTGGCCGCCGCAGGCCCATTAACTTGGAAGCATGGTGATCCAGCAGCCCCAAGCCGCCCCCCCGGCCCAGGCGATCCAGCCCCAGCGGGTGCTTGTCGTTGATCCCCACGGCACCCTGCGGACTGTCCTGGCCCAACGGCTGCGCCAGGACGGCCATTTGGCTGCTGCTGTGGCCACAGCCCGGGAAGCCCTCGAGGTTTGCCAAGAGCAATCCCCCGATCTCTTGATCAGTGCCGAACTGCTGGATGAGAGCTCGGCCCTCCGGCTGGCAGCCCAGCTGCGTTGTCCGGTGATGGTGCTCACAGCCCGCACGGGTTCTGAGCCTGTGGTCACGCTGCTCGATGCCGGTGCCGACGACGTGCTGCGCAAGCCCTTCGGCCTGGAGGAGCTGGCGGCCAGGGCCCGTACGCTCCTGCGCCGCAGTGGCAGTGGCTTGCAGGAACGGGTTTGCGTGGGCCCCCTGGAGGTGCACGTGTTGCTCCGGCAGGTGACCTTGCGTGATGAGCCCGTGGAGTTGAGCCCCCGGGAATTTGCCCTGCTCTGCGCGTTGCTGATGCCGCCTGGGGTGGTGCGAAGCCGGGAGGAGCTGCTCCGCATGGCGTGGCCGCCCTTTAGTGGGGGCCCCCGGTCGGTGGATACCCAGGTATTGACCCTGCGCCGCAAGCTGGAGCAGGCCGGGCTCGGCGAGGGTGGCGGCATCGAGACGATGCGCCAGCAGGGCTATCGCTTCAGTTTGGAAACCCTGCCGGCCGGCACCCCAGAGCCCCAGGCTGATCTGGTGTTACAGCCCTCGGGCAGCTACCCCTAGGCCAAAGGCCAGTTCGGCAAGCAAGAGGGTGGCACTGAAGCCAGCTAGCAGTTGGTAGGTCCATGGCGGACTAATCCTGCCGATTCCGCTGGTGTCGATGCCACTGGCCGCCCCAAAGCGGCTGAGAAAGTCGTCAAAGTTGGCGACCCGTTGGGGCAGCAAAAACGCTGAACCTTCGGGGCTGCGCACATAGAACACCCGGCCTCCCTGGCTGGTGGCCACAGGGATAAGGGCGGAGATGGAGGGCCACTCCAGGGCCCAGCCCCGCCGCAACAACCAGCGGCACCAGGGGGGATGGCCCACCCGGATGCCGGAATCATCCAGCTCCACCTGTTCACTGGTGAGGGCCACGATCAGCGCCAGGCCCAGGCCAACGGCGAGCCCCCCAACTGCTCGGCTCTCCGCTGGGGCCAGCCAGGGCAACGGTGCCACCAGGGCGAGGTAGAGGCCGATCAGGGTGAGCCGGATCAGGGGGGCCATGGGATAGCTCATCGATCGTCGGCGGAGCCCGGCAAGGGCTCAAGCAGTTCTGGTGGTTGGTAGCGGCCCGTAAATACCTCCTGCTCCCGCCCCTTCCAGAATTCGCCCAGGCGCATCAGGTCGGCGTGGGCTTCCTGCAACCGCGCCAGGTACTCCTGGGGGTCGAGGTCGTCCTTGCTCTCCTTGAGCTTGGTCAAGCGGAGCAACTGGAGCATCCAGGGTTTGCTGAGTTCACCCCGGGACTCCAGATAGCGCGCCAGGTCTGCCGAGCTGGGGGGGGGAGCTGAACTCATCACAGGGCACGCCACATGATCAAGCTTATGGAGCTTGGGGGCTAGGCGGGCAGGGCCCAGGGATTGAGGCCCAAATCGGCGCCAATGCGGTGGGCACAGGCAAAGCCGCTGAAGGCCACGGCATTGAGCCCCTGGCCTGGGAAGCAGGAGTCGCCGACGCAATACAGACCGTTGATGCCCGTGCGATTGAAGGGCATGGGCAGCAATCCAGGCAGGCGCAGGCTCGGGATGGGTCCATAGGTGCCCCCCATGCGGCCCAGGAAGCGACGGTGGGTGCGGGGGGTGCCAATCTCGCGGTGCTCGATGCCGCTGGCCAGCCCCGGCACAATCGCTTCAAGCCGCTGGATCAGGCGGTGGGCATCAGCTTCTTTTTTAGCGGCGTAGTCGGAGGGGTTCAGCCCAGTCCAGGCCTCCATGGACGAGGGGGTGAAGCTATGCACGATGTGGCGCCCATTCGGAGCCAGGGAGGGATCGAGCAGGGTCGGGATCGAGACAAAAATCACCCCCTGTTCGTCTTCCATGGCCCCCCAGTTTTCGAGCAGCAGGTGGTGGCAGTGGGTGCCCGGCCGAATCAACTCAGCTTTGACGCCCAGATGCAGCGAGAGGAAGGAGGGCGAGGGCTTGTAGCGCCTGCGCCAGGTGCGTTCGGCCTGGGGGGTATGGCTGGCTTCCACCAGCGGTTGGGCCCCGCTGGCGCCTGGGCCTTGCTCGCCAGCGAAGGTGTCCCAGCGGGTGGCATTGGAAATCACCCGCCTGGCGTGGATCTGCTCGCCGTTGGCCAGTTGTACGCCTACCGCTTTGCCGCCCTCAAGCAGCACCTTGGTGACCCGGGCCTTGTAGCGAATGGAGCCGCCGTGGCGCTCCAGGCCGCTCACCAATTTCTCGGCAATCACCCCCACCCCTCCCTTGGGGTAGTTGATGCCGCCGGCATGGCGATCGGAGAACACCATCCCCGCGTTGATCATCGGGGTGAGATCCGCGGGCATCACCGACCAGCAGAAGCACTCCATGTCGATGAACTTCAGCAGGGCTGGATCGCTGATGTGGGCTCGGGCCACATCGCCCACGTTCACCGGCAGCCAGCGGGCCAGGCCCAAGCAAGCCAGGGGGGCCCGGAAAAAAACCTTGGCCAGGTAGGCCGGATCCTCGAGGGAGAGGAGCGGCATCGCATCGAGGCAGTTGAACACCTGCCAGCAGGTGTCATAGAAGCGGCGGATCCCTTGGGCCTCATGGGGGAAGAGGGCACTGAGCCGCTCCACAAAGCTGGTGTAATCCCGATCGACGGCCACGGTGAGCCCACCGGGAAGGTGGTACTCCAGTTGGGCTGGATCGGCGATGGTTTCGCAGTGCTCCCCCACATCGGCAAGGGCCCGGGTGAGCAGGTTGGTGTGGCCTTGATCGCCAAAGCCAAAGATCATCGAGGCGCCCACGTCGAAGGTGTAGCCGTCGCGCTTGAAGCTGCCTCCGGATCCGCCCGGGATCAGGTAACGCTCCAGCACCAGCACCTTGGCGCCCTTGGCGGCGAGTTGGGAGGCCGTCACCAGGCCGCCAATGCCCGAGCCAATGACGACGGCGTCTAAGGAAGGACTCGCACTCACAGGCCGCTAAATAGGCAATGGGGCGACCCTAGGCGCCCACATCCAAGCCTCAGCTCACAAACGACTGGAGGTCGGCGAGGGACCGGTCCCGGTAGGCCCCATAGCGGCGGCGCTTGTCCCGGATGCGTTCCGGCAGCTCGGGCATGAGCCCGAAATTGGGGGGCATGGGCTGGAAGCCGGTTTTGCGGGAGGCTTTGCCGCTGCGGGGCTCGGCAATGAAATGGGTGAGGGCCCCAATCATCGTGGTGGGGGGCAGGGCGATGGGTTGCTTGCCAAGGGCGAGCCGGGCCGCATTGGTTCCGGCCAGCCAGCCGCCGGCCACGGCGGCGGCGTAGCCCTCGGTACCGGTGATTTGCCCTGCGGCGAAGAGCCGCTTGCGGCGGCGAAATTGCAGGGTGGCGTCCAGCAGCTGGGGAGATTCCAAGAAGGTGTTGCGGTGCATCACCCCGAAACGCACGAATTCGGCCTTCTCCAGGCCAGGGATCAGCCGCAGCACCCGCTTCTGCTCCCCCCATTTGAGGTTGGTTTGGAAGCCCACCAGGTTCCAGAGCTGGCCGTCCTTGTCTTCCTGGCGCAATTGCACCACCGCATAGGCCCGGTTGGCCCGGCGCACATCGCGGTCATTGACGTCGCCCCAGCGGGGATCCCAGAGACCAATGGGCTTTAGGGGCCCGTAGCGCATGGTGTCTTCGCCGCGACGGGCCAGCTCTTCGATCGGTAGGCAGCCTTCAAAGAAGTTGGCACTCTCTTTTTCGAAGTCCTTGAGCTCGGCCTGTTCCGCCTCCAGCAGGGCCCCGCGGAAGGCAAGGAACTGCTCCTTGTCCATGGGGCAGTTGATGTAGTCGGCATCGCCCTTGTCGTAACGGCTGGCCCGGAACGCCACGCCCAGGTCGATGCTGTCGCCTTCGACGATCGGGCTGGCGGCATCAAAGAAGTGGCAGTCGTCCCGGCCGGTAAAGGTGCGCAGGTCTTCGGCCAGGGCATCGGCCGTGAGCGGGCCTGTGGCCAGAACCGTGATCTGATCGGGACCCGGGAGGCCGAGCTGCTCCTGGCGCACCACGGTGACCAGGGGGTGGTGCTCCAAGGCTGCCGTAAGGGCTGCGCTGTAGCGACCGCGGTCGACGGCCAGGGCACCGCCGGCCGGCACCGCGTGCTCATCGGCGGTGCCGATCACCAGGGAACCCAGCCTGCGCAGTTCTTCCTGAAGCAGGCCCGCAGCTCGGTCGCTGGAAAGGGCGCCAAAACTATTGCTGCATACAAGCTCGGCAAACTCAGCGCTGTGGTGGGCGGGGGAGCGCCGGGTCGGCCGCATCTCGATGAGCCGCACCCTCAGGCCAGCCCGGGCGATTTGCCAAGCAGCCTCCGTGCCGGCCAAACCTGCTCCAATGACCAGAAGCTCCGCCGGTTCGGGCCGGAGGGGGGCTGGCAGCAGGGGCCTCAGCCAGCGTTGCAGCAGGGCCCTTTTAGAGCCGTTCCAGCTCAACAGGGGGGGATCAGGTGCGGGCGCGCATGATCATCAGCTGCAGCTGGCCGACAGCTGCCCGGCCGATGTGAAACACGGCCCAGCCGGCAGCAAGCAGGATGGGAGCGGCAACGAGGACCAGCCGTGCGTCCATGGAAGGTAGAAGTCAAGATTGGGCAATCTTAAGGACTGCAACGCACCTCCCGCTTGAATTGCCCTGTTCTCGCAGTGTTTAGACACGCGATGGCCGGCCGGCATGGGCCATGGCTAACTGGCGATAGCGCTGGGCGTGGAGGTGTTGCTCGGCGATTGCTTCGGGGCTGAGTTGGCGTTTCACCGTGGCCGGGGTGCCCATGACCAGGGCTCCTGGAGGCACATCCTTGGTGACCACGGATCCTGCGGCCACCAGGGCCCCGGCGCCCACGGTGACGCCGTTGAGGATCACCGCGCCGATGCCAATCAGGCAGCCATCGTCGAGGCGGGCCCCATGGACCACGGCTCGGTGGCCAATGGTGACATTGGCTCCAATCACCACCGGTTGGCCTGGATCCCCGTGCAGCACGGCTCCGTCCTGCACGTTGGAGCCCTCTCCCACACTGATCGAGCAGAGATCGCCCCGCGCGACGGCCAGGGGCCAGAGGCTGGCTCCGGCGGCGAGGTGCACATCCCCAATCACCACGGCGGCATCAGCCACCCAGGCCTCGCTGTGAATCTGGGGTTCTGGCCAGGGGAAGGCGCTCATGTTGATGGGGATCATGGGCCCATTCTCAAGGCCATGGCCAGGGGGCTTTGAGGAGGTCACCCCAGGGTGATACGTTCCATGGGTGCCCAAAAGGCGCGGGTCGCTAGCTCAGCGGTAGAGCACTCGGCTTTTAACCGATTGGTCCTGAGTTCGAATCTCAGGCGACCCATAAGTTTTCTTGCCTTGCGACAACAGATGTTTGTCTGCTGCACGCAGTGTTCTGGGCGAGTTAGCGGCCTTTTTGCTCCGACTGGTCTGAGTCCGTCGCGACGATCCGGGAAGCGAGTGCGTTCTCGCTTGCGGTGGAAGCTGCACCACAGGTGGCGACTGGTGGCGTTTTGAGGATTTAGAAGTTCTCTTCCAAAAGAACCGTGCTGGATCCACCGAACGTCTATCCATGAGTACGGGCAAACCCCAAGGCCGCACGGAGCTCATGGCCCTCATGGCCCTGCTTCGCTCTTCGCCTCGTTCCCCCAAGAGATAAGCCTGGGTTGTGCGATCCCCGGGATGGTCGGATGAAAGGGAAGACATCTTTTTGGAGCTGGAGGGCTTGAATACGAGCGATCCCCCTAGTCCCTGCTGAGGTCACCCTTAGCCAGCGTTAATGCCCCACCATGCCGATCGCCCCACCAAGGTTTGCATGGTTTGTGGGCGCCCCTTCCAGTGGCGGAAAAAATGGAAGGATGTGTGGGATGACGTGCGCTATTGCTCTGATCGGTGTCGTAACAACCGCAATCAGAAGAGCCCTCAGAAGTCTTGAACAATGCCCGCGCGACATGGGGCGCGGCTCCGCTGGGCAATGCCGTGTAACAGCTGCCCCAAAAAACGCCCAGAAGCCCTACCCCCCCCCTAAGATCCTTCATCTTTTATTTGGATTTCCTATCGCCTTCACGCCGAAAAGCGCCTTCTTTCTCGGTCCCGAGGCGAAGAAAATCTTTATTTGCAGTCAGTTTGAGGTATTCCCTGTTTCGCTGGCCGCCTGGTTGCTTTCAGGTTTTGGGTGGGGTGGGTACCAACCATTCACCGTTTTGGAGCTAGGCAATGGTTGATGAGAGCAAAGATGTCAGCCGCTTCCGACTCGACCCCAAGGACTTTCCTCGACGCATCGACGTTGAGGTTCCAGAAGAGGTCCTGGCGTACCTGCAACGCATCAGCGACAGAACAGGCCGGTCCATCAGTGAGATTGCTGCCGCGATGGTTGTCCAAGGTGCAGAACTTTTTGATCCTGAGCAGTTTGATGGATAGGCATAAATACTGATGCAATCCTGGCGTTCTGCTGTAATGTAAGAAATGCTTTCTGGGAAGGTGAGGCGCATGAATGCATCGTCAGGGATCAATAAGGGCACGGGAATTGAAAATCAGTTTCGCTCTCCCCAGCGGATCACAATTACGGTCCCTGCGATGACGCTCAAAAAATTATTAAAGCGTAGTCTTGTTGAAGGGAGATCTTTGAGCAATCTTGCTGCCTTTCTTCTGGAGCAATCTCTCGATGGTGATTCCCAGGATTGAAAGTCTTGACCTGTTTAGGCGTGGTTGGTTTAAATGACATATGTGGTCAACACCCATGACTCCTGGGGCGTCGTGCAGGTTGGTAGCTTCTCTTCGCTTGACGAGGCCAGGACTGTTTTTTCTTCGATTTGCGATGATCCTTGGTACAAGAGTGACGGAACATTCAAGGGTGTGGAGTTAGTTCAAGGCTCTGCTGCAAGCGCTTCCCAGAGACTGGATTGGTTTGCTTTTCGGTAGCTCGGGTGTGCATGGGAACGTTCTCGCTGCCAGCAGCAGGCAGGCTTCATCCAGACACGATCAAACAGAAGTGATCAAGCAGAAGTGATCAGCTGCGCAGAAGCCATCAAAAAGCCGGCCCAGATAAACTGGAACCGGCCCAAATGTCCCCTAACAGAGTCTTGCGGCAACTCCCGTTTGGCGAGTTAGAAGCAGAAGGGCAGGAACTGGGTATGGCAAGCGGCGTAGCCATCAACCAGGGGGCCAAGGCCAATTTGATGGGCAATGCCCTGGCCAGTCAGACCTTCTGTGATGATCCCAATCACGATGCCGAGCATGGCCGCGCGGCCGTTGAACAGTTCAACCCGCTTCAGCTGTTCGCTGTGGATCTGTTGCTCAGCCCTGTTCTGGCACCACTGTTCGGTTGATTGCGATGGGGTCATGGGGATGTTTGGGGGAAATGGTGATGGGCTTGAAAGTGGAGGTCAGCGGGCACGGCCGAGGTCGGTGGGGCGGGTGAGGACGTAGCCGACCATGGCGGTCAGCAATACGCCAACGGCAACCAGGCCTGTGATGGCAGCGGTGTAGTCGGTGGTCATGGGCCTTTAAGCAAGAATGGATGAATTGTAACTGAACGTAAAGGGACTTCTCAGGATTTGATTCGGGCAGGCTGGCCCATGGCTTGGGCGCCGAAGTGCTTGGTCATTTCCGCTTGCATATGCCAGGCCTTGAGCAGGGACATGGCCACGCCGCGAAGCTCTTCAATATCGGTGCAGCCTTGAAT
>Ga0310331_10120_pt1 | contig 11705 bp, 19 predicted proteins | sample LakMicMDCLOrngC5_FD_195545 | JGI IMG/M metagenome (GOLD analysis project Ga0310331, IMG submission 195545) | Enriched freshwater cyanobacterial communities from Lake Michigan, Michigan, United States - MI23.DCL.Orng.C5 (v2) (version 2) | ecosystem: Environmental > Aquatic > Freshwater > Lake...
TGGGGGTGGACATGACCCCTGAGCAGCTGGCGGTGGCGCGGCGGCATCACGCGTTTCATGCCGAGCAGTTCGGTTTCGACAACGTGCGCCTGCTCGAGGGGCAGATCGAGCTGCTGGAGGCGCTGGATCTGGAGCCCGGAAGCTTCGATGTGATCGTGAGCAACTGCGTGCTCAACCTCAGCACCGACAAGCCGGCGGTGTTGCGGGGGGTGCAACGGCTGCTCAAGCCCGGCGGCGAGTTTTATTTCTCCGATGTCTACGCCGACCGCCGCCTGCCGGAGCCGGTGCGCCGCCACCCGGTGCTCTACGGCGAATGCCTGGGGGGTGCCCTCTACTGGAACGACTTCCTGCGGCTGGCCCGCGCGGCTGGTTTTCCCGATCCACGCTTGGTGAGCGATCGCCCCCTGGAGATCACGGCGCCGGAGCTGGCGGCCCTGGTGGGGGAGACCCGCTTCTATTCCGCCACCTACCGGCTGTTTCAGATCCCCGATCTGGAAGATGCCTGCGAAGACCACGGCCAGGCGGTGATCTACCGCGGCACCATCCCGGAGTGCCCCCAGCGTCTCGACTTCGACAAGCACCACAGCATTGAGGCCGGCCGGGTGTTTCCGGTGTGCGGCAACACCTTCCAGATGTTGCAGCGGAGCCGCTTTGCGCCCCACATGCAGTTCATCGGTGACTTCGAGCGCCACTACGGCCTGTTCGAGGGCTGCGGCAGCGCCATTCCGTTTGATGGCAGCGCCGGTCCAAATGCCGGCGCCAGCGCTGGTGGCTGCTGCTAGCCGAAGAAGCCTTTGCTCCCCAGCCACAGGCCCAGGGCCAGCATCGGCACGAACACGGCTCCGGCGATTTGCAGCTTGATGGTGAGGCTGGAGGGGGTCCTGGGGGCGGCCATGGCAGGGGTCAGCGGTGCTCGATCAGGTCGGCCGCGGTGTAGCGCACCTTGGCCAGGGAGGCGTATTTGTCGTCGTCGCTGCGGTAGCCACAGGCGCAGACCACACAGCTCTGGTAGTCGCTGGCGTCCAGCTGGAGGATGCGGTCGTAGTCCGGCGGGCTGAAGCCTTCGATCGCACAGGTGTCCACCCCCAGCAGGGCGGCACTGGTGAGCAGGTTGCCGAGGGCGATGTACACCTGGTTGGCGGCCCAGGCGCCGATCACCTGGCTGCGGGGCCCGTCGATCAGGTCCACCTGGATCATCTGGCGGTAGCCATCCAGCAGGCTGGGATCGAGGCCCCGTTCGCCGGCGGTGGCGGCAATCAACCGGTCGGCATCGGCGGCGGTGATCACCCGCTTCTTGAGCAGCACCACCAGGTGAGAGCAATCGGTGATTTGGCTTTGGTTCCAGGAGTGGGGGCGCAGCTCGGCGCGGAGGGCCGGATCGGTGATCACCAGGAACTTCCAGGGCTGCAGGCCGTAGGAGGAGGCGGTGAGCACCAGGGCCTGCTCCAGCCCCTGCCAGGTGCTGGCATCGATGTGGCGCGAGGGATCAAAGGCCTTGGTGGCGTAGCGCCAGCGCAGGGCATCTAGAAGGGTGTCGGGGCCGGTGAGCATCGATGCCGGAGGGGGCGGCCATCGATTGTGCCGCAGCTCCGTTTGGGGGCATGAGCCCGGCTCGGCACCAAAAAACCCCGGCGTGAGCCGGGGCAGTGGGTGTGAGGAATGGTGCGACCCATGCAGGTGCCCATTGCCGCCGGCTTGGATCAGTGAACCTGCTGATGGCCGCGGTTCGCCTCGGCGGTACTTCCGCTCTAGCAAGCGTTGCGTCAGTTGGCCACCACCAGGGTGCTGGTGCCACTGCGGCGGAGCAGCTCGGCCAGGGTGTGCATGTCCCGTTCGCGGATCAGGCCCACGCAGCCGCTGGTGCCGCTGTTCCAGTTGCGGCCGGCGCTGGGGTCGAGGTGGATGCCCAGCACCCGGCGCCCGGTTTTGAACTGGGGCTCGATGCCGATCCAGATCGGCCCCAGTTCCCGGGGGCCGTGGCGGCCCAGGGGTTCCACGGCGCCGATCCAGTAGCTACCCACCGGGAGGGGGGCTTCACTGCCCAATTGGTTGCGGTTCGCGGCTTGCCGGTCGGCCCGTCCGCTCACTGCGTCAAAGTGCCGTTCGGGTTCGCCGGGGATCTGCAGCCGCAGGTCCCAGATCGGATCGCCGGTGTTGGCCAGGCGACGGGGTGTGCGTTCCAACACCAGAACAGGCTGGCTGGACTCAGACCAGCCCCCGAGCTCCAAGGGCGGCGCTGGGATTGGTAGCGCAGCCAGCAGTAGAGCCAAGGGCATGGGTCGCGGTTGCCTGCAGGGGCGACATCCCCGGGAGGTGATGGGCTGTTTTAGGGGTGATTGTTTTCCCCCTAATAAACGAAAACCAGTTGCTGAGCCGGATCAGCCTGCTCAGCCGCATCGGGATCAGCGCCCTAAGCCCGAACCAACCCGTAGATCAGCATGACGGCCATGGCAGCCATGACAGAAGCTTGATAGAAGCGATCCGCGTCGTTCACGAGTTGTTTGACCCGTGGCCGCTGATCCTCGCTGGAGCGACAATAGAGATTGTTGCTCCACACAAAAAGCCAGAATTGCAGCGCCGATGCGATGTAACCGAGGATATAGAGCTTGTCGAGATAGGTGAGGTAGCCTAAGGGTGGCAAGATGTTGTGGGCTCCCTCCATCAAAAACACCAGTGTGAGCAGAGCTGAGGAGGGAATCGCGATGCGAAGATCGCTCTGATCGGCCTCAAGGTTGGGGGCCAACAGCAGGATCATCATCACAGCAAACCAGGGAATGATGTGCGTGTAGAACGCAGAGAGGCCGTTGCTGCTGTAGCCAACGACATAGCTTGCGAGGCTGTAGTCGGCAGCGGCCAACTTGCCATGGCCTCTGTCCGTGCCGATGCGGATAGCCTGGTTGATGGTCACCCCTTGGAGCGTGTAGCCGTTTAAAGAAGCAGAATCTCCGAGTATTTCAGGTTTTGCAATGGTTGATTGCAGGAGGATTCCCGCTTCCGCCATAGAGAACTGAGGTGGTCGTAGTTCCAGGGTGATCGGGAGTTCCAGTTTCTGGAATGGAAACATGGCCAGGCTTTGCTGGTCGTCGAAGAACCTGCTGGAGAATCGATAAAGCTGGAGATACATGCCGTCGGGTTCGCGTGTTGGTTGCTCCCCTTCCAACTCAACAAGCGAATCCCATCGGCTGACCTGATTGGTGAATTCCACCAGGTTGGCGATGGGAATTCGATCGCGACTGATCATTTGCTGAACACTTTCAGGCCACTTGAGCCAATACCACCCGTCTGCCGTAAATGTTTTGTCTTTAAGCGATAGATCGTAGATGTTGTTGATGCGCATGCCCACCTGAATTGTGCGGTCGGGCGTGAATGCTGGAGCGGGTCTTAAGCGATAACCAGGTTCCGGTGCTTGCCCCAGAACGGCGAGCATCAGGCTCAAGGCGAGCATCAGCCCCACAAGCCCCCACAGCTTCCGTCGCACCCGTTGCATGCAGCAGCTGAATGGCTGCGCGCACCCTAGTTCCGGTACTCATCCCCTGACAGACACCTCTTGTCGCCGTTGGGGGCGGTGATCATGGCCCCACGTTATGAGCCTGTGCGGAGCCCAGCGGTATGTCCCAGAGCACTCAACCCCTTGGCTGGCTGAAGAAGCTCGTTCCCTCCGCTCTCCGCTCCACCCTGCGCAATGCGGTGACGGGGGCCGGAGAGGCTGACCCCTCAGCGCCCCCGGCAGCCGAGCCCTCCACCACCCATGTGGTGTTTCTTCCCCGCGATCCGCAGTGGGCCTATTGCTTTTGGAGCATCACCAGCGCTGATCAGCAGGGCGCCCGCAAGGCCGGCGCCACCAGCCTCTGCCTGCGAGTGGCGGACGTGACCGGTCTCGGCTTCGATCAATCCCACCCCCACGCCCTGCAGGAGCTGGTGGTGGATGCGGGGGCCAGCGAGTGGTACCTGCCGATGCCGGTGGATGGCCGTGACTACCGCGTCGAGCTGGGTTATCGCCTGCGCAACGGCGGTTGGTTCTCGTTGGCGTTCTCGTCCGTGGCCCACGTACCCGCCCTTGAGCCCAGTCAGCGCGTGGCGGATGCGTTTGTTCCCTTCAGCCTTGAAGGGCCGATCGGCCCGGCCAGCGAGCCCGTCGGCGGTGGCGGCGTTCAGCACGAGCAGCTCTATCAGATCTCTACGGCGCGCCCTGCCCGCAGCCGTCGCGTGGGTTCGGAGCTGTTGCACGAATACGACGCTGAGGGGGCCGGTGGTCTGTTCGGCGATTCCGGTGTGGGGGTGTGGGCCAGCGGCCGCAGTGAATCGGGCAGCGGCATTGTGCGCCCTCGATCCTTCTGGCTGGTGGCGGATGCGGAGCTCATCGTTTACGGCGCCACCGACCCCAGCGCCAGTCTGTTCATCGGTGAGGAGCAAATCGCCCTGGATGCCGATGGCACCTTCCGGGTGCACGTGCCCTTCCGTGATGGCCAGCAGATCTACCCGATTCGCGCCGTGGCCGCCGATGGCGAGCAGGAGCGTTCCATCCGTCTGGAGTTTGAGCGCACCACCCCGGAGGCCCGGGTCAACACCCGTGACCAGGCCGTTCTGGAGTGGTTCTAACGCGGGCTCGACCTACGCCTGAATTCGGATTGCGTCAAACCCCCGCCGGTTCGGCGGGTTGGTGGATGCGCTGGAACATGTACCCCATGCCGCGGGCGGTGAGGATCAATTCCGGATTGTCCGGGTCTTCTTCGAGCTTGGCCCGCAGCCGTGAGATGTGCACATCCACCACACGGCTGTCGGAGGAGCGTTCCGGCTTGTAGCCCCAGACCTTCTCCAGCATGTCGAGCCGGCTGATCGGTTCGCCGCTGCGGCTGATGAGCAGCTCCAGCAGGTTGAACTCCATGCCGGTGAGCCTGATCCGTTCATCACCCCGGTGAGCCTGGCGGCGGTTGAAATCGACGCTCAGGTCGCCCACCATCACCACATGGGTGTTTCGCCCGACGGCGCCACCAACGCCGCCCTGGCTGGTGCTGGCACGGCGCAGCACGCAGCGAATGCGGGCCTCCAGCTCCTTGGGGCTGAAGGGCTTCACCATGTAGTCGTCGGCGCCCAGCTGCAGCCCGGTGATGCGGTCGGCCACATCGCCGAGGGCGGTGAGCATGATGATCGGCACTTCCGACTGGGCCCTGATCCGCTCCACCACGGCAAAGCCGTCGAGCTCGGGCATCATCACGTCGAGCACCACCACATCGGGCTCAAAGCCACGGAACAGCTCCAGGGCCTCGTTGCCGTTTTCCGCCACCTTCACGTCGTGCCCCTGCAGGGCCAGGCGGGTTTCCAGCACGCGGCGGATGTTGGCCTCGTCGTCCGCCACCAGGATCTTCATCCGCTCGGCCGGGCTGCTGGCCGTTGCGTCGCTCTCAATGGCCTGGCTCATCGGCTCGACAGATACGGCGTCATCAGCTCAGTCTTTACTGCGCCAGCCAGGTCTGTCAGCTGCAGGGCAAGCATCTCGGGGCGACTGTTACAAGCCTCGCGGCCATGCCGGTAGGGGCGTTCCCGGGGCTGACCACCGTTGCGAAGAACAATTCGAGGCTTCACGATCGCGAAAATCCAAGGACTTTTCCGTTTCCTGCCTGCTCTTGCAGGCACTGGCATCCTGATCGTTCTCTCCAAACTGTTCGTTCTAAAAATCTGATCGGCTCAGGCCCACAAACAGAAACCCCCCGCTCGGCCGTGGGCCTGGCGGGGGAGAAGTTGTTCAGAGGAATGATTGCTGGGCAGAGCCGGCAGTAATCGCCTTAGAAGCAGAACGGCAGGAACTGGGTGTGGCATGCGGCATAGCCGTCCACCAGTGGGCCGAGGCCGATTTGGTGGGCGATGCCGGCGCCGGTGAGGCCCTCGGTGATGATCCCGATTACCAGGCCAAGCATGGCGGCCCGGCCGTTGAAGCGCTCCACTCGCTCCAGCTGGTCGCGGTGGATCTGTTCGGTGGCGCGGCTGGTGAACCAGGTGCCGGAGGCGTTGTCACCCATCAGCCCAGGCCGATCTGGGAGAGGATGCCTTGACCGGTGAGCAGCTCGGTGGAGAGGCCGATCACGAAGCCCAGCATGGCCAGGCGGCCATTCCAGGTTTCAGCGAAGGACACGAAACCGAAGCGGGAAGAGGAGTCAGCCATGGAACGTAACGAAACGTTGAGCGAACTGTAACGGCTCGTGAAGCCCCCTGGGTGTGGCCTTGGCTACCGGATCAGTGCGGTTCACCGCCCTTGCGTTCACTCCACGGGAGAGCCCGGTATCTGGCCATCGCGTTTGGCTTCGCTGATGGTCCGGTCGATCCGGGCCGCCAGGGCGGGATCCAGCCGGGGCGACAGGGCCAGGGCCTGCGACTGGCGACTGGTGCCCTGAAGGCTCAACCGCAAGCGGCGCCGCTGTGCCGTCGGCAGCGTGTCCAGCAGATGCTGCAGCTGGGCTTCGTCGGCCAGCACCACATCGGCCTGATCCTGTAGCAAGAGGCCAGGCGCCTGCTGCAAGGAGCGCAGCTCCACCGCATCGACCCGGCCACTTAGCGGTGGCTGTTGCAGCAACTTGGCGCTGACGCTGCCGGGTCGCACCCCCACGCGCAGCCCCTCAAGGTCGCCGATCGAGCTCAGCCGATAGCGGCTGGACAGCGGTTGCTTGAGGGCATCCACGGTGATCGTGCTGAGGATCAGCGACGCCCCAATGATTCGCACCACCCAGCTCACGACCACCAGGAGGTGGCCGCGGGTGCGGCTCACGATCACGTTGGTGCCGGGGCCTGTGGCCAGCACCTGGAAGATCAGGGCATAGCTGCGCAGGCGCTCCCTGCGGCTCTGGTGGGGATGGTTGCGGTGTTCATCCCGCCACACCACCAAGCTCAGCAGCGTGATGGCCACCAGGTACCCCGCCAGCACCTGCAGCAGCTGCGGGTTGAGCACCGCTTTCAGCAGGCTGCGACCGGCCCCGAAGCGATCCGCTGCCACCAGCACCGCCAGGCCCTCCTCCTGGAAGGGCAGGCTGAAGCGGAACTGCCCCAGCCGCTCGGGGCTGATGGTGAGGCAGCCCACCCCCACATCCACCTGGTCGGCTCGGCTGGCCTCCAGCAGGGCCTGGGGGGTGGCATAGCCCTGAAACACGTAGGGGAGGCGCTGTTGTTCCGCCACCCGCCGCCATAGCTCCACCGCTTTGCCCTGCCAGACGCCGGTGCGAACCCGTTCAGCGCAGGGGGGCGACTGGTCGAGCACCCCCACCCGCAGCACCGGTGTGGCCAGGGCTGACGGCGCCAACACCAACAGCAGGCTTGATGCGAGGCCGATGATGGGGCGATGAACAACCATGTGCCGCTGTCGATCCTGTTTTCGCTGCTGGTGGCGGCGGTGCTTCCCCTGGCGGTCGGCCTCTACCTGCATGGTCATATGAATCTGGCCGCCGTGCTCAAGAACGCCTTCGGCTGATTAGGGCACGTAGATCATGTCGGCGCGGCAGCGGCGCAGAGCGTCCTGCACCTGCGCGAGTTCAGTGCCATCCGGGCTGTAGCGCAGTCCATCTGGCACCACCACACTGCCGTCCGGGCCGATGCGCACGTTGGAGGTGAACCAGGTGCCCCCGGAGGGGATGTAGGCGCGGCAGGTGATGGCTCCCTCCTGAGTGTTCTTGCGCTCGATCACCCAGCGCCCCACCTGGTCGAGCCGGCTGAAGCTGTTCAGCGCCGCCTGGGCCGCCGGTGCCGCGGCGACGAGGGCCAGCAGGAGGCGGCCCCCGCAAAGCCAAGGGGTGATTGGGCGCACGGGGATGTGGTCAACCAGAGAACGGATCCTTCGCATCCTGGCGCCATGGGGAGCGCTGGTTTGGCAGATTGCTGGCCATGGATGTCAGCCCCCTCTCGCTCGCCGATCTGCAGACGCTGCTGGGCCGTTGGGGCTACGCGGTGATTTTTGCGGCGATGCTGCTGGAGAACGCCGGCGTGCCGCTGCCCGGCGAAACGATCACGCTGCTGGGGGGCTACGCCGCCGGCAGCGGCCAGCTCAACCTCTGGGGCGTGATGGCGGCAGCGGCCGGCGGAGCCGTGCTCGGGGACAACATTGGTTACTGGGTGGGGCGCCGCCTGGGCTGGCCCGTGATGGTGCGGCTGGGCGGTTGGCTGGGGCAGAGGCCCGAACGGCTGGAGGGGCTCCGGCAGCGGTTCCTGCGGCGGGCGGGTCTCTCGGTGTTTCTCGGTCGGTTTGTGGCGGTGCTGCGGGTGCTGGCCGGACCCCTGGCGGGTGCTGTGGCCATGCCCTACCGCCGCTTCCTGCTCTGCAACCTGGCGGGGGCCCTGCTCTGGGCCGGCACCATGGTGAGCCTCGCCTGGCTGTGGGGGCGCTGGATCCCCATCGACCGCATGCTCGCGGGGGTGGTGGAGTTCGGCCTGGTGGCCCTGGGGCTGGTGGTGTTGCTGGTGCTGCTGCCGCGGCTGCTGGAGCGGTTCAACCGGTTCAACGGCGATAGCGGCACGGCGGACTAGCTCGGATCCGCCGCTGGTTTGCGGCGATACCACCGGCGGCTGGCCACCAGTGCTCAACTGTGCTCGGCGGCGGAGCGCAGCGTGATTCCCAGCGGCTTTGTGATCCTGGCCCGGTTCCTGCCCTGGGGGCTGGGGCTGGCTGCCATGGGCCTGCTGCTGGCCCTGGTGGGGGAGTGGAGTGTGGCCCGCTGGTCCTGAGTCGGGCGTGGGGCAGCAGCGGGGCGGATCAGGGGGGCGGTGTGTCTCCGATGGCGGTGTCGGCTGGCGGTGTCGGCGGTCTGACTAACTCTGGTCAGACCCTGCACACAGCGTGCTCACTCCACGGGCTCCGGCTGGCCGATCCAGCCCCGCTTCGGCAGTTGCCGCAGGGCCGCCTCCAGGCTGCAGTGGGGGAAGAGCTCTTGGCCAATGGCCTCCGCCTGCTGCTCGCTCTCGGCACGGATGCACAGGTGGGAGTCGCCATCCTGGAAGTGAATGGTGAGTTGGTAGAGCTGGGGCACCGATGAGCCGCGGCGAAGGGCAACCTTCACCAACTAGCAACGACGCACGGCGTTGTCAGCCCTGGGGTGCACGACGGGCCGATCTGCCTAAGGTTTGCCGAGCTGCGCCCCCCCGATGCTGCACGTGCTGAAGTTCAGCTCCGAGGATTGCGGTACCTGCCATCGCATGAGCCATTACGACGCCGCCGTCTGCGATGAGCTGGGCTGCACCTTCGTGAGCGTGATGCTGCAGGACACCGATCTGTACCGCCGCTACCGCAAGGTGCTGCTCACCCAGTACCCGGACAAGCAGGGAATGGGGTGGCCCACCTATTTAGTGGTGAGTGACCCCGAGGGGGAATTCACCATCCATGGTGAGATCCGCGGCGGCATGCCCAAGGGGGATTTCCGCAGCCGGCTCTCGTCGCTGTTGCCCGGCTGACTGCCGCGGTGCCTCCGGCCATGGGGCCGTCATGGCGGCCCACAAGCCGGCACGGTCGCTGCGGATGCGGATCATGGCCACTGGGCTGCGTGAGGACCTCAGCCTGGATGGCCCCTTCGCCCCTTGGTGTCGGTGATGGCGCTCAGCCGGGTGCGGAATGTTGCGGCCCGGGGTGATGGGCCGCGATCGCGTAGCGCTCCCCCACCACCGGATCGATCAGCCGGCAGCCCTCGGGCAGGCCGGTGGCCGCTGTCGCGGTGCTGCCCTTCTGCCACAGCACCTGGGTGAGCAGACCGCTGAAGCGCACGTCGCCGCCGGCGGTGCTGGCCAGCACGGTGTGGGGCTGAAACCGCTCCAGCAGCTCCGGCAACACCTGGGTGCCGCGCACGAAGGCCCCCGCCAGGGGTAGGCCGAGATCCACCACCGGGGTGATCACCGCATCCAGGCGGCGCCCCGGAAGGTTGGCGGGCAGGTAGCCATGGGGTTCGAGGTAGAGGGAGCCGCAGGGGTGCTCCAGCAGGTAGCCGTTCTCCACCTGCGGCACCGGCGCGCCGGCGGTGGCGGTGATGCTCAGCTCACCCAGCTGGTGCTGCTGCCCCGGCGCCAGGGTGCTCACGTGCTGAAAACCCAGCTGGCGGGCCTTGGCGGCGCCGCTGGCGGAGGCCACCACCGGCAAGGTCAAGGGCAGCAGCGCCAGGCTGGCCGGATGGCAGTGGTCGTCGAGCCCCTGGGTGAGCAGCAGTAGATCGAGATCCGCCGGTGCCGGCCGGCTCTCCGCCAGCTCCCCCTGGAAGAACCACGGCCCCGGCGGAAACTGCAGCGGCCCTGTGAGCCAGGGATCCACCAGCACCCGCAGGTCGCCCAGCTCCAGCAGCCAACCGTTGGCCCCGAAGTAGGTGGCGTGCATGGGACCTCAGCGTGTGCTGCGGACCCTATCGGCTGCGTTGCCAAAGCTGTGCTGCCACCGCTGTGCTGCCAAGGCCAGCGCGCCGTTGCTAGAGCGACGGAATGGTCTGGCGATTGTTCGCCCCTGCATCCCCATGGCTCTGAGCGCAATTGAATGCCCCGATGGCGTCTGCCACAGCCACCACGGCGGCCATGCCGTGCAACGTGAGCAACTGCGGGCCAGCCTGCGGGCCCATGGCCACAGCTGGTGTGAGCGCCTGGCGGAGCGGGTCTACGAGATCTCGGTGGACAGCTTCAGCCAGGCGGTGATGCCCCATCTGCACCAAGACGGCTGGCAGCGGCGTCACCTCGACTGGGAGTTCAAGCTCCAGGGGGAACCGGCGGAGGTGGAGCGCACCCTGGTGGATGGGGCCCTCAATGCGGTGGAGAGCTTCCTGCGCAGCAGTGAGGTGCAGCGGTTGTTCGTGCAGGAGCTGGTGCGCGGCACGGTGGCGGAGAGCGAGAGCGATGGGCTCAGCCGCCAGGGGGTGCGCCACCTGATCGAGTGCGAGCTGCTGGCGCTGCTGCAGGAGCAACGGGAGCTGCTGATTGATCGCGTGGCCGAAGGGCTGCTGGAGGGGGCCGAGGGCAACTTCGAGCGGGCCCATCGCGCCGCTACGGCCGGCCTCGAGGAGGTGGAGCACCTGTTGGTGAACCACGCCGAGGCCATGGGCTGAGGTTCAGGAGGCGGTTCAGGAGGCCTTGGGAAGCCGGCCCTGCAGCTGCTGGATTTGCTCCATGCGCAGGCGAATGCCGTTGCAGTCGCGGCAGCTGCAGGGGCTGCCCACGGCATCGGGTTGGTGCAACAGCATCGGCAGGATCAGGTCTTCGTCCTCATAGAACAGGTTGGGATTGGAGGGGCCCATCGGTGGTGACAGAGCAAGCCGCTGCAGGGGCAGCGCGAGGCCCCGTTCTGACAGCCCCAGCGGTGAGTCCCAGGGTTGTCAGACTTTCTTCGGTGTTGCGTCATCGGATGCTCACGCGTTGGGGTCTGGCGGCCCTGGCGCCCCTGCTGCTGCAGGCCCGGGGTGGCGCCGTGGAGATCCAGGGGTCCACCTTCTTCACCAACCCGCCCTGGAGGGTGGAGTTGATCGCGTACTACAACACCGTTTGGGATCCGCAGCCGGACTATTTCTTCACCCTGGAGCTCCCCGCCGATGCCGGCGCCCCCCTGGGCGGACTCACCATTCAGCAGACCCGCGGCTCGGATTGGTGGTTCCCTTACTACGTCGAGCGCACGTCGGCGTTTGTGGGGCGTCCGCGGGCGGAGGGGCGCAAGCTGCCGGTGACGGCGACCTTTGAGCAGGGCATCCGCCGCTTCCAGATTCGCTTTG
>Ga0310331_10122_pt1 | contig 11639 bp, 8 predicted proteins | sample LakMicMDCLOrngC5_FD_195545 | JGI IMG/M metagenome (GOLD analysis project Ga0310331, IMG submission 195545) | Enriched freshwater cyanobacterial communities from Lake Michigan, Michigan, United States - MI23.DCL.Orng.C5 (v2) (version 2) | ecosystem: Environmental > Aquatic > Freshwater > Lake...
TCCATGGACCTTCAGCAAAACAACTAGTGTGACTCCGAATATAAGCCAGAAAAGTAGATCTCTTAAGACGTTTGGAAGGGGCTTGAAAAGCCCATATTTGGGGGGAATCTCAACGATGAACCAAAGCAAATAGCGAATGGCCGCATAGGAGAGCACAACCTCATCAACAGCATTAAAATGCCTCGACCCTCCAGTAAAACCAATACCATGAAAGACAAACCACGCTATGGCAGCGAAGATTACAATTCCAAAAGGGGGCCTAGGCAGCTTCAAATACCTGGCTAACCCACGGATCCCAAGGGCAGCGAATACAAGCAGCAGCCCAAATAACAGCCTTAGCAGATTATCCATCAACGCTATATGTTAAGCAGTAATCGATAAGATGCGAGCGGACGACAGAGTTCAGGATTGTCCATGGCCCAACTTACCCATCAAGAAGGCACACAAGGAAAGCAACAATAGCGCCAGACTGTAATAAACCAGGCTCAGCCCATCAGTGATAGGCAAAGCAATCATCGACTTAAAAGCAAAGACCAACAAAGCCACGACCAGGACCTTAACGAGCTTCTCCTTCAAGTCATCAAGGTTGGCCACATCAAGCACACCCTTGAATTTTACATGTTCCCCTTCATGGGCGGGATCAATCGCAGAGATCAACAGCTCATAGGTGCCATAGCTGAAAATCAGCAAGGCAATTCCGACCAAGTACAAATCAACTCCACCCACAAAACCGCCGAGCACTTTTGCGACATAGTACTTATCGCTACCACCATGCACCATCAAATTCAGCGCATAAAGAGTTTCCTTTGAGCCCAGGATAAAGGTGGCAAAACTACTAATTGCCGTCATGACGACAGGCAAGATTGCAATCAATCGCAATCTCCACAAGGCTCCCTCAAAGCGAGACTCCAGGAGATGCAAAAACCTTGTGGATGCCCTCGGTGTGATTGCCATGGAACGATGAGACGTGGTCAGACGTTACTCGAATTGAGGCCATTGCCCAAGCCAGCACCTCATCGACAGCATGCCTAAGCCCTAAACCAAAACAACAAATCAACCAACCCTCAATCACTGGCAGCCCCAGGGCTCGATGACGCGAGTGACACTTTCAAGTCTTGGTTTGCAGCTTCGAGGGCCCCATCAAGGGCTGCCCCATCGCGCCCGCCCGCCTGGGCCAGGTTCGGCCGACCACCGCCACCGCCGCCGCAGGCCTTCGCCACCCCACCGATGAACGTCCCGGCCTTGAGGCCCTTGGCGATCACAGCCTTACCGAAAGCCGCCACCAGGATCACCTTGGCCAAATCAGCCGGGTCGGGCAGGCCGCCCAGCACCACCGCAGCCCCAGCTCCCAACTGATCAGCGAGTTGTTGGGCCGCACTCTGGAGGCCCCCACCATCCACCCCATCTAGCCGGGCCACCAACAGTTCAAAGGCGTCTTCGCCAGAGCCAATCGACTCGGCCTGGGACGCCAACGCCGCAGATTTCGCCAAAGCCAGCTCTTCCCGGACGGAGGCCAGGGCCTTACTGGTGGCCTTGAGTTCCTCCTGCAGGGCACTGACGCGATCAAGGATTTCCGCGGGTTGGGCCTTGAAGCGATCGCCCAGCACCTTCACCACCGCATCGCGCTCATTGAGGTAAGCGAGCACGGCGGGTCCTGCCACCGCCTCAATGCGGCGAATGCCGGCCGCCACCCCTGATTCGCCAATGATCTTGAACAGGCCGATCTCAGCGGTGTTGGCCACATGGGTACCGCCGCAGAGCTCCATCGAAACGCCCGGCACATCCACCACCCGCACCACCTCGGCGTACTTCTCGCCAAACATGGCCACGGCACCAGCAGCCTTGGCCTGATCGATCGCCATCTCCTGCACTTCCAGGGCATGGGCATCGGCGATCCAGCCATTGATCAAGGCTTCGATCTGGCCGATCTCGGTCGCCGTCACGGCCCGGGGGCAGTGGAAATCGAAGCGCAAACGATCAAAATCCACTAGCGAACCGGCCTGGCCAATCCCGGGATCCACCACCTGCTTCAGGGCCGCTTGGAGCAGGTGGGTTGCGGTGTGGTTCGCCTGGGCCCGGCGCCGGCATGCCCGGTCCACCTGGGCCTGCAGCACATCCCCAACCGCCAGGCTGCCGCGATCGACCCGGCCGTTGTGCACAAACACGCTCCGGTTGCGGCTCACCGAGGCAATCTCCACATGCAGCCCGTCGCCTTGCGCCCCCGAGCCAGTCCCTGAGAGCACGCCCCGATCGCCCACCTGGCCGCCGCCTTCCCCGTAAAAGGGGGTGGTATCCAGTACCACCTGCACCAGATCACCGGCTTCAGCCCGCCCAGCAGGCTCCCCATTCACCACCAGGGCCAGCACGCAGCTGGGGTGCTCAAGCGCCCCATAGCCCTTAAAGGCCGTGGCCCCAAGCTCCGAAGCCATCTGCTCAATCGCCCCATGCAGGGTGAGATCGATGCTCACCGCCGCCGCCTTGGCCCGCTGGCGCTGGGCCTCCATCGCCGTCGCAAAGCCAGCCAGGTCGACGCCCAGGCCATGCTCCTCGGCGATCTCCTCGGTGAGCTCCAAGGGGAAGCCGTAGGTGTCGTAGAGCTCGAAAGCCTGCTCGCCGGAAATTTGCTCTGGCTTGGCGGCCAGCACGTCGGCCAGCAGCTTTTCCCCCCGCTCCAGGGTTTCCAGGAAGCGCGCTTCCTCCCGCTCCAGCTCGGCCAGGATCACGTCCCGGCGCTCCAGCAACTGGGGATAGGCCGAAGCCATCAGGGCGATCGACGCCTCACCCATGGCGGGCAAGAACGGCTTGTCGATGCCCAGGATCCGGCCATGGCGCACCACCCGGCGCAACAGCCGCCTCAGGATGTAACCGCGACCCAGGTTGCTGGCGGTCACCCCATCGCAAATCAGTTGGGTGATGGCCCGGCTGTGGTCGCCAATCACCTTCAGTGAGGTCTTGCCCTTGTCGTCGAGGGTCCGGTAGTCGACCCCCGCCAAGTCCCCCGCCGTTTCAATCAGCGGGTAGATGAGATCGGTCTCGTAGTTGTTCGGCACGGCCTGGACGATCTGGGCCATCCGCTCCAGGCCCATGCCGGTATCGATATTGCGGTTCGCCAACGGCGTGAGGTTGCCCCCGGCGTCGCGGTTGTACTGCATAAAAACGAGGTTGTAGAACTCGATAAAACGGCTGTCGTCCTCCAGATCAATGCCGTCATCGCCCAGTTCCGGCTTGAAGTCGTAATAGATCTCCGAGCAGGGACCACAGGGGCCCGTAGGCCCAGAAGCCCAGAAGTTGTCGGCCTCATCCATCCGGATGATCCGCTTGGGGTTCACCCCCACGGTGTCGCGCCAAATCAAGGCGGCTTCGTCGTCGTCGCGGAAGACACTCACCACCAGGTTTTGGGGGTTCAAACCAAAAACACCCGTGCTGAGCTCCCAAGCCCACTGGATGGCCTGCTCCTTGAAGTAATCGCCAAAGGAAAAGTTGCCGAGCATTTCAAAAAACGTGTGATGGCGCGCCGTGCGGCCCACGTTCTCGATGTCGTTGGTGCGGATGCACTTCTGGGAGCTGGTGGCCCGGGGAGCGGGCCGTTCCACCTGCCCCAGGAACACCGGCTTGAACGGCAACATGCCGGCAATGGTGAGCAGCACCGTGGGGTCCTCCGGCACCAGCGAAGCGCTGGCCATGGGCCGGTGGCCCCGCTCCTCGTAGAAGCGCAGGAAGGCGGCTCGGATCTCGGCCCCACTCCGGGGCCCAGCTGCGGGGCGAGGGGCCGGCTGGTTTGTCGAAGAAAAGTCAGCAGCCATGGCCCGGTGCAGCAAAACAACCCTGGAAAGGGCATGATCGCCCAGCACAGGCCTCGCTGGCCCTTACCAGCACCGAGATGCGGTTGCAATCGATCAGCTGGGCCCTCACCGCTGGAGTCACGGCCCTAGGCCTCCAAGCGGGGGTGAGCTGGCTGGCATCGGGATCGTTCGTTGCAGGGCTGGAGCCAGCCCTGCGCTCCGGTGGCTGCGGTTTTTTCTATGGCCTTTTGGCGTTCCACCTGCAGCGGGTGGATCCCGACGACGGCCACCTGCAAGCGGGCTTGGTGGGGGCCGTCTGCGGGATCCGCAGCCTGGGGGCAGCCAGCGAACTGCCCCCAGGCTGGGCCGGTGACCTGGCCCAGAACCCATTAACAGTGATGATGGTGTTGATCCGCGGGTGGCTGCCGTTTTGGTTGCCGCTCTGGTTGCCGCTCATTGGCAGTGCTCTGGCACTGCATTCCTTGCAGCACCTGGCCCCACGCCTCCTCCCCGCACCACGGCCCTGACGCCGGCTTCATGAGCCTGTTGCATGCCACTTGGCTGTTTCCCCCCGAAGGCTCGGGAGGCAGGCTTTTTCTATGGGCTGATACCTGGCGCGTTGCCACCCCCGCCACACCCGAACGCGAAGCCCCCGAGCACCCGCTCGCCCTCAACGAGGACGACCTCGCCACCTGGTTAGACGACAACCACCTCTGGTCGGAGGCCCTCAGGCCCGCTCGGGCCACCCTGAGTTTGCCCAGTCGCCACCAGGCCGCCAAAGGCAAAACCAAACAAGCCGGCCAATGGAGCGGCTTGCCCCTGCAAGCCGGTGAACCCATCCCCAAGGAACCGGAGTGGTGGCCCTGGCAGGTGGATGGCTGGGCCCTCGATCCGGCCAGCGCCGCTGAATGGCTCAGTGGGCTGCCCCTGGCCGGCGACCATCCCGAAATGGCCGATGACCTGCGCTGGTGGACCCACCTGCAGCGCTGGGCCCTGAGTCTGATTGCGAGGGGCCGCTGGCTGCCCCAAATCGAAGCTGGCAAGGCCCGCTGGCTACCGCTGCTCAACCGGGAAGACGACAGGCGCCGTCTCGAAGAGCTCGCCACCGGCCTGCCCCAGGTGGCCACCTGTGCCCTGGCGGCGGGGCTCACTGGCGATCCATCCCTGGCCTGTCGCCGGCCTGGCAGCGGCCGCCTGCGGGTGGCAAGCCTGCTGGAGGCCCTGCTCGATGGCCAGCTCCGGGCGGGCTATCAGCCGTCGAACGACGGCCTCGATCCCCTGCTGGCGGCCTGGCAAAAAGCCCTGGGCAAGGGCGATGGCAGCCTCAGCCTCAGCGAAGAAGACAGCGAGCGTCTTTCCATTGCCACCCACCATTGGCGCGAAGCGGTGGCCGGCAAGGTGGCCCCCGCCAGGGCCTATCTCGAACTGTTCACCCCGGCTGAAGGCGAAGAGCTCTGGGAGTTGCGCTTTGGCCTGCAAGCCGAAGCCGATCCCAGCCTGCGGGTGCCAGCCAGTGCCGTTTGGGCAGTGGGAGATCGGGGCCTGCAAATGGGTGAAGTGGCCGTCGCCATCCCCAGCGAACTGTTTCTCGAAGGCATGGGCCGGGCCCTCACGGTGTTTGAACCGATTGCCCGGGGGATTGATGCCGCCACCCCGGAGGCCATGCAACTCACCCCAGCTGAAGCCTTTGTGCTGGTGCGCACCGCCGCCAGCCAACTCCGCGACGTGGGCGTGGGTGTGCTGCTGCCCTCCAGCCTCAGCGGCGGCCTGGCCAGTCGCCTGGGCCTGGCCATCGAAGCCGAACTGCCCACCAAATCCCGCGGCTTCACCCTCGGCGAAAGCCTGGATTGGAAGTGGGAGTTCATGATCGGCGGCGTCACCTTGAGCCTCAAGGACCTGGAGCGGCTCTCGGCCAAGCGCAGCCCCTTGGTGCAACACAAAGGGGCCTGGATCGAACTGCGGCCCGCCGACCTCAAATATGCCGAGCGCTTCTGCAGCGCCAAACCTGGCCTGAGCCTCGATGACGCCCTGCGGCTCACCGCCACCGATGGCGACACCCTGATGCGCCTGCCGGTGCACCGCTTTGAAGGCGGCCCCCGCCTCCAGGCCGTGCTGGAGCAGTACCACCAGCAAAAAGCCCCCGACCCCCTACCCGCCCCCGAAGGCTTTTCCGGCCAGTTGCGGCCCTACCAGGAGCGGGGCCTGGGCTGGCTGGCCTTCCTGCACCGCTTTGATCAGGGGGCCTGTCTGGCCGATGACATGGGCCTGGGCAAAACCATCCAACTGCTGGCCTTCCTGCAGCACCTCAAGGCCGAAGACGAACTCAAACGGCCGGTGTTGTTGGTGGCTCCCACCTCCGTCCTCACCAACTGGAAACGGGAAGCGGCGGGGTTCACCCCCGAACTCGGCGTGCACGAGCACTACGGCCCGAGGCGGCCCTCCAGCCCAGAAGCGCTCAAAAAAGCCCTGAAAGGCGTGGATCTGATGCTCACCAGCTACGGCCTCCTCCAGCGCGATAGCGAGCTGCTCGAAAGCGTTGATTGGCAGGGGGTGGTGATTGATGAAGCCCAGGCCATCAAGACCCCAACCGCCAAGCAATCCATGGCCGCGAGGGATCTGGCCCGGCCCGGCAAGCTCAGCCGTTTTCGGATTGCCCTCACCGGCACCCCGGTGGAAAACCGCGTCAGCGAGCTCTGGGCCCTCATGGATTTCCTCAATCCCAAGGTGCTGGGCGATGAACCGTTCTTCCGCCAGCGCTATCGCCTGCCCATTGAGCGCTATGGCGATATGGCCTCCCTGCGCGACCTCAAGGCCCGGGTGGGGCCCTTCATCCTGCGGCGACTCAAAACCGACAAATCGATCATTTCCGACCTGCCCGAGAAGGTGGAATTGAGCGAATGGGTGGGCCTCAGCCCCGAGCAGAAAAAGCTCTACAACAAGACGGTCGAAGCCAGCCTCGATGCGATTGCCCGGGCACCCCTGGGTCAAAGCCATGGCCAGGTGCTGGCCTTGCTCACCAAGCTCAAGCAAATCTGCAACCACCCCGCCCTCGCCCTCAAGGAAGACGCCGACGCTGCCGCCCACAGCGCCACCGGCTTTGCCAGCCGCAGCGCCAAGGTGCAGCGGCTCGAGGAAATTCTCGAAGAGGTGATCGAGGCGGGGGATCGGGCCCTGCTGTTCACCCAATTCGCCGAATGGGGCCACCTGCTCAAGGCCTACTTGGAGCGCAAGTGGCGCCAGGAGGTGCCGTTCCTGTATGGCAGCACCAGCAAAACCGAGCGCCAGGCGATGGTCGATCGCTTCCAGGATGACCCCCGCGGCCCCCAGCTGTTCCTGCTGTCGCTCAAGGCCGGTGGCGTGGGCCTCAACCTCACCCGGGCCAGCCATGTCTTCCACATCGATCGCTGGTGGAACCCCGCCGTGGAAAACCAGGCCACCGACCGGGCCTACCGAATTGGCCAACAAAACCGGGTGATGGTGCACAAGTTCATCACCAGCGGTTCGGTCGAAGAAAAGATCGACCGCATGATCCGCGAAAAATCCAAGCTGGCTGCTGAAATCGTGGGCTCGGGAGAGGAGTGGCTCGGCGGCCTGGACGTGGGCCAATTGCGCGACCTGGTCGCCCTCGAGGAGGAGTAACCAAGAAACACCATGTCGTCATCGAACCCTTACTCCAGCAATTCGATCACCACCCAATTGGGCGACCAGGGCCTGGGCCAGCAGCCCTGGTGGGTCTAGCAGTGGATGGAGCTGATCAATGGATACCACTTCAAAACACGGCTCGAACGCGCCTGGGATTACGCCCGTTCCGGCAACGTCACATCGATTCGATTTGAAGGGCGCCGGGTGCATGCCCGGGTGCAGGGCACCGACGCCGATCCCTACAAGGTGAAGCTCTGGCTTGATGTGCTCAACGACGACGACTGGGGCTACGTACTTGACGCCCTCACCCAAAAGGCCCGTTGGTCGGCCCAACTGCTGGCGGGGGTGATGCCCCAAGACATCGAACGGGCCTTCGCCGCGAGCGGCAAACGGCTGTTTCCGTTCAAGTTGCAAGAGGTGCGCAGCGAATGCAGCTGCCCGGATAAGGCCAACCCCTGCAAGCACATCAGCGCCGTCTACTACCTGATGGGCGATCGCTTCAGCGAAGACCCCTTCGTGCTGTTCCAGATGCGGGGCCGCACCCGGGCCCAACTGCTGGCCGATCTCGCCGTGCGCCGCCGCAAGGCCTTGGCGAAGCAAGCATTGGCCAAGAAGGCTGCCGCCAAAAAAGGCACCAAAGAGGACGCCCCAGAGACCCCCCAACCGGTGCATCCCGCCATCAAGGATCCGAACCGGTGGTGGCGCTATGGCGCAGCCCTTGATCCGGAGCTGGTGGTGATCACTCCAGCCATGGAAGGCGATACGGGCCTCGATGCCGCCGGCCCCATCCCCCTCGCCGAAGACGGGCGCTTCCCCGAGGCCAATGGCCGCTTCCTTGACCAGCTCAAGGGCCACGGCCAGCTCATGGCCACCCTGGCCATGGCCAAGGCCATGGGCACCGGTAGTGGCACTGAGGCTGACGACGACAGTCCAAGTTGATGGGGCCTGAGCCCTGGCTGACTGGCGACGCGCAAGCGATCGCAGCGCAGCTCATCGGCTCCTACCGGAATGGCTTCGGGCAACCTCTCGTCACCGGGCTCCCCGGAGATGCCAGCGGCGAGCAATGGGCCCAGGCCCTATTTGCCGCCCCAATTGTGGTGCTGGCCCATGACGGCAGCCCCCTCGATCGAGGCGACGGGCCAAGGCTGATCTATGCCAATCGGGCCGCCCTCACCCTCTGGGGCCGCCCCTGGGCCGAGATGGTGGGCATGCCCTCCCAGCTCACCGCCGAGCCCACCGAGCGAGCGAGCCGCCAAAGCGCCCTCGCCGCAGCCCAACAACAAACCGCCTTCCGTGGCTACTGCGGCGTCCGCATCAACCGCCATGGTCGCCGCTTCCAGATCAACAACGCCCGCCTCTGGACCCCCATGGGCCCAGCGGGTGAATCCTTGGGCCAGGCCGCCTGCTTCAGCAGCTGGTGGTGGTTGTAGGTCGATTCTGGCGCCAAGCAGCGCCCCTTCGGTTCTCCCACCTTCCCTGTCGTAGCAACCGAACTCGGCCGTAAGGGCCGTACCAAAACGGCCGGTTCTCGCCCTGCCCCGCACCCATAAGCCCCAGCACATTGGCGTTGCGGGTGACTCCCGCAGATTCCAACCGGAGTTCTCACCATGCTGACCCTGCGCCAATCCTCTTTCGATCAACTGCAGTCGGATCTATTCCGCAAACTTGAACAGCAATTGCAAACGGCCGAGCGCGTGCCCAGCGCTGAGGTGCGGGAAACAGCCGAGGCCTACACGGTGGCCCTCGAGCTTCCCGGCGTCGACAAATCCAGCATCGATGTCAAAGCCACCGATCGCAGCCTGGTGATCAGTGCCGAACGGCCCAACCCCCAGGCCGAACCTGCTCCCGGCGACTCCAGCCCCTTGCTCAGTGAGTTCCGCTACGGCACCTGGAGTCGCAGCTTCCGCTTCCCCGCTGGCATCAACCGCGATGCCATCGAGGCCCACTACCGCGACGGCCTCCTCACGGTGAGCGCCGCCAAAGCCCAAACCCTCACCACCGTGCAGGTGCAGGTCGAAGGCTGAGCCCCCCTCAAGGCGGATCCAGAACCCTGAACAGCTGAGACACGAGAGTCCGAGCCCGGCCAGCCAGCCGGGCTTTTTTGTGCCAACCCCGCACCGGTCCTACCTACAGTAAGGGTCCCTGATGGGGTGTCATGGCCAGCACCAACCCAAACCAGCAACTCGCAAGCCCGCGCCTGAGCCTCCAGTGCGAGTCAATTGCCGCCGACACCACCACCATCCGCTCCCTCGACTGGGACCGCAGCCGCTTCGACATCGAATTTGGCCTGCGCAACGGCACCACTTACAACGCCTTTTTGATCAGGGGAGCCAAGACAGCCCTGATCGACACCAGCCATCTCAAATTTGAAAGCACCTGGCTACCGCTCCTGCAGAGCCAGATTGACCCCTTGGCGATCGATTATCTGATCGTTTCCCACACCGAACCCGACCACTCGGGGTTAATTGGCCATCTGATCGACCTGAACCCCGCCATGGAGATCGTGGGTTCCAAGGTGGCCATCCAGTTCCTCGAGGACCAGGTGCACCGGCCGTTCCAATCGCGGGCGGTGAAAAGCGGCGACACCCTCGAGCTAGGCGTCAATCCAGCCAGCGGCGTGGAGCACCGGTTTGAATTTCTGAGCGCACCGAATCTCCACTGGCCCGACACCATCTTTTCCTTTGACCACGGCACCGGCATCCTCTACACCTGTGATGCCTTCGGCCTGCATTACTGCAGCGATGAGCTGTTTGACAGCGATCCAGGGGCCATCGCCCCGGACTACCGCTTCTACTACGACTGTTTGATGGGTCCCAACGCCCGCAGCGTGCTGCAGGCCCTCAAACGCATGGAGGGGCTGCCTGAGATCACCACCATTGCCGTGGGCCACGGCCCCCTGCTGCGCCATCACCTGGGCCTGTGGGTGGACGACTACCGAACCTGGAGCAGTGATCGCAGCAAAGGCGAGAGCTATGCAGCCGTTTGCTACGTGAGCCAATACGGATTCTGCGATCGCCTCAGCCAGGCCATCGCCCGCGGCATCAGCAAGGCGGGGGCCCAGGTGCAGCTGGTGGATCTGCGGGCCACCGATCCCCAGGAACTCAGCGCCTTGATTGGCGAGGCCGATGCTGTGGTGGTGCCCACCTGGCCGGCCAAGGCCGATGCCGACATGCAAGCTTCCGTTGGCACCTTGCTCGCCGCCCTCAAGCCCAAGCAATGGGTGGCTTGCTACGACGCCTTTGGGGGCAATGACGAGCCGATCGACACCGTGGCCTCCCAACTGCGGAGCCTGGGCCAGAAAGAAGCCTTTGAACCGCTCCGCATTCGCCAAGTACCCGGAGGCAGCGACTACCAACGCTGCGACGAAGCCGGCACCGATCTGGGCCAATTGCTGACCAAAGCCAAAACCATTGCCGCGATGAAGGCCCTGGATGGCGATCTCGATCGGGCCCTTGGGCGCCTATCTGGAGGGCTGTATGTGGTGACAGCGCGCCAAACCGACAACGACGGCACCCGCAGCAGCGCCATGGTGGCCAGTTGGGTCAGTCAGGCCAGCTTCAACCCTCCTGGCATCACCGTGGCCGTCGCCAAAGACCGGGCCATTGAGGCCCTGATGCAAGTGGATGATCGCTTCGTGCTGAACATCCTGCGGGAAGACAACCACCAAGACCTGATGCGCCATTTCCTCAAGCGCTTCCCCCCCGGCGCCGACCGTTTCGCCGGGGTGACCACCCTCGATGGAGCTGCCAGCGGTGGCCCCGTGCTTGGGGATGCCCTGGCCTTCCTGGGCTGCCGCGTGGTTCAGCGGCTGGAGGGCCCCGACCACTGGATCATCTATGCCGAGGTGGAGCAGGGCAACGTCTCCGACACCGAGTCGTCGACCGCCGTACACCACCGCAAGGTAGGCAACCACTACTGATGGCCGTTCTCGCTTCCGAAGCCCGCGATGCCGCCGCCCTTGGGCGCCGGGTGGTTGTGCTGCCGATCGAGCCGGGGCTGATCTGCCTGCGCTGCCTGAGCCCCAACCGCCTGCGCTTCGAAGTGGAGTACGGCCTCGAGCGGGGCACCAGCGCCAACAGCTTCCTGTTCAGCGAAGGGGTCACGCCGGCGGGCCAGGCCGTGCCGCCGGTGCTGCTCTTTCCCCCCGGGGAATCATTTGCAGCACCCTTTCTGGAGCAGCTCAAAGCATTGGTGCCTGCCACCGCAGCCCTGAAG